>Ga0247713_1000390_pt1 | contig 28064 bp, 26 predicted proteins | sample 21E_NmetaG_FD_189936 | JGI IMG/M metagenome (GOLD analysis project Ga0247713, IMG submission 189936) | Soil microbial communities from hillslope of Landscape Evolution Observatory, University of Arizona, Oracle, AZ, United States - 2-1-E_N | ecosystem: Engineered > Artificial ecosystem >... | reverse complement strand
GGGGAATCTAGACCAGGGGCCAGGGGTAGGCCCGGCCCGACGTGATCACGGGGAACATCGGCCGTCGGAGCACCGCGGCGGCCCGGGCCCGCAAGGCGTCGATCTCGTGGGGCTCCAGCAGCGTGCTCAGGTCGGGCGGCGGGGAGCCGGCCAGCCGGGCCACGTCGTCCAGCTGCTCGGGCGGGACCGGTTGGCCGGCGAAATCCCAGATCACCGTCCGCAGCTTCGGCTCCTCGTGCAGGCACAGTCCGTGGTCGATCGCCCAGATCCGCTCGTCCTCACCCCGCAGGCAGTGGCCGCTCTTGCGGTCGCCGTTGTTCACCAGGAGGTCGAAGAGGCAGATGGTTCGCAAGGCGTCGTGGAGCTCGGGTCGCTCCAGCATGGTGAAGTAGTGCTCCTCGAAGTGGGCGGGCACGAAGCGCTGCAGCGAGCCGGGGCCGAACGGGCCGTCGTCGCGCAGGACCGTCTCGGGGACCAGGCCCCAACCGAGGTGCTCCGACACCGAGTACACCGCCACCTCGCGCCGGTAGAGCCCCGACGGGTAGTCCCACAGCGGTCGCTCTCCCCGGTGGGGCTTGTAGATGGCGGCGGTCTCCTCCTCCTCCAGGCACACCTCCACGAGGAACGTGCCGTTGGAGCTCCACGGCATCCGACCCTTGACCTCGATCTCGCCCCGCAGGAGGAGATCCAGCGCCTGCGGCATTAGCGCTCGCGGTGGCCGTTCAGCCGGGGACAGGTGTGGCCTTCGGCGTCGAGGGGCTGGCCGCACAACGGGCAGGGCGGGCGTCCGGCGGCGACGGCTTCGGCGCCCCGTATCGAGAGGGCGGCAATCTGCTCCCGGGTGGCGCTGATCCGGACCCGCGCTCCCTCCTCGCCCTCCTCCACCAGCTCCTCGGCCAGGATCACCACCCGGTCCGCGTCCTCGTCGTAGGTGACGCCCAGCGAGCCCACCACCCACTCGGCCACGACAGGTTCGATCAGCTCCATGCCGGTGGAAGGGATCTGCTCCGGCGGGGGCATGTCGGACAGCATGCCGGCCAGGTAGGCCACCAGGGCCGCGACCTGGGCCTTTTCTAGCCGTAGCGAGACCACCTGCGCGCCGTGGCCGGCCTGCAGGTAAAAGATGCGCTGGCCGGGCGGGCCGATGGCTCCGGTGGTGAGGTGGTCGACCTCCGGGATCTCAAAGGAAGAACTCATGAAGCCTTGGGGGCGGGGGCGTCGCCCACGGAGTTCACCGAGAGGACGACGGGGCCACCGTCGCCGTAGGCGATGGACGTGACCGAGCACGGTGAGATGACGATGCGCTGGAAGAGGTCGAGGTGGGTGCCCAGGGCGTGGGCGACTGCCGCCTTGATGGTGTCGGCGTGAGAGACGGCCACGATGGTTTGACCGGGGTGGGCCTGGCGCAGCCGGTCGATGGCGGAGACGGTACGGGTCTGCATCTCCACGAAGGACTCGCCGCCCGGGAACCGGAAGCCGCTCGGGTAGGAGTGGACGATCTTCCACTCCGGCGTCTTGCGTACCGCCTTGAGCTCCTGGCCGGTCCAGTCGCCGATGTCGGCCTCGAGCAGCCCCTTGTCCAGTTTGACCTTGAGGTGGAGCGCCTTGGCGATGGCCCCTGCCGTCTCCCTCGTGCGCTCCAGTGGCGAGGCGTAGACCGCGTCCACCTTCTTGAGTGTGGCCAGCCGCTGACCGACCGCGGCGGCTTGCGCCTGGCCCGTCTCAGACAGGTGCAGGCCGGGCGCCCGGCCGGGGAGCAGCTTGCCGGTGGTGGGCGTCTGACCGTGCCGGACGAGCAGGACGACTGTGGGGCGCGGCCGCGCCGCAGTTCGGGCCATGGGGTCCCAGCCAACCTACCCTCCATGGCGAATGGACTCCCTGGAACGCGTGACCGAGGAGGTGGTGAGCTGCCGGGCCTGTCCCCGCCTCGTCGCCTGGCGGGAGCTGGTGGCGGCGGAGAAGCGGGCGTCGTACCGGGACGAGGTCTACTGGGGCCGGCCGGTCCCCGGGTTCGGCGATCCGGCTGCCTCCCTGCTGGTCGTCGGGCTGGCGCCGGCCGCCCACGGGGGGAACCGCACGGGCCGGGTCTTCACCGGCGACCGCTCGGGGGACTGGGTGTACCGGGCGATGTGGCGGGCCGGCTTCGCCAACCAGCCCACCAGCGTCTCCGCCGACGACGGCCTGGAGCTCACGGGGGCGTGGGTCGCTGCCGTCGTGCGCTGCGCGCCACCGGCCAACAAGCCCACGCCCGAGGAGCGCGACCGCTGCATGGGATACCTGGCCAGGGAGGTGGCTCTCCTGCCCGAGGTGCGGGTGGTCGTGGCTCTCGGCCAGTTCGCCTACGACGCGGCGTGCCGCCTCTTCACCGTCCGCGCCCGCCCTCGCTTCGGCCACGGGGTCGAGGTGGGACTGCCAGGCGCCCGCACACTGGTCTGCTCGTACCATCCGAGCCAGCAGAACACCTTCACCGGGACCCTCACCGAGCCGGCGTTCGACGCGATATTCAGCCGCGCCCGCCAACTGATCTCGCTCAACCGTCTCTAGGGCCCCTGGCCTCCCGCTCTCGAGCGGCGGCGGCTTCGAGGACGGCCTCGGCGTCGACGATCTGGTAGGCGTAGCCCTGTTCGGCCAGGAACCGCTGGCGCCGGGCGGCGAACTCCTGATCGTTGGTGTCGCGGGCGACCACGGCGTAGAAGTGGGCCTGGCGACCGTCGCGCTTGGGGCGCAGGATGCGCCCGAGGCGCTGGGCCTCCTCCTGGCGGCTGCCGAAGGCGCCGGAGACCTGGATGGCCACCGACGCCTCGGGCAGGTCGACGGAGAAGTTGGCCACCTTGGACACGACGAGGAGCATCTCGTCGCCCTCGCGGAACGCCTGATACAGCCGCTCCCGCTCGCGTGTCGCCGTCTTGCCGGTGATGAGCGGTGCGCCGAGCCGCTCGGCGAGGAGCTCGACCTGGTCGATGTACTGGCCGATGACAAGTGTCGGCTGGCCGTCGGCGACCGCGGCCCGGCTCAACGCCTCGACCACCGCCAGCTTCGAGCGGGCGGTGGCGCCCACGCGGTAGCGCTCCTCGGCCTCGGCCAGGGCGTAGGACATCCGCTCCTCGTCGGTGAGCGTCACCCGCACCTCCGTGCAGGTGGCGGGGGCGATCCAGCCCTGGGCTTCGATGTCTCGCCACGGCGCGTCGTAGCGTTTGGGGCCGATGAGGCTGAACACGTCGCCCTCCCGGCCGTCCTCGCGGATCAGGGTGGCGGTGAGGCCGAGCCGGCGGCGGCTCTGGATGTCGGCCGTCATGCGGAAGACCGGTGCGGGTAGGAGGTGGACCTCGTCGTAGATGACCAGCCCCCAGTCCTCGGCCGAGAAGAGTTCCAGGTGGGTGTAGATCTCCCGGCGGCGGGTGGTCAGGATCTGGTAGGTCGCGAGCGTCACCGGACGGATCTCCTTGCGCTCCCCCGAGTACTCGCCGACCTCGGCCTCGGTGAGACTGGTCCGGGCCAGCAGCTCGGCCCGCCATTGCCGGGCCGCCACCGTGTTGGTGACGAGGATCAAGGTCCGGGCCCCCGCCCGCGCCATTGCGGCCAGGCCGACGAGCGTCTTGCCCGCCCCGCAGGGGAGGACGATGGCGCCGCTTCCGCCGGCGAAGAAGGCGTCGACCGCCTGGCGCTGGTACGGCCGCAGGTCGAAGCCCTGGCCCTCGTGGAGCTCGATCGGGTGAGCGGTGCCGTCGACGTACCCGGCCTGGTCCTCGGCCGGCCATCCCGCCTTGAGCAGCGCCTGCTTCAGTCGCCCCCGCTCCCCCCGGGGCACGACCACGGTGTGGTCGTCGATCCGGGCGCCGACCAGCGGGGCGACGGGCTTGGCCCGCAGCACCTCGGTGAGCACGGCCAGATCGGTGGTGCGCAGGACCAGGCCGTGCACCGGGTCGACCTCGAGCCGGAGGCGGCCGTAGCGGCCCATGACCTCGGCCACGTCGACCAGGAGGGCCTGGGGCACGGTGTAGCGCGACCACCGCAGCAGGGCATCGACGACCTGCTCGGCGTCGTGGCCCGCGGCGCTCGCGTTCCAGAGGCCGAGCGAGCTCAACCGGTAGGTGTGGACGTGCTCGGGCGACCGCTCCAGCTCGGCGAACGGGGCGATGTCGGCCCGGCACGCCTCGGCGTCGGCATGGTCGACCTCCAGCAGCAGGGTGCGGTCGGACTGGACGATCAGCGGGCCGTTCATGAGATGCGGCCGTTCATGACAACAGGGCCTCCTCGGCCTCGGTGAGGACGCGCACCCATTCGATCCGGTCGATGACGAAGGACCGGTCGTCGCCCTCCGGGAAGCACATGCCGTACAGCATGCGCCCGTCGAGGTCGGTGGGCTCCACGGTGAGCTCGGAGCCGCGACCCCTGCTGTCCAGGTAGGACAACCGGACGACCCAGTACTGCTCACACGCCTCACCGAGCACCAGGCGCACGGCACGTGGGCCCTTGACGATCTCCGCCGGACGCACGGTGGACGTCAGCCGGGGGTGAGGGGTGGCCGCCGGTGCGAGCGGCCGGTGCTCTGTGGGCTGGGGCGCGGCGACCGGCCTGCGCCGCAACTCGGCCACGACTGCGGGGATGTCGGGCGCCGCCAGCGCCCTCGGCGACGGGAACCGCTTGCCCTGCCACCGGTGCGCGGCGGGGCGGGCCAGGATCAGCGAGCCGTCCGGCGCCTCGCGGGCCGGCAGGTAACCCGCGCCCTGCAGGGTCGACACGACGGCGGCCGGACCGGCATCGCTGACGAGGACCGTGGGGGCAATCGGACGGAGGCGGAGCTTGGTGGTGAGGCGGGCCTGGAGCACCTCGGCCAGCAGGGTCGGGTCGTCGCTGCGCAGGTAGCTGGTGGCCGCACCCACCCGCACGTTGCCGAACCGGCGGCCGAGGTCGTTCACCAGGTACGTGAGGGGTTGTGGGACGCCGCGGGTGGCGTGACGCTCGAAGAAACCCAGTATGTCGGCGGTCGTGCGCCCGGCGTCGAGCGCCCGTCGCAACGACCCCTCGGTGAAGCGGTAGACCGTCGCCGCCCCCTTGGACTCGACGTCGCCCATGAGGTCGAGCTCGGCCCGAACGGCCGGCGCCGGCTCCCCGGAGATGACCGCGGTGAGGTCGGCCTGGATCACGAATTCGGCGACCGCCGGCGGCACCAAAGCGGCGAGCGCCGATGCCGCGTCCTCCGGCCGGCCCGAGACGAGCATCCGCCCGGCGCTGGAGAGGGCGCCTTGGGCGGTGATCCCCAGCAGCTCCGCTTCTTCGATCACCCACGAGACGAGGACCGGGGGAATGGCCGGCCCGCCGGTCCAGGCCGCCGGGCTCGTCCACGACACGCGCTCCCGGAGCGAGTCGGGGACGGGCGCCTGGCCCGGCGCCGCTTCCTCGAGGACGTCGAGGACCAGGCGGCGGCGACTCCTGGCGTCCCGCTCAGGGGCCCGGTGGAGAAAGGGGGCGATCGGCTTGTCCTTCGGGCCGATGGCGCCGGCGAGGCTCACGTGCAGGTCGGCCTCGATCCATGCGGTGGCGAGCCCAGCCCAGCGGGCCGGAGACTCCAGCTCCAGCCACTCGTCGTAGGCATCCGTGGGCAGGGCTCGGCCGGTGGCAAAGTCGACCCGGGCCAGCCCGGCCACGGTGGTGAGCTCGATCAGGCGGGCGGTCTCCTCGTCGGTGCGGTCCACCGCCTTCGCCGCCTTGCGCACCTCCCGGATCCCCATGCCCCCGGCCTTCAGGACGGGGGGCGGCTCCTGAGACCACTGGTCGAGGATGACGAGCACGTCGGCCACCACTCGCATCGCCTGCTCGGCGGCCGTGCGGTCGACGGTGCCGGGGTCGACGTCGGACAGTTGGGGCTCCGGCCGTCGGAGGGCGCCGGGAGCGAACACCAGGCCGCCCCGAAGGGCGACCGCCGGCTCCCGGGGCATCACCGCGGTGTAGTAGTCGGCCACGCCCAGCAGGCCGCGGTTGACCAGCCAGCCGGCTGCCGTGCGGTCCGTGACGCCGTACAGGCCGCCCGCCACGCTGACCAGCGGTCCGTCGGCGGCGGCCCGCCGGGCCAGGTCGATGGCGCCTGCCGGGCCCTGTTCCAGCAGGCGCGCCACCTCGGCCCCGTCGGAGAGGACGTTGACGATCAGGGCCTGGGTCTGCGCCATGCTCCTGGTCGGCTTGGCCCCCAGCCGGACGGCCATCTGCTCGAGCGCCGGACCGGTGAGGCTGTGGAGCATGGACGCGAGGGGCGGGCCGAGGCCGGCCGGGTAGTCGAGCTGCCTGAGCGCCGGGAGCAGCCGGAGTTCCATGCTTGGCGGCTTGCCCAGCCGGAAGACCAGCGCCCGGTCCTCCAGCGCGGTGAGGGCCGATGCCACGTGGCCGTCGTCGGCGTCGACGCCGAGCATGGCCGCCAGCGCGGCCACGGTCGTCGGCTGGGGGAGCAGGCAGAGCGCCTCGACGGCTCGCTGGCCCGCCCGGTCGAGCTGCCGGTAGGCGTCGCGGGCGCTCGGCCACGAGCCGGCTCGGGACGCGAGGGTGGACCAGTCACGCGGCGGGGGCGACGCCAGGTCTCGTCGCAGGGTGAAGAGGGCGGCGAGCCGGGCGTCGTCGAACCCGGCCAGTGTCGCAGCCAGACCCGGCCACTCGCTCGCCATCACGCGGTGTGCAGGGCGGCGCGGGCCGCGCCGACCACGTAGAGCGAGCCGGTGACGTGGACCAGCTCCTGTTCGCCGGCCAGGGCCAGGGCGGTGGCCACCGCCTCGGCGACGGAGTCGGCCTCCTCGGCGTCGGTGCCAAGGCCCCGGGCGGCTTCGGCCACCTGGGCGGGAGGCAGGGCCCGCGGCGACGGAGGGGGGCAGGCAACGACGAGCCGGGCCCGGCCGGCGTCGAAGCAGCGGAGCATTTCGGTGGGGTCGCGGCCCTGCAGCATCCCGATGACCAGGATGCGGCCACTGATCGCCGGCCCGAACGCCTCGTCCAACGCCTGCGTCGCGGCCAGCGCGCCCGCAGGGTTGTGGGCGCCGTCCAGCACGCAGGTCGGATGCCGGGTGACCACCTCCAGCCGGCCCGGCAGGCGGAGGCCGGCGAACGCCTCGGCCACCACCGCGGGGTCCAGCGGAGCGCCGAAGAAGGCCTCGACCGCGGCCAGGGCCACCGCCGCGTTGTCGCCCTGGAAGGAGCCGTGCACGGGTAGGAAGACGCCTTCGTAGGCGCCCCCCGGTGTGTACAGGTCGACGACCCGCCCCTCGTGGGCCAGCACGTTGCGGCCGCACCGAAAATGCGGCCCCCGGGCCCAGGTCTCCGCCGCCTCCGTCTTCTCGAAGATCGGCATGAGCGCGGGACTGGTCTCGGCCACCACGAACGTCGACCCCGGCTTGACGATGCCGACCTTCTCGGTCGCGATATCGACAAGGGTGGGGCCGATGGTCTCGGCGTGGTCCAGGCTGACGTTGGTCAGCACCGCCACCTGGGCGTCGGCCACGTTCGTGGCGTCCCAGCGGCCGCCCAGGCCCACTTCGACGACGGCGACGTCGACGGCGACATCGGAGAACCAGCGGAATGCCGCCGCCGTCAGTATTTCGAAGTGGGTGGGCGCGGAACCGAGCAGCGGCTCCAGTTCGGCCACCGCGCCGATGACCTCGGCCAGGTCCTCGTCGGAGATCGGCTCTCCGTTCCAGGCCATGCGCTCGTTCAGCCGCTCGAGATGGGGGCTGGTGTAGGTACCCACCCGCAGGCCGCGCGCCACCAGCAGGGCGGTGACCATGCGGGCCACCGACCCCTTCCCGTTGGTGCCGGTGATGTGGATCACCGGATAGGTGCCCTGGGGGTCGCCCATCAGCTCGACCAGCCGCCGCACCCGGTCCAGCCGCCGGGCCGCGGCGGGGGCCGCCACCTCCCGCTCGAAGTTGACGTGCCCGGCTAAGTAGTCGAGCGCAGTGTCGAGATCCAGCGTCGGTACTAGCTCGCCAGCTTGTGGCGGCCGACGTCGACCAGGTGGTCGGCCTGCAGGCGGGCGAGCTCGGCGGTGTGGGTGGCCCGGCGCCCGACCCGCTTGGCCGTGCGGCGACCGGCGCGCCGGGCGTCCTTGGCCGCCCGCGTGGCTGCCTTGCGCGCCCGGCGGGACTGCTTGCCGATGGCCGGCTTGGCCGAGCGCGCCGCCTCGACGAGCGCGCCGGCGCTGACGACCGAGGCCAGCTTCATGTTCTTCTTCTTGAGCTTGCGCTTGCCCCGGCGGTCGACGACGACACCGACCAGGCCACCGGCCAACGCGCCGCACGCCGCGCCCTTGGCCGCCTTGGCCGGCGTGTTCCCGGCCGGCTGCGAATCGGAGTCGGCCGGCGCCGCTTGGCCGACGGAAAGGCTTCGGGCCGCCACCGCTCCTGCACCCACGATGGCTCCCAACAGGGAGTACTTGATCGCTTTACCCATGGCCCCGAGCGTAGCCCGGACCCGGGCGCCCGGGCCGGTTAGGAAGCGGCGCGGCGGGGCCGGTTGGCCGGGCGGGACGGCTCGGTGCGGGGCACGAGGGTGGGGTTCACCTTCTGCATGACCACGGACCGGTCGATCACGCACTTGCCGATGTCCTGGCGGCTGGGCAGGTCGTACATCACGTTGAGGAGGACCTCCTCGAGGATGGCCCGCAGGCCACGGGCGCCGGTGCCCCGCAGCAGCGCCTGCTCGGAGATGGCCTCCAGCGCGTCCTCGGTGAACTCCAGCTCGACGTCGTCGAGCTCGAAGATGCGGTGGTACTGCTTGACCAGCGCGTTCTTCGGCTCCATGAGGATGCGGACCAGCGCCTCCTGGTCGAGGTTGGAGACGGCGCCGATGACCGGCAGGCGACCTACGAACTCGGGAATGAGGCCGAACTTCAGCAGATCCTCGGGCAGGACCTTCGACAGCAGCTCGCCGACGTCCTTGTCGTTGCGACGGCGGAGGTCGGCGCCGAAGCCGACGCCCTTGGAGCCGATGCGGCTCTCGATGATCTTCTCCAGCCCGGCGAAGGCCCCACCACAGATGAAGAGGATGTTGGTGGTGTCGATCTGGATGAACTCCTGGTGGGGGTGCTTGCGGCCCCCCTGGGGTGGCACCGAGGCGGTGGTGCCCTCCAGGATCTTGAGCAGGGCCTGTTGCACGCCCTCGCCGGAGACGTCGCGGGTGATCGACGGGTTCTCGCTCTTGCGGGCGATCTTGTCGATCTCGTCGATGTAGATGATGCCGGTTTCGGCCTTCTTGACGTCGTAGTCGGCGGCCTGGATCAGCTTGAGGAGGATGTTCTCGACGTCCTCGCCCACGTACCCGGCCTCGGTCAACGCGGTGGCGTCGGCGATGGCGAAGGGCACGTTGAGCATGCGGGCCAGCGTCTGGGCCAGCAACGTCTTGCCACAGCCCGTTGGGCCGAGGAGGAGGATGTTGGACTTGGCCAGCTCGACGTCGGAGTCGGCGTGTGTCCCGACCTGGACCCGCTTGTAGTGGTTGTAGACGGCGACCGAGAGGATCTTCTTGGCCTGGTCCTGCCCGATGATGTAGTCGTTCAGGAACTCGTAGATCTCACGGGGCTTGGGCAGCTCGTCGAAGCGGACCTCGGAGGTCTCGGAAAGCTCCTCCTCGATGATCTCGTTGCAGAGGTCGATGCACTCGTCGCAGATGTAGACACCTGGACCGGCTATCAGCTTCTTGACCTGCTTCTGCGACTTGCCGCAGAAGGAGCATTTCAGCAGCTCCCCACCGTCCCCGAACTTCGCCATGTCCCTCCTGCCCCTCTAGCTGACGCCCGCGACCTGCGGCACCGAGGCCAGCTCGCGGGTCAGGATGACTTCGTCGACGATTCCATAGTCTTTGGCCTCGTCGGCGTTCATGATGAAGTCCCGGTCGGTGTCCTTGCGGATCTTTTCCATCGTCTGACCCGTGTGATGGGCCAGGACGTGCTCCAGGAGCTCACGCATGCGCATGATCTCCTTGGCCTGGATCTCGATGTCGGAGGCCTGACCGCCGGCGCCGCTGTAGGGCTGGTGGATCAGGATCCGGGCGTGGGGCAGGGAGTGGCGCTTGCCCTTGGTGCCGGCGGCCAGCAGCACGGCGGCGGCGGAAGCGGCCTGGCCCATGCAGTAGGTGGCGATCTCCGGCTTGATGAACTGCATGGTGTCATAGATGGCGAAGAGCCCGGTGATCTCTCCGCCCGGGGAGTTGATGTAGAGATTGATGTCCTTGTCCGCGTCCTCGGATTCGAGGTGCAGGAGCTGGGCCATGACCAGGTTGGCCACCGTGTCGTCGATCGGAGTGCCCAGGAAGACGATGCGGTCCTTGAGCAGCCGGGAGTAGATGTCGAACGCCCGCTCGCCCCGGTTCGTCTGCTCGATGACCGTGGGGACGATGTAGTTGTAGATCGGCTCGATCACGCGTTCTCCTCTGCCTCTGCGGCAGGTTCGGGGGCGTCGGGCGTGGTGGGTGCCAACTGCGATCTATCGATGACCTGACCCTCCTCGTCGACGAGCTCGGTGTGGGCGATGAGCCACTCCAAGGCCTTGGTCTTCCTGATTCCCGAGCGTACCGCGGGCAGGTGGTCTTCGTTCTCGAGCTCCTTGCGCACCGCGGAGGGGTTTTTCTTGCTCTGGCGGGCCAGGTCGAGGATCTCCTGCTCGACGTCCTCGTCGGTGACCTCGACCCCCTCCATCTCGGCCACGGCCTTCAGGGCGAGCTCGGCCTTGACCGCGTTGGTGGCCTCTTTGCGCAGTTCGGCCACGAACTGCTCCTGGGACTCGCCCAGGCTCTGGAGGAAGCCGCCGATGTCGACGCCCTGGTGGCTCAGGCGGTGCGACAGGCCCCGGAGGCGCCGCTCCATCTCCGGGGCGACCAGGGCTTCGGGGACCTCCTCGTCGACCAGCTCGACCACGGCCTCGACCACCTTGTCGCGCACCTGCATGGCCGCCTCGAGCTTCCGGACCGCCTCCATTTCCTGGTGGAACCGGGCCCGCATCTCTTCGACCGTCTCGAACTCCGTCTCCTGGTCGACCCACTCATCGGTGAGCTCGGGCAGGACCCTCTCGCGGACCTCCTTGACCAGAATCTGGAACGTCACCTCGCCGATCTGCTCGTGGTGCACGTCGAACTTCAGGATGTCGCCCGCCTTGGCGCCTCGGAGGTTGTCGTCCATCTCCGGGGTTATCTGGCCGCTGCCGACCTCGTAGGAGAAGTCCTCCACGACGCTCGACTCGCTGCCCTGGGTGATGGTGCGGTCGATCAGGACGTGGTCGCCGTCGCGTGCCGGGCGTTGGACGGCGACCACCTGGGCCGAGCTGGCGCGGACCTGGTCGATCCGGGTCTCGACCTCTTGTTCGGTGACGGTGAGGCTGGGCAGGACGACGCGCAGGCCGCCGTAGCCGGCCACCGTCACGGTGGGCATGATCTCGACGATTGCGTCGAACGCCATGGTGGGATCGGCGTCGGTGGAGGTGATGTCGATCTCGGGCGGGGCGATGGGCTCGATGTCGTTTTCACGCAGCGCCCGCTCGTAGAAGTCGGGCAGGGAGTCGCGGATGGCCTCCTGGCGGGCGGCGTCGATGCCGACCCGGGCCTCGATCAGCCGGCGCGGCGCCTTGCCCGGCCGGAACCCCGGGATGCGCACCTCCCGGGAGATCTTGCGGAAGGCGGCGTCAATTGCCGTTCCGAACTCGCTCTCGTCGAGCTCGACGGAGAGTTTGACCTTGTTGCCCTCGAGGGGCTCGACGATGGTTTTCACGGCCTGGCGATTGTAGGCCGCTACGGGGACCGCGCCCTCGGGGCCTAACTTTGCCGGATGCCCGAACGTGAGCCGGTCGCCGATCCCGCGGACCGGGTCCTGAACATCGCCGAGAACGTCGTGTACTCCTTCGCCGGCGTGCTGCTCGCCGGCGCCGCGGTCATCGTGCTGGGCGCGGTCACCTGGCACCTGGCCGTGGACGTCGCCAAAGGCGTCGAGAAAGGCGTCGTCACCGCGCTCGACGGCCTGCTGCTGGTGTTCATCCTCCTCGAGCTGCTGGCCGGCGTCCGGGCCACCATGAAGGAGAAGAAGCTCGTCGCCGAGCCGTTCCTCATCGTCGGCATCATCGCCTCGATCAAGGAGATTGTGGTCCTGGCCCTTGAGTCGAAGGAGATCTACGCCACCGACGACGCCGCCTTCGACAACGCCATGATCGAGATCGGTGTCCTCGCCGGAGTCATCCTCCTGTTGTCCCTGGCCAGCTTCCTCGTGCGTCGGAAGGAGCGGGAGCCGGAGGAGGAGGAGGAAGCGGGGGCCGAGTGACCTCCCAGCTCGTGCGGGCCCGCCGGTTGTCGCCCCTCGGACCGGGGGGGCGGCCGTTTCGCGGATGGCGCATCGTTCCGCTGCTTCTCAGCCTGGGCGCCCTCGCCGCCAACGCCGTCATCCTCCTGTCGGACCGTGCTCCCGGGCTGTTCCGCCGCCTCTCGGCCCGCATCGACGCCGGAGTGTCCCGGGCCGCAGGAGCCACCGGCGTCGAAGTGCCTGGGGGCGGCGTGCGGGTGCCCCGGTCGGACTTCGACGTGCACGTGCTGATCTGGGCCGTCGCCGCTCTGCTCATCGGGCTGGCCACGTGGTCGTGGGCGTCGCTCCTCCTGGGCAGCGCCACGGTGTTCGCGTTGAGCGTGATGCTGGAACTGGCCCAGCGGACGCATTCCAACTCCCGGACCGTCCAGTTCGAGGATGTCGTGGCCAATGCGGTGGGGGTCATGGCCGGCACCTGCCTGGTGGCCGTGTTCGCCCTTGTCTGGAAGGCGGTCAGTACGTTGCGGCGTTGAGGAGCGGTCGAGCGACGTGATGTCGTTACGCTGGTAGCGGAAACCGACCGGGGAGTGGCGCAGCGGTAGCGCACCTGCTTTGGGAGCAGGAGGTCGGGGGTTCAAATCCCCCCTCCCCGACGGGAGCACTGGATGGAGCGGGTGACGGGGATTGAACCCGCGTAACCAGCTTGGAAGGCTGGGGCTCTACCATTGAGCTACACCCGCACGTAGGTGGCCACCACGGCGTGCGGTCCGACGGCGATGACAGTTCGCACAGACTACGTCGCATTTCGCCATCTCGCGAACCACCGAGTCCCAGTTCCGGTCGCGGATCCCACGGCTGATCGAGAACGATTTGTCAGCGAGATGATCGAACTCCAGCACGACAGGGTCCGCCTCGCCGCAATCCACGCAGGGGTGAGTTGCCAGGAACTCGACCAGGAGAACGACGCGGGCTGTGATCACGACCCGCTTCCGCCTCTGAGCGTTGTCGATGTACCGCCCGCGGTTTGCGGCGTAGTGCTCCTGCTTGTATGCGGCTCGGCACGTTCGGCAGTAGTTGTCCCGCTGGCCCTTCGCCTGCCTGCGCCACGCGAAGGCTTCGGGTTCCTTCGTCTCACCGCACCGGCCGCACCGCCTCAGCACTCGCCCATCCTACCATCTTCTCTCGAACGTTCGTTCGGTCGCATCATCACAACCCGCTTCGACCAGGGCGCGAGCCGGGCGTCCGTGAGAACGCCGCTGATCGTGAATGTGAAGTGGTGCTCAGCTATCACCTTGTCCGGGTGGCTTCCCGGCATGTTGACAGTTACAACAGAGGGGCGGTCGTCCCAATAGTCGATCGACCGCAAACGAGCCGGTAGGGTTATCGCGTCCTGGGATAAGCCACTTGGCGGCTCGGTGGACGAGGAGGCGGCAGATGCGTAGGCGGATGGCGGTTGCACTACTGGTGAGCCTGGGGCTCATGGCCGGCGGCGGTGCCGGCGCCCAGACCACGACGACCAGCTCCAGTACGAGCTCGACGACGAGCTCGTCCACCACCAGCTCCACGGCCGTGGTGCCGACGACCTCGGCGCCGACCACGAGCACCACCGTTGTGAACCCGTGCACGGGCCAGCCCTGCACGACCGAGCCGCCCGGCGCGGTCCTGTCGACTCCATCGACGGAGATCGCAGCCGACCGAGGGAGCTTCTGCTGGCGAGATCCCGTCACTGACTCGACCGGATGCGTGGCTTTGACTCCGGCTCCCGGCTACAAGCCACCGATCCTCGTCGTCACCCAGGGCGAGGTGGTGACTGTTCGCTTCACCGCTCCCGTGGCCATGAGCCCACAGGAGGTGGCCCTGGTGAGAGGCGGAGACCCGGTTGCGCTCCCTGCCGCCAATCCCACCAGCTTCCGAGTGGATCTCTCACCCGGCGTCTACGAGCAGGTGGGGCTGGCCACCCGATGGCTCCAAGGTGAAGTCCCGTACGCGTTCCGACTCGACGTTCGGGCTTCTGCGCAGCCGGCCACCCCGGTCCAGCGAGGCGGACTTACGCTGACCGGCTGACCCGTTTCGGCCCCGCCCTACCGGACCCCGGCCCTGTCCCGTGCCAGCCGGGTTCCAAGTACGCCCAGGGCGATCATCGCCAGCGCCAGCACCACGTGCAGCACGTTGTCGGCGTCGTTGACCGGCAGGAAGTTGGCGTCGCTGTCGTGGTCGACCAGCAACCCGTAGAGGAGGACACCCAGGTAGGCGGCCCCACCGACCAGCAGGTAGAGGCGGGACCACGAGTACCGGGCGGCGGCGATCAGGCCCACGGCGAACAGCAGGTGCACGATGTTGTGGAGGATGCTCACCTGGAACAGGCCGAGCAGCTTGGCGCCGGATTCGGGTCCGGCGAACTCGAGCTGGTCATAGTTGCTGGTCACACCGGGGATGAACCCACCGATTCCGGCCAGCAGGAACGCGGCGCCCATCGCGGCCGCGAAGACCTGCATCGGCTGACGATCCGAGCCCGAACGAGGTGTCCGCTCGGAGCTCGACCGCGCCGGTCGGCCGCCCGACTCCGCCGCCACCCTGTCCCGTGTCCGGCCCTTGAACTCGTACGTCATGCAACCCTCTCCTTCCACGTCGGTCGTGTGAGCGAGCGCCTACCCAGGGGACGCGTCGCGCTCACCTGGCGGATGCGCCGGTAGCCTCCCCGCCGATGGCCCAGGCAGACCAGGGTCCCGACCTCGAAAAGGGACTGCCCGCCAACCTGGGCCGGTCGGCTGCCGTCATGGCGGTGGGGACCACCCTGTCCCGGGTGACGGGGCTGGGCCGGCTGGTGGCGATGGCCTTCGCCCTGGGCGTCACGGAGTCCCGCCTGGCCGACTCCTACAACATCGCCAACACGATGCCCAACGTCATCTACGAGCTGATCCTGGGCGGGGTGCTGACCTCGGTGTTCATCCCCGTGCTGGTCGAGGAGCTGCGCAAGAAGGGCGACGACGACCCCTGGGAATCGGTGTCCGCCCTCGTGACCACGTCGTTCCTCGCTGTCTTCGCCCTCACCGTCGTCGCCGTCGTCGCCGCGCCGTGGATCATCCGGCTCTTCACCTTCCGGCTGTCGGGCGCCGAGCAGGCCGAACAGCAGGAGCTGGCCACCTTCTTCCTGCGCTTCTTCGCGCCCCAGATCGCCTTCTACGGGGTCGCCGCCATCGCCGGCGGACTCCTCAATGCCTACGACCGCTTCGCCGTGCCCATGTTCGCCCCCATCGCCAACAACCTGGTCGTCATCGCCACCTTCCTCGGCTTCGCGGCGATCGTCTCCGGCACACCCGACCAGGCCGGCGTCAGCACCGCCCTGGACCAGAAGCTGCTCCTCGCGGTGGGGACCACGGGCGGAGTCGCCATCATGGCCATCGCCCACTGGCCGTCGGTGCGGCGCCTGCCGGGCCGCCTGCGCTGGCGGCCCCACTTCCGTCACCCGGCGGTGCGCAAGCTGGCCCGGCTGTCGCTCTGGACCCTCGGCTACGTGGTGGCCAACCAGCTGAGCTTCGGTATCGCCTTGGTCCTGGCCAACGGGGTGCAGGGCGGCCCCACCGCCATGTTCACCGCCTTCGCTTTCTTCCAGCTGCCCTACGGCATCGCCGCGGTCTCGATCATGACCGCGCTCGTCCCCCGGATGTCGTCCCAGGCGGTTGAGGGTGACGAGGTGGGCTTCCGGGCGTCGGTGGGCAGCGGGCTGCGGCTGATGGGCGTCCTGCTGCTCCCGGCCACGGCCGGCTACCTCGTGCTCTCCCGGCCTCTGGTCACCACCCTGCTCGAGCACGGGGTGATGAGCGCCGCCAGCAGCCGGCTCGTGGCTGAGGTGCTCGACATGTTCGCCCTGGGGCTCGTCCCGTTCTCCTTCTACCTGCTGCTGCTCCGGGCGTTCTACTCCCGCCAGGACGCCCGCACCCCGACGCTCGTGAACGTCCTCGTCAACGTCGTCTACGTGATCTTCTCGCTGGCCCTCTTCCCTGCCTTCCGGGTGCAGGGACTGGCCTTCGCCCATTCGCTCTGTTACGTCACCGGGGCGGTGCTGGCCGGCGTCCTCCTGTCCCGGCGCATCGGTGGGCTCGGCGCCGGCCGCACGTTCGCGGCGTTGGGCCGAGCGGCAGCCGCGTCGATCGTCGCCGCCCTGGCCATGCTGGCCGCCCTCCAGGGCGTCAACGCCCTCATGGGGCCGAGCGGGGCCAGGGCGCTGGTCCAGCTCGTGGCGGGCGTCATCGCCGGAGGAGCCGCGTTCCTTGCCGCCGCGAAGGCGCTGCGCATCGAGGAGCTGGACACGCTGCGCAACCTCCTGCCCGGCCGCTCCCGCACTTCATCCGCCCTGGGATAGCTTCTCATCGTGAGCAGGCGGACCGTCATGTTGGCGATCGTCCTTCCGGTGACGCTCGTGCTCGGCCTGGCCGGCACCTTCGGGGCCATCGCCATCGACCGTCGCGCCCAGCGGACCCTGCCATCGAGCGCGTTCATCCAGGGCGTCGACGTCGGAGGCCTGCGGTTCGACGACGCGGTGGCCCGCGTGCGCGAGAAGGTTGAAGCCCCCCTGCACCGCCCGGTCAAGCTGACGGTCGACGCGTTCCATGTGCAGACGTCGCCATGGGACCTGGGCTACCGGGTCGACGTGCCCGGCGCGGTCCAGGAGGCCATGGGCTCCCGCCGTAACGGCAACGTGCTGTCCCGGGTCTTCTCGCAGCTCTTCTCCTCGGGCGGCGCCCCGTTCCTGGAGCTGCGGCCGGCGTGGGGCCCGGGCACGCTCGACAACGTGGTGGCCGACGCCGGCAAGGTCGTTGGGACCCCGCCGAAGGACGCCGACATCGACCTCTCTACGGGGTGGGTGAAGGTCGTCCCCGAAAAGGCGGGCAAGGAGATCGACGTCGAGGCCTCGAAGCGGGCGATCATCGACGGCGTGACGCTGGGCGACAGCACGGTGCGGATGACCGCCCGGCCGCTGAAGGCGGCTGCCGACCCGACGATGTCGAAGATCATCCTGGTCCGGGCGGGCGAGAACATGCTCTACCTGTACGAGAACGGCCAGATCGTGAAGCAGTGGCCCGTCGCCACGGGCGCCCGGGGCTATCTGACCCCCGAAGGCATCTGGCGCATCACCGACAAGATCGTGAACCCGTCATGGCACAACCCGGGCAGCGCCTGGGCCCGCGGCTTACCAGCGGTGATAGGCCCCGGCCCGAACAACCCCCTCGGCACCAAGGCGCTGCGGCTCGACGCCCCGGCCATCCTCATCCACGCCACTGCCAACCGCGGGTCCATCGGCTACAGCGAGTCGCACGGGTGCATCCGCATGACCGAGGAGGACGAGGCTGAGCTCTTCTCGATGGTGGGCGTCGGCACCCGGGTGGCCGTGGTTCAGGTCGCCCCGCCCCGCTCCAAAGGGTCAGCACCCATCGAGGCCACTGAGTTCTAGGCGGCTACCCCTTAGATCGTTTGGTTCGCCAGAGTGAGGTGGGCGGCACTGGCTTTGCGGAGGTTGGCCAGGCGGCGAGCGTCGAGGGTTTCGCAGATCCACCCCCAGTGGACAGCGACCCAGTCGCCCGGCGACAGGTCGTCGGCGAACCCGCGGCCCTCGAAGGCGCGCAGCACCCGCTCGGCCCGGGGCTCGCCCAGGCTGAGCTTGCCGTCGACCAGTAGGAGAGGCTGGCGGTCGACGGTGACGCTGGCCCCGTCGACCTCGCGGACCTGGCCCCAGCTGATGCGGCAGCTCTCCATGGCGGCCATGCCCACCGAATCGGACTCGAGGTGGCGGTAGACGTCGAGCACGTGGAAGAGGTGGAACGGCTTGGCTCCTGCCGGAGGCTTGCGCAGGACCTGGGCTCGTACCTTGGCCGGCAGGTGCTTGCCGAAACGCTCCTCGAGCGACCGGTAGAGGTCGGCGGCCTCGACGCGGTCGAGCAGCTCGTTGCCCAGCCAGTAGGCCTCGACCACCCGGGGATCGAAGGGGTCGCCGATGCCGTTGGCCGCGGCGATCGTGCGCAGATAGGGCACCGCTCCGGTGAACTTCACCAGCAGGGGGGCCAGCCGCGGGTCGGGTCGGCCCTCGACCGCGTGCTCGAGGAGGACCTCGTTCTCGTTGCCGCCGCAGTAACCCAGGTGGTTGGGCATGAAGGCGTACCGGATGAACAGCAGCAGCCCTGAGGGAGGGGCGGCGGGAGGCGCGGCAGGCATGGTCCCAGTCTCGCGCTCGCGCCGTTCAGGAGAAGGCCGCGCTTCAGTAGAGGGCCCGGTAGGCCGAAAGACCTAGTGGCGACGCCGAACACAATGCGCGATCCTGTAGGGCTTCGCCGCCGCACGGTCCTGACGGTAGACAGCGAGGCTCGAGATGCGCCTTTCCATCCTGATGAGGCCGGAAGTGATCGCATTCACAGTTCTGATCATCGGGACGGCTATCGTGACTCTCCGAATGACACGTCCGGGAGGCCGGTTCTCCGGCCGGCGCAAAGACGGCCGCGGCGGACGGGCTGTGGCCACTGCAGGGGGCGGCGGCGAGACGCCCTTCAAGGTCGAGCAGGTCAACCGCGACGATCCGAAGGCCCGCATGGAGTCGGTAACCTTCGCCGACGTCGCCGGGCTCGAGGAGGCCATCTCCGAACTGCGCGAGGTGGTCGAGTACCTGCGCGATCCCCACCGCTTCGAGCGGCTGGGCGCCCACATGCCCAAGGGCGTCCTGCTCTACGGCCTGCCCGGCTGTGGCAAGACGCTGCTGGCCCGGGCCCTCGCCGGCGAGACCGGCGTCCCGTTCTACTTCGTGTCGGCCACCAGCTTCGTGGAGAAGTTTGTCGGCCTGGGCGCCGCCCGCGTCCGCCAGCTCTTCGAGGCGGCCAAGGCGTCGGCGCCGTGCATCATCTTCATCGACGAGCTCGACGCCATCGGCCGCCACCGCAGCGCCGACACCGCCGGCGAGCGCGAGTTCGACCACACCCTCAACCAGCTGCTCGTCGAGCTCGACGGCTTCATGGGCTCCTCAGGAGTGATGATCATCGGGGCCACCAACCGGCCCGAGCTCATCGACAGCGCCCTGCTGCGGCCCGGTCGCTTCGACCGCCGCATCCAGGTCGACCGTCCCGACCGCAGCGGCCGGGAGAAGATCCTCCGCCTCCACGCCGACACCCGGCCCGTGTCCCGCCGGGTCGACTGGGGCGAGGTGGCGGCCCACACCGCGGGGCTGACCGCCGCCGAGCTGGCCAACATCGTCAACGAGGGCTGCCTGCTGGCCGCCCGTCGCCACCGTGACCGGGTGGCCCCGGAGGACATCGATGAGGCCGTCTCCCGCGTGCTCGCCGGCACCCGCAGCGCCCGGCTCATGTCCGACGACGAGAAGGAGCTGGTCGGCGTGCACGAGGCGGGCCACGCCCTGCTCTCGGTGCTCCTCCGAGGCGTCCAGCCCCCGTCGCGGATCTCGATCGTCAACCGGGGGGCCGCCTTCGGCCGCTCCCCCTGGTCCACCACCGACGACCGCGAGGTCCTCACCAAGCGCGAGCTGATGGCCCAGCTGATCGTCCTCATGGGTGGCCGGGCCGCCGAGATGCAGGTCTTCGGCCAGCCCAGCACCCGGGCCGAGGACGACCTGGAGCACGCCGCCGGCCTGGCCCGTCGGATGGTCGAGCGGCTGGCCATGACCGGGCGCTTCGAGCTGGCCGGGCGCACCGACGAAGGCGCCCGGGGCAACGACGAGGGTGAGGGGGGCAAGGAGGTCCGCGAGCTCCTGGAGAAGGCGGAGCAGGCGGCCCGTACCATCCTGGGCGACAACAGCTCCGACCTGCGCCTCGTCGCCGAGACGCTCGTGCTGAAGGAGACGCTCACCGCCGCCGAGCTGCAGGACATGGTCCGGGGCGGTGGCGGCGGCGGCGCCGTGGAGATGTCCAGCTAAACCTGGGTCAAGTCTGCCGCCGTCCTGTCGATAGAGACAAGGATGAGAGCCGATCGAATCGCAGCCGCGCGTGCGGAGGACCGGCCTGCGGTCGACGAGACGATCATCGAGCAGCTGGCGAGCATCACCGACGGCCAGGGCTACAGCGTCCTGGGCGAGCTGCTGAACGCCTTTCTCGCCGCCGTGCCCGGCCGGCTGGACGCCCTCGACCAGGCGGTGGCCGACGGGGACCTGCGGGCCATGGCCGACCAGTCCCACTCTCTCACCGGCAGCGTGGCCAGCTTCGGCGCCCGGGGCATGGCGGGCCTGTGCCGAGAGCTACGGACCGCGGCCGACAAGGGCGACGTCGATGCCGCCCGGCGACTGGTCCTCGACCTCCGGGCCGAGTTCCGCCGGGTGCGATCCTGGATGTCGGGCTTCCGGAGCCGGACGTGAACGTCGTGGTCGTCGACGACGACCCCGTGGTCAGGCTGGTCCTGCTCAAGGCGGTGAACAGCATGGGCCACGCGTCGATGCCCGCCGAGTCGGGGGAGGCCGCCCTCGACCTGGTCGAGCACAAGCCGGTCGACGTCGTCATCAGCGACTGGATGATGCCCGGCATGACGGGGCTGCAGCTGTGCCGGCTCGTCCGAGCCCGAGACGAGATCGAGTACGTCTACTTCATGCTGGTCACCGCATTGGACGACACGGAGCACGCGTTGGCCGGCATCGCCGCCGGCGTGGACGACTGCCTGGTCAAGCCGGTCCGTCCCTTCGACCTCCGGCTGCGGCTCATGGTGGCCGAGCGGGTCACCGAGCTGCACCGCCGCCTGGCCGAGCGTCAGCGGGGCCTGGAGCGCAGCAACGTGGACCTGGCCGCGTCCGCCCGCCAGGATGCCCTGACCGGATTGGGCAACCGGCTGAAGATGAACGAGGACCTGGAGATCTTCCGGTCCCGGCGCAACCGCTACCACGAGCCGTTCGGTGTGGCCCTCTTCGACATCGACCACTTCAAGTCGCTCAACGACACCGCCGGCCACCCGGCCGGTGACCGGGCACTACGCCGAGTGGCCGCGGTGATCCGGCGAGAGCTGCGTGAGGCGGACATGGCCTACCGGTACGGGGGCGAAGAGCTGCTCGTCGTGCTCCCCGCCGGTGTTCGCCGCGTCGCCGCCGCGGCCGAGCGCATTCGCAAGGCGGTAGAGCACGCCGCCATTCCCCATCCGGGCCGGCCCGGCCCGGAGACCGTCGTGACGGCCAGTGTCGGGGTGGCCGCCGGCGAGGGCGACACCGAGGCCTTCCTGCAGGCGGCCGATGTCGCCCTTTACAAGGCCAAGTCGTTGGGGCGGAACCAGATGTCGGTGGGCGGACGCGGGCTCGCCGTCCCCGAGCTCTTGCTCTCGCCATGACGCCGGCCCTGTCCATGCTCGCCTTCTTTGCCTTGGCCCTGGCCGGCATGGTCCTCGTCGTCAGGCGCATCGCCCGCAAGCACCGGGTGGCGACGGTCGACTCCCACCGGTTCCAGCAGAAGGCCGAGAGCATTTTGGCCCGAGTGGCCGACGGCATCGTGGTGACCGACGGCGCAGGGATCGTGCTGGAGACCAACCCGGCGGGGGAGCGCCTGATGGGCCGTCAGGGCCAGTCTGCGGTCGGCGTTCCTTGTGGACGCGCCCTCGGCCTGCGCGACGGTGAGCGGGCCCTGGACTGCCGCTCCGGCTGTCCCTTGCTGGCGGCGGGGCCGGCGGCGGACGACGACGGCCGCGGCCAAGAGGTGTGGCGAATGCTCCCCGATGGCCGCCGCCAGCCCTTGCTCGCCAGCGCCTTCGTGGTGACCGACAGACATGGCGGGATGGAGGTTGTCCATTCGCTGCGCGACGTCACCCGCCTCAAGGAGGCGGACGAGGCCAAGACCCTCTTCCTGGCCACCGCGTCGCACGAGCTCAAGACCCCCGTGACGGTGATCGCCGGCTTTGCCGAGACGATCCTGGAGTACCCGGAGATGGCGCCCGAGCGCCGGGCCGAGGCCGTCGAGGCCATCCATCGCCGGGCGCTCGAGCTGTCGGCGATCGTCGACCGCCTGCTCCTGTGCAGCAAGATCGAGAGCGGCCGGGTCAAGGTCGACCTCCATGCCGTCGACATCCGCGCCCTCGTCGTCGAGCGGGCCAACGCCTTCCAGGACGCCTCCGGTCGTCACGTCGTCCTCCAGGTGGGCCACGAGGCCCTGGTGGGCCAGGCCGACCCGCTCGCCCTGCGCACCGTCGTCGACCATCTCCTGGACAACGCGGTGAAGTACTCCGACGGTGGACCGGTGGTGCTGGCCGGCCGCCGGGAGGGCGACGCGGTCGTGATCTCCGTGAGCGACATCGGCATCGGTATGGACGAGGACCAGGCCCAGCAGTGCTTCGACAAGTTCTGGCAGGCCGAGTCCACCGACGTCCGGCGCTTCGGCGGCACCGGGATCGGCCTCTACATCGTCTCGTCGCTGGTCGACGCCATGGAAGGCACGATCAGCGTCGAGACCGCGGTGGGCCAGGGGACCACCTTCACCGTGGCTATCCCGGTGCTCGTCGACCAGCCGTCCGCCGACGAGCCGGATCCGGTCGTCGACCAGTCAGGGGTCAAGGACTTCATGCGCCAGATCAGCGTCTTCTCGAGAGGAGCGGTATGACGGTGTCGTACCGGGCACTTGTGGTGGACGACGCCCCGGACATCCGGCTGCTCACCGAGCTGGTGCTCTCCATGGCCGGGTTCACCGTGACCGCGGCCTCGAGTGGCAGGGACGCCCTCTGCCAACTGGCCGGCGGCGACCTCCCCGACATCGTGGTGCTCGACGTCCAGATGCCCGAGGTCGACGGGTGGGAGACGCTGAGTCGCCTTCGGGGCGACCCCCGCACCGCCGACCTCCCCGTGGTCCTGTGCACGGTGAAAGGGCTGCCGGAGGACATGCTCAAGGGGTGGTCGCTGGGGTGCGACGGGTACCTCAACAAGCCCTTCGACATGCGGGGGATGGTCAACGAGCTCCAAGGGGTGCTCCAGCGCGACGACGCCGAGCGCGAGGCCCTCCGCCGCCTCAAGATCGCCGACCTGCCCCGGGCCGTCCGGTAGAGCGCGAGCGGCCCGGGCCCGATACGAGATGACCTTCCCACCCACCTGACTCCAGTCCGCGGACCAGGGCGTCGCCCACCAGCCGTACGCCGAGAAGGCAGATGTCGTCGTCGCGGCGGAGGCCGCCAGTGCAGACCGTGAGCGCGTGCTCACAGAGGTCGTCCAGCTCGTCGGGGCCCTCGCTGGCCGCGAGCCGGAGCCGGTTCATGCCAGCGGCCCGGGACACGGAGCGGCTCTCCACCAACCCGTCGGTGAAGAGAAGCAGCGTAGAATCGGCGGACAGCCGCAGGGCGCCCTCCCCTCGGTCGCCCTCCAACACCGCACCCACGGCGGGCCCACCGGCGCCGTCCACGAAGCGGCCGTGCCGGGCTCGGTCGTCCACGAGCAACGGAGGGCAGCCTCCCGCGTTGGCGTACCGGACCTCACCCGTGGCCGGCTGGAGTGTCAGGTACAGAAGCCGGGCCTTGTGGCCCAAGCCGGTGGACGCAGCCAGTCGGTCGAGATGACCCAACAGCCGCGACGGTGAATCACCATCGAGGACGACATAGGCCCGTACTGCGGCCCGGAGGTCGCTCATGGCGGCTGCCGCCTCGACCCCCCGCCCGTCCACGTCGCCGACCACGAGCCCCAGGGCGCCACCGCCGAGTGGGACCGCATCGAACCAGTCGCCACCACTCTCCACGAACACGCCCCACGGGCGCAGGCGCCCGGCCAGAGCCACGCCCGGGACGTCGGACGACAGCCGGTCGACAAGGTTCGAGGCCCGGTGGGTCTGCAGGCGGGCCTGGGCGTGGTGGTGCGCGTACCCGAGCAGGTCATGGAGGGCCTCGCTGGGCTCCACCGCTGCTGGAGCCCCCCCGGCCTCGGTGGACGGTGACCCGGACGCAACGATGTCGCGTGCGTCGAAGTCGCGGTGCCTTCCGAGTTCGTCGGCCATTCCCGCGAGCTGGGCGCGGACCATGTCGAGGAGGGGATCGAGACAGGCCGACAGTGCCTCGCTGAAGCCGAGGCCGAAAGAGGCCTCGGCCGGCTCGACTTCGATGACCACCGTGTCCACCGGCAGGCCGCCCCAGTGGCGCGCCATGGCCAGGGTGTGGTCGAGGTCGACCATGCCCATCACCGACTCCTCCACGCTGCGGTGCAGGTCGGCCGGTTTCGGTGGTGTGAGATCCACCCGGTAGCGCCGGATCGTGGCGGGCGGGTCCAGGTCCCTGGCCACCGCCCCCAGGAGCACGACCTTGGCCGGGCGGAGCTCCTGGAGGCGGTGCAGCACGAGGGGCGCCGAGCAGGACAGGTCTTCGACGACCACTCCTTCGGGCCACTCGAGCTGTTGGAGGTACTCGACGACCTGCCGGCCGAAGTCCAGGTCGCGCATCCCCGGTCGCCCGAAGCCACCGATGAGGACCCGGCATGGCGTCACGCTCTGGCCGGTCATTCGAGCGTGCAGCCGCAGGAGTTGACCTCCCGTACGATGACGCCCTTGCCAGTGTCCATGTGGGTGGTGCAGGGCATGCAGGGGTCAAAGCTTCGGATCGAGCGCAGGATGTCGATGCCCTTGACCTGGTCGTCGGGCACCGACTCCAGGATGGGCGTGTCGACGATGGACTGCTCGTAGGGGCCGAGTCCGCCGAAGGGATCGGTGGGCGAGGCGTTGATCGTGGAGGGGGTGTTGATCTGGTAGTTCACGATCTTGCCCTTGTCCATGACCATGTGGTGGACGAGGTAGCCGCGGCTGGCCTCCCAGAAGCCGACCGAAACCCGCTCGTCTTTGGGGATCCTGAACGGCGTGTGGACCTTGGTGTCGCCCTTGCGCCAGTACTCGAAAGCCTTCAACAGGCAGTTCATGCCGATGGTGGCCACAAAGGCCATGGAGTAGGCCCGAGCCCGATTGCGCTCGAGGGCGTTGAGCGTGCGGGGCAGGGGCCAGAACAGCTCGGTCTCGGGGAGGGCGTGGCGGGGCAGGACGAGCTGGAGGCCGTCGCCGGTCGGGTTGCAGAACGGGTTGTCGGCGTAGTCGCCCCGCAGGGCGGTGCCCCACAGCTGGCCGTAGGCGCCGGTCTCGACCACCTGGCGGTCCCAGCGAGGAGCGGTCGACCAGGTGTACTTGTCCTTGAAGTTGGTCCCGCTGGGCTTGGGCAGGGTGGTCTTGTTCCACGCGTGGTACGGCGACAGCGGGTTGCCCAGTGCGTCGGTGCGGTAGCGCTGGGGACCGGTCTTGGTCCAGTCGTCGTAGAAGGAGTGCTCGACGAACTCCTCCATGCCGATGTTGATGTCGGTCAGGTTGGTGCTCACCAGCTTGCCCTCGATGATCACCGAGGGGCTGGCCCAGCGAGCGTCACCCCACTGGTTGCAGTTCGCGTAGGTGGCGTCGTAGATCTCGGAGTTGTCGTAGATGCCGGTCTGGATCAGGCTGGTGGGCCGAGCGCCGACCTGCTCGTACGCGGGGTTGGCCTCCAGGAAGAAGTCGCACAGGTCGTCCCAGATGCGGCAGATGACCTTGCACCAGTCGAGGATCTTGCCGAGCTGCATGTAGTACTCGTTGAACGTGGAGGTCGTCACCGTCGTCGACATCCCTCCCGGCACGATCGTCGACGGGTGCGGGAACTTCCCGAACATGAGCTGGCACATGATGCGCCCCACCCGGGTCCACTCCAGGGCCTCGAGGTAGATCTTCCCGGTGAGGGGGTTGAGGGCGTCCATGAGGTCCTTCATGGTCGTGTAGCCGTGGACGTCGCCGTGGGGGGCCAGCGTCTTCTCGGCCCGGGTGACCAGCTCGGGGTTGGTGACGCTGACCAGCGCGGTCGAGTAGTCGGGCCCGGCCAGCAGGCCCAGGTGCAGGGGGCGGTCGTAGAACATCTCGCCGACCTCGCCCAGGTTGCGAACCTCGACGCCCAGGGGCGGCGGGCAGACGCCGAATGCCTGCTCGATGTTCAGGGCGGAGCAGGACGCATGGGTGCCGCCGCACACCCCGCAGGCTCGGCTGGAGATGTCGATGGCGTCGCGTGGGTCGCGGCCCTCGAGGATGACCTCGTAGCCCCGGAACAGCATGGCCCGGGCGTGGGCGTCGACGGCCCGGCGGTTCTCCAGGTCCAACACCGTGTGCACGGCCAAGGCGCCGGCCACGCGGGTCATGGGGTCGATGTTCCAGTCCCGCAGGCGGGGCGGCGCGGCCAGCTGGGCGCCCGGCCCACCCTTGCGTCGGACGTAACCCTTGGGCTGGGCGACCGTCACCGAGTAGGGGTCGGCGACGTCCGCCTTCAGCCGGGCCTTGCCGGCGTCGTCGAACTCGATGGGGAGATTCTTGAAGCACACAGCCATGCTCCTCTTGTGGGTGAGGGCTGAACGGGTCGCCACCACCTTGGCAGCGTGCTGCTACGGGTGGCTAGAGTCATAAGCAAAGCTCATGAACGACAGCCCCGTGGCTCTCAACCGGTTGGAGGAATCGATGGAAGGCATGGGAGACCGGGTCCCGAGTGGGGTCCCTGACGTGGACGACCTGCTCGGGGGCCTCATCCTTGGCGACAACGTGGTCTGGGTCCTGGAGGACACCGACGTCATCCGCCAGTTGGAGGAGGCGCTGCTTCGTGAGGTCACGGGCAGGGGCGAGGCCGCGTTCTATGTGACGGCCGGCCCGGACCCCGCCCGGCTCGCGGCGCGCCTCGGGACGGGGGTGACAGTCATCGACGCCCGCGCCCGGGGGCGCTACGGCGACGCCGCGGTGCTCGAGACGGCCATCATCGAAGCGGCGCGGGCCAATCCGCCGGGGTACGTGGTCATCGACGGCCTGGTGAAGTTCGCTCGCCGCTGGGGGTCCGCCCAGGCGATCGCCTTCTTCAGCCGGGTCTGCCCCAGGCTCTTCGACCTCGGCGCCATCGCATACTGGCGAGCCCCCCGTGCCGAGCTCGGCTCGTCGTTCATCGAGCAGGTGACCAACGTGACCCAGTGCGTGCTGGAGGTGGGCGGAAGCCACCTGCGGGTGATCAAGGCCGAGGGCCGCCCGGCGTCCGTGCAACGCCGACTGCTCCGCATGGAGTTCAGCGACGGGGTGGTCCGCCTGGAGGACGAGCGGGCCCTCGGGCGCCTCGGCCAAGGCTTGGAACGGGTGCGCCGCGAGCGCAACCTGAGCCAGAGCGACCTCGCCCGGTTGGCCGGCGTCAGCCAGAGCGCGGTCTCCCAGGCCGAGGCGGGCCGCCGGGGGCTCTCCCTGGAGACCGTGGTCGTGCTCGCCGAGCGACTCGGCATGGGTGTGGACGACCTACTCGCCACCGCACCCTCCGGTGGCTACGTGCTGGCCCGCCGCCCCCGGACCCTGGTGGAGGCCAACACCGCGCTCCTCGACGACCCCAAGGCCGGCCTCCGGACCTACCTCGTCCGGTTGGGGCCCGGCCAGTCCGGCGGCCCGGACCTGCTCCACAAGGGCGCCGAGCTGGTTATGGTGGCCTCGGGGTTGGTCCAGCTGACCATCGGGTCGGACACCCCCGTCATGCGGGCCGGCGATGCCGCCCTGGCCACGACCGTGGCGGTGTCGGGCTGGCGCAACCTCATGAACGCCCCGGCCGTCCTTTTCTGGGTCTTGCGGGATTAGCGACAGCGCGCGGGAAGCTGGGGCCTCTCATAAGCAACGCTCATCGACACCCGCCCTTCGCTCACCGCTGAGGTGAGGGCGTGAAGCCCGAGCAATATGGCGCCCTCGGTAGGATTCGAACCTACGCACCCGCCTCCGGAGGGCGGTGCTCTATCCCCTGAGCTACGAGGGCCTGCTCGGTCAGATCGTATCTCCCGACGGTCGAAGGGGCGGGCGCCGGTAGG
>Ga0247713_1000389_pt1 | contig 28116 bp, 29 predicted proteins | sample 21E_NmetaG_FD_189936 | JGI IMG/M metagenome (GOLD analysis project Ga0247713, IMG submission 189936) | Soil microbial communities from hillslope of Landscape Evolution Observatory, University of Arizona, Oracle, AZ, United States - 2-1-E_N | ecosystem: Engineered > Artificial ecosystem >... | reverse complement strand
CCCGCGAAGCGCGAGCTGCTCGCCGACGTCGACCGAAACGAGCAGCTCGCGCTTCGCGGGCGGGAGCGGCGCGCGCTTCGGCGGCGTGCGGCGGCGGGTCGAGGACGAGCGCTGGCGCGTCCCGCTCTTGCGTTCGCGCTCGCGCTCGGCCGGCTTGCGCGCCGGCCGGTCGGCCTTCCGGTCGGTCTTCTCGGGCTTCGCAGCCTCGCGCTTGTCGGCCTCCGCGGCCGGGGCGTCCGCCTGCTCGGGCGTCTCCTTCTTGCGACCGCGTCCCCCGCGCGTACCGCGGCGGCGCCGGGGGCGGGTGGAGCTGGTCGTGGACTCGCCGTCCTCCTCGGGCGGCTCAGGAGTCTCGGTGGGCTCGGGAGCGGCGGCCTGCGCGGGCGCCTGCTCCTCGGTCTTCTTTCGTCGTCGGAACCAGGGCAGCAAACGTGGTCTCCTCTTCAGATGGCGCCCGCGCAGGCGCTCCCGGCAGTGCCGGGATCGGCCGCGCGCAGCTGTGGATGTGGAAAAAGCCAGGCATGGGCCTCGCCGGGAGCGTAGCAGCGGGGCGCGCTGGCGCCGGCTACGCGGCCGCCGGCCGGAGCTTCGCCCGCCGGGCGCGGATCGCGCGCAGACGCTGCGTGAGGCGGCTCCACGCCCACGGCTCCACCTCGAGGTACCTGACGGCGGACTGCCCGCGCGTCGCCTCGAGGTACTCGAACCACGCGTCGGCCTCCTCGATCAGCAGCAACTCGTACGCCTCGTGCTCGTCCACCGCGCGACACCTCCCCGATCGCTGATGCCGGGCAGGTTAGGACCAGGACCGGACGGAGTGGTCCGCGGCTACGCCGCGCGCGCCGCGAAGTACCGCACGGCCGCCTCGCCGAGCGCGCGCGTCCCCGCGTACGCGACGCCGCCCTTGACGGCCCAGCCGGCGAGCGGGACGACACCGAGCGCCTGCCGCGCCGCGGCGCGGAACGCGAGGCCGCTGCCGATCACGCCCATGATCTCCGGGAGCCGCTCGTTGTCGACCTGCACGCCGTGCGCGGCCGCGATCCGCAGGACGAGCCGCAGCTGGTTCAGCGTCAGCACCGGGAAGTCGGCGCCGGGGATGAAGATCGCGGCGCCGAGGATGCCGTTGCGCCGCGACGCGCTGGCGATGAGCGCCGAGCAGACGGCGGCGCGGAGGGCGGGGACGCGCGCGGCGAGGCTCGTTCCCTCCTCCCCCAGCCGCCGTGCCAGCACCTGCGCGATCTCCTCCACCGGGAACGCCGATCCCGGAGCGACGACGACGACGTCGGTCGCGAGGACGTACGGCACGCGCGGGTCGAGCCCGGGCCCGGCGAGGACCGCCGCAACCGGCACGCCCGCCTTCTCCGCCTCCTTGAGGGTGCGCCGGTCCTCCTCGGTCGGCGCGGCGGCGAGGACGTGGACGAGCGCCGCGGCGTCGCGCGAGAACCCGTCGCGGACGGCGGCGGGAGCGGCGCCTTCGGCGAGGTCGCGGGCGAGCGCCGCGGCGAGCGCGGGCGCGCCCGTCACGCACAGCGGGCCCTCCGCGCCTGCGCCGGTCTTCAGCTCGCGCAGGAGCCGCAGGATGACGCCCGGGCGGATCGGCAGCGCCACCGCTAGCCGCGCCGGCCGGCCGCGCGCAGGTGGATCGCCTGGAGCACGCCCATCGCGAGCAGGCTCGTCACCATCGAGGAGCCGCCGACGCTGATGAACGGCAGCGGGATCCCCGTGATCGGCGCGATCCCCATCGTCATCCCGACGTTGACGAAGATCTGGAAGAGGAACCAGAACACGATCCCGCCGGCGACGGCCGCGGAGAACGGGTCGCGCGCGAGCGAGACGATGCGGATCCCGCGCCAGAGCAGCAGGAGGTAGAGGAGCAGCAGCCCGCCCGCGCCGACGAACCCGCGCTGCTCGGCGAGCGAGGCGAACACGAAGTCCGTCGCGTGCTCGGGCAGGTAGTCGAACCTCGTCTGCGTCGAGCCGTCGACGCCACGCCCGCGGAGCCCGCCCGCGCCGACCGCGGTGATCGACTGGTTCACGTTGTACGTCGCGCCGGCGGGGTCTCCCTCGCGATCGGTGAAGGCCGCGATGCGCGCGGTCTGGTACGGCTTCAGCACCTCGACGCCGGCCGCGGGGAGCGCCCACAGGAGCGCGGCCGCCGCGAGCACCGCGAGCGCGCCGAGCACCGCCAGGTGGAGCCAGCGCACGCCGCTCACGAACAGGACCGCCGCGAGGACGGCGCCGTACACGAGCGCTGTCCCCAGGTCCGGCTGGACGAACACGAGGCCGGTCGGCGCGAGGCCGAGCGCGACCGCGCGCCAGACGGTGCCCCACTCGCCGATCCGGCGGCTGCGGTCGGCGAGGAAGCCGCCGATCGCGAAGAGGAACAGGAGCTTTCCGAACTCCGACGGCTGCAGCTGGAAGAAGCCGACGTCGATCCACCGCCGCGAGCCGCGCGTGACGCCGGCAGTCGCGATCACGAGCACCATCAGGCCGATCGTCCCGACGTAGATCGGCTTGCGGAACCGCCGGTAGAGCGCCGGGTCGACGAACAGGGCGGCGGCGAAGCCGACCGCGCCGGCGGCGGCGAAGATCGCCTGCCGGACGACGAAGTGGTCGGGGTCGTCCGCGACGTCGTGGCGGGTGATGCCCGCGATCGCCCAGAGCCCGAAGCCGACGAGGCCGAGAACGGCGCCGAAGAGGAGCCAGTCGAGCCGCCGGACGAGCTCCAGGACGTCCGGGCGCTCGACGGCGCGCGCGCCCTGCGCCGGGCTCGACGCTTCGACCATCGCCATCAGTCGGTCTCCGTCAGGTCGACCTGGCCGCCCTCGATCCCGAAGTACGTCTCGAAGACCTTCCGCGCCGCCGGCGCCGCCGCGACGCTCCCGTGCCCGCCGTTCTCGATCAGCGCGCAGACGACGAGCTCCGGCGAGTCGTACGGCCCGAAGCCGCACCACCAGGACTGGTCGAGGTGGTCGCCGACCTTCGTCGACCACTTCTCCGCCGTCCCGGTCTTGCCGGCGATCGCGATCGGGAAGCTGTCGAAGACGCCCGCGGACGTCCCGTGCGGGTAGTGCGTGGCTTGGAGCAGCCCCTGCCGGACGTGCTCGAGGTGCGCCGGGTCGACGCCGCTGTCGACGGCGGGAGGCGGCACGTTCGCGTGCACGACCTGCGGCTGCGTCCCCGCGGGCCCCGGCACCTCGGCGCTGCGGAAGACGTGCGGCGTCACGAGCTTCCCGCCGTTCGCGATCAGGGAGTAGAACCGCGCCATCTGGATCGGCGTCACGAGCAGGTCCTTCTGGCCGATCGCGAGCTGGATCGAGTCGCCCGGCTTCCACAGCCGCTCGAGCTCCCACGTCTTCGGGTACCGCGCCTTCGTGAACGTCTCGCGACGCCACTGCGGCGTCGGCAGCAGCCCCGCCTCCTCCGGCGAGACGTCGATCCCCGTCTTCGCGCCGAAGCCGAACTTCTTCGCCCACGCCTGGTGCGGGCTGCCGCGCTCCGGCGGGAGGTCGTGGAAGCGCATGGCGAGCTCGTAGAAGTACGTGTCGCACGACTTCGCGAGCGCGATCTTCAGGTCCATCGCCTCGTTGACCGTGCGGTCCCAGTTCCCGAACTCGTAGTCGACGCCGTCCTCGCCCTTGAACACGTACTTCGCGGTGCACTGGATCAGCTCGTACGGCGTCAGCACCTTCTCCTCCATGCCGGCGAGCGCCGCGACCGGCTTCCAGACCGAGCCGGGCGGGTAGAGGCCCTGCGTCGCGCGATTGAGCGCAGGGAAGTTCCGCGCCGCCGCGACCTCGTCGTCCGTGAACGGGAGGAGCTTCTCGGGGTCGGTGCGCCCGACGAACACGCTCGGCTGGAAGCTCGGCTCGGACGCCATCGCGAGGATCTCGCCCGTCCGCGGGTCCATGGCCACGAGCGCACCGCCGTTCGCGTACCACGCCTCGTTCTCGATCGCGGTCTCGATCCCGAACCGCAGCGCCTGCTGGGCCGCCTGCTGCAGGCGCGCGTCGATCGTCAGCCGCACCTGCTGCCCCGGCTGCGGCTGCTGCGTCAGGAGCAGGCTCGAGCGCGGCCGGCCGAGCGAGTCGACACGGAGCTGCGCGATCCCCGGCGTCCCGCGCAGGAAGTCGTCGTAGCGCGCCTCGATCCCCGCCTGGCCGACCTCGTCGCCGAGCCGCAGCGACGGGTTCGCCTCGAGCTGCACGTCCGTCGCCTCGCCGACGTGCCCCAGGAGGTGCGCCGCGAGCGACTTGCGCGGGTACGCGCGCAGGTACGTGCGCGCGATCGTCACGCCCGGGAACTCGCTCTTGCGCTCGCTGAGGAAGTTGACCTGGTCGCGGTGGATGCTGCGCTTGACGACGATCGGCGTCAGCGGGTCGCCCTTCCGCGCCTCGATCTCCTCCACGAGCCACTTGAGCTCGACGTTGAGGAGCGTCGAGAGCCGCTTCAGCAGCTGGTAGCGGCCCTCCTTCGGGAGGTCCGCCGGCCAGAGCTGCACCGAGTGCCCTGCCGCGTTCTCCACGAGCGGGACGCCGTTGCGATCGACGATCGGGCCGCGCGGCGGCTGCAGGCGCACGACCCGCAGCTGGTTGTTCTGCGCGGCGTTCAGGTACTGCGGTCCGGAGAGGATCTGGAGGGCCCACAGCCGCAGGAACAGCACCGCGAACGCGGCGAGGACGACGGCGCCGAGGATCGCGATCCGGAACGCGAGCTGCGGCGTCAGCCGGTACGGCTCCGCGACGCGCGGGTCGTTCGGGAGGAAGCGCCGCGACGGGAGCCGCGCGGAGCCGCGGCGCCTAGCCAAGCAGGTTCACCTCGCGCGCGCGGTCGGGGCGCTCGAGCGGCGGGAGCAGGCGGCGGCAGAGCGCGTACACGGGGACGGTGAGGAGGACGTTGAGCACGATCGTCGGCAGGAGCGTCGTCCCGAGCGCGTAGCCGACGGAGACGGGCGTGCCGAGCACGGTGTGCAGCAGGATCGAGCCGAGCGCGTGGAGGATCGTGACGACGACGACCGAGAGGAGCGGCGCGTGCGCGCGGTCGCGCCCCGTCGTCTCGCCGTAGCGGCCGATCCAGTAGCCGGCGATCGTCAGCAGCAGCGAGGTGAGGCCGAGCGTCTCCCACGTCGCGAGGTCGGCGACGAGGCCGCCGAAGAAGCCGGCGGTCGCGCCGACGGCGGCCCCGCGCAGGAGCGCGACCGCGACGAGCGTCACGAGCAGGAGGTCGGCGGTGCCGCCGAGAACCTGCGCCGGCGCGACGACGCTCACCTGGACGACGGCCGCCGCGAAGACGACGACGCCGATCTTGAGGGCGTCGAGCGCGGCCGTCATTCCCGGTCCCTAGGCACGAGGACGACGACGGCCCGCAGCGCGCCGAAGTCCACCGCGGGCTCCACCTGGATCCGCTTGAAGATCTCGCTGCTCGTCTGGTTGACGAAGCTGACGGTGCCGATGCGGATCCCGCGCGGGTAGAGCGACGGCCACTTCCCCCGCTGCGTCCCCTCCGTCACGATCTCGTCGCCCGGCTCGACGACGTAGCGCTTCTCGACGTTGTCGAGGACGAGCCCGTTGTCGGGGCCGCGGCCGAGGATCAGCCCGGACGCGTTGTGGTCCAGGTCGATCGCCGCGACGCTGCTCGAGCGGTCGGTCAGGAGCGTCACCTGCGCCGTCCCCGGCGTGACGTTCGTGATCCGGCCGACGAGCCCGTCGGGGCTCACGACGGGGTCGTTGAGCTCGATCCCCGAGTCCGAGCCGGCGGCGATCACCACCTGCTGCTCGAACGCGCTCGGCGGGTAGGCGAGGACGGCCGCGAAGACGGGGCGGTAGTCGTTCGGGAACGCGCGCGGCGCCTTGAAGTCGACGTACGTGCGGAGCGTCTTGTTCTCCTCGAACGCCGTCCGGTACTGCGTCGCCTCCTGCCGCAGCCGCTCGACCTCGGCGCGCAGGCGGTCGGCCTCGCTCTTCGCCTGCAGGAGGCCGGCCGCGTAGCCGTAGAGGTCGCGGAACGGCCGGACCACCCGCTCGGCGCCGACCTGGAACGGCTTCACCGCGAGCGCCCCGGCGCTCCGCGCCGCGTGCAGCGGCCCCTCCTGCGGCTCGCGGAAGTAGAGCGTGATCAGGACGAGCGAGAGCGCGACGAGACCGCCCACCAGCAGGCGCCGCCGGATCGGCGAGGCCTTGCGCGAGGAGGACGGGGACGAGGCGGAGCGCTGGACGGGCGAGCCCAGGACCGCCAACCGTACGGTCCGGTTGCGAGGCACGGGAGGCCTAGAGGTTAGTCGAGATTCCGGAAGGTGTGAGTGCGAATTTCGAATTCACAAACAACATTCGCAGCGGGGCGCGGCCGCTAGCGGCGGCCGTTGCGCGAGCGGCGGTTGTTCGCCTGCGCCGCGCGGTGGATCACGTCGAACTCCTCGAGGCTGCGGCCGGAGCCGACCGCGACGCACGTCAGCGGCGACTCGGCCAGGTGGACGGGCATGTGGGTCTCGTGGCGCAGGCGCTCGTCGAGGCCGGTCAGGAGCGCGCCCCCGCCGGCCAGGACGATCCCCCGGTCCATGATGTCCGCCGCCAGCTCCGGCGGCGTCTTGTCGAGCGTCGACCGGATCGCGTCGACGATCTGCGACACCGGCTCCTCGAGCGCGCGCCGCACCTCCTCCGAGCTGAGGATCACCGTCTTCGGCAGGCCGGTCAGCATGTCGCGGCCGCGGACCTCGGCGTGGACCTCCTCGCGCAGCTCGAACGCCGATCCGACCTCGAGCTTGATCTCCTCCGCCGTCTGCTGGCCGATCAGGAGCTTGTACTCGCGCTTGATGTGGTTGACGATCGCCTCGTCCATCTCGTCGCCGCCGACGCGGAGGCTCATCGAGACGACGATCCCGCCGAGCGAGATCACGGCGACCTCGGTCGTGCCGCCGCCGATGTCGACGATCATGTTCCCCGTCGGCTCGGCGACCGGCAGGCCCGCCCCGATCGCGGCCGCCATCGGCTCCTCGATCAGGTACGCCTTGCGCGCGCCCGCGGAGTACGTGGCCTCCTCGACGGCGCGCTTCTCGACGCCGGTGACGCCGGACGGGACGCAGACGACGACGCGCGGGTGCGCGAAGCGGTTCTGGTGCACCTTCTGGATGAAGTGGCGGAGCATCTGCTCGGTGACGTCGAAGTCGGCGATGACGCCGTCCTTCAGCGGGCGGATCGCGGAAATCGTCCCCGGGGTGCGGCCGAGCATCCGCTTCGCCTCGACGCCGACGGCGTGCACCTCGCCCGTACGCTGGTCGATCGCGACCACCGACGGCTCGGACAGCACGATCCCGCGTCCCCGCACGTAGACGAGCGTGTTCGCGGTGCCGAGGTCGACGGCCATGTCGCGGCCGCCGAAGCCGGTCATCGAGGAGAAGAGACCCATACGAGCGTCCGAGTCTAGCGGCCGCGCCCAAACCTGCCGGAAATCGCGGCCTCGGCCGAGCCGGACAGGACCCGTGCCTGGCACCGGACCCGGCCGCGCGAGCCATGACCCGTGCCTGGCACCGGACCAGGCCGCGCGAGCCATGACCCGTTCCTGGCACCGGACGAGGCCGCGCGAGCCGTGGCCATGCCGCGTTCGACACGCCTTCGCGCCGAGACTGGAACGAGGACGTGCCAGGCGGGCGGAGGACGATGCGCGAGCGGGCGGCCGCGCCTACGTTGGCGGCATGGGCCGCGCGCCCCGTCCCCTCGTCCGCGACGGCGTCTACCACGCGACGACACGCGGCGTCCGCGGGCTGCCGATCGTCCTGGACGACGACGACCGGGCGCACTGGCTGTCGCTGCTCGGCTACGTCGTCCGCCGCCACGACTGGATCTGCAGCGCGTTCTGCTTGATGACGAACCACTGGCACGCCGTCGTCCAGACGCCCAATGCGGACATCTCCGCCGGGATCCACCGCCTGAATGGGATCTACGCGCGCTACCTCAACGATCGCCACGGCCTCGCCGGCCACGTCTTCGAGCGCCGCTTCAACTCGACGCTCGTCGAGTCGGACCGGCAGCTTGCGGAGACGGCGCGGTACGTGGAGCTCAACCCCGTGCGCGCGGGGATCTGCGACGACCCCACCGATTGGCCGTGGAGCAGCCACGCCGCCGCGATCGGCGCCGCGCGGCCGCCACGGTTCCTCGACACGTCCGCGGTCCGCGCCGTCTTCTCGACCGACGACGCGCTCGCGCGTCAGCGGTATCGCGCGTTCGTGCTGGATCGGCTGCTCGAGCCGGATCAGCCGAAGCCGTACAGCCCGGCGAACCGCTCGGCGAGCAGGCGCACGAGGAGCGCCGCCGGGAGCCCGACGACGTTGAGGTAGTCGCCCTCGATCCGCGACACGAGCGACGCGCCGCGGCCCTGGATCGCGTACCCGCCGGCGCGCCCCTCCCACTCGCCGGTCGCCACGTACGCGGCGAGGTCGCGCGCCGTCAGCCGGCGGAACGAGACGAGCGTCGTCGCGTGCGCCACCTCCTGCCACCCCGGCGTGATCAGGCAGAGCCCGGAGACGACGGCGTGGGTGCGGCCGGCGAGCTGCTCGAGCATCTGCTCGGCGTCGCCCGCCGAGGCCGGCTTGGAGTAGATGCGCCCGTCCAGCACCACCGCCGTGTCGACCCCGAGCACCGGCCTGTCGCCCGCCTCGTCCGCCACCGACTCCGCCTTCCCGCGCGCGTGCTCGCGGACGAGCTCGACGGCGTCGCCTTCGGGCGGGTCGTGCTCCTCGTACCGGGGCGCGACGAGGTCGAACGGCAGGCCCAGCTGGTCGAGGATCGCGCGCCGCTGCGGGGACGTCGACGCGAGGAGGAGCGGCGGTGCGGGCGAGACGCTCACTCCTTCCGCGCCGCCCAGATCTCCTCCGCCGGCCACTTCCGCGCCCACTCGGCGGTGACGAAGTCGTAGTAGCGGTGCGTCTCCGCGGACTGCGGCGCGTACAGCTCGACGAGCCGCTCGATCGCGAAGCCGCTCGCGCGCAGCAGGTCGATCCACTCGCCGTGCGCGAGGTGGAACTCGACCGCGCCGCCGCCGTCGGGCCAGCGGAAGTCGTACATCCCGAGCTGCGGGCGGTGGAGGCGCTCGTCCGCCTGCCCCCCGTCGGGCGCGCAGAGGATCACGAGCGTCGAGTTGCGCAGGAACACGAGGCGGCCGCGCGGGCGGAGGAGCCGCGACGCCTCGGGGATCCACTGCCGCGGGTCGGCCCAGATCGACGCCCCGTACTCCGAGACGACGAGGTCGAACGACGCGTCCGGGAGCGGGACGCTCTCGGCGAACGCCTGGACGAGCGGGAACCGGATCCCCGTCGCGTCCTGCATCCGCCGCGCCGTCTCGAGCTGCGCCGGCGTCGGGTCGATCCCGACCGGTCTGGCGCCGCGGCGCGCGAGCCACGCGGAGACGTAGGCGGTGCCGCAGCCGAGCTCCACGACGTCGAGCCCTGCGACGTCGCCGAGGACGCCGACGTCCGACTCCCGGATCCCCCAGAGGCCCCACGTGATCTCGGGCGCGTCCCAGCTCCGGCGCGCGGTCTCGTCGGTGAACTCGGCGTTGGTGCGCGTCCAGAGCTCGACGTTCGCGTCAGACAAGCTCGTCGTCCGCGAACCAGATCCCGATCTCGCGCTCGGCCGTCTCGGGGGCGTCGGAGCCGTGGACGAGGTTGTCCGGCATCGAGAGCGCGAGGTCGCCGCGGATCGTCCCCGGCGCCGCCTCCGCCGGGTTCGTCGCGCCGATCGTCTTGCGCGTCGTCGCGATCGCGCCCTCGCCCTCGAGCACGAGCGCGAGCGTCGGCGCGGACGTGATGAAGTCGACGAGCTCGCCGAAGAACGGCTTCTCGCGGTGCTCGGCGTAGTGCGTCTCCCCGAGCTCGCGGCTCGCGGTCACGAGCTTCGCGGCGCGGATCGTCAGCCCGCGATCCTCGAACCGCCGCAGGATCTCACCCGCGAGGCCGCGCCGGACCGCGTCCGGCTTGATCAGGATCAGCGTCCGCTCGACCGCCACGGGCGCGGAGTCTATTCGGAGCGGCGACGCTCGCGGCGCGCCTCGCGGCGCGGATCCGGCTGCCACGTGTCGAGCTGCACCGCGGTCGGCGAGTCGACCGGCGTCTCGCAGTACGGGCAGACCTGCCAGAGCGCCTCGAGCGGCGCCTTGCAGTTGACGCAGGCCTGCTTCAGCTTCGTGGTGCAGACGGGGCAGACGAGGAAGGTCGCGTCGACCTCGGCGCGGCACACGGGGCAGTGGAGGTCGCGCCGCGCCAGCCGCTCCTCCATCGCCTTGATCTCGAGCTCGCGCTCGCGCACGTCGTCGAGGTACTCGGGCGGGCGGAAGAAGAGGTAGATGATCGGGCCGAGGAACGGCGGGATCGCGCCGAGGATCGTCGCCATCGCGACCATCCACGGATCCTCGATCCGGCGGCGCGCGTCCTTGTAGACCCAGAAGACCGTCGCGATGTAGAAGACGCCGACGAAGAAGAGCGTCAGGTTGCGGATCAGCAGCCACGCGCCGGAGTCGAAGAACCCGCGCACGCCGCCGAAGAGGCCGTCTCCGCCGGTGGTCGCGATGAGGAGTCGGGTCACAGGAGCAGTTTGCCTATCAGGTACCCGGCCGCAAACGCGACTCCGACGATCGCGGCGACGGTGAACGCCGCGAACGCGAGGACGCTCAGCCGGTCGCCGAGCTTCGCCATCGTAGTCTCTCGCGCTCGCCGGACAGATCCGCCAGCAGGTACAGCGACCCCGTGACGAGGACGCGCGGGGACAGCTCGCGCGCACGCGTGAGGGCGGCGATCGGATCGGGGACGGTCTCGACACGGTCGAACGACGCGGCGGCCAGGCGCGCCAGCTCGTCCGCCGCGAGTGCGCGTGGGCTCGAGGACGAGGTGGCGACGAGGGTCCGCCCGACGCGCGCGAGGCTCTCCAGCATCGACGGAGCGTCCTTGTCGCGGAGGATCGAGACGCAGAGGACGCGGTCGTCGCCCTCGAGGCGCTCCGCGAGCCAGGCGGCGCCGGCGGGGTTGTGCGCGCCGTCCCACACCTCGTCCCCGACGCGCTCGAGCCGGCCCGGCAGCTCGACCTCGACGTCGTGGTCGACGCGGCGCCCGAGGAACGCCTCGGCGGCCTCCCTCGCGCCTCCGACGACAACGCGCGCGCCCTGCGGGACGAGCACCCGGTGCCTGTTGTCCGGCAGGACAACTACTCTGGCGGCATGCGCCACTGCCAGCTTCTCCTGCGCGATCTGCTCCTCCGTGTCGCCGAGCACCTCCGTGTGCTCGAGCGACACGTTCGTCAGCAGCACGACCTCGGCGTCGATCACGTTCGTGGCGTCGAGGCGGCCGCCGAGGCCCGCCTCCACGGCCGCGACGTCGACGCCGGCGGCCGCGAACTCCGCGAGGGCCGCGGCGGTCAGCGCCTCGAACTGCGTCGCCCGCAGGCGCTCCGCGACCGGGCGGACGCGCGCGAGCGCGCGCTCGAGGTCGGCCTCCTGGCCGCCGACGCGGATCCGCTCGCTCCACGAGACGACGTGCGGCGAGAGGTACGCGCCGACGCGGAGCCCCTCGGCGGCGAGCAGCGCCTCGACCGTGCGCGTCGCCGTCGACTTCCCGTTCGTCCCGACGACGTGCACCGCGCGGAGCGCACGCTGCGGCTCGCCGAGCTCGGTCAGGAGGGCGCGCATCCGGCCGAGGCCGAACTCCTCCGGCCACGGCGACAGCGACGCGACCCACGCGACGTGGTCAGCCGGAGAGCGCATCGAGCTCCCGCCGGTAGCGGGCGAGCTTCGCGCGCTCCGCCTCCACCACCTCCGGCGGGGCGTTGGCGACGAAGCGCTCGTTCGCGAGCATCCCCTCCGCGCGCGCGACCTCCTTGCGCAGGCGCTCGACCTCCGCGGCGGCGTTGCCGTCCACCTTCGTGCGGTCGGGGCGGACGACGGCGTCGAAGATCCGGCGCTCCTCCTCGCCGAGCTCGACGAGGACGCCGCTGCGGCGGAAGATCGCCGCCGCGTCCTGCACGCGCTCGAGCGCGTCCGTCGCACCGGGGGGCGCGCCGTCGCGGTCGGGCCACGCGGACACGATCAGGCGCGCCTCCCGGTCGGGGAGGTGCGACCAGATCTCCTCGGTCACGTGCGGGAGCACCGGGTGCAGGAGCGCGAGCAGGCGCTCGAGCGCGCCGAGCGCGGTGGCCGCGGCGTCCGCGTCGCGCTCGTACAGGCGCGGCTTGATCGCCTCCGCGTACCAGTCGCAGAAGTCGTCGAAGGTGAGGTGGTAGAGCCGGTCCGCGACCTCGGCGAAGTCGAAGCGCGCGAGGGCCTCCTCGATCGCCGCCTGCTCGTCGGCGAGCCGCGCGAGGATCCACCGCTCCTCGAGCGCGCGCGGGCGCAGCTCGGGCCGCGCGTCGCCGGCGTTCGTCAGCAGCAGCCGCGAGACGTTCCACAGCTTGTTCGCGAGCTTCCGTCCCTCTTCGATCGCCTGGTGCGAGAACCGCACGTCCTGCGTGGACGACATCTTCAGCAGCCCGTAGCGCGTCGCGTCGGCGCCGTGGGCGTCGATCAGCTCCACCGGGTCGATCCCGGTCCCGAGGCTCTTCGACATCCGGCGCCCGTCCGGCGCGAGCACGGTCGAGTGGATGATCACGTCGGTGAACGGGACGTCGCCGACGAGCTCGAGCCCGGACCAGATCATCCGGTTCTCCCAGAGCCTGATGATCTCGCGTGCGGTCGAGTTGACGTCGCCGGGGTAGTAGCGTCGCAGCTCCGGCGTGTCGTCCGGCCACCCCAGGGTGGCGAACGGCCACAGCGCCGACGAGAACCAGGTGTCGAGGACGTCGGGATCGCGCGTCAGCTCGCTCGACCCGCACTCCGCGCACGCCTCGGGCTCGCTCTCGACCACCGTCAGGTGCCCCGCCGGGCACTCCCAGATCGGCAGCTGGTGGCCCCACCAGAGCTGGCGCGAGATGCACCAGTCGGGGATCTCCTCGAGCGAGCGGATCGCGAACTGGTGCTGCGACTCGGGGTGGAACCGCACCCGCCGCTCGCGCAGCGCGCGGATCGCAGGCTGCACGACCTCGCCCATCGCGCACCACCACTGCAGCGAGATCAGCGGCTCGATCCGCGAGTGGCAGCGCTCGCAGGTGCCGACCGCGTGACGGTACGGCTCGCGCTTCTCGAGCAGCCCGCGCTCCTCCGCCCAGGCGAGCACGCGCTCGCCCGCCTCCTCCTGCGTCAGGCCGGCGAGGTCGCCCGCCTCCTCGTTCATGCGGCCGTCCCAGCCCACCACCATCGGCACGGGCAGCCCGTGGTCGCGGCCGATCTCCCAGTCGAGCACGTCGTGGCCCGGCGTCACCTTGAGCCCGCCCGTGCCGAACTCGCGCTCGATCCGCTCGTCCGCGATCACCGGCACCGGCCGCTCGACGTACGGCACGAGCACCTCGCGGCCGATCGCGTCGCGGTATCGCTCGTCGTCGGGGTGGACGGCGACGGCGACGTCGGCGAGGATCGTCGCCGGGCGCACGGTCGCGACGGTGACGCCGCCCGGGCTCCCGTCGGCGAACGGGTAGCGGACGTAGACGAGCTCGTCGTCCATCTCCTCGTGGACGACCTCGAGGTCCGAGATCGCCGTCTGGTGGAACGGGCACCAGTTGACGATCCGGTTCGCCCGGTAGATCCACCCGCGGTCCCAGAGGTGGACGAAGAACCGCATCACCGCGCGGACGTAGTCGTCGTCCATCGTGAAGCGCTCGCGCGAGTAGTCGAGCGACGCGCCCAGCCTCCTGTACTGCGACATGATCACGCGGCCCGTCTGCTCGAGCCACTCCCACGTCCGCTCGAGGAACTTCTCGCGCCCGAGGTCGTGCCGCGTCAGCCCCTCCTTCGCGAGCTGCTTCTCGACGACGTTCTGCGTCGAGATGCCCGCGTGGTCATAACCCGGCTGCCAGAGCGTGTCGAAGCCGCGCATCCGGTGCCACCGCACGAGCACGTCCTGGATCGCGCCGTTGAGCGCGTGGCCCATGTGCAGCTCGCCCGTGACGTTCGGCGGCGGGACGGCGATCACGAAGGTCTCGTCCCGGCGCGCGCCGGCGCCGGCGGCGTACAGGCCCTCCTCCTCCCACGTGCGCTGCCAGCGCGCCTCGACGCCCTCGGCGGTGTACAGGGGCTCCATCGCGGGGCGATCGTACCCCGGTGCGGGAGCGGGCCGGTGGGGGCTAGGCAGCGACGATGGCTGCAGTATGCCCGACGCGCGCGCGCCGCGTCGCGCGTGTGGAGCCGGCGGCACCAGCGGCGTAGAATGCGGCAGATGGCGCAAACGGTCGACCGGGTGGAGGCGGCCCGCGCGGCGTTCGCCGAACGCGACTGGCGCCGCGCGTACGAGCTCCTCCGCGAGGCGGAGGAGGCCTCGCCGCTCGACCCCGACGACTTCGAGCTGATGGCGCGCGCGGCGCTGTGGACGGAGAATCCGGTGGCGTCGATCCCTCTCTACGAGCGCGCGTACGCGCGGCAGCTCGAGGCCGGGAACACGCGCCGCGCGGCCTTCATCGCGGTCGACCTCGCCCACGACTACGGCAGCGTCAAGCTCCAGCGCGCGATCGGGAACGGGTGGCTGAACCGCGCGGCGCGGCTGCTCGCCGAGGATCCGGACGCGCCGGAGCACGGGTACCTCGCGCTCGAGCGCAGTCTGATCGCGCTGAACCGCGGCGACTACGACGAGGCGCTCGAGCAGGGGCGGCTCGCGGAGGAGATCGGCGCGCGGCACGGCGACAAGGCGCTGCAGGTGCGCGGGATGCAGCGCCAGGGGATGGTGCTGATCGAGCGGGGCGAGATCGACGAGGGGCGGGCGCTGCTCGACGAGGCGTCCGTCGCCGCGACGAACGGCGAGCTCGACCCCTACTCGACCGTCGTCGTCTACTGCAACACGATCGGCGCGTGCCGCGAGCTCGCCGCCTTCGACCAGGCGGGGCAGTGGACGGAGCGCGCCTCCGCCTACTGCGACGAGCAGGGGATCACCTCGTTCCCGGGCATGTGCCGGGTCAACCGCGCCGAGGTGATGCGGTTCACGGGGAAGCTGACCGAGGCGGAGGAGACGGCGGAGCAGGCGTGGGAGGAGCTGGCGCCGTGGGCGCCGCGGATCGCCGCCGCCGCGCTGTACGAGATCGGCGAGGTGCGGCTGCGCCTCGGCGACCTGGCGAAGGCCGAGGAGGCGTTCGCACGCGCCGACGACGCGGGGCGCGACCCGGAGCCGGGGCGGTCGCTGCTCCTGCTCGCGCGCGGGCGCGTCCCGGCGGCGGTCGCGTCGATCCGCCGCGCGCTCGCCGACCCCGCGCAGGGCGTGACGGCACGCGCACGGCTGCTGCCGGCGGCGATCGAGATCCTCGTCGCGGCGAACGACCTCGACAAGGCGCGCGCGGCCGCAGAGGAGCTCCGGGAGCTCGGCGCGCGGTTCGCGGCCCCCGCGCTCGAGGCGGCGGCGGAGCAGGGCGACGGGATGGTGCGGCTCGCGGCCGGCGACGCGGAGCAGGCGGTGGCGCCGCTCCGCCGCGCGCTGCGGCTGTGGCAGGAGACGAACGCCGCGTACGACGCGGCCCGGACGCGGCTCCTGCTCGGGCAGGCGTACCGGCAGACGGGCGACGAGGACGGCGCGACCCACGAGCTCGGCGCGGCGGCCGCCGTCTTCGACCGGCTCGGCGCGCGCCTGGACGCGGAGCGCGCGGCGCACCTGCTCGGGCGCGAGGCCGGCACGCGCGTCACGAAGACGTTCCTCTTCACCGACATCGTCGACTCCACGAAGGAGCTCGAGCGCCTGGGCGACGAGCGCTGGGCGAAGGTGCTCCGCTGGCACGACGAGACGCTCAAGCTCGCCTTCACGACGAACGACGGGCAGATCGTGGAGCACACCGGCGACGGCTTCTTCGTCGCGTTCGACGACCCGCGCGGCGCCATCGACGCCGCGGTCGCGGTGCAGCGCGCCGTGGACGGCGACGGGAGGCTCGCCGGCGTCCGCATCGGCCTCCACGCGGACGAGGCGACGAGCGTCGCGTCGAACTACCACGGGCGCGGCGTCCACACGGCGGCGCGGATCGCAGGGCTCGCGGGCCCCGGCGAGATCGTCGCCAGCCGCGCGACCGCGGACGCCGCGCGCGCGCCGGCGTCGGAGCCACGGCTGGCGCAGCTGAAGGGGCTCGACGAGCCCGTCGAGGTCGTCACCGTCGCCTGGAGGTGACGCCGCGGCGGCGTCGCGCCGCCGCGTCAGCGCCCGACGGCGTAGCCCTGCATCCCCCGCGCGTTCGCGCCCGCCTTGAGGACGCCGTCGGGCTCGCGCGCGACCGCGCTGACGCGCCCCAGCGACCACGGGCCGGCGTCGGTGACGTCGTGGCCGCGCTCGCGCAGCTCCTCGAGGACATCCTCCCCGAACCGCGACTCGACCTCGATCGAGCGCAGCTGCGCCTGCCGCGGCCAGAACGACGAGACGAGGTGGTTCGTGTGGAAGGCCGGCGCGTCGATCGCCGCCTGCAGGTCGATCCCGACGTGGACGTGCGCGAGGAAGACGGTGAGCGTCCACTGGTCCTGCTGGTCGCCGCCGGGGGTCCCGAACGCGAGGTACGGGTCGCCGCCGCGGAACGCGAGCGACGGCGAGAGCGTCGTCCGCGGCCGCTTCCGCGGCGCGAGCGCCGCCGGATGCCCCTCCTCCAGCCAGAACATCTGCGCGCGCGTGCCGAGCGGGAACCCGAGCGACGGGATCACGGGCGAGCTCCACAGCCAGCCGCCGCTCGGTGTCGCCGAGACGAGGTTCCCGTCCCGGTCGGCGACGTCGACGTGGCACGTGTCGCCGCGCGTCGGCTCGCCGGCGCCCGTGTCACCTCGTAACAGACTGGTACTTGGGATCGTCGGGAGCGTGCCGCCGAGCCCCGGCCGGAGCTCCGCGGAGGCGTCCTCGCCGACGAGCGCCCGGCGCTCGTCCGCGTACCCGCGGGAGAGCAGCCGCTCCAGCGGCACGTCCACGACGTCCGGATCGCCGTACCAGGCGTCGCGGTCCGCGAACGCGAGCTTCGCGCACTCGACGACGGTGTGGACGTACTCCGCCGACAGGTGCCCGGCCGAGGCGAGGTCGAAGCCCTCGAGCAGCGCGAGCTGCTGGAGGAAGACCGGGCCCTGCGACCACGGGCCGCACTTGAACACGGTGTGCCCCGCGTAGTCGCGCGACACCGGCGGCTCGAGCCGCGCCTCCCACGCCGCGAGGTCGTCACCGCTGAGGAGCCCGCCCTCGCGCTCGCAGAAGGACGCGATCTCCTCGGCCACGAAGCCGCGCGACCACGCGGCGCGGGCGGCTTCGATCCGCGCCTCGCGGCCGCCGCCGCGCGCCTCCGCCTCGCCGACGACGCGCCGGTACGCGGCCGCGAGCGCCGGGTTCCGGAACAGCCGGCCCGGCTCCGGCACCGGGAGGTAGAGCTCGGCCGAGCCCGGCCACTCGTCGCGGAACCGCTGCTCCACGCCCCGGATCGCGTCGGCGATGCGCGGGACGAGCGGGTAGCCGTGCTCCGCGTAGCCGATCGCGTGCTCGAGGACCTCCCGCGGCCCGAGCGTGCCGAACTCGAGCAGCAGCAGCATCCAGGCGTCGAATGCGCCCGGGACGCACGCGCCGAGGAGCCCCGTCCCGGGAACGAGGTCGAGCCCGAGCTCGCCGCGGAACCGGTCGATCGTCGCCGCGGCGGGCGCGACGCCCTGCCCGTTGACGACGACGACCTCGTCGCGTTCGGCGCTGTAGAGCACGATCGGCACCTCGCCGCCGGGCCCGTTCAGGTGCGGCTCCACGACCTGGAGGACGAACCCGGCCGCGGCGGCGGCGTCGAAGGCGTTCCCGCCGCGCTCGAGCACCGCCATCCCGGCGGACGACGCGAGCCAGTGCGTCGACGCGACCATCCCGAAGGTGCCGCGCAGCTCCGGCCGCGTCGTGAACACGCGCCGAGTCTAGGTCACAGGTTGCGGCGCCAGAGGACGAGGCCGAGCGGCAGGAGCGCGAGCGCCGTGATCCACGGCATCAGCGCGAGCTCGCGACCGTCGCGCGCCGCGACCCGCGTCGGGCCGTCGCCGACGATCTCCCGCGCGGCGGCGGCGACGCGCTCCGGCGCCTCGGGGACGAGCCTCCCGTCCGCGTCCGCGGCGAGCTGCGCGAGCGTCGCCGGCCCGGCCGGGTCGGCCTCGTACGCCGGCTCCGGCACGCCGCCGGTGTGCACCCGCTCGCCGGCGGCCCACACGGGGACGACGACGAGGTGCGTCCGCTCGTCCTCGCGGACGGCGGCCGCGAACCGCGCCGGCCGCTCGCGCGTCTCGCCGTCGCTGACGAGCACGAGCAGCCGCGTCCGCGCGTCGGGATCGAAGTAGCCGCGTTGCAGCACCGCCGCCGCGGCGTCGAGGTCGGTGGCGCGCTCCGCGAAGAAGAGCCGCGGCGGAGGGCGCTCGACGCCGATCGAGCGCTCGAGCGCGGACGCGAACACGGCGGCGTCCGTCGTGGGGAAGAGCTGCGGGAGCGCGCGGTCGGTGAGGGAGACGATCCCGAGCGGCACCTCCGGGAGCGCGGCGCGTATCTCGGCGGCGATCTCGCGCGCGCGGTCGAACCGCGTCTCGCCCTCCGGCCCGGTCGCCGCGAGCATCGACCGCGAGATGTCGACGACGACGAACGCCTCGACGTCCGTGCGCTCGCGGCGCTCCTCGGCGAACTCGAGGACGGGCTGCGACGCGGCGAGGCCGACGAGGAGCGGGACCGCGCCGAGCGCGGCCACGAACGCGACCGCGCCGCGACGCGGCGGCGGCGGCAGCCCGAGCCGCTCGCGGACGGTCGCGGCGCGGCGCGCGCGTCCCGCGGCGACGCCGAGCGGAAGCGCCGCCGCCAGCGCCGCGAGCGCCGCCAGGGGCGTGAGGAACGTCACCGCCACCGCCTAGTAGCCGGTGCCGCCGCGGCCGGCGCCCGTCCCCTGCCCCTCGGCGGCCTGTCCGGACGGCGTGTCGACGAGGAACTCCTGCGCGCCGGGGTCGCGGAGGAGCAGCTCGAGGTTGCGCTTCGCGTCGCGCGTGGCGGGGTCGGCCTCGATCGCCGACTGGAACAGTCCGATCGCCTGCCGCAGCGTCGCCTGCCGCTCCGCGGGGTCCGTCGGGGCGGTGCCGCTGCCGAAGCCGCCGGAGTGGTAGCGGTGGACGACGAAGAGCCCGAGCAGGTTGAGCGCATGGGCGCGCCGCTTCCCCTCCGACGCGCTCGACACGCGCGCCAGCTCCGCCTCGACCTGCCCGCGCTGCGCCTCGAGCTCGGGCGAGACGAGGACCTGCCCCGGCCGCACCGGCCAGAAGCGGCGCAGCGCGCGGCGGTACGCGACGTCGTCCCGCACGCCGACGAGGCGCGCCGCGGCGTCACCGGGGACGGCGACCGGAGGCGACCAGAGGCCGCTGGACGCGGGAGCGACGGCGAACCGGCGGTCGTCGCCCTCGAGCTGCCGCTCCCACCGCAGCACGTCCGCGGCGACGACGACGAGCACGGCGGCCCCGAGCACGGCCGCGAGCGACGCGAGGGTGCGCGTCACGGCGCCGCCACCCCCGCCGGCCTGGCCGGCGGCAGCGCGAGCCGCGCGCACCAGCGCTCGTTCGCCGCGGCGGCCGCCGCGAGCAGCCCCGCGAGCGCGAGGTACGCCCACGGGAACCCGCCGGCGCGCTCCCGCCGCGCGCGCCCCGCGTCGAGGCGCAGCAGCTCCTCCTCCTCGAGGAACGCCTCCGGGCCGAGCGTCCGCTCGAAGTACCGCCGCTTGTCGTCGACCGGGAAGAGCGGCACGAGCCGGACGCGGACGCCGCTCGTCTGCAGGTTCGTCAGCACGCCGCTGAGCCGCTGCACGTCGCTCGCCGGGAAGTCGAGGTCGCTGACGAGGACGAGCGTGCCGCCGTCGATCTCGTCGCGCTCGAGCGCGACGAGATCGACCTGGAGACCCTCCGAGATCCGCGTCCCCGCCTGGAAGTCGTCCACCCACGGGTGCATCGGCGGCGGCCCCGCCTCCCACTCGAAGAAGCGGAGCAGCGGCTCGAGCTCCGAGGCGGGCGAGCCGGGCGGGAGCAGCTCGTAGGCGACGTCGGAGAAGACGACGAGCCCGGAGCGCCGGCCGCCGACGGCGAGGGCGCGGAACAGCTCGCCCACGCGGCGGTACGCCATCCCCTCCATGCTCGCGGAGAGGTCGAGGACGATGATCGAGCTGCCGTCGTCCGGGAGCAGGCGCGCCTCGACGCCCTCGCGCCCCCGCGCCTCCACGAGCGCGCCGGCGAGCGTGACGACGAGCAGCGCGCCGAGGCCGAGCCGCACGAGCGTCGTGCGGCGGCGCGCCGCGGCGAGCTCGCCGGGCTGCCCGACCGGGATGCCGCGCCTGCGGCGGAGCAGCCGCTCACGCACCGGCGCCGTTCCCCCTGCGCGAGAGGTCGCGCTCGAGCGCCGTCGCGTCGTCCGGCTCCGGCGGGGCTCCGCCCGACCACGCCAGCTCGCGCGCGCGCGCCGCCAGCGCCTCGTCGCCGCCGACCCCGAGCTCCGCCGCGGCGAGCTCGAGCGCCCGCCGGCGCTCGCTCGCGTCCGCGCGGCCGGCGGCCCACGCGGCCGCGAGGCGCGCACGCTCGCGCGGCGTCAGGAGCGCCCACGCCTCCGCCGGCGTCCGCCGCCGCCGCCGGACCGCGGCGGCGACCTGTGCGCCCGGCACGAGGAGCAGGAGCGCGGCGCCTGCGAGCGCGAGCGACGCGAGCAGCCGCGGCGGCACCGCCCACGTCGGCTCCGCCGGGGTCAGGTCGTCGCGGAACCGGGGCGACGCGGCGGCACCGCCGTACACCGCCTGCTCCTGCGCGCGCACGTCCGCCTCGTACTGCGCGGCGTTGATCCGCGAGGTCACCTCGACCGGCGGCCACGGTACGTCACGCGCGTCGAAGTCGGACCCGAAGGACACCCGCGCCGTCGGGAAGAGGAAGCGATGCCGCTCGCCGCGCCCGCCCTCGTTCTCGCCGGCGTCGCTCGCGAGTCGCGGCGGCACGCACTCGGCGCCGAGGCAGCGAAGCGCCACGGCGTACGCGAGGTGCGTCACGTGGCCGACGTCCCGCCGCGCGACGCGGCGCTCGCCGACCTGCTCGTACGGAGCGAACCGCCACTCGACGCGGACGTCGTCGGGGTCGACGCGCCGCCGGTCGACCGCGACCTCGAGGCGCGCCTCGACCGTGTCGCCGAAGAGGTGGACGTCGGGAACGACGGCCGCGCGGACGGCGAACGCCTGGTCGCCGGCGAGCGCGGCGCCGCTGCGGTCCGCGGCGGGCTCGAGCAGGCGCGGTCCGAGCAGCGCGCCCGCGAGCGCCGCGCCGGCGACCGCCACGGCCGCGAGCGGGAGGCGCCGGCGGCGCGTCACAGCTTCCCCCCGCGTGCGAACGCCCGCCGCTCTGCCCAGCGGAGGAAGGCGGCCGCGACGTCGTGCGGGTCGCTCGAGCCGATCAGCACCGGCTCGAGGTCGAGCGCGCGGAAGCCGGCGAGCAGGTCCGCGAGGCGGCGCTCGTGCCGCTCGCGCCGCTCCGCCGCCTCCCGCTCCGTCAGGCGGACGAACGCGACGCGGCCGTCGCCGGGGTCCGCGAACGGGATCACGATCCCGCCGACGTCGGGGAAGCTCTGCTCCCACACGGGGTCCTGCACGATCACGGGCACGACGTCCCAGCGATGCTCGAGCGCGCGGAGCCAGACCTCGCGCGGAGGCGCGGGGACGAAGTCGGAGAGGACGAACAGGAACGTCCCCGTCGGCAGGTCGCGCCGCTGCTCGCCGAGGAACGCGAGCCCGCGCACGAGCGACCCCTCCGGCGCGCGGAACGGCCGGTCGAGCTCCTGCCGCCCCACCTCGCGCTCGCTGCGGGCCGGCTGCCACGAGCGCTCGCCGCCGCCGTAGTCGAGGAAGCCGACGTAGCCGCGGGCGGCGCGCGCGCTGTCGGCGATCGTCCGCACGCAGGCGCGGATCGCGGCGGGCTTCGAGAGCCACGGCCACTCCGGCGGGTAGACGGACATCCCCGGACGGCGGTCCGCGAAGACGACGACGCGCGGCGCCTCCTCGGCGTAGTGCTCGCGGACGACGAACTCGTCGGCGCCGCGCGCGAGCGAGAGCCGCGCGGAGGCGGCCCAGTCGATCCGGTCGACCGGGTCGCCCGGCCGGTACGGCCGCGACCCGGCGACGTCGGAGCCGCTGCCGCGGCGGACGCTGCGCATGCCGCCGAAGGCGAGGCCGACGAGGCGCCGCTTCGGGACGAGGGGGAACGTCGGCGCCGCCACGCGCTAGCCGCGGCGCGCGGTCGCGAGCGCGGCCGCCTCCTCCTCGACGTCCGTCCCCGGCCGCGGCGCGCGCTCGCCGCACGCGTCCCGGAACCGCTCCACGGCCGCGTCCCACCCCAGTTCGCGCGCCTCGGCGACGAACGTCGGCGTGAAGACGATGCGGTGCACGAGCACCGGCACGAGCAGCCGCTCCACGTCGACCGGCGTGACGTACGTCCGGCCGTCGAGGAGCGCCCACGCGCGGGCGCAGCGGTCGAGCGCGAGGCTGCCGCGGACGGACGCGCCGACGGCGACGCCGTCGACCTCGCGCGTCGCGCGGACGAGCTGGACGATCCAGCGCCGCAGCGCCGGGTCGACGTAGACCCGCTCCACCGCGGCGCGCAGCTCGTCCACCTCCTCGAGCGTGACCGCCGTGCCGAGCCGCGCGAGCGGGTGCCGCGACACCTGCTCCTCGACGATCCGGTACTCCTGCTCCTCGTCCGGGTACCCGAGCGCCGTCTTGAGGAAGAAGCGGTCGAGCTGCGCCTCGGGGAGCGGGAACGTCCCCTCCTGCTCGATCGGGTTCTCGGTCGCGATCAGGAGGAACGGCTGCGGGAGCGCGCGCGTGACGCCGTCGATCGTCACCTGGCCCTCGGCCATCGCCTCGAGCAGCGCCGACTGCGTCTTCGGCATCGCGCGGTTGATCTCGTCGACGAGGACGACGTTCGCGAAGATCGGCCCCGGCCGGAACTCGAAGTCGCGCTCCTTCTGGTTGAACACCGACAGGCCGGTGACGTCGGTCGGCTGGAGGTCCGGCGTGCACTGGATCCGCGACGTGCTCGCGCCCTCGACCGTGCCCGCGATCGCGCGCGCGAGCACCGTCTTCGCCGTCCCGGGGACGTCCTCGAACAGGACGTGGCCGCCGCAGAGCAGCGCCGCGAGCACGAGCTTGATCTCCTCGGTCTTGCCGTGGACGACCGTCTCGACGTTCCCGAGCAGCCGCCCGGCGATCTCGGCCGCGCGCGCGACCTCCTGCCCGTCCTCGTGCCGCACCGCAGACTCCTCTCGTCGGGTCACCGCCGCACCGCGTTGCTGAAGCCTGCGAGGTAGCACGGGCCGGTCGACGGGTTCGGAAGCGTCGCGCGGACGAGCGCGCCCCGGGGCACGCGCGCGGTGAAGCGCGCCTCGCTCGCGACCGTGACCCCGGTCGTCGCGCCGGCGCTCTTCATCCGGAACGTGGCGACGCGCACCCACCGCTGCCGCTGCGAGTCGAACCGCTGCAGCTCCCCGAGCCGGTCGTGGAAGTACTGCCCCGCGAGCGTGACGACCTCCCAGCCGATCGCCGAGCGGCGCCGCAGGATCATCCCGGGCCGCGTCCGCACGGTCACCTCGCCGCTCGTCGACCCCTTCCACCGCGCGCGGAACGTCGTGTTCTTCATCAGCGCGATCTGCTCCGTCCAGGAGCCGCCGGCGCCCGTCGTGGTGATCGCGACGAGGCGGAAGCCGTCGAGCCCGCACTCCTTCGCCTCGACGTGGACGGCCTCCCCGGCGCCGCCGGAGATCGACCCCGCCAGCGCGGCGCCGGCGGCCCACGGCACGATCGCCGACCGGGCGGCGATCGACACGTCCGTCGGCGCCGCACCGGCGACGGCGGCCGCGACGGCGGCGACGACCGTCGCGGCGGCTGCTGCTGTCCGCACCCTCGTCACCGGCGCGCCATGTTGCTGAAGCCGGCGAGGTAGCAGGGGCCGGTCGCCGCGTTCGAGATCACGGCGCGGTACAGCGTCCCCTTCGTCAGGCGCGCCGTGAAGTACGCCTGGTTCCAGATGAAGTTCCCGGCACCGTCGGACTCCGCGATGCGCACGCGCTGGACCGGGATCCATCGCTGACGCGCCGGCGCGTACCGCTGGAGGACGACCTCGCGCCGCCAGAAGGACTTCGTCGCGACGACGCTGACGCGCGTCCGCGGCCCGGACAGCATGTTGAGGATCACGCCGGGCCGGGCGGTGATCTGGACGGGCGCGCTCGTGCCGCCGTCGGTGCGTGCCCGCAGCGCACCGCTGATCCCGACCATCGTCTCGCTGAACCACTGGCCGCCGCTCGTCGTGATCGCCGCGTCGACGGCACGCCAGTAGTCGGTGCCGCATTCGCGGACCTCGATCATCACCCGCTCGCCCGCCTTGCCGCCTGCGACCGCGCCGGAGAGGGCGATCGGCTCGCCCCAGCGGACGAGCGTCGGCCGCGCGGCGATCGTGACGTCGTTGGCCGCCGAGCGGACGACGAGGCGGTCGAGCTGCGCCTGCGCCGCAGCGAGCTGCGCGCGACTCGGCTCGCTCGTCCCGAGGAAGACGCGGACGTCGAGGTCGAGCCCGTGCGCGCGCGTGGCGAGGACGTACTCCGCGAGCGCGCGCTCCTGCCCCTGCGCCCCCACCCAGCGCGTCGCCTCCTCGGCGTCGCGGAGCGTGAGCGGCACGCGCCCGAGCTGCGTCCGCTCCGGCGCGCCCGGGACGGCGCGGCCGCTGACCGCGACGAAGACGCCGTCGGCCGGCAGGGTGGCGAGGACGCTCTGCGGCGCGAGCGACAACGGCTCCGCGTGGGCGTCGATCGGGACGTTCGCGGCGAGGACGGCGTGCGTTCCCGGCGGGACGTCGATGCCGCCCCCGACGACGCTCCAGCCGGGCGCCGGCCGGAACGCCGGCGCGACCGCCGGGAGCAGCGGCGCCGCCGCGCTCTCGGCGGTGTCGGTGAGGGAGCGGCCGATGCCGATCCCGCCGACCAGGGCCACGCCGAGCGTCGCGGCGAGCGCGAGCGCCCAGCGCGCCGGCCGCGACGGCCGGCGCGCCGGCGCTCCGTTCCGGCCGCTGAGCTGGAGGACGTGCTCGCGGTCGGCCGCCGCGGCGGCGCGTGCCGCCACGGCGAGCTCCTGGTCCGACGGTGGCTCGATCTCCTCGGCCAGCCGCGTGAGCAGCTCCTCGAGCGCGCGGTCGTCGAGCGTGGGTGTCCGGTCGGTCATCGCAGCGCCTCCTCGAGTGCGCGCCGCGCGCGGGCCGCGCGCGACTTGACGGTGCCGACGCGGACGCCGAGCGCGGCCGCCGTCTCCGCCTCCGACAGGCGGAGCAGGAAGCGCAGCAGCACGACCTCGCGCATCGCCGGCGGGAGCGCCGCGAGCGCCTCCCGGACCTCGAGCGTGCCGCCGACCCCGCTCGCGCCGGCGAGCTCGGGGTCGAGCTCCGCCGTCGGGCGGTGGCGGCGGTGCGCGTCCGCGGCCTTGTTCGCGGCGATGCCGGCGAGCCACGGCCAGAAGCGTTCCGCGTCCTGGAGCGAGGGCAGCGACCGCCACGCGGCGACGAGCGTCTCCTGCAGCACGTCCCGCGCGTCCGCCGCGGGTCCGACCCGAAGCGCGATGAACCGGTGCAACCGCGCGCCGTACGCGAGGGCGAGCGATTCGAACGCCGCGTGGCTGCCGAGCTGCGCGCGCCGGACGACCTCCGGCAGGTCGAGCTCCGCGGGCGGGCGCGCCGGGATCACGGCGGGGGACGGTTCGGACGCCGGCATCTGCTCCTGGAGTCGTGCGTCGGCCGCGAAAGGTTCCATGCGAGGTGAGACTCCGCCCGAGGCCGTTTCGTTCGTCAGCGACAGCTGTCCGCGCGCCAGAGGGCGACGGACGCCGCGCGCGCCTGCGCGAACAGCAGCGGCCGGCCCGTCCGCTCGACGCGGATCGCGAGCGCCATCTCCGTGACGTTGCGCTGCACGCCGCTGAACACGGGCGTGATCTCGCGCCAGCGCGCCGGGGCCGTCAGCGTCGCGCGGACGCGGACCAGGATCCGCCCCGGCGACTTGCAGCCGGTGCCGGTCTCGTACCGCACCGCCGGCCCCGGGAGGCCCTCCCGAGACAGCGGCACGGACTTCCGGGACGGGACGCAGCTCTTCGTGTTGACGTACACGCCGCCGAGACCGGGCCCGTTCAGCCCGGGCGCGGCCAGCGCGGAGGGGCTCTCGTGGCCGCGGACGATCACGAACTTCGAGCGGGCGCTGGCCGGCGACGCACCGTCGAGCACGAGGCTCGCCGGCGCCCAGGGGGTCGTCGAGGAATACCTGCTCCGCTTCGTGACGGCGAAGCCGAACGCGCGGGCGCCCGTCCCGTCGAACGCGCGCCCCGGCATGCACGACAGCGTCCGGTCGACGACGCGGACCGCGGGCTGGGCGGCTTCGCGCGTGGGGGAGCTGCCCGCCGCGACCGCGCCCAGGGACACCGTCAGCGCGGCGACGCTCAGCGCCGCGACGAGCGCGACGCGCCAGACGGGGCGGACGCGCCGTCCCGCGAGGGCGGCGGCCACCGCGCTGTCCTCGCGGTCGCGGCCGGGGCGGGCGAGCGCTCCGCGCGCGTCGCGCAGGCGCCGATCGAGGTCACGCTGCATCCTCTTCGTCCTCCTCTCTCTCCTCGAGCCCGCTGCGGAGCTCGTTCCGCGCGCGCGTCAGGCGCGACGTGACTGTCCCGATCGGCAGGTCGAGCATGTCGGCGATCTCGCGGACGGCGTAGTCGAGCCAGTAGTGGAGCACGACGACGAGCCGCTTCTCCGGCTCGAGCGCCGCGACCGCCTGCGCGAGCGCGAGGTCCGGCGCGTCCTCCTGCCACAGCGGCCCCTCCTCGCGCGGCTCCTCGACGCGGACGAGGCGCCGGTCGCGGCGGAGCTCGTCGATCGCCCGGTTGACGGCGATCTGCTTCACCCACGGCCCGAGCGGCCGCGCGTCGTCGAAGCGGTCGAGCCGCGCGAGGACGCGCTCCATCGCCTCCTGCGCGACGTCGTCGGCGAGCGCACGGTCGAACGTGACGGCGTGGGCGGCCGCCCACGCGACCGGCCAGTACTTCCGGAACAGCCGCTCGTACGCCGCGGCCGACCCTCGCCGGACGAGGCCGATCAGGATGCGGTCGTCGGCCCGTCGCAGCATCTACTGCATATACGCGCGCGGCAGCGCGATTGCTGCATCTCAGGAGCAGCGGCCGGCGAGCCACAGCCGCGACGTCGTTCCGCGGAGCTGCATGAAGGCGAGTGGGCTGCCGCGGTCGTCGCGGACAGCGATCGCCGCCTCGGAGACGCCGCCGCGGGCGCCGGTGTAGTCGGACGTGAGCCGGCTCCACCGCGCGGGGGCGGCGAGAACGGCGCGCATGCGGACGTAGACGCGCGTCGCGCCCGCGCAGTTCGCGACCTTGTCGTACTCGTACGGCGGCCCCGGCAGGCCGGTCCGCGCGAGCGGGATCGTCCGGCGCGTCGGGACGCAGCGGCGCGGGTCGACGAACGCGCCGGCGGCGGGCGGCCCTCCCCACTCCGGCGCGCGCGCGAACCGTGCGACGCGGACGACCGCGAACGGCCACGGACCGCCGAACGGGCCCGCGCCGACGGCGAACCAGGTCGGGGCGATCGTCGTCGACGTGGCGCTCTGGATCACCTTCCCCGCGGGGAAGCTCCTGACCTTCATCGGCATCCTGGACTGCGTCCGGCACGCGAAGGTGCGGTCGACGATCCGCGCCGTCGCGGTCCCGGCGGGTGTGCGGTCGCCGCGGTCCGCGGCGAGGGCGACGAGCGACGCCGCGAGCACGATCGTCGCGGCTGCCGCGAGGGCGAGCGGCCGCCGCCGCCGACGCGCCGCGCGCTCGCCGCGCGCGAGCAGCTCCGCGATCCGGCGCCGCTGCGCCTCCTCGTCCGGCCGCGGGAGCGCGTCGCGGGAGTCGCGCAGGAGCCGGTCGTCGAGCTCAGGCCACATGCTCTTCCTCCTCCTCGTCGTCCTGCATCGCCTCGCGCAGCTCGGCGCGCGCGCGGCTGAGCCGCGCGCGCCGAGCTGCGCGAGGC
>Ga0247713_1000388_pt1 | contig 28116 bp, 26 predicted proteins | sample 21E_NmetaG_FD_189936 | JGI IMG/M metagenome (GOLD analysis project Ga0247713, IMG submission 189936) | Soil microbial communities from hillslope of Landscape Evolution Observatory, University of Arizona, Oracle, AZ, United States - 2-1-E_N | ecosystem: Engineered > Artificial ecosystem >... | reverse complement strand
GCCCCGGCCCACCCCGACCGAGCCGCCCACGCCGGAACCGCAGCTGACTCCGGGCGGCACCTACACAGTTCGCCCGGGCGACACGCTGGAAGGCATCGGCCTGCGCTTTGGCGTTCCGTGGCCGCTCATCGCGGAGGCAAACAACCTGGAGCCGCCGTACGTGATCTTTCCCGACCAGGTGCTTACCATCCCCGTCCTCGGTGAGCCGGCCGAGCCGGGTGAGGAGGGAAGCTTTTACATCGTCCAGCCGGGCGACACGCTCGAGCTGATCGCGTACTCGCTCGACGTGCCGACGGCCCTCCTCGCGGAGGTCAACGAGATCGAGAACTGGAACCAGATCTATGTCGGTCAAAGGCTGATCGTCCCCGGCCGCCAGCCGGCCGAAGGGTCGCCGTCACCGAGCCCCTGACGCCAGGCCTGTGACCCAGCGATCTCGCGCTTCCCTGGCCATCGAGCGCCTGGGGCGACTGGTTCCGCCCTGGCTGGGCGGTCACCTGCATCGCCTGCCCGAAAGGTTGACCTTCGGCCTGGTCGGGCCGTTCAACGGCCAGCAGTGCCGTTCGGCTGCGGTGAGCGCAATCTTCGAGCGCATCGCGTTCGCGGCGATCATCGAGACGGGCACCTTTCGAGCCGTCACCACGCGATATCTGCGCACGCTCAGCATTGCGCCACTCGCCACGATCGAGATCAACCCGCGCTACCACCGATATTCGCGTCAGCGACTCGCCGGCCAGCCCAACCTGTTCATGTTCCTCGGCGACTCGCCGGCCGTGCTCGAGCTGCTGGCGGCCGACGCCTCCTGGACGACCGGCCCGACCTTCTTCTACCTCGACGCCCACTGGCTCGACAACCTGCCCCTCGTCGACGAGCTGCGCATCATCCGCGGCGGCTGGCGTGATTTCGTCGCCGTCATCGACGACTTCAAGGTCGATGGCGACGGGGGCTACCGCTACGACGACTACGGGCCCGGCAAGAGCCTCGAGCGTGGCCTGCTGGAGGTCCCCGAGCTGGCCGGCCTGCACCTCTTCTGGCCCGCTGCGCGGTCGAGTGCCGAGACCGGCATGCGCCAGGGCTGGGCGGTCGTCGCCTCGCCCGGCGCGATGACCGACGCGCTGTACTCGCTGGCCGATCTGCGCGACGCCGGCCTGCTCGGCTCGGGGCAGTGAGGTAACATCGGAAAAACCCCGGAGGAACAGGATCTGTGGCGAAGTATGTCTTTGTGACCGGAGGCGTGACCTCCTCGCTCGGCAAGGGCATCACCGCCGCCAGCATCGGGCGGCTGCTCAAGAGCCGGGGCCTCAGCGTCTCGATCCTGAAGCTCGATCCGTACATCAACGTGGACCCCGGGACGATGAGCCCGTACCAGCACGGCGAGGTCTTCGTTACCGACGATGGCGCCGAGACGGACCTGGACCTGGGCCACTACGAGCGCTTCATCGACGAGAACCTTACCCAGCTGTCGAACGTCACAACCGGTCGCATCTACCAGGCGGTGATCGCCAAGGAGCGGCGCGGCGACTACCTGGGGGGCACGGTCCAGGTCATTCCGCACATCACCAACGAGATCAAGGAGCGCATCCAGCGCGTCGCCCGCGACACCCGTGCCGACGTGATCGTGGTGGAGGTCGGCGGCACGGTCGGTGACATCGAGTCACTGCCGTTCCTCGAGGCGATCCGGCAGATGCGCAAGGACGTCGGCCGCGGCAACGTGCTGTACATCCATGTCACCCTGCTGCCCGCCCTGTCAGCGACGGGCGAGCTGAAGACGAAGCCGACCCAGCACTCGGTCAAGGAGCTGCGCGGCATCGGCATCCAGCCGGACATCATCATCGCCCGGGCCGAGGGCCCGGTGGCAGACGAGCTGCGCGAGAAGATCGCCCTGTTCTGTGACGTCGCCACGGAGGCGGTCATCCCCGCACCCACCGCCGAAACCATCTACGAGGTGCCGCTTCAGTTCCACGACCAGGGGCTGGACGCGCTGATCGTGCGGGAGCTGGGCCTCACCGATCGGGCGGGTGAGGCCGATCTGGCCGGCTGGCGGCAGCTCGTGGACCTCATCAAGAAGCCGAAGCCGGAGCTGGAGATCGCTCTGGTCGGCAAGTACATCGAGCTGCCAGACGCCTATCTGTCTGTCACCGAGGCACTTCGCCATGCCGGTTGGACGGAGGGTCGCAGCATCATCATCCGCTGGGTCGATTCCGAGACCCTGAGCGAGGAAAACTATCGACAGCGGCTCGGGGGCGCGGCCGGTGTGCTCGTCCCTGGCGGCTTCGGCCATCGCGGCATCGAGGGGAAGGTGCTCGCCGCCCGCTTCGCGCGCGAGCAGCGCGTGCCCTACCTCGGCCTGTGCCTCGGCCTGCAGTGCGGCGTGATCGAGTTCGCCCGCGACGTGGTCGGGGCCAGTGACGCGAACTCGACCGAGTTCGACCTGTTCACGGACAACCCGGTCATCGACTTCATGCCCGACCAGCGCGAGATGGAGGAGAAGGGCGGCACCATGCGGCTCGGTCTCTATCCAGCTCGCCTGACCCCGGGCTCTAAGGCGGCCGAGGCATATGGCGAGGAAGTCGTATACGAGCGTCATCGGCACCGCTTCGAGGTGAGCAATCGCTACCGCGAGGCGCTCGAGGGTGCGGGCATGCTTCTATCCGGCCAGTCGCCCGACGGTCGGCTGGTCGAGATCGTCGAGCTGCGCGATCACCCTTGGTTCGTGGCCAGCCAGTTCCACCCGGAGTTTCGCTCTAGGCCCGATCGGCCACACCCGCTCTTCACCGGGTTCGTTCGGGCTGCCGTCGACCACGCCAGCCAGCCGCGGCCCGACGAGCAGGTCCCTACGGCCGTCGCGATCGAGGGGTAGCCCACCGGGTGCCCGGCCCGCAAAGCGCTTCAGCTCGCCTGACGCGAGCCCAGATCTGCTCAAGTCTCCGGGCGCGGCCTTCGGCTGACGGCCGCTGGGTGCACGCTGACGGCGGACTTGTTACGTCAGGCCCTCCTTCGGCCTGCGGCGCGTAGCAATGGCCGGCCTAGACTGGCTGCGAACTACTCAGGAGACAAACATGAAGATTTTTCTTGACACCGCCGACATCGAAGAAATCCGCACCGTGAAGCGGTGGGGCGTCCTCGACGGCGTGACGACCAACCCGTCGCTGTACGGCAAGATCGGCGGCTCGTACGAGGACATCCTGCGCGAAATCTGTGATCTCGTGCCCGGACCGGTCAGCGCCGAGGTCGTCGCAGAGGAAGCGGACGAGATGGTTCGCGAGGGCCGGGAGTTCGCCAAGATCGCGCCCAATATCTACGTCAAGGTGCCCATGAGCGAGGCCGGCCTCGAGGCCATCTCCCGCTTCGCTGAAGAGGGCATCAAGACGAATTGCACGCTCATCTTCACCGCCAACCAGGGCCTGCTGGCGGCCAAGGCAGGGGCTTCCCTGCTGTCGCCTTTCATCGGCCGGCTGGACGACATCAGCGAGGACGGCATGACGGTCATCCGCGAGCTCGTCGCGATCGTCGAGCTCCATGACCTGGAGACCGAGGTCCTGGCTGCGTCGACGCGCCATCCCCGCCATATCACCGACGCGGCGCTGGCTGGCGCCCACATCGTGACCCTGCCGTTCAAGGTGCTCCAGCAGATGGTTCACCACCCGCTGACCGACAAGGGCATCAAAACCTTCCGCGACGACTGGGACAAGGCGCTGGCCGCAGCCGCCGAGAAGAACGCATCTGCGCCTTCACCCGCGGCGGCGGCCGCCGCAAGTCAGCGCTGAGCTCAGGCCCGGCGCCGCCTCGCCGGGCAGAGGCCTGGCGGGACCGTTGTCGGGTTACGCTCGGGGTCGGCCAGCGCCCGCAGCCAGTCGGCCAGCGCGTCCATCGTCGGGCGCTCGGCCATGTCGTGGCTCAGGGCGACGAGCGCGGGCACTGACGCGGCCGCCGCGGCGCCGGCAATGGCGGATGGTGGCCGCAGCTGGTGGCGGGCAAGGGCGTGGGGGTCATCGGCCGGGAAGGGCAGCCGCCCGCTGAGCGTGAGGTACAACACGACGCCGACGGCGAAGACGTCGCTGGCCGGATGTGGCGGCTGTCCGGCCAGCTGCTCGGGAGCCATGTAGGCCGGCGTGCCCACCGCTGTCCCGGCCTCATCCGTTGGCCGGCCGACGTCGCCCGATACTCCGAAGTCGAGCATCCGCACCCGGCCATCGGCGCCGAGCAGCACGTTCGACGGCTTGACGTCTCGATGGACGAGCCCGTGACGATGCGCGTGGGCGAGGGCCTCCGCGACCTGGCCGAGGATGGTGCAGGCGGTTGCCGGCTCCAGCACCCCTTCGCGAGCCAGCCGGGCGGCCAGCGATTCGCCCGGAACGTACTCGAACGCAAGGGCCTGGCGCGGCCCATCAAGGTGCGCTGCGAGCAGCGGCACGAGACCGGGGTGGCTGGCCGAACCCGCCGCCTCCGCCTCTCTGCGCAGACGGGTGATTGCCGCACCGTCCTGCGCCAGGTGCTCGTGCAGCAGCTTGAGCGTCACCTCCCGGCCGGACTGCTCGTCAAGTGCTCGCCACACCGTCGAGCTGGCACCCTCGCCAAGGCGCTCGACCAGACGGTAACGGCCAAGCGAGTATTCCGAACCTGGCCCGGGCCCGGGAGCCTTCACCTCCATTGCCGGGCATGCTGATGAGCCGCTGGTGCCCGCCCATCCGCTGTGATCGAATGCCGGCTAGCGAGGTGGTTACAGAAGCTCGCGTCGCTATTGACCGACGTTTGCAGGGTGCTATGATCCACTCATCCCCGCTTCCCCCTTCGTGCGGCCTGTGCCGTCCGATTAGGAAGCCGTCCCACGTCGCGACTGCGCGGTCCAGCACGTGTGCGTATGGAGCGGGTCGACTGCCCACTGACAGGCCGCGCCATCGGCGCTCGCCCTCGCACGAAGGAACCGTCCCCCTCAATGAACATCAATGAGCTGAAGAGCAAGAACTTCAACCAGCTGGTCCAGATCGGCGGCGACCTCGGCGTCGCCGACGCCCGCGACATGCGCAAGGAAGACCTCGTCGAGCGCATCCTGCAGGGCCAGGTCGAGAAGAGCGGCCAGCAGTACGCGACCGGCATCCTGGACATCGTCGACGATGGCTACGGCTTTTTGCGCCGGCGCGGGCTGCTGCCCAGCCCGGACGACGTCTACGTCTCCTCCAGCCAGGTGCGCCGCTTCGGCCTGCGTGCCGGGGACCGGGTGGGAGGGGTCACCCGTGCACCCAAGGACGGCGAGAAGTACTGGGGCCTGCTGCGCGTCGAGTCGGTCAACGGCGTCGACCCGGACACGGCAAAGCGGCGGCCGCACTTCGATGCCCTCACCCCCGTGCATCCGTACGAGCTGATCAACCTCGAGACGGACGCCAAGAACCTGAGCCAGCGGCTGATCAACCTTGTCAACCCGATCGGCAAGGGCCAGCGCGCACTGATCGTCTCGCCGCCGAAGGCTGGCAAGACGATGCTGCTGAAGCAGATCGCCAACGGCATCACCGCGAACTACCCCGAGATCCTGCTGATGGTCGCGCTCATCGGTGAGCGGCCGGAGGAGGTGACCGACATGCGCCGGTCGGTGAAGGGTGAGGTCATCTCGTCAACCTTCGACGAGCCGACCGAGAACCACACCCACGCGGCAGAGATGGCGCTCGAGATCGCCAAGCGGCAGGTCGAGACGGGCCGTGACGTGGTCATCCTGCTCGACTCGATCACCCGCCTGTCGCGTGCCTACAACCTGGCCCTGCCGCCATCGGGCCGAACCCTCTCCGGCGGCATCGATCCCATCGCGCTGTATCCGCCCAAGCGCTTCTTCGGCGCAGCCCGCAAGCTCGAGGAGGGAGGCTCGCTGACGATCGTCGCCACCTGCCTTATCGACACCGGCTCGCGAATGGACGACGTGATCTACGAGGAGTTCAAGGGAACCGGCAACTCGGAGCTCATCCTGGACCGCAAGCTGGGCGAGAAGCGGGTCTTCCCGGCGATCGACGTCCAGCGTTCGGGCACCCGCCGCGAGGAGCTGCTGCTCGAGGAAGGCACGCTGCGGATGGTCTGGACCATGCGCCGCATGCTCAGCGCCGTCGGCACCAACGAGGGAATTGAGCTGCTGCTCAACCGGCTGGCCAAGTCTCAGTCGAACGCCGAGTTCCTGGCCTCGCTGACAAAGGCCGGCAGCGTCGAGGCCTGACGACCGGCCGCCCGCAGGCGGCTACCATCCGAGCTGATGTTCCTTGATGAGGTCACGATCACCGTCCAGGCGGGCGATGGCGGCGACGGTGCGTCGACTTTTCGCCGGGAGGCGCACGTCCCGCGCGGTGGGCCGGATGGTGGCGACGGCGGTCGTGGCGGCTCAGTCTGGCTGCGTGTCGATGCCGGCCAGACGACCCTGCGCGACTACCGCTACCGGCATCACTTCCGCGCGGACGCCGGCGGCCGCGGCCAGGGATCGAGGAAGCACGGCAAGGCCGGCCGGGACATGGAGCTCGCGGTTCCCCCCGGCACGGTCGTCAGCGACCAGCAGACTGGCGACCTGATCGGCGACCTCGTCGCGGCCGGGCAGCGCCTGATGGTCGCTCGCGGCGGCCGCGGCGGCCTGGGCAACGTGCACTTCGCGACCTCGACCAATCGGGCTCCAACGCATTCCCAGAAGGGGGAGCCCGGCGAGCGCCGGCGGCTGAAGCTCGACCTGCGGCTGATCGCCGATGTTGGGCTGGTCGGGCTGCCCAACGCCGGCAAGAGCACTTTGCTCGCCGCCCTGACGGCGGCCACGCCACAGGTCGCGGCCTACCCGTTCACCACGCTGGAGCCCAACCTGGGCGTCCTGGACCTGTTCGCCCACGACGACGCGGATGAGCGGCGGGTCGTCGTGGCCGACCTGCCGGGCCTGATCGAGGGAGCCAGCGCCGGCGCTGGCCTTGGCCATGCGTTCCTCCGTCACGTCGAGCGGACGCGCGTGCTGCTCCATGTCGTGGATCTGGCCGCCGCGGATCCGGAACGGGATTATCGGATCATCCGCGACGAGCTTGAGGCCCATGATCCCGGTCTGCTCGAGAAGGTCACCGTGGTCGCGGCCAACAAGCTCGACCTGCCTGCGGGCGCCGAGCAGCTCGGCACGTTCCGCCAAGCACGTCGAGGCGAAGGCCTCGAGGTGGTCCCGATAGCCGCCGCGACCGGCGAGGGTATCGGCGACCTTGTCGTTCGGCTGGCCCAGGTGCTGCCCGATGCCGAAACCCTTGCCCGGCCGGGCGAGCCGGCGGGGGTCATCGTCCATCGCCTGGAAACCGCGCGAGACTCCTTCTCCGTCGAGCAGCAGGATGGCCTGTACGTCGTTATGGGGCGGCGCATCGAACGCATTGCCGCACAGACCGACTTCGAGAACGAGGAGTCGGCGGAGCGGTTCCAGCGCGACCTGGCCCGACTGGGCGTCGAGCGCGAGCTGCTGCGGCTCGGGATCGAGCCCGGCGACACGGTCCGAATCGGCCAGGTCGAGCTGGAGTGGCAGGACGACATGGGGATCGGTGAACCGGCTTGACCTCTCGCATCGGCGTGCTCGGCGGAACCTTCGACCCGGTCCACTACGCACACCTCGCCATCGCCGAGCACGCCCGCGAGGAGCTGGCCCTGGAGCGCGTCGTCTTCGTGCCGGCTGGGCGGACGGTCCACAAGGATGTCAATGCGGTCAGCCAGGCAGATCACCGCGCGGGGATGCTGGCGCTGGCGCTCGCAGGCAATCCATCGTTCGAGCTCGACCGCCTGGAGATCGAGCGGGACGGTCCGAGCTACACGGTGGACACGCTGACCGAGCTGCGCGCGCGGCTCCCGGACCGCGAGCTGTTCTTCATTCTCTCGGCGCAGGCCCTGCGCGAGCTGCCCGCCTGGCGGGAGCCGCTGCGCATCCTCGAGATGGCACGACTGGCGGTCGTGCCTCGGCTCGGCTACCAGCTACCAGATCGACCGTGGCTCGAGGCACAGTTCCCCGGGCGGGCCGACCGGTTCCGCGTCCTCTCAGCCCGTGCGCTCGGCCACTCCGCCTCGGACATCCGCGCGCGCGTGGCGGCCGGCAAGTCGATTCGCTATCTCGTGCCCGACACCGTGGACACGTACATCCGCCAGCATGGGTTATACAAGTCACGTGACTGACCCGACCACCCCGCCTCTCGAGCGCAAGGGATTGCCCCGGCGCTCGACCCGCCCAGCCCAGCCCGAGCAGCCCGCCGCCGAGACGGACACAGCCTTTGAGCCGGATGCGGGAGCTCTTGCCCTTGCCCGCCGCATCGTCGAGCTGGCTGCCGACAAGAAGGCCAACGACGTGGTGCTGCTGGAGATCGGCCAGCTGACCGCGCTTGCCGACTACTTCGTCATCTGCTCGGCGCCTTCGGAGCGCCAGCTCGGAGCGATCGCCGACGGGGTGATCGAGGGCCTCCGCGAAGAGGGCGTGCGCCCGATCGGCCGCGAGGGGTCGGCAGGGGCGCATTGGCTGCTGATCGACTACGGCTCCGTGATCCTGCACGTCATGGGCACGCCCGAACGTGAGTTCTACCAGCTCGAGCGTCTCTGGGCCGAGGCCCCGCTTCTCCTGCGCGTCCAGTAACCACCTCGCCCACGGGTAGGACGGTCCCCGTCAGATGCCGTACCTCTTGGCCATGTCTGACCCAACGCCACCGCACCTAGCATCTCGGCTATGGCCTGGTTCGATGATGGCTGTCCGCAGTGCGGACGGCGCCTGATCAACTCTCGCTTCGATGCCACCTTCCGCCTCGACGATGGCGAAGAGAGGCACTGCTTCGCGATGCCGGCCGGCCTGTGCGAGGACTGCCAGCAGCTGTACCTCGACCCCGATCTGATCGAGATGCTCGACCTGCCCAGGGGGCGCTGCGTGTTCGCCATCGAGAGCGACATGGTGCTGCAGGACGGGGCCTGGTCGGGCGCCGAGTAGACTTCCTGTGCGCGCCCGAGTGGCGCGCACCCGGCGCCGTCTGACGACAACCCCAACGCGGCTGGCTGTTACTGCGTGAAGATCGGGATACTCACATACCACCGGCTGGTCAATCGCGGCTCGGTATTGCAGGCGTACGCCCTGCAGAAGCTGCTTTCGTCGAAGCTGCCCCGGGCACAGGTAGAGATCGTCGATTACAGCAGCCGCAAGATGGAGCTACTGTCGGGATGGCGCTTCGTGCGCAATCGGTGGCCGATCCCCTTCGACTTCCATGAGTTGGCCGAGCTGCGTCGCATGCGTCGGTTCGGCCGGCGCCATCTCGTCGTATCGGGAAGGAAGCTGCGCACCGATAGCACGCGGCGCACGATGAGCTGGCTGGCCGAGTCCGGCTACGACGCGGTCGTGGTAGGCAGCGACGTGGTCTGGGAGGTCCAGCCGCGGCGCTACTCGATCGGCGGCATCACGCCTTACCATCTGCCCGGCGCGACGCCCTTCACGAAGGCGAGCTTCGCCGTCTCGATGGACCCGGTCGTCGATTACCCCTCCCGCATCAGGCCCAGGCTGCGCGAGATGGCTGATCACGTCAGCGCCTTCGACTTCATCTCGATCAGGGACGAGGCGACGCGCGGCGTGCTGCTGGAGCACGGCGTCGCCCCGGAGCGCATCCATTACATGCCTGACCCGACCCTGCTGGTGGACATCGGCGAGCTGGTCGCCGAGGCGTCGCCCGTCAAGCGCGCCGATCGACCCGTATTGGCCGTCGACCTACCCCCTGCCCTCGCTCGCCGCGCGCACCTGGCTGGCCGGCTGCTGGACTGGGAAGTGTGGGACTGGCGCCATCTGCGCGGGCCGGCCGTCGATCGACCGCTGCCGCTGGGCATGGACATCGGCCAGGTGCTCGCCGCTTACCGAGAGGTCGACGTGCTGGTCACGGATCGCTTCCACGGATCAATCCTGGCCAGCTGCATAGGCGGCGCCGGAGTCGTGTTCCTCGAGCACTTGCGCAAGTGGCCGGCAGCCAACAGCAAGGGCCGTGACCTGTTTCAGCGCGCTGGCGCAGAGGGCCTCGTATGCCGCGCTGAGGCGGAGGGCCCCACGCCACGCCTCCTCGCCGAGCACGTGCGGCTGGCTGGGCACAGCGCTGCAGAGCTGCGCGCTGGGCTGGAGCGAGTCGGCCGGAACGCGGGCGCGAGCTCGATGGACAGGCTCACCGACCTGTTGCTCGCGAGGTCTGCCGCTTGACTGTCCCGCCAAGCCAGGCCAGCAGGAAAAGTCGCGAAGCGCCGTCCGAGAGGGACCTGGGGCCGCCGTCGTCCGCGATGCCTTTGTTGAGCATGTCCAGATCCAGCAGCTCGACGAGGGCGCGATCGAGCTGATCCTGCTGCCACGTGCGGGCCTGCTCGACGAGCTTCTGGGCCCGAAATGGTTGCAGCTTGAGCAGGCGTGGCAACTCGGCCGCACGTGTCCCAGCGGCCAGGTGATCCAGCACCACGATGAGTTCGCGCAGGCGTCTGTGGAGCTGAGCGACGAGCACCTGTAGCGGCATGCCGCCGTCGAGCAGCAGCTCAGCCAAACGGGCGGCCTGGGCCGGCCGCCGGTACCCGACGGAGTCAAGGAAGGCCCACGTCGAGCCCGGCACGGCCTCGGCGACCAGTGCCTCGACGTCTTCCCGGCTCACCGTTCCGCCGGGCCGGTACAGGGCAAGCTTCTCCAGCTCGGCGTTGGCCAGCTCGGACTGGCGGCGGCGATCCACATCGCCCTCGCGCACCCAGGCGCCGACGCGCTCGGCCAGGCTGCGCGCCGCCCCAGGGCCAAGGAACACGCCCAGCTCGGCAGCCCGCTCGGCGAGCCAGGTCTCCATCCGCTCTCGGCTGAGGGCGGGCAGCTCCTCAATCCGGCCTCCCGCCTCGCGTATCGACTCGAGCAGCGCTCCGCTACCGGCGGCCGCCTTGCCTCCGGCCGCGATCAGGTCGATCACGCACAGGGCGTTGCCGGGGGCCACGAGGGCGGACAGGCGCACGGCACGGGCGCGCGCGCCCGCCTCGCGCAGCAGCGTCCCCGGTTGGCGCATGACGACCAATGTGCCGGCCCCGAACAGAGGCGCGGTGGCCAGCCGCTGCTCGAGCTCGTCGAGCAACCGACTGCGCCGACGAGCGGCACCCTCACCGGCAGCGGCCGCGTCGGCATCGTCTCCGGCCGTGACCCGCCATTGCTCGAGCGGCTGGCCTGCCTGTGCGGCGAGGCTGTCAGCCCAGCGCCGCGAGGCCTGCTCCAGCCGAAACGCGTCCTCGCCCCACAGGTAGGCGAGGGCAGGGACGGGTCCACCGTCGCGAATCACCGCGCCTGCCGGACCCGCTCGATTGCCTCGGCCGCCCAGGCCAACCGCTCAACATCTTCCGGACGAAGCCCGCCGGCCATACAGACGTCTTGTTCGAGCAGCTGCGCTCGCTCCTCGGCCAGGGCTGTTCGCTCGGGCACCTCGGGGTAACGCCTGCGCCAGTCGGCGAACCGGGCGGCCATCGGCACCAGCTCGGAGGTGACGCGTTTGTCGGCGTAGCTCACCACGCGTGCTTCGATCGAAGCATCGTTCCACCACCTTCGCCAGGTAGGCTCGTCGGCCAGTCGCGTCACCGGGTGGTCAGCCACGACCGGCCCCAGCTCGCCATAGCCAAGCCCAACCAGCCAGTCGGCGCCCGCATGACCGTGGCCCATCGCCTGTCGCCGCTCATCCTCGGGCAGCGCCTTGTCCAGGTCGTGCAGCAGCGCGGCCGTCTCGACCAGCTGCCGGTCGATGCGATGGCCGCGCTGGGCGGTGGCTGCGGCGATAAATGCGGCGACGTCCGCCACCGCGCTCGAGTGCTCGATCAGCCAATCTGGGGGCTCGAGGTCGAGGAGCAGGCGCGCGGCTTCCAGCCGCGAAGGGACTACCATCGGACCGATTGTAGGCAGGTGCCGCCGCGCCCGGCGGGAGTGGGATCGGACAGAAGCCGGCCGTGGTCGGCGCCGGCCGGGGCTCCTCGAGGTGGGCCGAAACCGCGCGTCGGCCGCTGATCTCGTAGCGGAGGTCGTCGCCGTCAGTGCTGATGCTGACCGAGCCGTCGCTGTCGGTGCGCAGCACCTCCGCGCCGGCCACCCGCAAGCGGCTGATGGTTCGTGGTGATGGGTGGCCATAGGCATTGCCGGCGCCTGCGCTGATCACGGCGAGGCGCGGCCGCACCCGATCTAAGAAAGCATCCGTCGTCGCCGTCGCGCTGCCGTGATGAGCAACCTTCAGCACGTCGACCGCCGCCGCGCCGCCAAGGCCGGCCGCCGTCAGCTGGGAGTCGATCTCCTCCTCTATGTCGCCGGTCAGCAGCAGCCGGCGCGTGCCGAAGCTGACGTCGAGCACGATCGAGACGTTGTTGACCGCTTTGCCGCCGTTGGAGGGCGTGGTTGGCACGCGGCCCCGTAGCGGCCAGCGGACGTCTACACGCGCCTGGTCGAGCAGGAGCTGGTCGCCGGCGGCAAGCACACTGGTGGTCCTGCCCAGCTCCGAGAGCCGCGCCCGATAGGCAGCATCGCCCGGCCCCAATCCGCGCATGCCCGGCTCGGCGATGACCCCGATGCGATACCGGTCCAAAAGCAGCGCGAGGCCGGCCACGTGGTCCTCGTGGGGGTGCGTCAGGACGACCATGTCCAGCCTGCGGTCCCACGCCGGCAAGCGGGCATCCAACAGGGCCAGCAGCCGGTCGGCATCTGGACCGGTGTCAACCAGCATCCGGCTGCCAGATGGCCCGATCAGCAGCACCGCATCTCCCTGTCCGACGTCCAGCACGATCATGTGCAGCCGGCCGTCCGGGCGTGCGCCGACAAAGGCAGCCACCGACAGCGCCACCGCGACCAGCACGGCCGCTGCTGCCAGACCCGGGCGGCGGGCGGTCGGCGCGGAGGCACGTCCGGTGGCACGCGGCTCAGGGAGGTCCGACGAACCTTTCTCCCGGCGGGGGCCCGCGCGTCGCAGGAACCACAGCCCAGCACCTGCAGCCAGCGTCGCCGACAGGAGGTCGAGCGGCGGCTCGAGCTCGATGCTGGCAAAGGGCAACGCCGCGCACATGCGGGCGACCGAGATCAGCGCACCGACGGCCAGCGACCCCATGAGCTGCAGCGGCGCCAGCAGGATCTCCGCCGGACCGCCTGCCCCGAGAGCTCCGGTCCCGAGGGCGACCCCCGCAGCCGCCATCGCCGGCGCGATGAGTGGCGCAGCCAGGACGTTGGAGATCGGTGCAACGACGGATAGCCGCCCGAAGTGGAGCAGCACGAGTGGCAGCGTGGCCAGCTGCGCCGCGAGCGACACGGCGAGGGCCTCGATCAGCCAGCGGGGAACCGCCGCGGGCAGGCGGCCGGCGAGCCAGTCAGCGAAGGGGCCGGCCCAGCGCAGCAGGCCGGCCGTCGCGGCAACCGAGAGCTGGAAGCCGACCTCGGTCACGGTTGCCGGGTCGATCAGCAGCAGCGCCACCACCGCCATGCCGAGCGCCGCAGCTGCCTGGCCGCGCCGCCCGCCGATGCGCAGGAGCAGCACCGTCCCGGCCATGGCCGTTGCGCGCAGGACGCTGGGCGAAGCGCCGGCCAGCAGCGCATAGGTGACGAGGAAGATGAGCAGCACGACCGAGCGGGGCCGGCGCGACAGCGGGCTGAGTACGGCACCGGCAAGGGCCGCGACCAGGGCGACGTGGAAGCCGCTGATGGCGACGACATGGCTGAGGCCGGCAGTCCGAAAGTCGGCGGCGACGTCACGCGAAACCCGTTCGCGCAGGCCGATCACGATGGCAGCCGCCAGCCCCGCCTGCGGTTCGGGAAGCATCCGCGCGATGGCATCGCCGGCAGCGCGGCGGACCTGGGCCAGCTCGGATGCCGGGGTCAGGGCCGTCTCGACCAACCTGAGCTGCCGGGCGCGCAGCGTGTAGCCGACGCGGGCGCGGTCGAGGAACTCGGCAAAGCCCGACGCTTCCGGCGAAGGGGCAGGCTCCAGAGGCCCATCCACCTCGACCAGGTCGCCCACCGTCAACGTCGGATAGCGCGGCAAGCTGGCAAAGGCGCGACTGTTGGCTGTTTCGGGTGGCCCCGTGATCTCCAGCACGGCACGCTGCTGGCCCGCCTGGGGCGCATACAGCGTTGTGACCACCGCCCGATGGGCGCTTGCCGTCGGGCCATGCCGTGCCGGCTCCACCCCTGCATCCCCACCCAGCAGCAGGCGCACCAACAGCAGGGCGGCGCCCAGCACGAGCAGTCCGGACTGCCACCGTCGCCCGCGCAGGAGTGACAACGCCAGCGCGACCGCGGCCAACGCGCCCGCGACGTGCAACCAGGTTCCCTGCGATTGGTCGATCCGACCGGCAAGGAGCGCGACCGATACCGACCCGCAGGCCAGCCAGCCGGTTCGCGGCATCGGCGTCAGTTGCCGACGGTTACGAGCTGACGGATCTTCTCGAAAGTCGCCGGGCCGACGACCTTCCTGCTGAGCAGGTCCTCCACCGAGGTGAACGCAGCTTCAGAGCGAGCGGCGATGATCTTGCCGGCCATCACCGGGCCGATGCCGGGAAGCGTCTCGAGCAGGCGCTGGTCGGCGTGGTTCACGTCGATGAGGCCATTCACCTGGCCGCTTGGGCCGGTCGCTGCAGTCGATGACGCCAGTGGTCGCGGCTCGCCGCGCCGGGGCACATACACCTTATCCCCATCGTCCAGGCGGGCGGCCAGGTTGAGCTGGGCAGCAGCACCCTCGAGATCGACCGCCGCGCTGTACCCGCCGGCTGCCGCTATCGCGTCTCCAACCCGGCTGCTGGCTGGCAGGCTGTAGAGCCCCGGCGCCGACACCGCGCCGTTCACGTCGACCATCAGCGCTGGCTCCGCTCCGGTCTGTGTTGGTGCGATGGTCTCAGGGGCTGGGCTGATATTGGCGGGCAGACTCAGCGCGAGAGACCTGCCTGGCGAGGCCCCCGGACCAATGAGTAACGCCATCAGTGCACCGCCGGCCAGCAGCGCAACCGCCACGGCGATCACGGCAACCAGCTGCCAGCGCGCCACGGCGTCAGTCGTCTCAGATCCGGCTTTGATCGCCGTCCGCCCATCCGGCGCCTCCGCCTCGACGGGGCGCCAATCGGGCAACCGGTCCATGCGTCCCTCCTCGGCGGGAGCGACGGCGGGCGCCGGCGGGCTGACGGCTCGGCGGTGGTCGCGCCCGCCGCCCACCCTGGGCACCTCGAGCGGTCGGAGAGCGCGTGCTGCAGAACCTAGCTGACGTTCCTTATCAGCTGGTTACGCGCGATGGGGAGATTGGCCCGTCAGCCGAGGAGAGGCCGAACCTCCTGCGCCAGCCGAGCCATGGTCTCCTCGTCGTATGGCGACGGAAGTCCGACGACGAGGTGCCGATAGCCGATACCGAGGTAAGGCGCCAACGCTTCCGCGACGACCTCCGGCGGCCCGACCGGCTGGTCGGCAGGTGAGCGGCCGGCCCACATCTTCGCCCCTCCGTTGTGCTGAAAGATGTCGACCAGCGCGCGCTGCGCCTCTTCGACCGTATCGCGAATGATGATCGGGCCGATGTTGGCCGTGCGCTCGATCTCGGACTCATCTCGACCCACATCGGCGCAGTGCTGGCGCAGGATCTCCTCCTTGCGCCGGACGTTCTCGAAGCCGCCGCCGACGTTGTTCATGTCGGCGTGGCGAGCCACCAGCTTGAGTGTCACCTTCTCCCCGCCGCCGCCGACGAGCACCGGCAGTCGCTCCTGCAGCGGCGGTGGATCGTTACGCACGCCGCGCATCGAGTAGCGCGGCCCGCTCGCCGATGGCGCCTGGCCGCGGAGCATGCCACGCATGACCGGCAGCGCCTCGCCGAGCCAGCGCAGCCGCTCGCCCGGGCTCGCCCCGAAATCGATGCCGTAGGCGGTGTGCTCGGTCTCGAACCATGCAGCCCCGATGCCCAGGATGGCTCGACCGCCGCTGATGTGGTCGAGCGTGGTGACCATCTTGGCCACGAGCGCCGGGTTGCGGAACGGGTTGGCGCCGACCATCAGGCCCAGTCGCACGCGCTCCGTCGCCTGGGCCCAGGCGGCCAGCATCATGTAGCCCTCGAGTATCGGGCCATCGTCGGATCCCACGATGGGATAGAGGTGATCCCAGGTCCAGAGGCTGTGGTATCCGAGCTCGTCAGCCCGCCTGCCTGCACGGAGCAGGCTCGGCCAGTCCGCGTACTGGTTCCAGCAGAGTGCGCCGAGCTTGAGGGTCTCGTTCATCTCCGGATGGTACGGCCCGCCGGGAGGAGGTCTCGGCGGGCCCACCGGAGGGGTTCTTGCGAAGTCGTGGCGATCGCTGCGCGGCTCAGCGACCTCCCACGCGCGGCCCGGGCAGGAAGTCGAGCAGATCCAGCTCGCGAGTCGGTCCGAGCTGGCCGCGCTGAAGAACGAGCTGAACGCGCCGGCGCAGACTCGATCCTGCGTGGGCAAGTCGGTCAACGCCAGAACGCAGGCCCCCGAGGCGGACCTGGGCCGGTGCCCGACGCCGGTGTGCCACCGTCGAGGTAATGTTGCTCATCGGCTCGTCCTCTTGGTGTAACTGGTAAACCCTTCAGTAGGGGTTACTGAGTCGACTATAGGACTTGCCGTGTAACCTGTCAATGCTGTAGTAATGGTTACCTATGACCGTCTTGCAGCCTCCCCTCGAAGACCGCTCGGGGCATCATGATCACGCGCGCCACGGTCACCACGCCTCGCTCCAGGACGCCCTCGACTTCGTCAACACGTCCGATCCAACCGGTGCCAGCGAGCGAGATGACCTGGCCCAGCTCGAGCCGGCCCTGCGCTGGCTTCATGCTCATGAGCTGATGCACCGCGAAATGGTCGAGGAGCAGCTGGCGCAGTATGCCGGCGATGCCGCCGGCGCTTCCCGTCTGCTGGATCGGATCGGGCGGGTCCGTCAGGCCCTGCGCGAGCTCCTGGACGCCACTGTCGAGCGTCGTCCGCCCGATCCGACCGCGCTGCGCGAGGTCAACCGAGCGCTGCGCGCCCAGTACATCTACGAGCTGATGCCGGCACCCGACGGAGTGTCGCTCGACCATCGCCATGAGGGCGATCCCGTGGCTGGCGCGCTGGCTCGGCTGGCCGAGGCGATCGGCCGTGAGCTGACCGCCCCGGACGGCAATCGGTTGCGCGTCTGCGCCAACGAGACCTGCCGATGGGTCTTCCGGGACTCGTCACCGGCCGGCCGACGCAAGTGGTGCGACATGCGGACCTGTGGCAATCGGGCCAAGGTCGCGCGTCACCGGCAGCGGCGGCGCGAGCAGGAGCAGCCGGTCAGTAGCTGACGACTCGGTCGGCTTCGACGATCAGGCCAACGAGCCGGTCCGGCGGGGCAAGCTCGACGCCGTCATCAGCGCTCACGCCACGCGCCTTGCTGGACATTCCCGACGCGTAGAGCCGCGCCCCGCCCTCGCGCAGCGCCTGCCAGTGCTCGGCCGCGTTGCCCGTACCGACGCCGTTCAGCGCGTCGCGCGTCTCCCGGCGCAGCACGTCAACCGCGTCGCCGGCGACAAAGACGTCTACTGCGTGACCCTGCCCGAGAGCGGTCCTTGCGACGAGCAGCCCTAGAGCCAGCCGAGTCGGGTTCTCGGGGCCTGTGGCGATATGGACCAGGATTCGCATTTGATTCCTCCGGCGCGGGCTAGGCCCTAGGTCGGGTCACCAAGTTCACCAGGCGGCCCGGGACATGGACGATACGCGCGACCTCGGCGTCGACAAGGTAAGCGCGGACCTTGTCCCGAGAGAGCACGATCTGCTCAAGCTCGATCTCGGAAAGCCCCGCCGGCACGGAGACCGTGTCGCGTAGCCTGCCGTTGACCTGGATGGGCAGCTCCATTTGGTCGGCGGCGACCAGCTCGGGCCGGTACTCAGGCCAGCCCTCAGAGTGGACCGAGCGCCATTCCTCGCCGGCTGCGGCAAGCCGCCGGCTCCACAGCTCCTCGGCGATGTGCGGGGCAAGCGGCGCCAGCATCAGCACGAGAAGGCGGGCGGCCTCGTCGTACTCGGATCGCTGAGCGACCTCAGTCCCGCGCAGCCGCATCAGCCGGTTGGTCAGCTCCATCAGTGCCGCGATCATCGTGTTCCAGCGGAAGTTGGCGTGGTCCTCGGTAACCTTCTGCAGCGTGCGGTGCGCCTGCCGGCGTAGGTCGTCGGCCGCCTCGTTGACACTGACGCCCGCCGCCATGCGGTCGCCCTCTGCATCCCCCGGCTCACGACCGTGCGGGTCGAGGACAACGGTCCAGGCTCGGCGCAGGAAGCGATGGACGCCGTCGATGCCTGTGTCGCTCCAGGGACCGCCCTGGTCCCACGGGCCCATGAACATGAGGAACAGCCGAACGGTGTCCGCACCGTAGCGGGCGACCAGCTCGTCGGGGTCCTGGACGTTTCCGCGCGACTTCGACATCCGCTCGCCGTCGGCACCCAAGATCTGGCCCTGGTTGAAAAGGCGCTTGAACGGCTCCCGCTCGCTGACCAGGCCCATGTCGTTGAGCGCCTTGGTGAACCAGCGCGAGTAGAGCAGGTGCATGACTGCGTGCTCGGCACCGCCGGTGTACTGGTCGACGGGGCACCAGGCATCGGCGCGCTGACGATCCAGAGGTGCGCTGGTCAGGCCAGGCGACAGGTAGCGCCACCAGTACCACGACGAGTCAACGAAAGTGTCCATCGTGTCCGTCTCGCGCCGTCCGGCCCCGCCGCAGCGGGGGCACGGTGCATTGACGAACTGCGCGTCGTGGACGAGCGGGTTGCTGCCGCCGGCGGCGTAGTCGAACGTGTCGGGCAGCCGTACCGGCAGTTCCTCGTCGGGAACCGGCACGATCCCGCACGACGGATCTGCCTGGCAGTAGATGACCGGAATGGGCGTTCCCCACGGGCGCTGACGGCTGATCAACCAGTCGCGCAGGCGATACGTGACGGCCGGCCGGCCGAGGCCGCGGCGCTCCAGCTCGGCGGTGATGCGCCGGCCGCCGTCGTTGGCGGAGTAGCCGGAGAAGTCGCCGGAATTGACCAGCACCTCGTCATTCGAGTGGGCGGCGTACGCCTCCGACATGGCCGCCTCGAGCTCCTCGCCCCGGCGTGCGACGACCCGCCGGACGGGCAGCCCTGCCCAGCGGGCGAACTCGAAGTCCCGCTCGTCGTGGGCCGGAACCGCCATGATCGCGCCGGTGCCATAACCGACCAGCACGTAATCCGCGATCCAGATCGGGATGCGCTCGCCGTTGATCGGGTTGATCGCGTGCGCGCCGAGCGCCACGCCGGATTTGTCTCGATCGGTCGACAGCCGATCGATCTCCGACTTCCTGCGGGCCTCCTGCCGGTAGCTCTCGACCGCCTGGAGCTGGCTGGCGTGGGTCAGCCTGTCGACCAGCGGGTGCTCGGGCGCGAGGACCATGAAGGTTGCTCCGAACAGGGTGTCCGGGCGGGTGGTGAAGACGGTGATCTCGTCGCCGCCGGGCTGGCTGTCGTCGGGCGCGACGGCAAACGTGATCTCGGCCCCTTCGGATCGGCCTATCCAGTTGCGCTGCATCACCACTATCGGCTCGGGCCACTCGATCGACGAGTGGTCGAGCAGCTCGTCGGCGTACTTCGTGGTCCGGAAGAACCACTGCTCGAGGTCGCGCTTGGTCACCCGCGCACCGCAGCGCCAGCAGACTCGATCGGCGCCTTCGACCTGCTCGCGCGCGAGCACCCCGTCATTGGGGCACCAGTCAACGGGTGCCATCTGGCGATAGGCCAGGTCGTTCTCCAGAAAGCGCAGGAAGAACCACTGGTTCCAGCGGTAGTACTCGGGTTCGCAGGTGATGACCTCGGCGTCCCAGTCCCAGGTGGCACCCATCGTGCGCAGTTGGCGGCGCATCTTTTCGACGTTGCGTAGCGTCCACTCGCGCGGCTGTACGCCGCTTCGAATGGCGGCGTTCTCGGCCGGCAGGCCGAAGGCGTCGAAGCCGACCGGAAAGAAGACGTTGTATCCCTGCATCCGCCGGTGACGTGAGATCACGTCGGTCGGCACCTTCACGAACCAGTGGCCGATGTGCAGGTCGCCCGACGGGTAGTCGTACATCGTCAGCACGTAGTAGCGCGGCCGGCTGCCGTCATCGAGATCGGTTCGATGCATTCCCAGCTCATCCCAGCGCGCCTGCCAGCGCGACTCGATCTCGGCTGGCTCGTAGCGGTTGGTTGTGCGAGCGTTGGCGGTGGCGGTCATGGGCACGGCCCTCAAGAGGGGGTAGGCAGGACGACGGCGATCGGGTGCGGGTCGCGCAGCGCGGTCAGGCGCCGGCGACCCCGCTAAGCGCAAGGTTCGGGCGTGCGTTCAGCATCCGTGCCTTCTCGAACATGCCCGCTGATCGTAGGCGACGGGCCATCGATCGGCAACCGGCGCCCGGCGAGCCCACTGAAAAGCCTCCGCGGCTGCGGAGGCTTCATGGTCGCGCGGGGAATGGTGGAGCGACGGGGGCTCGAACCCCGGACCTTCTGCATGCCATGCAGATGCTCTCCCAGCTGAGCTATCGCCCCGCCGACCGAGAATTCTAGCAGCAAGCTTCTGCAGGCCCTTGGTGGCCGGCTGGAAGCAGGTTGGCGCGCCGCGCCGCGGGCCTCGCGACGCGGCGCTTCGTCAGCGGCTGACGGTGCTCGATCCCACCGTCGTCCAGGGGCTGTATGTGAACGCCTCGGCCGCGTTGCGCACCGAGCCGACAACTCGATAGGCGCCCGTACGGCTGAGCGTCGCCACGATCGAGAAACGGGCATCCCCCTTGCTCGGCAGGCGGAACGAAGATGTATTCCAGCGCACTCCGGCGCCTGAGCCGCTGGCCGGATTGAGTGCACTGCGCGTACCGCTGAGATGCCGACTGCTGGCCAGCGACCAACGGCCGCCGGAAAGGTGACTGACCCGCACCGTGCCGTTCCAGGCAACGTCGCCCGTCCGCAGCACGAAGTCGATCCGCTCGCGTCCGTCGGGGGCCACCACGCGAATGCGCCACATGCCCGTCCGTGAGCCGCCGGTGACGGTGGCGGTCAGCCGATCGCCGCTGGCTGTGGCAGTGGCGCCCGGCGCGGCGGCGGCCAGGCCTGGGACAAGCAGGAATGCGGCCAGCGCGACGACACCTGCGACGGACAGCGGACGAACGGTGCCGACGCTGCGGGGCTGGTTGACATACACGGCGATTTCCCTCCACGAAAGTTGCTAATGGGACGCTACGGGGTGGCGTTGGTTCCGCCCATCCGAGGTGACCCGGATGCGCACCCTCTGTTTCCTCTCCGTACCCGTAGTCAGGTCTCCGCACCGCGTCAGCCGACTACGATGCACTGACCATGAAGATCGACCTCAACGCCGATGTCGGCGAGAGCTACGCGGCCTGGGCGATGGGCGATGACGAGGCGCTCGTGCCACTGGTGAGCTCGGTCAATGTCGCCTGTGGCGCGCATGCCGGCGACCCGCTGGTCATGCAGCGCACGGTCGAGCTGGCGCTGCGCCATGGCGTGGCGCTGGGCGCCCATCCGGGATACCCGGACAGGGATGGCTTCGGTCGTCGCGAGATGGAACTCTCCGCCGCCGAGCTGCACGCGTCGCTGCTCTACCAGCTCGGCGCATTGGGCGCTTTCGCACATCCGGCCGGCCTTCGGCTGCGCCACGTAAAGCCGCATGGAGCTCTGTACAACCGGGCTGCACGCGATGCCGCTGTCGCCGAAGTTGTTGCCGAGGCGGTAAGCGCCTTCGACGCGGAGCTGGTCCTCGTCGGGCTCGCCGGTTCGCTGCTGCTGGACGCCGGTCGCGCCGCCGGCCTCGCGGTGGCCGCCGAGGCGTTCGTCGACCGAGCTTACGAGCCGGATGGCAGCCTGCGCCATCGGCGGCTGGCGGGAGCGGTGCTGCGATCGCCCGCTGAGGCGGCCGAGCAGGCGCTCTCGATCGTCTCATTGGGCCAGGTCGTCGCTCATGACGGGAGCACGGTCGCCGTACGCGCTGACACCCTGTGCATCCATGGCGACACGCCCGGTGCCGCCGAGCATGCGCGCCAGGTGCGGCGTGCGCTGGAGGAGGCGGGTGTGACAATCGAGCCGCTCGTGGCGACGTGATCGATGGCGGTCAGCTCACCGTCAGGCCCTTTGGCGAAGCCGCCCTGCTGGTCGAGCTCGGTCGGCACGTCGATCCGGCGCTGAACGCGCGCACCGTCGCTCTCATGCGGGTGATCGCCCAGGCTCGTGCCAACGGGCAGGCCGACTGGCTGGGCGCCCCGGTCCATGCCTATGCCAGCCTGCTGCTGCCCTTCGATCCGCGGCGGGTTGAAGCGCGGGATGTCGAGGAATGGCTGCGCGCACGCGCTGATCACCCGGCTTATCCGGACCTCGGCTCGGCCGCCCCGCTCGAGATCCCGGTCCGGTACGGAGGCGAGAACGGGCCGGATCTCGAGGAGGTTGCTGGCCTTACGGGGTTGACGCCTGAGGAGGTCGTCCGCCTGCATGGCTCGGTCGACTACAGGGTGTACATGCTCGGCTTTGCGCCGGGCTTTGCCTACCTGGGGGAGCTGCCCGAACAGCTGGAGCTGCCGCGGCGCGACACCCCGCGACCGAGAGTCCCGGCCGGCAGCGTCGCGATCGCTGTCCGCCAGACGGCGGTCTACCCGCTGGCTACGCCTGGCGGCTGGCACATCATCGGGCGCACCGACTTGAGCCTGTGGGAACCCCAGCGCGAGCCGCCGGCTCTGATCGAGCCGGGATGGTCGGTCCGGTTCAGGGCAGCCTGAGACGATGCTCGAGGTCATCGAAGCCGGCCTGCTCAGCACCGTCCAGGCCGGCAGCCGGCGCGAGGCGTTGGCTTATGGTGTCCCGCCAGGGGGCGCCTGTGACGGCTGGTCACTGGCCCTGGCCAATGCCCTGCTGGGCAATGCCGCGCAGGCGCCCGGAGTGGAGATGACGCTGACAGGGCTGACGGTGCGGGCACTGGCGGATTGCTGGCTCGCTCTGGCCGGCGCGGACATGGAGCCGAGCATCGATGGCCGGCAGGTGCCGGCGGGGCGACCGGTACGTCTGGCCCAGGGCGAGCGGCTGGTCTGCGGAGCGGCGCGTCCGGGCTCCGGGATTCGCTCATACCTGGCTCTGCCTGGTGGCCTCGACGTTCCCGAGGTGCTCGGCTCGCCATCGACCTGTCTGGTCGGGGGCTTCGGCGGCCTCGACGGGCGCAGCCTGCGCGCCGGCGACCGCCTCCGACCGGCAGCCGGTGGGCCCTCGGTCATTGGACGCTGGGAGGACGCACGGAGCGACCTCGGGGCGCCGCTACGGGTCGTGCCCGGGCCGCACGCCGATGAGCTGCCGGGCGCCTTCGAGGCTTTGCTGGCGGGCGATTTCGTCGTCTCCGCTCGAGGGGATCGACAGGCAATCCGACTGGAAGGCGGGCAGCTGCCGGCCGGAAGCGGCACGATCGTCTCGCAGCCGATGATGTGGGGAGCCGTCCAGCTGCCGCCGGATGGCCGACCGATCGTTCTGCTGGCCGACCACCAGACCGTCGGTGGCTATCCGGTGCCGGCCGTTGTCATCTCGGCCGACCTGCCGCGGCTGGGCCAGCTCGGGCCCGGCGACACGCTCAGGTTCATTCCGATCGGCCTGGCGCAGGCCCGGGCGGAGCTGGCCGCTCACCGTCGGGCGCTGGGGCGGCTGCCTGAGCTGGTGGCCGTTGGTGCCTGAGCCGCCCTACGCGCTCCGCCGCTCGGGTCGCGCCCGCCGGGCTCGGCTCACGCTCACCGCGGAGGGCGAGGCCCTCGTGGTTCTGCCCGCCGACGCCGACGAGTCGGTCGCCGGGGCGCTGGTCCAGCGTCACCACCGCTGGCTGGAGCGCCACCGCAGCCGGATCCTGGCCGAGCGCCGGGCGCTGGCCTCGCGTCCGGCGCTGGATGCGGGCAGGCTTGTGCAGCTGGGCGGTGTCGGCCATCGGATCAAGATCGACCGGCGTGCCACGCTCGCGCGCCCCAGCGTGGTTGTGCACCCGGACGAGCCTGTGCTGGTCGTGCGGCTGCCCGGCGACAAGGGGCACGACCTGCCCGCCGTGCTGGAGCGTTGGCTGCGGCGGGAGGCCCGCCGGGTTCTGTCCCAGGCGGTCGCCGCCCGATCAACAGAGATGGGCCTGCGCGCCGATCGGGTCAGCGTGCGCGATCAGCGCACCCGTTGGGCGAGCGCGTCTCCGACCGGCACCCTGTCATTCAGCTGGCGGCTGGTGATGTGTCCACCCGAGGTGCTCGACTACGTCGTCGTCCACGAACTTGCGCATCTGCGCTGGCGCGGCCACGGGCCGCGGTTCTGGAGCCTGGTCTTCCGTCACGTGCCGGACACCGACCGCCACAGGCGCTGGCTGCGTGAGCAGCGCGGCGAGCTGCTGCGAGCGCTCGACTAACCGGCCGTCGGCTGGTTCGCCCGCTCAATCCCCAGCAGGCGCAGGAACGCCTCCTCGGAGGGCTCGCGGCCCAGGAAGGCACGCAGGTGCTCCATCGCGTCGCGCGAGCCGCCCCGCTCGAGCACCTCGCGGCGGTAGTCGGCGCCCACCACCGGCGAGGTCACGCCTTCCTGCGCGAAACGGCTGTACATGTCGTCGCCGTAGACCTTTGACCACAGGTAGCCGTAGTAGCCGGCATCGTAGCCGCCTACCAGGTGGGCGAACGAAGCCGGATCAAAGGTGCCTTCATGAAGCGGGAAGCCGGTCACGTCCCATGCCTCCCGGTAAATGCAATCCAGGTCACGCTCCTGCTCCGGTCCGTGCAGGGCGCGATCGAGCAGGCCGTAGTAGCACTGACGGAGGGTTTTGACGCAGACATTCAGGTCACGGGCGGCAGTCAGCTGTCCGACCAGGCGGGAGGGGATCGGCTGGCCCGTCCGGTGGTGGCGCGCGAAGCGAGACAGCACGTCGGCGTCCCAGGCCCAGTGCTCCATGATCTGCGACGGCGCCTCGACGAAGTCCTGCTCGGTCTCGGTGCCGCTGAAGCGCGTCGTCTCGGCCCGAGAGAGGCACTGATGGAGGATGTGCCCGAACTCATGGAACAGCGTAAGCACCTCGTCGTGGCGGAGCAGCGACGGGCCGTCTTCCGACGGACGGGTGAAGTTGGCCACGATTGCTGAGACCGGCGGCTGGAACGCGCCGTCCTGCTCGAGCCTGCCGGGCACCAGCGTGAATGCCGCGGCATGGCCGAACTTGCCGCTGCGTGGGAACAGGTCGGCGTAGAAGTGAGCGAGGTGCGCGCCGCTGGCTCGATCCCGGATCTGGTACAGGCTCGCGTCGGGGTGCCAGGCGGTTTCGTTGTCGAGCTGCTCGAAGTCCAGGCCAAATACCTCGCCGCACAGCTCGAACATGCCGTCGACCACCCTTTCGAGCGGGAAGTGAGCAGCCACCTCGGCAGCATCGATGCCGAGCTCGCGCCGACGGATCTGCTCGTCGTAGTAGCGCCTGTCCCACGAGCGCAGCAACGTCTCGCCGGTGTCGGCCTCCAGCAGCCGGGTCATCCGATCGATCTCGGTCCGGGCCTTGTCGCGCAGCGGACCGAGTAGGCCGTCGTAGAAGGCGTCGACGCGGGCCGGCTCGGCGGCCATCTTGACCTCGAGAGAGAAGGCCGCCCATGAATCGTAGCCGAGCAGCTCGGCGACCCGCCGGCGGAGCGCGAGGATCTCTTCTAGTATCGGCCGATTCGCCCGTGCCGCCCGATTGAGCAGCTTGTGCTCGAGCTGCTGGCGAAGGTCGCGGCGTTCCGCCTGGTCCAGAAAGGGAAACACCTCGGGATAGTCCAGCGAGACGCGATAGGTTGCCTCGCGCCGTCCGGGCGTGAGCCGGGCGATGTAATCGTCGTCCAGGCCAACCAGCTCCTCACGCGTGAGCTCCAGGGCATCGTCGTACTCGTCGACGTTGCGCTGGAATAGGACCTCCAGCTCGACCAGCCGCTGGCGCAGCCGCTGGACCTCGTCGCGCTGCTCGGCCGGCGCGTCATGTCCGGCACGGCGGAAGTCGCGCAGCCAGTGGTCGAGCAGCCGACGGCGCTCGCCGATCAGCGTGCCGGCCTCGTCCGTCGCGCCGTAGTCGCGAACGGCCTTCGCCAGCTCGGTCCGGAACGGCAGCTCGACCTGCCACTTGGTCAGCTTCTCCTCGGCCGCCTGGCCTGCGTCACGAACCGCGGCTTCGGGGTGGACACGGGCCATGAACGCGCTGCGGCCGTAGGCCAGCCAGATTCGGGCCACGGCCTCATCGAGCAGTCGCAGCGTGTTGTCATAGGACCGCTTGCCAAACTCGGGAGTGATCCGCCGGATCAAGCGCTCAGCTTCAGCCAGCCCGCTCTCGACCTCGCGCCGAACGGAGTCGGCAGTCACCGCCGAGTAGTCGTACAGCATGGCCGTCGATGTTAGTGCCCGGTCGCTCACCCGTCCGCTTCGGCCGACTCGTGGAGCGCTCGCCAGGGACGGGTCAGCGTGTCGCGCTCGAGGTCATCCAGTCCGTCCCCAGCGAGCATGCCCACCACTGCATCGAGCACCGCCGGGCCGGCGAGCATGCGCAGGCGAGCGCCGTCGTTGGGCAGCCCGAGCAGGCCACCAATGCCGTGGTAGTCGGACCTGCCGGCGGCCGCCCAGCGGGCGACGGTGTGGCGGGCGTGCTCGAGCGAGCGGTCAAGTCCGCGCTGGCTGATCTCGGTCTTGGCTCGCGTCCACGCGCGGCGGCGCGCAGCCTCATCCTCGCGCTCCCAGGCCTCGACCAGCACGAGCATGTCGTCCTCGGTCAGCGGGCCCAGCTGTTCGAGCAGCAGGTCGACCTGTTCGTCGACGCGTTGGTTCATCGGGGAAGGGTGGTGGAGATGAGGGGACTCGAACCCCTGACCCCCGCGATGCGAACGCGGTGCTCTCCCAGCTGAGCTACATCCCCACGGGGCACGGCCGAGTATAGCCGAGCCTCCCTCTCAGGCCTCATCAGCCTCCCCCTGTTGGAGGGCCTCGGCGGCGACGCGCAGATCACGCACGAGCTCGAGTCGGGCGTGTTCGCGCGATACCCGGTCGGGCGAGCGCAGGATCGCCGACGGGTGGACCGTCGCCACGAGCAGGGGCCCGAGCGTTGACTCCAACAGCTGGCCACGCTGGCGGGTGACGCGAAAACTGTTCCCCAGCAGGGCCTGAGCGGCTGTGGATCCGAGCAGCACGACGATTCGCGGCCTGACCTGTGCGATCTCGGCCTCGAGCCACGGCCGGCAGGCGGTCACCTCGTAGGAGCTCGGCTTGTCGTGAAGGCGCCGCTTACCCGGCGCGCCCGAGCGACTGGTTGTCTGCTTCCACTTGAAGTGCTTAACCACGTTGGTCACATATGCCAGCCTGCGTTCGATGCCGGCCTCCTCGAGGCAACGGTCCAGGAGGATCCCGGCCGGCCCGACGAACGGCTGGCCGGAGACGTCCTCGCTGTCGCCGGGCTGCTCGCCCACGAGCATCACCTCTGCCTCCCGGCCGCCCTCGCCAAAGACCGCCTGCGTGGCGTTGAGGTACAGACCGCAGCCGCGGCACTGCTGGACCGCCTCGCGCAGTGCCGGCAGCGTCTCATGCGGCGGGAAGAAGTCGCGCGCCGAGCCCGTGCCCCGGTCGCTCTGCGCGTGGCCCTTCAGGGAGCCCACTGGCCGGGCGGCAGGACCCCCACGTCACTCGTGAAGGCCTCGTGCAGCTGCGCGATGGACACCTGGGATCCATCGCTCGGCACCAACCAGCCAAAGACGCCCGCATGCCATGCGGTGAAGACGATCCATGGCTCTCCCGCTGGCTCGAGGTAGCAGAGCTCCATGCCGCGCATCTGCTCGGGGGTGTCGTTGTAGTACCAGGCAAGCTCGGCCGGCAGCTCGGTCGGGCAGATTCCGTCCTCCGGTCGTGGCGATAGGCCTTCCTTGACCGCCTGATAGGCATCCTCGAGGTCGTCCTGGTCCTCGAACAGCGCGAAGCCACGGGTGATGCCGCCGGCCTCACAGAGGACTCCAGCGGTTGCATCATCCAGCAGGTCGCGCGGCCGAATGCGCTGGCAATCGGGGCGCAGCCCTGGTGAGATCCAGCCGAGAAGCCGGGCCTCGGCGCTTGGGGATGCCGTCGGGGTCGGCTCCGGCGGGGGTGGAGCGGTCGGCGTCGGGGGGAGCG
>Ga0247713_1000387_pt1 | contig 28162 bp, 30 predicted proteins | sample 21E_NmetaG_FD_189936 | JGI IMG/M metagenome (GOLD analysis project Ga0247713, IMG submission 189936) | Soil microbial communities from hillslope of Landscape Evolution Observatory, University of Arizona, Oracle, AZ, United States - 2-1-E_N | ecosystem: Engineered > Artificial ecosystem >... | reverse complement strand
GAACGCCGCCTTCACCGTCTTCGGGTTCGGCCGCCACACCGCGACCTTTGCGAGGAAGCGCGGGGGGTCGCCCAGTGAGTTGAACATTTCGCCCCTCAGTCGCCCGTCCTCGTAGGTGATCCGCAGAGTTCGCTCTTCCGGGTTCCCGGGGTGGCCCGGCAATTGGAAGAACAGGTGGATGTAGCCCTGGTGGCGCAAGCGCTTTACCGGCCACTTCTCGAACAGCCGGATGGTGTGGACGAGCTGCGGACGCCGGCCGCGACGCGCCGCTTTGTGTGCCTCAGCTTTTGCCCGGCGAAAGCACAGGCACAGAAAGCCGGCTCTTAGAGCGTGCGGACCGCTTCGAGGAGGTACGCGAGCCGGTGGCGCTCGAACGCGGTCACCGAGAACCCCGCGGCTTCGATTTCCCTTTCGACGTCGCGGCCCGAGCGAAAAGCGGTCGGTAGATGCTTCGCGGCGCGCCGGGGGAGCGCGGCGCCGAGCGGCGTGTGGACCACCGAGACGTAGAGCATTCCTCCGGGCGCGACCACGCGAGCCAGTTCCGAAAGCGCCTCGGTGAGACCCGGGATCACCTGCAGGCCGTTGTGGCACATCACCGCGCCGAACGACCCGTCTGCAAACGGAAGCGCATGGGCGTCGGCCCCCACCACGGATAAATTCGCCACACCTGCGGCGCGGGCGTTCTCGGCCGCCCTGAGCACCATTCCGGGCGCGATGTCCGCCCCGACGACCACCCCGTCGTGCATCCGGGCGATGTCGACGGTGAAGTATGCAGTGCCCACCGGCATGTCGAGGAGCGGTTCGCCCTGCGCGGCCGCCACCGCGCGCCGTCCGTGCTCGGCGATGAGGTCGTTCAAGTTGCCGCCGAACAGTGGGAACGCGCGCCGGACGATGATCGGCTCGTACAGGCGCGCCGCCGCCGCCGAGTACAGGTTCTTGATGATGCGTTGCGGAAGCTTCCTCGCTATGGGTTCATCAGCTCCTCGAGCCCCTCGATCGTGCAGTCACGCGGGTCGGCGTCGTGGATGAGGCCCTTGAACGAGGGGGCCCTCAGCCTGACGCCGCTCGTGACCTCGCGAAACTCGACCTTGCACACCAGTTCGGGGCGTACCCAATGTGGGTTTTTGATCGGTTTGCCGAAGCGTCCTGCGGAGATGCCGGCGGGGTCGGCGAACGGCGCCTCGTCCGTTTCGAGGTTGCGGAGGCGGGTGAGCATGTCGCCCAGGGCGCGTTCGTCGAATCCCGTTCCGACGAGCCCCACGAACCTGAGCTCGTCACCGTCGTAGGCGCCGAGCAACAATGCACCGAACGCCGACGAGCGCGAGCCGGTTCCGGCGGTCCACCCCCCGACGACGAGCTCCGCGTCGTAGAGCGTCTTTATCTTTATCCACTCGCGCGTCCTCTTTCCCGGCCGATAAGGGGAGCCGAGTCGCTTCGCGACGATCCCTTCGAGGCGCGCGCTTGCGGCGACGTCGAACAGGGCCGTTCCTGCACCAACCTCGCCTTCGGAGACGACGATCTTCTCCGACGGAACGATGATTTCCGCGAGCAGGCGCTTCCGTTCTTCAACGGCGAGCGAGATCAGCGAGCGTCCGTCCAGATAGAGCAGGTCGAACACGATGAATGTCACGGGGATCGTCTTCGCCGCGCGCGCGATCTCTTTTTCGTCGCTCAAGTTGATGCGCGACTGAAGCCGTTCGAACGACGGCCTTCCCGCGTGGATCGCGACGATCTCCCCGTCGACGACCGCTTCGAGAGCGACGACCCGATCGTGAAGTGATGCGAGCTCGGGGTACGTGGCCGTGATGTCGCGCTGGTTGCGCGACAAGAACAGCGTTTGATCGGTGAACGCGGCCAATGCCCGGACGCCGTCCCACTTCATCTCGAAGAGGAAGCGATCGTCGTCGAACGGCTCTCGTTCGAGCGTGGCAAGCATCGGCACCATATCGGGGAGCTCGTCGCGCGGGGGCCGCTCGTCCTCTCGCAGGAAGAGCAGCCAGTCTCGACCGCCGTCGTTGGGGAGGATCAGATGCCACACGCCCTTCAGGCGGCGTCCGTTCAGCCGGAACGTTACTTTCGCCGGCTCCTGCTCGAGGAGCTCGTAGGTTCCGTGATCGAAGATGCGCACCTCTCCGGCGCCGTAATTTCCCGCGGGGATCGTGCCGGAGAAGGTCTCGTATTCGATCGGGTGATCTTCGACGTGAACCGCGAGGTGCGACTCGCCCTTTTTCATCGGGAGGTTCTTGGGCACCGCCCACGACACGAGGACGGGAAGGTCTCCGTTCATCATTTCGAGGCGGAGATCGAAGTGCAGTCGCGTTGCATGGTGCTGCTGCACGACGAATCGCTCTCCCGGCGGGGCAAGTCCGGGATCCACGTTGCCCTCGACCCGGCCGCGCGGTTCGGGGGTCCCGCCGAAAGCGCGCTTCGATGCGTAATCCCGCTCAGGCATGATTCTCCGACAGCCACTGCGCCAGGCCGATGCCGCCGAACGGATCGCCCGCGGGGATGCCCTCGTGCTTCGTGAACGCGAATACGTCCCGCCTGTGCCCCTCGCTTGTGAGGAGTCGCAACCAGCCGTCACGGGCCTCGGCCGAGTAGCGGTCGGTACGCAACCGGACGTATGCGATCGGTCCCGGGGGAAGCGCTTCGGGCACGGTCCCGTCGGTGTTCGAGATGCAGACGGTCGCGCCGGCCGTCGCGATGCGCTCGGCAACTTCGGCGCGGTTCCACGACTCGTGCCGGAACTCGAACGCGTAGCAAGTGCTCTTGGGAAGCGCGGCCAGGAGGGCGTCGAGTTGCTCGATGTCGTGACGGCGGTACGGCGGGAACTGGAACAACACCACGCCGAGGCGAGGTCCGAGCGTGGCGACGCTCTTGAGAAACGCATCGAGGAACGAGCGATCGTCCGGAGCGATCGATTTCGAGTGAGTGAGCCGGCGGTGAGCCTTGATCGCAAAGCGAAACGATCCGGGGGTTTCCGCCGCCCACTTGGTGAACGTCTCCGGGGCTTGCAGTCGGTAAAAGGTGGCGTTGATTTCGCACGCGTTGAGAGCGGTTCCGTAGTGCTCGAGAAAGCGCGTCTGCGGGAGATCGGCCGGATAGAAATCCGGTTTCCACTCCTTGTAGGCCCAACCCGACGTTCCGAGGTAGAGGGTCACCTCCGCAGCCTAGCGACCGGCGTCACCGGTCGACGCGAATCATGCGAGCGGCTCGAGGTTTGGCGTCGAGCGACTTGATTGCCGCAGTCAACGACTGGCCGGGACCCTCGGCTACCGGCAGGAACGGGTCGCCGACCTCGACCACGCGCTCGAATATCGTCTCGATGTTCCATTCTCGGGGGTCGACGTGCTCGATCTCTTCCCACCCGAACGGCACCGATACCGTCGCACCCGGCTCCGGGCGCGCGGAATAGGCGGCGGCGATGTTCGCTCCCTCTCGGTTCATGTTCACGTCGAGGAACACCTTGCCGGTCCGCTTCTTGACCTCCCACTCGAGCGTCGTCACGTCGGGCTCCACCTCGTGCACGACATCCGATACGGTCCCCACGAAACCGCGTATCTCGTCGTAGGTGTGCGTGCCGTCGAGCGGGACCATGATTTGCATGCCGGTTGCTCCCGACCACTTCGGATATGCCTCGAGGCCGAGTCGGTCGAGGACTACCTTCACGAGGAGGGCAACGTGCCTTACCTCGTCGTAACCGGCCGGGGGAAAGGGGTCGAGGTCGAAGAACGCATAGTCGGGCCGCGTCTGATCTTCTCCCCGCGCGTGGAGCGGGTGGAACTCGATGCAGCCCAGGTTGACGATCCACAGCATGTCGGCCACGTCGCCGACGGTGAGGTAGTTGATCGTCTTGCCGGTCTCGACGGTGGGAACCGGGATCGTCGGCATCCACCGGGGCTTGTGCGATGGCGCGTTCTTCTCGTAGAAGAAGTCGCCGGATGCGCCTTGCGGCATGCGCTTCAATGTCAGCGGCCGATCGGTGATGTGCGGAAGCATGACGGGCGAGATGTTGAAGTAGTACGTGAGGAGATCCCGCTTCGTATAACCCTCTTCCCGCCAAAACACCTTGTCCAGGTTCGACAGCCTCAGCGTTTTGTCTCCGGCGCGCGCATACCAGTGCTCGCCCCGGCGCTCGACCGGAAGCTCCACCGGAAAGCGTGTCGTTTTCCTCACCTCACAGCCGGGTATCTACGCGCGCGTCTGCCGGGTCGGCAGCACGATAGCCGCGAACATTCGGGAGGTGCCTTACATGTCGAAAGTCGCTTTCATCATGGACGAGATGTTCGAAGACTCCGAGTTCCGGGTTCCGTTCGAGCGGATCAAGGAGGCGGGCCTCGAGCCGGTGATCGTCGGCCTCGAGAAGGGCAAGACGATCGAGGGAAAGAAGGGCAACGAAAAGGTCACCACCGACGTTGCCATCGGGGACGTGTCGCCCGACGATTTCGTCGCGCTTGTCATTCCCGGCGGCTATTCGCCCGACAAGATCCGGACCGACGAGGGCATGGTGAACTTCACCCGGACGATGGTTACCGGCGGGAAGCCGGTCGCCGCGATTTGCCACGCGGGCTGGATGCTCGCCGAGGCCGAGGTGCTCGACGGCAAAACGGTCACATCGTGGCCTTCGATCAAGACCGATCTCGTTCACGCCGGCGCCGAGTGGGTCGACCAAGAGGTGGTCGAAGACGGCAACATCATCACCTCGCGCAAGCCCGACGATCTGGAGGCATTCAGCAAGACGCTGCTCGCCCAGATCGAACGCGCCTAGCGCGTTCCCGCCTATACCCGCCGCGGGTCGTCCGGCCCGGGCGTGGCTTCTCCGCCGGCTCGTTCGTCCTCGGCCACCACGGGAGCCGCCGTCTCCGCGACCTCCGGTGCAACGTGGTCGTGCGCATGGTCGTGGTCGTGGTGATGATGGTCGTGGTCGTGATCGTGGTGGTCGTGATCGTGGTGGTCGTGATCGTGGTCGTGCCCGGCGTGACCGTGTTCGTCCGACGGAGGGGTGGCGGCACCGGGAGCCGGCGCGGGGGCAACCTGTTCCAACCCGGTGACGGACTCGTAAAGGAACGCGGCCGCGAGCGCGCCCAGCGCGGGGCCCGCCGCATAGACGATGAGATCACTCCACGGGATGTCGCGGGTGTCGTACGGCAACGACGCAACGAGCGGGCCGAGGCTACGGGCGAAGTTGGCCGAGCCGCCGGTGGCGGCGCCGGTCGCGAGAATGCCGGCACCGAGCGCAAACCCGATCACGAGCCCGGAGAAGCCCTTTGGTGCCCGTCGATCGACTGCAACCGCCATGATCGCGGTCACGAGAACGAAGGTAATGAACGCCTCCGCCAGGATGGCCCCCAGCTGACTCACGTCGTCGGCGACCCGGGTTGCGCCGAACAGCGAGTCGGGGGTGCCGGCCGTTGCCCCGGCTTCGCTGTAGATGCCGGCAATGACGAGGGTCCCCACTATGGCGCCGAGGCACTGGGCGGCCCAGTAGGGGCCGACCTTGCTCCACGGCAACCTTTTCGTGGCGGCCATCGCCAGGGTGACCGCGGGGTTGAAGTGGCCTCCGCTCACTCCGCCGAAGGCGTAGACGACGAGGGCGAGCACCAGCGCGAACGCGAGCGCGACGGGAAGGGCATCCCCGAAGGATCCCTTGAACAACTCGTTCAACACCGGATCTCCGCCGCCACCGGGAAACGCCTGCGACACGGTTTCGATGCTGCGGCTCGCGCCCAGCGTGAGAACCGTCGCGGCGCCGGTACCGACGCCCACGAGCAGTGCGGTACCGACGAACTCCGCCAGCAGGCGGCGCGAAAGTGGTGCTTCTACGTCGAGTCGCTCCTCGGCCATGGATCCTCCTGTCTCGGGTCGGTTACTCATCGTCTGCCTTCACGCTCGCTGCTTTGGTCCGGATGTCTTCGAGGATGGGTGCATTTTGCAACGTCGTCACGTCCCCGAGCTCCCGCCCCTCGGCCACGTCGCGGAGCAGCCGCCGCATGATTTTGCCAGAACGGGTCTTGGGGAGGTCGTCGGTGAAGACGATTGACTGCGGCCGCGCAATCTTCCCGATGACCTTCGTCACGTGGTCGCGCAGCTCGCGCATCAATGCCTCGTCACCCACGGTCCCCGACTTCGGCGTGACGAAGGCGGCAATGCTCTCGCCGGTTTGCGGATTCTTCCGGCCGACCACGGCCGCCTCCGCGACCGCTTGGTGATCGACGAGCGCGCTCTCGACCTCGTAGGTGGAGATCCGGTGGCCGGCAACGTTCATGACGTCGTCGACGCGGCCCAAGAGCCACAGGTAGCCGTCCTCGTCGACCTTGCAGCCGTCCCCGGGGAAGTACACGCGGTCGCCGAATTTCTCGAAATAGGTGTCGTGATAGCGCCGGTCGTCGCCGAAGATCGTGCGGAACATCGACGGGATCGGGCGCGTCAGTACGAGGTAACCGCCGCCGCCGGACCCGGCGGAATTTCCCTGCTCGTCCACGACGTCGGCGAAGACCCCCGGTAGCGGCACCGTCGCGCTGCCCGGCTTGAGCGTGGTGATTCCGGGAAGCGGCGAAATGCATATCGAGCCGGTCTCGGTCTGCCACCACGTGTCTACCACCGGGGTCTTCCCCGCTCCGATGAACTCCTGGTACCAAATCCACGCTTCCGGGTTGATGGGTTCGCCGACGCTGCCGAGGAGGCGCAACGACGACAGATCGTGTTTGTCGGGATACTCCGTGCCCCACTTCATGAACGTCCGTATCGCGGTCGGCGCGGTATACAGAATCGTGACGCGGTAATCCTCGACGATCTGCCACCACCGATCCTTGTCGGGGAAATCGGGCGCTCCTTCGTACAACACCGAGGTGCAGCCGTTCGCCAGCGGCCCGTAGACGATGTAGGAGTGCCCGGTGACCCACCCAATGTCGGCCGCGCACCAGTAGACGTCTGTCTCCGGTTTGATGTCGAAGATCATGTGGTGGGTGCCGGCGACGCCGGTGAGGTAGCCGCCGGTCGTGTGCACGATGCCCTTTGGTTTTCCGGTCGTTCCCGAGGTGTAGAGGATGTAGAGCATGTCCTCCGCATCCATCGGCTCGGCCGGGTACTCGGGCGCTTCGTCCGGGACGACCTCGTGGTACCACAGGTCACGTCCGTCGACCCAACCCACGCTCTCGCCGGTGCGTCTCACGACCACGACCTTCTCGATGCTCGGCGTCCCCTCGAGTGCCTCGTCGACGTTCTCCTTGAGGGGCACGACCGCGCCGCGTCGATAGCCGCCGTCGGCGGTGATGAGGACTCTGCACTCGGCGTCGTTGATGCGGTCCCTGAGGGCTCCTGCCGAGAACCCGCCGAAAACCACCGAATGCGGCGCGCCGATGCGCGCACAGGCAAGCATTGCCGCCGGCAGCTCCGGGATCATCGGCATGTAGATCGCGACTCGATCTCCCTTGCGGACGCCGAGCTTCGACAGGGCATTCGCCAGCCGGCAGACCTCTTCATGCAGATCGCGGTAGGACACCGTGCGCGTCTCGCCGGGCTCGCCGACCCAGTAATACGCGACGCGGTCACCGCTTTCCCCGAGGTGACGGTCGAGGCAGTTGTACGCGACGTTCAACTTGCCGCCGACGAACCACTTGTGATGCGGAGGATCCCACTCGAGGACCGAATTCCACTTCTCGAACCAGTCGAGTCGCTCCGCCTGGGACGCCCACCATGCGTCGGGATCTTCGCGCGCACGTGCGTACAAACCCTCGTCGGCGACGTTCGCCTGCTGTGCGAACTCCGGTGACGGCGCAAACGTCCTTCGCTCCTGAAGAAGCGCCTCGATGGTCTTCTGAACCTGCTCCTCGACCATTGTCGTTTCCCCCCTTCGTCGTCCCGACGCGCCGGTGCATCCGGCCACCCCTAGCCCGAGATTACTCAGGCGGCGAGGAGTCGCAAGGTGAACCTCGCCTATCCTCCGCTTTCTCCCCGCCGCTCCTCCCGCTCCTCGCGTCGCTCTTCGAGCTGCTCCTGTCTCTCTTCGATCTCGTCGGGGTCGAGGCCGCGCCCGAGGTTTGCCGTGACCACGACGATCGTGATGGCGACGATCAGCGCGGCGGCGACGAGTGATGCCAGCACCTGTTTTCGAAAGGTGTTCGATTCCGTCACCTCGTTACCACCCCATCAGATAGTCGCCGGCGGAAGTAATCCACGTCAGGACGAACAACACGAGCACCGTGAGTCCAAGGGCGGGGAGGTACCGGCCGAGTTGATGCCACCTCCTGATGACGGTGATCTTGAGCGCGATGGTCGCGAGCAGCAAAAGGGCGAAGATCACGTGGAAGGTCGCCCGTACCTCTTCCCCCGACGCGTCTTCGAAGCCGAAATAGCCGATGCACATGAACGCGACGACGATTGTGACCGCAACGATGGCATCGCCTACGGCGCGGTGAGTAAACGAAGCCGCTTTGGGGTTGAGAAAAGGGAGCCGCAGCTTCCCGTAGCCGACCGCCATTAGAAGCACCTGGTACGCAGCCAGCGCGACGGCCACCGACGCAAGGACGACCTTGACCGCGGTGGGGTTCCCATTCGTGACCCTTTCGATGAGATCTTCCAACTCGCCTCCGTCGCCTCGTCGGCGCTCAGTATCCTCGACGTCGGCCCGCCGTTGCCGCCGCATGAGCGTCAAAGCGTTTCAAGCAGCAGCGGGGGAGGAAGAACCACTTCATGGTGGGAGAACTTTCCTGCGCGGTGCGCGATGCTGTAGCCGCCGTGGGGCACGAGCTTTAGGGGCGCGCCGACGGGCGGCTGTCCTGCGGACGGGCGAATGAGCGTCAGGGGGCGCGGCGAGCTACATGGTGGCGACGCTGACATTTGGGTTCAAACCGGAGTCGTTGCTGCCGGATCAGGGGACCGTGTGGTCCTTTCCTATCGCTCCGCGTCGCGACGACCTCGACGACCTGGTCGATCTCGTCCGTCTCGGGCAAGAGCGGCACGGCCACGTCGTCGCGATCTATCCGGCGTGGCGTCCAGAGCCGGCGCTTCGTCGCCTCGAGACGGTACAGGCGGCGACGGATTCGCGTCGTCTGGCGGTCTACGGGACGGCGCTGCCCCCGCTCGCCGGTGCGGTCCTGGCGTCTCTCACCTCCGCCGTCTCGGCCTACGTTCCGTCGGCGGGAACGCTCGTGTCGGGCCTGGGCGCGCTCGAACGTGAACTGATCACGATGGCGTGGCTCGGCGGCGTCGCGGGGCTTTCGTCGCCGTCGCCGAGCATCCTGCAACACGTTGCATCGTGGTGGCCGAAGTCGTCTTTCGGCGTGTTCTTCTGGCCGCAACCTTCGGTCAAGCTCCTGACGAAGAAGGAACGCGCTGCGGTTCCCGTTCCCACTACCTACCGGCCGCAGTGCGTGGTCATAGGGGCTCGGGAGGGCGCGGATCGCACCTGGGTCGACGAATGCGTGCTTCCCGCGTTCGGGTCGCCGCCGACGAAAGAAGTGGAGGCGACCGAGCTCGGCCCCGAGTGGTGGGGGACCGCGCGCCTGACGGAGCTGGTCGCGTATCCCGTGGACGTCCCCGTCACGGCGCGCCGCATATCTCAGGGCTTGGTGAACTCGTTGTGCCGGTGGTGCGGGGAGCCCGTGGCGTCCGACCGTTGTCCCTTCTGCGGCATCGACTTGTCTTCCGCCGCGCGAACGCCGGAAGGAGCGGTGTGAACCCGCGTCAACGCCGCGGAATGTTGCTGCTGTTGGTGGCGATCGCCGGCGCGGCGGTGGTGTTCGTTTCGATCTCGAACTACGTCGCCGACGTCCGCGCCCTGGTCGGGCCCGACCTAGGTGTGGTGGCGCTCGGTTCCGAGGTCGAGCGCTATCAGCCCATTACCGACGACATGCTGCGGGTTATCGAGATGCCCGAGCGGTTCGTGCCCGAGGGGGCGCTTGCACGCGACGACGTCATCGCCGGGGTCGCGGCCGCGGATATGCCGGCGGGAACGATTCTTCAACAGGGGATGGTGGTGGCGCCGCCGGCCCTCAATGAGGACGAAAGCGAGATCGCGATCACGGTAGACGCCGAGACCGGCGTCGGCGGCAACATCCGAACCGGCGACTACGTCGATATCTACGCCACCTTTGCCGGCGAGGACCGTCGGCCGTCGTGCGAGGCGCGGCTCGTCACGGATGCATTGATCCTCGGAGTTGGAATTCCCAGCGAGGCGGCGCCGGAGGACGAGGGCCAGGTCGAGCCGGAGACCGTGGTTCCGGTTCGTTTTGCCCTCAATGCCCTCGAGACGGAACAGCTCGTGCTTGCGGAGAGCTTCGCCCACGAGGTCCGCCTGTCGCTCGTCGGACCGGGCCGGCTCGCACAGATTCACGCGGGGACCGAGCAGACGCTGCCACCACAGCCGTGCCGGCTCCCCCCCGGCGTCTTCGAGGAGGATGCGCTGTGAGCTACCGGGTGCTGTTGGCTTTTCCCGACCCCGACCTCGCCACCCAGGCGGCCGCGGTGGTGCAAGAGGACGACGACCTGGTGGTGACCGGAAGCGTCAGGGACGGCGGCGACGCGATGGCCGCGCTGGCGCGCGGCGACGTCGATGCGCTCGTGGTCCACGAGGAGTTGGGGCCGCTTCCGGTAATGGACTTCGCACGGGAAGTCGGGGGACGGCACCCACAGGTAGGGATCGTTCTCGTGGCGCGGGAGCCCGCGCCGGAGTTGCTGCGGGCGGCGCTGCAGGCGGGGATGCGCGACGTCTTGCCGCTGCCGTTGTCGTTCGAGGAAGTTCAGTCTGGTCTTCGAGCCGCGTGCGCGTGGTCGTCGACCGTGCGGGCGCGCCTGTCGCACGACGGACTCGACGGTTCTCTCTCGGTCGGCGGCGAGATGATCGCGGTGGCCGGAGCGAAGGGCGGAACCGGGGCCACCACGGTGGCGGTGCACCTCGCGCTCGATGCGGCGCGCCGGGCGCGGGGGCGATCGGTCTGCCTCGTCGACTTCGACCTGCAGGCGGGCGACGTCGGTTTGTTTCTCGATCTCGCCCACCGGCGGAGCGTCGCCGACCTGATCGACGTAGCCGCCGAGATGTCGCCGCGGCAGATCGAGGACACCGTTTACCGGCATTCGTCGGGGCTGCGCATTCTGCTGTCGCCACCGGAGGGCGAGGTGGCAGAGACCGTCGACACGGTGACCGCACGCCGGATTTTGGGTGCGCTCAAGTCGTATTTCGACGTGGTGATGGTCGACGTCGGCACGGTCGTGACCGAGGCCGGCGCGGCAGCGGTCGAGATGGCCGACGAGGTTCTGATCGTGGCGACGCCCGACGTGCCGGCATTGCGGGCGGCGAACCGGCTGCTGGCATTGTGGGACCGCCTCCAGGCGCGTGAACGGGACGTGAGGGTCGTCCTCAACCGGGTCGGCAAGGATCAGGAGGTTCAGCCCGATCTCGTGCGCAAGGTCGTGGAGGCCCCGCTGATGCGCACGACTCTGCCGGCCGGGTTCCGCGCGCTCGAGCCGGCGCTCAATACCGGTCTTCCGGAGCGACTGGCGGACGGCCCGCTTCGCAAGGCAATCGCCGCGCTGGCGCGGGAGGTCGAGGGGACTTTGCGGAAAGAGACCGAGGCTCCCGCCGGCAAGAGCCCCGAGGAGCGGCTGACGCGCGCCGAGGTCGGACAGGTGACGGCCGAGTCGGTGGCAGTCGTGCCGGTGATCGCTCTGATCGCGGTCGCGCTATGGCAACTGGCGCTGGTCGGTCTGACGTTCGTGTTTGCGGGACACGCGGCTCGCGAGGGCGCGCGCGAGCTCGCGGTGGGGAAAGAGGCGCGGCCCGCGATCTACGAAGACCTGCCGGGGGCGTGGAACGACAAGGTGCGCATCCAGGAGGGAGAGGACTGGGTCGAGGTTTCCGTCGCGGTGCCGGCGCTTGCGCCCGGGCTGCTGTCGTCCCCATGGAGCATCTCCGCCCGCGCCGGCACCGTCGTCGAGGGGGCGGGCCCGTGACGGCGCGCCGACAGGATGGGAGCGCGAGCGTCGAAGTTGTCGGCATGCTGCCGTGGCTCTTCATGGCCGGCCTCCTCGTGTGGCAGATACTGCTGGTGACGTTCGTCGCGACTTCCGCCGAGAATGCGGCGCGCAACGGCAGTCGCGCGGAAGGCCTCGGACGCGACGGCCGCGCCGCCGCGGTTTCGTCGCTGACTTCATGGCTTCAAGACGAGACGAGAATCCAGATCGACGGCGAGCGCGTCACGGTGACGGTAGGTCTTCCGCTCATCGTTCCGTGGGTTACGTCCGACAATTTCACGGTGACTCGGCGCGCCGAGCTGCCGTCGGGGTGAGGGGAGCAGCGTGGGACTGAAGGAGCGCATCCAGGCGGAACAAAACGGGGAACACGTCGCCGCCGAAGACATCCACCTATCGTTCTTCCGGCGACGCCTTCTCGAAGAGGTCGACCTATCGGAGCTGGCGACTCTCAACCCGACCCAGCGGCGGGCGCGCCTCGAGCGCGTGGTCGGCCACCTCCTCACGCGCGAGGGGCCGGTCATGTCCAACGCGGAGCGCACCGCGCTCATCCGCCAAATCGTCGACGCGTCGTTGGGCCTTGGAGTCCTAGAGCCTCTTCTGGCAGACGAGACCGTCACCGAGATCATGGTGAACGGGCCCGCCGATATCTGGATCGAACGTGACGGCCGTCTGGAGAAGGTGAACGCGCGTTTTGCCGACGACGGGCACGTGTACCAGGCCATCGACCGCATCGTGTCGGCGGTCAACAGGAGGGTCGACGAATCGTCGCCGATGGTGGATGCCCGGCTTCCCGGCGGCGAGCGCGTAAACGTGATCATTCCACCGCTCTCGCTGCGCGGGCCGACGATTACAATCCGAAGGTTTCCTCAGCCTTACACGCTCGACGAGCTCACCGCGAAGGGAACGCTCGACGAGGCGATGCACTCGTTGCTGGTCGCGTGCGTTCGGGCGCGCTGCAACATGATCGTCTCCGGAGGAGCCGCGACCGGCAAGACGACGCTGCTCAACGCGTTGAGCGCGTACATCCCCGCCGGTGAGCGCATCATCTCGATCGAAGACTCTGCCGAGCTTCAGCTCCAGCAGCCGCACGTGGTGGGTCTCGAGTCGCGACCTCCTAACGTCGAGGGGAAGGGCGAGATCGCGATACGCGATCTGGTGCGGAACGCGCTGCGTATGCGCCCCGATCGAATCCTTGTCGGTGAGGTGCGCGGCGGCGAGACGCTCGACATGCTGCAGGCGATGAACACCGGGCACGAGGGATCGATAGCTACGATTCACGCCAACTCCACCGAAGACGCCATCAGCCGGCTCGGCACGCTCGCGTCGATGAGCGAGCTGAACATTCCCTACGATGCGCTGCGCGACCAGATAAACAGCGCAATCGACGTCATCGTGCAATTGGCGCGCGGCGTCGACGGCAGTCGCCGGATCGTCGAAATCGCCGCGGTTGCGTCCCGTCATCGTGAGACGTTCCGGCTCGCCACCGTCGCCGACTTCGCGGCGGATCCGGTCGGCCACGAGCGGCGAACGACGGGCGCGTTCCGCCACTACCCGCTGCCGGACTCGCTCCGCCGCCGTCTCGACTTCGCAGGTGAGGCGGTTCCCGAACCGTTCGCGGGCACCGAGTCGGCGGCCGTCGCGCCGGAGCGCGAGGCAACGTGAGCGATCCCGGCGCCGCGATGCTGCTGGCGGCGGCAAGCCTTGTCGTCGGGTTGGTCGGCGTTCGAACGCTCGTTGCGTCGTGGGTGGATCAGGGCGGAGTGGTTCAACGCAGTGCCCTCGAAACCGTCGAACGTCGCGCCGGCCGCATCTCCTCGCGACTCAATGTGCGGCTTCGGCGGACGGCGGTCGGTCACGACGTGGAGACGCGCTTGGCCGCAGCCGGAATGCGCATGAGAGTCGTCGACTTCCTGTCGCTCGCCGCCGCCGCAGTGGTGGTCGCGATCGCCGTGGGGAACACCGTGCTCCCAATGTGGCTCTCGTTGTTCCTCGGAGCCGCGGCTCTCCGAACCTGCTGGGCGTGGCTCGAGCACCGCCGCAATCAGCGGCGGGAACGGTTCATCTCACAGCTTCCGGACGTTGCCCGCATTCTCTCCAATGCTTCCGCCGCGGGACTTGCGATGCGAACCGCAATCTCTATGGCGGCCGACGAGTTGGAGGATCCGGCCGCGTCGGAGCTGCGGGCCGTCGCCGACGAGATGGCGGTGGGGCAGACAACGGAAGGCGCGCTCGCGAATCTCGAGCGCCGGATGCCGTCGCGCGACGTGGGCGTTTTGATCTCGACGCTCGCTATCCAACAACGCGCCGGCGGAGATCTCGTCCACGCACTGCGTGAGATGGCGGCGACACTCGATCGTCGGCGGGACCTGCGACGCGAGATCCGCACGATGCTCGCCGGTGTCGTTTTCACCGGATACATCGTTGCCGTCATGGGCGCGGCTTCGCTGCTCCTGCTCGAGGCGATAGGCCCCGGTGTGATCGAGCGGATGGCCGACAACATTGCGGGACAGGTGATCATGGTCACGGCCGGGATCTTGTATGCGGTCGGGTTCCTGATGATTCGCAAGATCACGGAGTTTCACGTATGAACCCCATGCTCGTCGCGGCGGGCTTCACGCTCTGCCTGTGCGCCGCGTTGTACGGAATCACCATGGTCCGCACCCCCGGCGTGGAACGTCTCCATTCGGTCGCCGAAGGGGTGCCGACGCGGCGACGCGGTCGGCTCGGTCGCACGCTCGACTCCGCCGCCGACCGGCTCGCGCCGCGGGCGACGCGCCTGTTGGGCGACGAACGGCTTCGCGACATCCGCCGGACGATCGACGCCGCGGGACGGCCGGGGGGAATGACGATCGAGGCGTACGCAGGACACAAGGCGCTCAACACCGTGCTGTTCGGCACCGTCGGTCTCCTGCTCGCCGTCCAGGGACGACCGTTCATCGGTACCGCCGTCGCCGTCGGGGGCTTTTACAGCCTCGACCTATCGCTACGGCGGGGTGCTCGCCGGCGGCGCGAACGAATCGACCGTGACCTGCCGGACTTTCTCGACATCCTCGCCGTGACCGTGAGCGCGGGGGTTGCTTTCCGCTCTGCGCTCGAGCGAGTAGCGGAGGCGGTCGGCGGCCCCCTCGGAGAGGAGGTCGTGACGACGCTTCGCCAGATGGATCTCGGGGCCACGCGGCGGGACGCGTTCCAGGCGCTTCGCAAACGGACCTCGTCGGAGTTCCTCGGTCAGTTCGTAACCGCTCTGTTGCAGGCCGAGGAACTGGGAGTTCCCCTTGCGGGCGCCCTCGAGAACCTCGCGACCGAGATGCGCCAATCCTTCTATCAGGAGGCGCGGCGGGCGGCCGCCCGCGCCGCGCCGCGGGTGAGCCTCGTCGTGTCGCTGGTGATCGTCCCGGGTGCGGTGATGTTGATCTTGGGCGGCCTGTTCGTGGGAGGACTGGTGGATTTCGGTGGTCTTTTTGGCGGTTGACGAACGCGCCTCTCCTCCCGCCGCAGATCCGCGTATCGCGGCGCTGTGTCGTCTCGCGTTCAACTTCCGGCTCGTGGTGCTGACGTTGACGGTGGTGGCGATGTTCGACTCGGACCACCGCTCTGCCGGCGTCGCCGCGGGAATCATCGTTGCCGCGGTGATGACGGTCCTGCCGATACTGAGGTGGGATGCGATCGGCTCCGCTCTCATGCGCCACCCGCTGTTCCTGGGGCTCGATCTGGTGGCGGCAATGATCCTCCTTGCGCTCACCGGCGCCGGAAGCCCCCTCTACTCGTACACGCTCGGAGTGGCGCTGCTTGCCGGCGTGCTCCACGGGAACGTGGGTGCGCTCGTGTTTACGCCGTTTCTCGTCATCGGCTATCTCGCCGGCGTTGCGTCCGCAGACGGCGGCGGCACCTCCTTTCAGACACTGGTCGGCCTTCCCGCCCTCTACGCGGTCGCCGCTCTCTCGGGTGCCGCGGTGCGTCGCCTCATCGAGCGGCAGATTCGCACGGAGGCGGAGCTGAGGGCGGTGGTCGCGGCGGGCGAGGTCGAGCGGGAGCGCACGCGCATCGCGCGGGAGATGCACGACAGCGTGGCGAAGACCCTCCACGGCATGTCGCTTCATGCGCGCGCGGTTGCCGCTTGGGTTCGCAAAGATCCGGAGCGCGCGCTCGATGAGCTGACCGCGCTCGAGCACGCGGCGGCCGCGGCCGCGCGCGAGGGCCGCCGGCTGATCGAGGATCTCCGTACCGACGCCCTCGACATCCCCTTTGCGGATGTAGTGCGGACGGTGGCCGAACGATGGGGGCAGAAGAGCGGAATCGACACTGAAGTCGAGGTTTCCGGCGCTCCGGAGCCGTCTCCCGACACTCGTTGGGAACTGCTTCAAATTCTCCGAGAGGCGCTGGTGAACATCGAGCGGCACTCGGCCGCGCGGCGCGCGCGCGTGACGCTGGCCGAGACGGAGGGCTCGATCGCGCTCGGGATCACCGACGACGGGCGCGGCCTCGATGCAGAAGACGCAGCAGGCAGGCGCGCCGACGGTCACTACGGTCTCCTCGGGATGGAGGAGAGGGCGCGCCGAGCCGGAGGGTCGCTTGCGATCGCGACGAAATCGGGCGAGGGGACGACGGTCACCGTGCGTGTCCCGGTCGCGGTCGCGCAGGAGCAAGAGCAAGAGCAGGATCAGTCGGCGCACAGGGACCTGTCGCCCGCATGATCCGGGTGCTGGTCGTCGACGACAATGCGGTTGTTCGCCGCGGCGTTGCCGCGCTGCTGGGCGCGGCAGACGACATCGAGGTGGTGGGGGAGGCGGCAGACGGGAAGGAAGGGGTGCGCCTCGCTCGGGAGCTGGCACCCGATGTCGTGCTGTGCGATGTGCGGATGCCGGTAATGGACGGAGTCGCCGCCGCCGAGGCGATGGCCCGCCGCACCCGGGTGATGATGCTCACCTATTCGGAGGAGGAGGATCAAGTCGCCGCGGCGATCAATGCCGGTGCCTCCGGCTATCTCGTTCACGGTCGATTCGAGCCGGACGAGCTCGAGCGGGCGGTCCGCGATCTGGCAGCCGGCCGAAGCGTGCTGTCGCCCGCGGTCGTTCCGATCGTGTTCGATGCGCTTCGCCGGAGCGCGGGTGAGTCGCCGACGCGTGCGGGAAACGACCCGACCGAGCTCACCGGGCGCGAACGAGAGGTCATGAACCTGCTCTGCACCGGCCGCTCGAACCGGGAGGTGGCGGAAGCTCTGTTCGTGAGCGAGAAGACGGTGAAGAACCACCTCAACCGCATCTACGCAAAGCTCGGCGTCACCTCGAGGGCGGAGGCGATCGCCAGGTGGCTCGGAGTAGCGAAAAAAAGGAGCTCATGAGCTTGCGGGGACCCACGCGCACATGGGCCCCCCGGGCCGCGGTAATTGGGTCCACGGGCCCTCGTCCCTCGGCGTGCGCACGGGTAGCGTGATGTTCGAGGACGACGAGAAGGCCTCCACCGGAGGCAGAGGCGAAGGAGGAGAAGATGCAGGACACGATGATCCGGATGTATCTCAGCGCAAGCTCGTTCAAGGACCGTCTGCGATTCCCGCTCGAGGATCAGCGGGGGCAGGCCACGGCCGAGTACGTCGGGGTCGTCTTGCTGCTCGTGGCGGTCGTGGCGTACATCGTTTCGCAGACGGACTTCGGGGAAGGCATCGCGAACGCGATCAAGGATGTTGTGACGTCGGCGATCGACTCGATCGGCGACGCGATCTAACGGCGAGCGTGAATCTCATGGGGCGAGGGGCGAGGCACGACGAGGGGGGCCAGGTACTTCCGGTCCTCCTCGTGCTCTTCGTCGGCCTGGCGGCAACCGCGGTCGCTCTCTTCCAGATGGGCAAGATGACGTCGCTCGCGTCCGAGGCGACGTCCGCCGCCGACGCCGCCGCGCTTGCCGCGGCCAACGACATCAAGGCCCAGCTTCAGGCGCAGGTGGCGACCATCGGCTACGCGGACGCCAACCTCGTGTCGCTGTCGCGGGCCCGGAGTGAGGCGGACGAGTGGGCGCGCCGCAACGGCGGCCGGGTCACCGACCTCCGCATGGGCGGCTTCAGCGCCAAGGGCCTCGAGGTCACGGTCGAGGTCGAGACGCTCGAGGCGCTCGGCTCGGATGCCGATTCGGTCGACTCCGTCGGGAGCCCCGCGATAAGCGACGCGACGGCGGCGCTCCGGGTGTCCTTCCTCGTTCCGAAGGGCATCCCCAACCTCGGTGTGTCGAGCGCCAGGTTCGGCTCGATCCCGGGGTCGGACTGGAAGGAGTTCAAAGAGAGGATGGCAGGGGGGCTCGACATCGTCGCGCTCGGGCGCCTGTTGCAGTCCTACGGCTATGCGGTGGGGGAGCATCCCGCGTTCGGAGGTGTCGACCCGGTCCACTCGGAGAACTCGTGGCACTATCGCAACGGCGCCATCGACGTGAACGCGGATCATTTCTCGCAGGGGGAGATGGCGGCAATCGACGAGATCGCGGGGCACATCCGCGCCGCCGGATTCAACGTGCTGTGGCGGACCACCGACCACTGGGATCACCTGCACGCGGATATCGGTGCGGCCGGCGGCGCAGTGGACCGGGCGGGGCCGGGGATGTTCGGACCGGCGGCGTTCGAGGTCGAACTGGTGGAGTGACGTTCGCCGACCGCGGCCGGCGCATTCACCTCGCTATGGTGGGGCTTCATGGAGCAACCTTTCGAGGGAACCGGAGGGGCGATGCGACGGCAGCAGTTGCGCTTCGCCGCCCTCGTGCTCGCCCTTTTCTGGCTTGCGGTCGGCATCACCGATCCGGCGGCCGCACAACCGAGTGATCCCGAGGATCCTCCCGCGCTGCTCTTGATTCTCGATTCGTCCGGTTCGATGCAGGGAGCGGCCGGAGACGGACGGACGAAGCTCGCCGCCGCCAAAGAGGCGCTCGTGACCCTGGTGGACGATCTTCCGGAGGAAGTCAACGTGGGCCTCAGGGTCTACGGGCACCGGGTGCCGAACACGAACAAGGCACGCGGGTGCAAAGACACCGAGTTGATCCTGCCGGTGGGTCCGCTCGACCGGGCCGGCGCCAAGCGGCAGATCCGGTCGTTCGGCGCCACCGGGTTTACCCCCATCGGCTTGTCGCTGCGCGAGGGGGCGAAGGATCTACCACCGGAGGGCAAGCGCACGATCGTGCTCGTATCCGACGGGATCGATACCTGCGCACCGCCCGACCCGTGCAAGGTGGCGCGCCGCATCGTGGCGCGCGGCATCGATCTTCGCATCGACACCGTCGGCTTCCAGGTCGATCCCGCGGCGCGCCGTCAGCTGCGGTGCATCGCCCGCGCCGGGAAGGGGACTTACGTCGACGTGACGTCGGCATCGGAGCTCACCGGCCGCCTGCGGCAGTTGTCGATCAGGGCGCTCCGGCGGTACGAAGCCGCCGGGCTCGAGGTCGAGGGCGGCGACGGCCCCGGCGATGCGCCGGCCCTTCTTCCGGGCCAGTATGTCGACGGCATCCCGGTAGAGGGCGAGGAGTGGTACGCGGTCTACCTCGATGCGGGACAGGTGCTCAAGGCGTCGGCAACTTTCGTGGGACAGGGGTCGAGGCCGGGAGGCCCGATCAACACCATGGAGGCCACGGTCTTTGGCGCCGAAGAGGGGATATCGCTCGACCTCGCGGAAACTTCGGATCCGATCGAGGCCGAACTCGGCGGCCCGCCCAAAACGTCGTTCGTCGAGACCCTCCCGGTGGGTTCGGATCCGGGCTATCCGGCCCCGGGCTGGTATTACGTGCGGATCTCGACGAGCGCCCGCGGCGCGCCGGGCGACTACCCGCTCGAGCTTCGGATCGGGATCTTCGACGAATCCGGCGCGCCGGCCGATCCGGTGCTGCCGTCGGTGGAGGACGCGCCGCCGGAGGAGCCCGAGCCCGAGCCCGAGCGTTCCGATAGCACCCCGCCCGCCGAGGAGGAGCCCGGACTGCCGGCTTCCGCCGCCGCGCTGTTGATCCCCGCCATCGCCGGCGCGGTGCTGGGCGTCGCGGCCGCGGCGCGCACGAGGGGACGCCGAAGGTGACGCGCGCCTCTGTCGCCGCCTCTATCGCCGCCGTCTTCATGCTCGGGGGTGGACCCGCCGCAGCGGCGCAGGAGCCGGTCGAGGGGGGAGGGAGCTTCAACGACGTGCCGCTCCTTCTGCCGGGGACCTACCGAGACTCGATCCGCAACAACGAGTTCACCTTCTACGCGGTCGACGTCGCCGAGGGGCAGCGCCTCGAGGTGAGGGCGCGCCTCGTCAGCGCGCCGGGGCAGGAGCCACTCGACGGCGCCATCGCCCTCGCGTTTTACAGCCCGTGGCGCGTCCGAGATCTTCGCCTGGGCCCGAGCCCCGCGACGTTGATCGGGCCCACGGGTGCGGTCTCTCGGATGCGGGCGGTGTCGCCTCCCGTCGGAGGGCGCGGCGGCGATCCCGATCAGGCTGCGCTCTACCGCGACCCGGGGAGGTACTACTTCGGGTTCATCAACACGGTGGTCAAGCAGCGCATCGAGCACCCGCTGCGCTTCACCGTCGCGGTTACCGGCGCGCCGGGAAACGTAGAGCCGGTGCCGGAGCCGACGCCGTCGATCGCGGGGACCCCGGGCGTGATCGAACCCGAGCCGACCGAGCCCCCGCCCGGTGACCCGCCGGATCCGCCGGAGCCCGGCGGCGACGACGGCGGTCTGGTGCGGCTCGGCCTCGCCGGTCTGTTGGGCGGCTTCGCGGCCGGCGCCGGAGTCGGGTTCCTGCGCCGGCGGCACTAGACACCGCCGGCGCTCCCCGCGCGCCTGCGCCGGACCGCGGCAACGCCGGCAAGGGCGCCCGCGCCGACGACGACGAGCCCCGCCAGCGCGACCCCGAGCCCCCTTCCATCGATTCCGCCCGTCGCCGCGGCCGCGATCCCGATCACCGCAGTGAGGCCGGCGGTCGCGCCGAGCGCGGCAGCGGCCACGTCGCGCCGAGATGCACCGGGACCGGCGCGCAGCGCGGCGGCGGCGCCGCCCGCCCCGGCGGCGACGAATACAACCACCCACAGGATGGGCCCCAGCGAGCGACTCCCCCCGGCGAGCGCCGCGGCCGCCACCGTCAGCGTGAGGTAGGTGGCGGCATACGCCGCCATCCCGATGGGGAGCGCAACGAGCGTGCGGTCGTTCATGCGCTCGTGCCCTCGGCTTCGACGGCTACCGATTCGAGTATCTGGGTGAAGATCGGCCGGAGCGAGTCGAACTCTTCTGCCGGCGCCGACGCCCGCACGTCGGCGGTCGCGCCGTCGGCCGTCACGAGCAGGAGATCGAGTTGGCGGATGACGACGTCTTCGTCGTCCGGCGCCGGGTACTCGGCTTCTATGAGCAGCGCGCGTTCGGCCCCGGGAACCGTGAGGGAGGTCTCCTCGATGACCTCACGGCCCGGCAGCGCGGTGCTGGACTCGGCGTTGAAGGTGAAGCGGTACTCCTCGAGTGTGCCTTCGAAGCCTTCCTCGACGTAGACCGCGACCAGTGGGGGATATGCGCCGGCGGCATCCGGAGGCTGCGCCACGAGCGCCGCTCCGGGAGCGGCCGCCGCGTCTTGGAGCGTCCACTCGTCGGGCCGTGCCAGAAAGAGGACGCCCGCTCGTTCAGGCGAGAAGCCCGGCGGGGCGGTCGGCGTCCCGGGGCCGGGGGTCTTCTCCGCCCGATCGCCGCCGCCCCCGCCCGGGGAGCATGCGGCGAGCACGACGAGGGCGCCTGCGGCGACGGCCGCGATCCCCCGTCCTCGAACATGATCCATGTGCGGTCCTCTATCCCACGCAGTTGGGGATGTCGACGAAGCCGAGTCCCGGCTCACGATAGCGGCCGCTCACGAGGCTCGCCTCTTCGTGCGTATAGCCGCCGCCGATCTCGAACGTGACGCCCTTTGCCGCCGCCAGCTCGCCCTGGATCCCGCTCACGTCTCCTTCGTACTCCTTGAGCGTGATCACTCCGTTTCGGTCGAGCTCACCCGCCAGCCGGATGCTCGAGGCGATGAAGTCGGGGCTCGTGGGACCCTTGAGGTGATCGACGAGCCAGCCCAACGCGACGTCACGCGTCCTCGGGTCCCTTTGCAGGTCGAGCGTTCCCTCGAGCTCCCACGTCCGCGTTCCCGCGTCGGCCACGTCGAGCGCCGCCGATTTGAGCCCGTCCGAGATGTCGTCGAGGTTCTTCCAGTTGGCGACGAAGTCCGGCACCTCGCCGCGGCCCTGGGCGGTGCCGGTGAGCTTGAGGGACTTGGGCCGTCCGGATGCGTCGAAGGTGAGCGCCACGACCGCCTTCCCGGTGCCGCCGAGGCTCGCGCCGCCGAAGACGTTGAGGCCCCCCTTCCCGTCGCCCGCAAGCGAGACCTCGTAGAAGACCGTGACGTCCCCGGTGCGGTGATTGACCTTGCCGCCCAGTCCGGCCGAAAGCGCCCCTTCGACTCCCGCGTACGAGGTGGGGTTCGTCACGCCGGCCTTTCCCTGCAAGCGGATGCCTCCCTTGAAGTACGTCTCCTCGGCATCCGGAAAGTCCAGGTCCTCGTGATCTGCGATCGCGTGTCGATAGATGAAGTCGGCAACCGGGCCGAGGCCGCCGGGGGCGCTTCGGATGCCTACCGAGGCGGCGTTCTCCACCGCCCACTTCTTTACGTTCGAGATGAATTCGTTGGCGGCGGCCTGGTTCGGAAACACGTAGCTGCGCGCGCCGGAGGCTTCGCCCATGAGGCTTGCCTCCGCATAACGCCCGTTGCCGGCGACGACGTCGCCGGTGCCGAGCTCGGCCTTGGCCCCCCCTGCGATCTTGCCGCCGACGGCACCGGTCCCGCGCAGCGTCACCTCGACCGTGCCGTCGGAACGAAGCTCGCGCCGTCCCTCGATCTCGCCCTCGACGCCGACGGAGAACGCGGTGATCTTGGCGCCGACCCTGCGCGACGACGACGCCCTGATGCAAGGTTGTGTCGGAAGGTACGGATTTGCCGGCGCCGCGCTTCCGCCCGATCCCGCCCCCGCGGGGCAGTCGACCGGCAGGATCGAGCAAATGGCGCTTCGTACCGCCCCCGACATCGACCGGGCGACGTTCGCCACGTCGAGAACCGCGATGGCGGTGAGGACCGCGGTGACGCCGAGGACGACGGCGACGTATTCCGGGGTGCTCTGCCCCCTCTGATCGCGCACGGTTCTTACCGCCCTCGACATGGTCTGATTGTTTCCGAGGTCCCCGCCGCGGACGAGGGTCCACGGGCCCAAATTCGGTTCCCGCAGGGGCCTAGTAGTCCTGGGCCCCCGGCCGCTCGGCTGGTGAGTCACCGCCCTCGCGCCGCGCCGCTTCGGGGGAATGCTCCGTGTCTCCCGACAGCAGGCGAAGCGCGTGCGGCAGCAGCGGAACGAGCACCTCGAGGCTCTCGGCCACCGCCTTCGGGCTTCCCGGCAGGTTGACCACCAGCGAGTTGCCGGCGATGCCGGCGATCCCACGCGACAGCGCCGCCATCGGCGTCTTCTTGATTCCCGCGGCGCGCATCAGCTCGGCGATGCCGGGTGCCTCTCGGTCGACGACGGCCCGCGTTGCCTCGGGGGTCACGTCGCGCGGCGCGAACCCGGTGCCGCCGGTGGTGACGATGAGCGCGTTCCGGTCGCCCATACACGCCCGCAGCGCCGTCTCGATGTCCGCCGCCTCGTCGGCGACGATGTCGCGGCGCCCGACGGGTATTCCCGCCTCCTCCAACAGCCGCGCCGCGACCTCTCCGCTTTCGTCGCTGCGGGTCCCGCGCGCGACGCCGTCGGAAACCGTCACCACCGCCGCCCGGTACGTCATCCCACCATTGTGGAACCTATGCCGGCGGCGCGGTGTAAGTGGGGTGAAGATGAAGCCGTGGAGGGCCGGCCACTGGACGATGGAGACCCGGGCGATCTCGAGCTCGTCGAGCGGGCTCGCCGCGGAAATCTGGATGCTTATGGGGACCTCGTGGGGCGCCACCAGGCGGTCGCGCATCGGGTGGCGTGGCTCATCACGCGCGACGACGCCGAGGCGGAGGACGCGGTGCAAGAGGCATTCATCAAGGCGTACGGGGCGTTGGGCGGATTTCGCTCGGGTGCGTCGTTCAAGCCGTGGCTTCTCACGATCGTCGGCAACGAAGCCCGCAACCGCCGGCGGTCGGCGGCGCGCCGCGCCCGCGTCGTCCTGCGCGCCCGCGGCGAGGTCGAGGGTTCCGCCGGCGCGGCCCCGCCGGCCGGCCGCACCTCCGAGGCGCCCGAAGCGGCCGCCCTCGCGGGCGAGCGCCGCCGCGCCGTTCTCGATGCGCTCGACGATCTCGCCGAGGCAGACCGGCTCGTGATCTCGTATCGCTACCTGCTCGAGATGTCCGAGGCGGAGACCGCGGCGGCCCTCGGGGTCGCTCCGGGGACCGTCAAGTCCCGCCTGTCGCGAGCGCTGGCGCGGCTGCGAAAGGTCGTCGATCCGTCGCTATTGGCCGGCGCGCCGTGAACCGGGACCCTCTCGTCGACGCCCTGCTCGACCTTGCCGGTGCGGTGGAGTTCCCCGAGGTGCCCGACGTCCGAGGGGCGGTGCGCGCCCGCCTCGGGGCGCGGCGATCCCTCCTCGGGCGATTCTTCCCTTACGAACGCCGACCGGTGGCATTCGCCGCCGCCGTCGTGGTCGTGGTCGCGGTCGCGAGTGGGCTCTTGTTCGCGTCGCCGGGCATCCGGCGTGCGGTAGCCGACTTCCTCGGTCTTCCCGGAGTGCGGGTCGAATTCGGCGCCGATGCTCCGACGCCGGCACCGAGTGAGGACGATGTGGACGCGGTCTTCGGGCGGCGCGTGAGCGTGGGGGAGGCCGAGGACGCGGTTTCGTTCCCGCTTCCGCTCCCCGCGGGTGTCGCCGGCGATCCCGCCGCGTTCCTCCCGGGAAAGGGGGCGGTCGCGCTCGGCTATCCCGCGTCGGCCGACCTCCCCGAGATTGAAAGCACCGGCTACGGCGTCATCGTCGTGGCGTTGCCCGACTTCCCTCCGGAGAGGTACTTCGGAAAGTTGCTGGCGGGAAAGAACCCGATCTTCGACGAGGTCGAGGTGGACGGGCGGCGCGGTTTTTGGGCGCGGGCCGGAGTCCACACGCTGTCGTTCGACGGCCGGCTGCGATCGTCGGGCAATGCGCTGTTGTGGGAGGCCGGCGGCATCACGTTCCGCGTCGAGACCGCCCTCGGCCTCGCCCGGACTCTGTCGATCGCGGAGTCGATCCCGGACGGGTGACGTCCCCACCTAGACTAGGTGGGCGCCTGCCGATGCCGGCGGCGCGTGGGAGGGGCGATGAACGAGGCGCGAGAGGTCCTCGCGGCCATTTCGAAGCATGCCGACGAGGGTCGTCCCATGGCTCTCGCGACGATCGTGTCGGTAACCGGTTCCACCTACCGCCGCCCCGGGGCGCGGCTCGTGATCCCGCAGGACGCCCCCGCGGTCGGCAACCTCTCCGGGGGCTGTCTGGAGGGGGAGGTCGAGGGTCTCGCCCACGACGTGATGGCCGACGGAGTGGCGCAACTGGTGTCGTACGACCTCAACGCGGACGACGAGGCGGTATGGGGGTGGGGCCTCGGGTGTAACGGGACGATCGAGGTCTTCGTCGAGCCCGGGGAACGGGCGGTGTCGGTAGCCGCGGCCCTCACCCGCGCCATCGACGACGAGCGCCGGGTCGCGGTCGTAACCGTCGTCGACGGTCACGCGATCGGCGTCGATATCGGAAGCCGCGTCGTGGTCCACGAGGACGACTCCGCCGACGGCGCCGCCGGCCCCGCCACCGACCGGCTTATCCGGATCGGGCGCGCCGCCCTCGCCGGCGGCGATACCGGCATCGTCGTCGTTCCGGTGCACGGCGGCGTCCTTCGGGTATTCGTGGAGGTGATCGAGCCTCCACTGCGTCTGCTCGTTTGTGGCGCCGGACACGATGCGATTCCCATGGCGGCGGCCGGACGGTCGCTCGGCTGGCGTGTCGCCGTGGCCGACGAGCGCGCGGCATTCCTCACCGAGGCGCGTTTCCCGGGCGCCCGCCTAATCGAAACGGACCCCATCGGCATTGCGCAACTCGTAGACGATCGCACGTGGGCGGTCGTCATGAGCCATAACTACCTGCGCGACCGTGATTACCTTCGGGCACTTTTGGCCTCGCCGGCGCGCTACATCGGCATGCTCGGCCCGAGCGCCCGGCTCGAGCGGCTGCTGGACGATCTGCGCTCCGAGGGAGTCGACGTGGCCGGGGCGGAGGCCGAGCGCGTTCATGGACCGGCGGGACTGGACGTCGGCGCCGAGGAGCCCGAGGAGATTGCGGCGTCGGTGGTCGCCGAGATCCTTGCGTTGTCCCGGAGCCGCGGAGGAGGTCATCTCAGGGACCGCGCCGGTCCCATCCACGATCGTGGGCACACGTCCGGATCGCTGGTGGAGCCCGCTCCGTGAACGCCGCGATCGCGGCGGTCGTCCTCGCCGCCGGGGAGTCGTCGCGTCTCGGCGCGCCGAAACAGCTCCTGTTGCTCGACGGCATCCCGGTGCTCCAGCATGTGGTGGATTTCGCCGGCCGCTTCTTCGGCCACCTGGTAGTCGTCCTCGGCCACGCGTCCGACGACATCCGGCGCGCCGTGAAGTTTCCGGAAGGCGCCTCTGTCGTCGTGAACGACGACTATGCAACCGGACAGGCCTCCTCGCTTCGCGCCGGCCTCGCGGCGGTTCCGAGCACAGCAGCCGCCGCGGCGATCCTGCTCGGAGACCAACCGCGGCTCGATAGCGAGGTGGTGGCGCGGGTCGTGAAGACGTTCGACACCTCGGGAAAACCGGTCGCCCGCCCCCGCTTTCGCGGGATTCCCTCGCACCCCGTGCTCATCGGCCGCGCGCTGTTCGACCGGGTAGCCCGGGTCGAGGGCGATGAAGGCGCGCGTTCGATCTTCACCTACGATGATGTCGCCGAGGTCGACTTCGATGCCGACGCACCGGTCGACATCGACACTTGGGAAGCGTACGAAAGGTTGATTCGTGGTTGACGTGCGCCGGAGCGGGGTGGACGAGGCGATCGCCGAGCTTCGGGACGTTCTGGGGCCGGATCGCGTCATCACCCACGAGCACGCGCTTGCAACCTACGAGTCCGACGGCCTCGCTCAGTACCGGAAGCGCCCCCGCGCGGCCGCCTTCCCCGAGACGACCGAGGAGACCGCCGCGATCGTCCGGGTCTGTCACGACCGCGGCATTCCGTGGGTGGCGCGTGGCGCGGGAACCGGGTTGTCGGGCGGTGCGCTGCCCCACGAAGAAGGCGTGTTGATCGTGTTGAGCCGCATGCGCCGCATCGTGTCGGTCGACCTTCGCTCGTGCCGGATAGTCGTCGAGCCGGGCGTCACGAACCTCGACGTCTCCCGGGCCGTCGCCCCCACCCACTTCTATCCGCCCGATCCCTCCAGCCAGATCGTGTGCACGATTGGAGGAAACGTGGCGGAGAACTCGGGGGGCGCGCACTGTTTCAAGTACGGCTTCACCACCAACTACGTGACGGGGCTCGAGGTCGTCCTTGCAGACGGATCGGTCGCGACTCTGGGCGGGCTGGCGTCGGACTTGCCGGGCTACGACCTGACCGGAGCGTTCGTCGGAAGCGAGGGAACGCTCGGCATCGCCACGAAGATCATGCTCCGCATCGTTCCGGTGCCCGAGTCGTGGCAGACGCTGGTCGCCTACTTCGACGGCCCGGAACCGGCGGGAATGGCGGTCTCCGATATCGTCGCCGTCGGAGTGGTGCCGGCTGCGATCGAGATGATGGACAACGCGTCGCTGCGCGCCACCGAGGAGGCGACGAATGCCGGGAACCGCCTCGACGCGGGAGCCGCGTTGATCGTCGAGCTCGATGGGCCCGCGGCCGAATGCGCCGCCCGCTTCGAGGAGGTAATTGCGATTTGCGAGTCGAACGGCGCGATCGGAATCCGCGTTGCGAAGGATGCAGCGGAGCGGGATCTGATCTGGCGCGCGCGCAGGGCCGCGTTCGCCGCGATGGGACGCCTCGCCCCGAACTATTACGTTCAGGACGGTGTCATCCCGCGCACTCGGCTTCCTCAGGTGCTGGGAAGAATCGAATCGCTCCAGCGGGAGTTCGGGGTGACCGTCGCCAACGTCTTTCACGCCGGTGACGGAAACCTGCACCCGCTCATTTGTTACGACGCGTCCGTTCCCGGCGAGGCAGAACGTGCCGAGG
>Ga0247713_1000386_pt1 | contig 28270 bp, 20 predicted proteins | sample 21E_NmetaG_FD_189936 | JGI IMG/M metagenome (GOLD analysis project Ga0247713, IMG submission 189936) | Soil microbial communities from hillslope of Landscape Evolution Observatory, University of Arizona, Oracle, AZ, United States - 2-1-E_N | ecosystem: Engineered > Artificial ecosystem >... | reverse complement strand
CTCGTGCCACCGGCTTCCACTGTCCGCTCACAGGATCCTTGAGCTCGTAGTTGGAGAACTGCGCCGGAACCGTCGCGTTGCCGGGGCCGCCCGACCCCCAGGGCGCAGGCGGCAGTCGACGAGACCCGGCGTGGTGACCTCCTGGCGCGTTCCGACACGGGCGATCGTCTGGCCGGCGCTGACCGGAATGTCGGTTCTCTTCACGCGCCTACGACTCATCGGGGCGTGATCCGGCGGGTCCTGAGCCCAGCGGGCCTTCGTAGGAAAGCCTTCCGTGCTTTATGCGGTAGGCGCCGAAGCGGTTGAGGGTGGACTCGCCGTTCCTTTCAAAGCGGTAACGGCCTACGATCGTGTTCTCCTCCGGGGCGGCGAAGATCGCTCGGATGATCGCGGCGCGCTCATCGGCGCGCTCGCCCGCGGCGCGGGCGTCCTGGATCACGCGACGCATCGCCTCGTCATATGCAAGCCGTGATACCGCGCAGTTTCTGCCCGACAATTCAGGGAGGAGAGGAGTGATCGGTGCCGGCTCGCGCTGCGGAGCGTCTCAGGCGTCCTGCGGCGGCAGCCACTGGCCGCCGGTATTGGGGATGGCGATACCGGCGAGGTTGACCGGCGCGCCCAGCGCCCGCAGACGCAGGCTCGTGACGTAGAACTCGCCGATTGGCAGGCTGATTGACCGAATCGCCTTCGCCACGGTGCCCTTGCCGCCAAACGACACGCTGCGGTTGAGCGTCGGGCCCTCTTCAAAACGGCATTCTTGCTTATACGGGGGGAAGGCTCCTTCGGTGCAGACCTTGCGTAGTGTCTGGAATGCGACGCCCAGCTTGCCGCAGCCCGGGCAGGCGCGACCGACGAGACTGATCTCCCTTATTCTCGTCGCTTCTGTGATGCCCGCCATGGCGTGGTGGCTCTTGCCGGTACGCATGTCGATCTGGGCCTTCTTACTCGGCTTCAAGCGGACGCTCATGCCGCTCCACGCGGCCAGATCCGCGGAGACCTTCGCGCCCCTGAGCTTGAATCGTTCGGAGCTGCGAATGGCAAACGGCCGTGTCACGCAGGAGTACAGCGGCGAGCTCTCGGAGCGGTTTCCGGCCTTGTCAGTCGTGAGCCCGGCGATGCACAACGACCGGCCTCGATCGATCGTCGTCTGAATCTTCCCGGGCTTGATCCGCTTGGCTACTGCACCATGGTTGCTGTCGTCGTGTACGAGCTCGAACTCGTCGAGCTCTACGATCCCGACGCAGCACGGCCCCAAGCTGGTCACCTCTCTCCAGCGCTCCTCGCGACGGCGCTCCAGCGAGAAGGAAATGACGCCCGCGGGCTCCGGCGTAGACCACGACAGTAGCGCGCTGCGGGCCAGCTGGATCGGCTGGACCTTGCCAACGGGGTAAGCCTGCCCTCTGGATAAGAGCTTGAAGACCGGTGGCTTCGGGGCTGTGAGGTCTGCGGTCCACGCGTATTGAGCCGGGGTGGGATCGATGTTTCCGGCCGCGTCCACGGCGCGCGCAGCGAAGTGGTTCTTCCCGTCTTTGACGGGCGCTGGCTTTACCGCCGCCTCGCAAGGCTTGAAGGCGTCCGCGTTGAGGGAGCACTCGAAGAGGGCATCCGGCTCGCTGTCTATCACGAACGCCGGCGGGCGTGCGAGGTTGGAGAGCACAGGCGCCGCGGTGAAGACTGTCTCGGGCGGCGTCGTGTCGACCATCCACGTGTGAGCCGCCTGGAAATCCCCGGTCCTCACACGGAAGGTGTGCTCGCCGTCGGTGAGTGCGGTGTACGTCAACGGGCTTGTACACGCGGTGAACGCGCTGGCATCCAGCTGGCACGTCGTCGACCCGCTTCCCGTTACGTTGAACGTGAACGTCGCGGTGGAGGCGTTGCTTTGCGCGGGTGGGCCGGAAGCGATCACAACTTGCACGTCGGCGTGCGCCCGCGGCGTCGCGATCAGCGTAAGAAGAATCCCGAGCATAGCCGTACGCGTCACGTTCATGCCTCCGAATCTCGCTGTGCACTTGACCCACATCGCCGTTGACCGTGATGGCTTCCCGTCCAGATTTCAACCGATCTCAGGGAAAGCCCTTACTCCCTTCTTATCGCTCGCATGTGGCCGCAGCAGCGTGTCGTGCCAGTCACCGCAACGCAGCAGCCGGTCCTTCGCGCCGTCCGCGCTGTGGATCAAGTCGTTGCCAGCCTCGCCGAGCAAGGTATCGATGCCGAAACCGCCGACGAGCGCGTCATCGCCCGGACCGCCGAAGAGCTGATCTCTGCCGGCGCCGCCGGACGGCGCGTCTTTGCCACGGCCGCCGTACAGCCGGTCCGCCGCCGCCTCCCCCGGTCAGGCGGTCGTCGCCATCCTCGCCGTAGGCGATTGCCGGCGCGCGGCAGGGCCAGGACATCATTATCGGCGACGAGGTCGTCGGTGCGGTGCTCGACGGCCGTGAACAGCTGGCAGTCGCCCGCGAGCCGATCGACACGCCGCAACTCCCTCGCCTCGATCTGGTCGCGCCCCGGGCCGCACGCCGATGCGATCTCCGCCCGCCGCCGCCTTGTCGCCGTCCTCGCTTTCGTCGCGTCGACGACGTCGTTGCCGCTGCCCAGTGAGATGCTCGCCACGTCGCTGCCGCCCAGTACGTCGTCTGCGCCCAGTCCGACCGGCACATCTCGGCCGCCACCGCCTGCGAACAGCGAGTCCGCCCGGTCGGCGCCCGTGAGGTGGTCGACGCCGAGGGCTCCCCGTCGCATAGTGGCGATGCCCGGCGAAGCGCCGACGACATCGTCCAGATCACCGGCGTCGACGCTCACCGTCTCGCGTGCGACGTTCTCACAGCGCGCGTGCTGCGCGTCGACGGATACGCAGCCTTTAGCGGTCGTCAGTACCGCACGGAGATCCTCGATCAGCACCGTCATGTCAGTCGGGCCGGGAGCGATCCGCACGCTGTTCGCCTCCCCCGGCCCCGCGATCAGCGAGGGACGTTGCACGCTCCACAGATCTAGTACCTGCGGACGGCATGAACGTCTCCTCGACGACGCTCGCGGTCGCCGCCCACGCCGACCCACACACTGCGCTGGCGGCCACCAGCCCGGCTGTCGACGACAAGATCAGTCGTCGCACTCGCCTATGTGCTCTGCCGAGCCCGCGCATCAGGCGCCTCGCGTCCTTGCGCGGGGCTTGGCTGCGCGCAGGACCTTGAAGCTCGTCGTGCGGCGGTTGGAGGCGGCCCGCGGCGTTGGTCGCCTTGACCGTGGCGCGCCGCGCGCGAGCGCGCGCGAGCCGATCCGGCCGCTGAAGGCGATCGTGTTCCTGCCCGCTGCGCCGACGCGCGTGAGGGTGCCGCTGCGCCTGTGGCGGGTGCCCAGTCGGGAACAACCTCGAAGTGCGCCCCTCGGCGGCCGATCTTGATGGGTTGAGGTCTCACCGCCCGCCGGCGCCTGCGCGCGCAGCCGTAGCTGGCGCTCGCGGAGGATGCGAGCTTGACGTGGTGCTGCGCGGTGCGCGGCCGCCGCAGGTAGCCCCGCCATCCGCGACGCCCTGTCGTTTCGCCTTGGAACCGCCGATGCCGGGGGGACGCCACCCCGGCGTCCGTGAACTCAGAAAAGATCGTGTTCGGGCCAGTCGATCGTGTTCAGGATGTTGAGGAACCGGGTGACGGAGTCCTCACAGGCACCCTGCACCAGGTCCTGGTTGCCGATGATCGCGAAGCTGTAGCCGTCTTCGAGCTGGAACATGCTCGAAAAGGCGCCCGCGAGGCCACCGTTGTGCCCGTGCGTGATCTTCCGGGCGCCGCTGCCGCACCAGCGCCAGCTGCCGGTGATCCAGCTGCGGGCGTACGTGCTCGTCATCTTCGTGGCCATCCCCGGCGTGGTCGAGTCGGCGAGATGCTGCGGCGTGAGGATCTCGCGCGCGGGCAGGCCGTCGACGCTCACGAAGTAGCGCAGAAGGTCCTTGGCGGACATTGCCCATCCGCCCGCACCGGTGCCGGGCGGCTTCTTCTCGCATGTGGCGGCCTCGCTGTACTCGGCGTACGTTCCGCCCGCCAGGTAATGCTTCGCCTCCCTGCTGCTCGCGTCGAATGGCCCGATCTTGAACAGGTTGGGCGCGGTCAGCCCCGATGGGGCGAAGACCCGGGCCCGCACGTAGTCGGCGTAGGTCCTGCCGCTCAGGTTCTCGATCACGCGTTCGGCGATGATGTGGCTGAAGTTCGAGTAGTCGTTCCACTCGCCGGGATTGCCGAGCAGCGGCGGCTTGCCGGCGGCGGCCGACGCCTGGGCGTGACGGGCCAGCTCGATCTCGATGCGCCGGCTCAGGTTGTTCTCGCCCTTGGTGCCGCAGTTCACCGGATCGCCCAGAGGGAGCCACGCCCACGGCAGCGGGCCCATGCCGTCCGGATCTCGGTTGGTTGGCCCCGCACCGGGCAGGCCCGATGTGTGCTCGAGGAACTGCTTGATCGTCGCAGCCTCAAGCGGCTTCATCGTGTCCGGAACGTTTACGTCGGCCAAAACGCCGCCCGGGCCGAAGACCTTGCGCTCGAGCGTCGCGAGGCGGCCGTCCTCGATGAGCTTGTACATCGCGACGGCCGTAACGGTCTTGGAGATGCTGCCGATGCGCAGGAGGTGGCTGACGTCGAGCTTGACCTCGTTCTCGCGGTCCGCCAGGCCAAAGCCAGAGGCGTAGAGCAGCCGGCCGCCCTTCGCGATCGCCACCGACAGACCGGCGACGTTACGCGCCTGCAGGAAGCCCTCGGCAGCGCTGCTCAGGGCCTTGAGGTCCTGCTGGCGGAACGGGCTCTCCCACACAGTGTTGAGCTTCGCCGAGGCGCCCGACGTGAATCCCTGCACGTACGTTGGGGCGTAGCCCTGGAAGCGATCGATATCGAAGTACCGTTGGTACTTGCTGACGGCAACGCCGTGCCGCGCCCGCATCACCGGGCCCCCGACCTTCTCCCAGATCGCAGCGTAGCGGTCCTTTCCGCCCGCGTGATAGCCGCTGACGAGCTTCAGGCGGAAGCCCTGCTTGGCGTACTGCGTGTACTTCTGCTGGTACTGCGAGAAGCTGAGCGCCGGATGAGTCCGGCCGGCGGGCCCCCCCGTCTTCTCGAAGATTGCCGCGTAGCGCGGCGCTCGGCGCTTGGTGTAGGCGCTGACATGCACCAGGCGGTATCCCGTCTTCGTCAGGCGATCGAAGAGTGTCTGGTATCTCGCTGCGCTGAGGCGGTGTCGCGCGACGTAGGCTGGACCGTCGAGCTTCTCCCAGATCGCGGCGTAGCGGTCAGTCCCGCCGACCTCATAGCCGCTGACGTAGACGAGGCGAAAGCCGGCCTTCGCGTTGTCGTCGAACGCCTTCTGGTAGGCCCCGGAGGACATGCCGTGACGAGCGATCCAAGGCGGTCCGGCGAGCTTCCGCCACAGCGCGGCGTACCGCAGCTTGCCTGCGGTCACGTAGCCGCTGACCGACGTAAGGCGCAGGCCCGCCGAAGTGAACTCGTTATATGCCGCCTGGTATTGAGCCGGCGACAGGTTGTGGCGGGCGACCCATGGCGCCGGTGCAGGTGCGGCGGAGGCGGGGGCCGCCACGGCCGCCACGACGACGACGGACAACACTGAAGCAAGCACCCGCACGACCGACGGACGACTCGGCCCGAGACGAGCGCGTCGACCACAGAAACCTCCGACGCACGTCATGTGCTTGCCTGACATCATCATCTCCTTCACTTGGGCGCCTCGGCAACGAAACGTTCAACGTCACGACGCTGACGCCTAAGCCAACGAGCGGGCAAGCGATCTCAGGGATTGCCCTGAGTTCGTCCGAAAGCCGACCGGTGAAGCGGTAGTCCCGCGCCGCGGTGCCTGCGGTTTACGCTGCTGCGCTCGCCTTCGAACGGTTGTCGGCCATGACAGTCGCGCGCTTGCGCGCGGGCCGCCAGCGATATCGACGATCCCGAGCTTCCTCGTACGCGATGAGTGCCGAAGGGCGGACACCGTCGCTAGCGGTCGGCCGCCACGACTGTTCCGGTCAGTCGCACTTCACGGAGTCGCCTTCCCCGCCGCCGATGCAGCGGTCGGGAGGCAGGCCGCGCAGAATGTCCTTCCCCGTCAGGCCGCCGTACAGCTCATCCTCGCCAACGGCTGCAAACCGCACGCCCAAGCGGTCGCTCCCGGCTTCGCCGATGAGCGTGTCGTCGCCGCTGAGCGAGCGCAGCAGCTGCATTCGCTGCCTTCGATCGGTCGGGCGCCTGGCGGCGTAGTCGAGCTGGTCGTGTCCTGGACCGCCGCGTACCTTGTCATCGCCAGAGCCGCCGAAAAGCTTGTCGTTGCCCTCCTCCCCGCGGATGCTGTCGTTGCCCTGAGCGCCGTTGACGGCGTCGTTGCCGTTGCCGGCATCGATGATGTCGCTCATCGCGCGATTTTGGATGCCGGTGTCCCCGACGATGCGGTCGTCTCCATCGCCGCCGAGGATGTAGTCGTGGTACTCGCCGCCATCGAGGCTGTCGTTCCCGTCGCCGCCATCGATGGCATCGTTGAGGAACCCTCCGTTGACGGTGTCGTCGCCCGCGCCGGCGCAGATGAGATCCTTGCCGCCGAGGCCTTCTATGACGTCGTCGCCGCCGATGGCGACGATCACGTCCACCCCCTCCGTGCCGGTCAGCATGTCGGCGGCCGGCGTCCCTACGATCGTCGCGTCCTGGCCGAAGCACTGCAACACCGGCGCCGCGCTCGCCGGCCCCGGCCAGCTCGTCAGTCCGCACCAGGCGAGCGCGAGCGCGCATGCGGTGGAGGTGGACCGGATGATCAGAAGACGGCGAGGGGCGGTGATCATGGCGCCGACGGCTGGTGAGCCGGGGCGATGGGAATGGAACGTGTCAGACATGTGGCCTCCCGGCTCCTGGATCGGTCATTTGCGATTGATCACCAGCTGGGCCCTCGCCCGCTGCTTGCCCGAGCTGACGAGCAGCCTCAGGCGCAGCGCACGCCGGCCGGGACGGATCCGAATCCTCACCGAGGACAGCTTCGGGGTGACGCGCACTCGTGTGGCACCGACGCGCAGCGTCACCGGGAAGCTCGAGGCCACGCGGAGGACGACCGATCGCGCCTTGCGCGACAGCCGTTTCGGTGCCTTCAGAACGGTGAGATCCGGCTCGCCCGCGCCGACCGAGACGGTGCGCCTCACCTCGGCGGTCCTGCCACGGGCATCGCGCGCGACGAGCCGCAACACGGCGCGCCCCGGCGGCAGGCCGGTCGCGGCGACCCGCTTGCCGCGTCCGATCAGACGGCGCCCGACGTACCACCTGAGGGCCCCGCCGGCGAGGTCCTTGCCGCCGTCAGCGGTGGCCGAGCCCGCCAGGTACAGCGGCGCCCCGGCGGTAGCGCGTCCGCCTCTGCGCGGGAAGAGAATCGATGCTGCCGGGGCGACGCCCTCGACGCGGAACGGCTTCGATAGGACGGCGGCCTCGTGGAAGCCGTCGCTCACCGAGACGCGCACGCGCGCGCGCCGGCTTGGCGCGAGCCGGCCTCGATCGACCGTCACGGACGAGCGGGTCGTCTGCGCGACGGTTCGCCATGATCGGCCTCCGTCGGCGGAGAAGTAGACGGTCGCCAGCGGCGCCGGACCGTCTGCATCCCTGGCCGCCCAGGAGATCCGCAGTGAGCCCCCGCGCACGACCGTCGAGCGGCGCGACCGGCGCAGCCGCACCTGCGGCGGTGAAGGGCTGGCCTGCCGGCGGCCGATCTCGACCCCGTCGCGAAGCACACGCAGCCCTGTCGCGGCGCTCGGCGCGAGAACCTCGCCGGACAGAGCGACTCCGGTATCGTCGGACAGCTCGGACGCGGCCAGTGGCGCAGTGGTGAGGACTGCTCCTCGGGCGTCGAGCACCTCGACGCGGTAGGCCGACGGGCCGGGGGCGCGCAGCCGAGGCTCGGTCCGGCGGGCAACCGACAGGCCCTTCATGACGCCGCCGTCATCGGTGGCGTAGATCGCCAGCAGGACCCCGCCTGCCTGTGCGGCCCGCCCGGCCGCGGGGAAGCCCAGCCCGAGGTGACCTCCCGGCGATGCCGAGGCCGCCGGCGTTGCGGCGGCGGCCGCGGTACGCAGCGACGAGGATGGGCCCGTGCGCTTCTGGCGCCGGGCCAGCGCCCGGCGCCACATCTCCGGAGCAATCCAGCTCTCCTTCGCGCTGCTGGCGCAGTAGGACATGACGTCGTACAGATCGCTGCTGAAGGCCAAGGTGCCGAAGGAGGGTGACTTCGTGATGAACGGTTTGCTTGGCGCGCGTCCCGGCAGCCATCCCCGCGGATCGAGCTTGTCGCCGTTCGTGAAGCCCCACCCGTTCGCGTCGATGGCCTCTCCCTCCTGGTCTTCGGTGTCGCCCAGGCATCTGTCGCCGTGGCTGTGCTTCAGGTCCCAGCCATGCAGCAGCTCGTGAGCGACCGTCATCTGGTTTCCGTAGAACGAGATCGACGCCGGGACGGTCTCGAAGAAGTTGCCGCTGCTCACGCCGCTCCCGTTGTGCGACAGCGTCCTACCGGTGATTCCTATGATCTGGGCGGGGCAGAACTCCCAGCAGAGCCTGCCCTCATCGATGAGGTTCTGCAGGCGGCTGCGGGCGTGGCTCCTTTTCTCCTCGCTGCTCTCCGAGCCGGCGGCGATGTCGGTGAAGTCAAGCGCTGCCATGTACTTCGGCGCGAACACCAGCTCGCCGTCGGGCAGCGGAAACAGCGCCGCGCTGACGTCCATCACATCGGCCGGCGCCGGCCATGACGTCTGCGGCATCGGCCCCTTCGGCAGCGGCGACGTCACGCCGAACTCCGCGTCGCTGCCGGGCCCGAAGCCCGGCTCCTTGTGCTCTGATGCGTGATAGATCCGGACGAGCCCCACGCGCAGGCCCTCGGGGTCCGTGAAGAGCACGTCCGTGAGGTTGAACTGATTGTCGGCTGCGCAGACGGGCGTGGGGCACTCCTTGGGTGCCTTGGACGCCGCGCTGCCCGCCACCTTCAGGTCTGCCTGCAGGCGCAGTGGCGCGCCGGTCGTCCACGACGGCGGAAGGACAAACGTGATCGCCCGTTCGTCGCCGCCGCGATCGTCCATCGTCACGTGCAGGTCGGGGTCGTCCGCGAGCTTGCGCGCAGGGGTGATCGGGGCGATCGGCCCGAGTTGCTCGTTCTTGCGCCATGCGGTCAGCGTCGCGGTGAACTTCGACTTCGTCGCGCCGGCGCGGAGAGCCGCGAACACGCGCACGACCGTCTGCTTGCCGGCCACCAGCGGGACACCCTGGTACTTCGCGTCAAAGGAGTCCGTCGCCTCGATCAGCTTCCCGACGGGCAGCGACGGCTCCACAGCGCAGCGACGCCTCGTCTCGTCCTTGAATCCCTCGGGCAGGAACTGTGCGGGGATCACGGCCTGCAGATGGCAGTTCCCGAGGTCGTCCTGGGTCGCCTGGATGACTTCGACGCCCTGGATCGCCGCGTCGTAGGGCGGAAGCACCTCGACGGGGATGCCGACCGACCGCACGACGCCACCCTCCTGCGGTGTGGAGCGCACGAAGACGTCGACGACGTACTTGCCCGGTGGGGTGCTCGGCTGCGGCGCGACGGTGACCTTCAATGCCTGCTGCTTGGCGGGCCCGAGGATTCCCGGCTGCCAGGTCGTCAACAGATACCCCGTGGCGGAGGTCTTGACGGTGAGATCGCCGATCGACCCCGGCCCGCGCGTGACGCGCAGCTCCGCCACGGCCTTGGCACCGGCGGCGACCGGCAGGCTGGCGGAGCTGCTGCTGCCGGGCGTGATCGGCTCCAGCTCGAAGTCCGCGGGACGTACGGTGACGTTGCGGGTCACCATCTCAGAGAGGAGGAACTCGTCGTCGTTGACGCGCAGGCCGATCGTGCGGTCACCGACTGAGCGGAACGTGTGCGTCGTGGCGCTGGTGAGCTGGCGGCGCTCCGGCGTACCGTCCCCGTCCAAGTCGAACTTGTACTCGTGGATGCCGCCGTCGGGATCGCTGGACGCCCCGCCGTCGATCGCGTAGGGGACGTTGACGATCGCGTTGGGCACGACGTCGACCGTGTTCGTGGTGCCCCGCGGATCGCCGACTTGGGGCGCTGGGGGTCCGAAGGCCGCGACCGGCGGCTTGTTTGCGATCACCGAGAGGGTTCGGCTCGTGTTTGCCGCGAGGCCGCGGTCGTCGGAGACCCGCAGGCGGATCGTGTAGTCCCCCGGTGTGTCGAAGCTGCGCGACGGCGAGGCGGTGATGTTCTCGAACTTCCCGTCGCCGTCCAGATCCCAGGCCTGATCGACGAGCGCGGCGCCTGGGTCCCCGGCAACGCTCGTCGAGTGGAACGTCACCGGTTGGCCGGGCCGGATCGGCTTGCCCGCCGGCGGCGGCACGGCAGCGAACGTGAAGCTCGCCAGCGGCGAGCTCGCCGTACCGCCGACGCGGGCCAGGAACGCCTTTGATCCGGCTATGCCCGCGGCCAGGAACAGGCCGCCGCCCAGCGGCCGGATGGTCGTGAACAGGGTGGTCCCGGCCTGACCGGAGGCGTAGGTGCGCGAGCTCTGCCCGTTGGCGAAGGTGTCGTCGGGTTGCCCGCTCGAGGTGAAGCGGGCCAGCAGGGCGCCGTCGGTGGTGGCGCCGGCGACGAGCAGGGTGCCGTTCGGGCCCTCTACGACCTTCGACGCTCTGGAATCGGCGCCGACGAGCAGCGTCGAACGTCCGGGCACGGCCGGGTCAGCGCCGAAGGTCGGATCGAGCGTCCCGTCGGGCAGGAAGCGCGCAAGCGCTACGCGCAACGCGCCGTCGATCGTCAACCCGGCGAGCACGATCCTGCCGCTGCCGTCTACGAGCACGCTGCTCGCAAGCGAGGGTCCACCGGCTTCGCCGAACTTGGCGAAGGCGGCGCGCTCGAAGTCGCCCGCGGCCGAGAAGCGCGCCCACATGACCTGGGTGTCCAGGCGGCCGGCCATGTCGGTCGCGCCGGAAAGGATGGGCTTGCCGGCGGCATCCAGCGTCAGCGCGAACGCTCTCGCGATCTTCGGCTCCGCGTCGCCGAGCGCGCGCGTTGCGACGCCCGGCACAGCGGCGCTCTGCGCGAACGTGGCGTCCAGCACACCGGCGGTCGTGAGCCGCAGGACCATCACCCGCCGCTCGCCTGTCGACGACGTGACACTGCCGGCGACCAGCGGGCGCGCGGAGCCGTCGAGCACCAGGCCGTAGGCGTCGGCGTCGGTCGCGGCGAGCGCGCTCGTGAACACGCCCGGCCGTCCTGCGCCGGAGTTGAAGGTCGCGTCAAGCGTGCCGGACGGTGTGAGGCGGGTCACGACGACGAGCTCGCCCCGGCCATCGGAATCGCCGGCCGCGACGATCTGTCCGTCAGGTGCGATCGCGACGCTGCGAGCGGTCGAGCCGGCGGAGCCGACCGGCTCGACGGTCACGACACCGGGCGTCGACCCGCGCGCGTTGAACGTCGTATCCAGGTCGCCGCTGGCGCTGAAGCGCGCGACCGCGAAGTGAGCGACCGCAGCCCCCGCAGCCTGCGCGCGTCCAGCGACGACGATGCGACCCTGCGCGTCGATTGCCGCATCGTTGATGCTCGAGAGCACGGCATCCGGCGCGAACTCCCGCACCGCGAGCCCACCGGTTGCGAAGGTCGGATCCGGATCGGACGGTCCTGCCAACGCCGACGTGGCGAGCACACAGGCGAGCACGGCGACGACGGCGAGCGCCGCCGCGCGCCCGTAGCGTGCATCGTCGCGGCCGATCATCGCGCGGTCTTTGCGATGCCCGTCCGTGCAGAACGCCGCCACGATCCTGCAGGCCGCGAAGCGCGTTGGGCGGGGCCCTACGGCGAGACGGCATCTGCTGAACATGCGGCCTCCCGGCAAAGGCAGTCGGACCATGACGCGACGACCGTGACCGCGTTGGTTCCTCATCGCAAGCGATCTCAGGGCTAACCCTGGGAGCGCATCAGGCGCATCCCTCGCGGCTCCCAAGCCGCCGCATTCGAGCCTCGCGAAGCGCTCATGTCGCGACCGCGATCACGTTCAGCGAGATGCGATTGATGCGGCCCACGTTCGTGTCGGGAGGCCATTCATTCCTGCAGTCGACGAGCACGCTCGCGCTCGCGAAAGAGCGAAGCGCCTGCCGGTCGCCACCCAGCAGCCGAGCATGCGATCCACACGCGTCGCGCCCTTGCTCGGCCGCTCGCGGATGCTGACGACGCGGACGCTGCGATCGGCGACAACGAGCTTCGCCCCGTCGCGCTGGCAGCTCTTCCCTGCGGGGGCGGGGGCGGGGCTCGCGAGCACGGCACATGGCAGCAGCGTCGCGGTGGCGATCGAGGCGACGCCGTGACATCGGACGCGAGCCGGCGCCCGGACGACGTCTCCTGTCACGGGTGCAGCTTCGAGCAGGCCGCCGCTGCAACACGTCGCGGCGCCAGGCATCTCAGCAACCGATCTGTGGATCGGTCGCGTGCCAGTCACGTCGTGACGAGCGCGCATTTCACGAAAACTGTGACCGACCAATTGGCGGCACCATCGCTCCCGCTGTCCTTCCTGGCCCCCACGAACCAGCCGTCGTCGTCCTCGGGGCGGTTGTCGACCGCGTACACCGGCGGGACGTCGTGAAAAGACCCCGGCACGGCCGGGTCGAAGATGTTGAGGTCATAGCCCCCACTGACTGCCTTCTTGCCGGCCGGGCAGCGGGCAACCCGGAACTTGTCCGCAGAGCTATTCGCCGCGCTCGTCGACACAATGGTCTCCAACCCACTGAGGCTTGGTGCTCCCTGCGGACCGACATCGCCCTTGGCGCCCTGCGGCCCCGGCCCTCCCTGCGGCCCGGCATCGCCCTTGGCTCCCGACGAGCCCTGGCGTCCTGCCGGCCCCCGCGGAAGCTGCCCCGCCTTGAAGTCCTTCTTCAGCAGCGACCGGTTCTTGATGTCCTTCGTCGTGAGGCTGTTGTTCTTGACATTCTTGCCGGTGATCACGATCGCGGCATAGGAACTGCCGCCAAGCGCGATGAACAGCGCCAGCGTCGCAACAGCGTTTGCGTAGGAGATGCAAGACCCGAACTTGCGCTGCATGCTCGCCCACCCCTCCGTCGACATTCGTCGCGTTCGAGACCGCGACCGTGGTCGCCGAGTGGTGTGACGTCAAGCGATCTCAGGGATAGCCCCTACCGCTCTGCGCGCCGGCCGTCGTGAAGTCGACCGTGCAGCACGGCGGCAGCGGTTGCCCGGGTTGCCGCTCTCGCCGGCTGGCGATTGCGCCTGGCGCCGCCGACGGAATGCGGCGGCGCCCGCAACGGAGCCGCTTTCAGGTCCTGCGCCGGCACCGACCGCGGCGACCCGCGGGGCCCGCGGGGCGGCAGCGGCGGGCGCGCAAGGGTATCCCCTGAGATCGCTTGCCGCCGCCAAGCCCGACGGTCACGGTGTTGCCGTCGACGCAGCCCCGGGCCGCGCAATGAGTCAGGAGATCGCGATGCCCACTCGCGAAAGCGACGCTGAGATGACCCAGCGCTCGGCCGCCATCGTCGGTGGCCGGCCGGAATTGCTCGCGCTCCTCAGCCGGCGCGAGCGCGAGGTTCTGAGCCTGATGGCCGCCGGACGAACCAACCACGGCATCTGCGATGCGCTTGCCCTGAACCCCAAGACCGTCGAAAGCCACGTACGAGCGATCTTCCACAAGCTCGAGTTGCGCCAGACGGCCGATGAGCACCGCCGCGTTCTGGCGGTGCTGCGCTACCTGGATGCCGGTGGTGCTCAAGCACCGACAGCGCACCCACCAGCTTCCTCATCCGCCTCCACGCCGGACGTGTCCCACTCTGGCAGTCAGGCCGGACGCGGCCCAGCCGACGCAAGCGTGGTCTGATGGCTACGCCGCTGCGGCCCAGGCTGCGGTCGCGCTGCGATCGTCTTCAGCACTCCGCAGGTAGCGCAGGACTGCGAGCACGCGCCGATGGTCGCCCGGCGGCCATCAGCTCGAGGACCTCGCGGTCGCGCTCGCTGAGACCGTCGAGCGCCGCGGACCGGCGACGCGCGCTTCGCAGGCGCTTGGTCACCGCCTGATCGACGAACGTGCCGCCCGTCGCGACGACCGGCAGCGCGCGAACAAGCGTCGCGACCTCCGGCACCGGCTGCTTGAGCATGTAGCCGCAACTCACCGGCCGGCGGCTGATCAGCGCCAGCGGAGCGCCGCATCGAGGCAAGGCGACAGCGCGAGCACCCCCACACCCGGATGCTGAAGCCTGATCGTCTCGAAGGCAGACAGCTGCTCATCGCGCCCGATGGGCCCCAGCGGCAAGCCGACGAGCACGACATCAGGAGCAGTCTCCGTCAGGGTGGCGGGCAGCCCCGCGGCGCTGCCCGCCTTGGCGACGCCGCTCATCCCGGCCAGCGTCAGCGCAGCGCTCAGGCCTTCTCGCAACAGCGGCAACTCGTCAGCGATCAGGACCGTGTTTACCTCAGACCTCCCCCAGCACGGCGGATACGGAGCAGCAACGGCATGGCGCAGTCTGGTGCGCGCTCGCGTCGCGTGCCCGTGGCCCACCATGCGTGCGACGGGGCGGATAGCCACACCCTGCGGTTCACCTGAGCTGGCAACTCGCCAGCCGCTGCGCTGGTCGTCGATGAATGGAGCAGCTTGCGGCGGACCGCCGCGGGCGCCCGTACCTGCTGCTGCGCGATCCGGCCGGCAGTCAGCGCCTGCTGTTGCTGGAGGACTCGATCAGGGTCGGCCGTGAGCACAGCAACGACCTCTCGCTGCAGTGGGACCGGAAGGTGTCGCGCCTGCACGCCAGAATCGAGCGCCAAGGGCGGCACTGGACGGTCCTCGACGACGGGCTGTCGCGCAACGGGACGTTTCTCAACGACGCGCGGGTCGTCGGCCGTCGCCGTCTCAACGACCGCGACGTCCTGCGCTTCGGTCAGACGGAAGTGCTCTTCCGCGACCCGGGCGATTCGTCCGAGGAGACGGCCTTCGCCGACGATGCCGCCGGGCTGGCGCGACTGACCGAAGGACAGCGACAGGTGCTCGTGGCGCTCTGCCGGCCGCTCGCCGCGCCCGGCGGCTTCGGGACGCCCGCGTCACCGCGAGATCGCCGAGGAGCTGCATCTCTCCGTCGACGCGGTGCGCACGCGACTGCGGGCCCTGTTTGACGCCTTCGAGGTGCCGGACCTGCCACAGAACCGAAAGCGCGCCGAGCTCGCTCGCCGCGCGCTCGCCGCGGCCGTCGTGACGCCCGCCGATCTCGCCCGCTGACCCCAGGGCTATCCCTGAGATCGCTTGCCGACATGGCGTGTCCGCGCCCATGGTGCTCGCATGAACAACTTCTCAGTCGGAGGTACCGATGGTGCGTCGTGACGAACATTCGACCGTGACGCTGCGGCGCCCGCGACCGCCGGCAGCTGCGCTCCCCAGGTTCGCGCTGCTCTTCGCCATGTCCGCCGTGCTCTGCGCGCTGGCGGCCGTGCCGGCTGGTGCAGCCACGCCGTTCAACGTCGGCACGGGTAGAGAGCCGCAGGTCGCCGTCGACCCCAGCGGCGTCGGGCACGTCGTCTGGCAGATCGAGGACGGCGACGACCGCATCGGCTACTGCCGCGTGGCCAAGAACGGGACGACGTGCGACCTGGCGCGCGAGCTTTCGTTTCCGCATGAAGTGGGCGACTCCCCGGTCGGACAGGGCAGCCCGCAGGTGTTCGCGCCGTCGGTGAGCAAGATCGTCATCGTGGGCGCCTGCTTCACCTGCGGAAGCGGCTCTGACGTCATGGATCGGAGCTTCCGCTGGATGTCGGCGAACGGCGGCTTCTCGTTCCCTGGGCTGACGGAAGTGGCGAACGGCGTCAACCCGGATGGCGACGGCGCGTACGTGGAGACTGGCGACGTCGTGGTCGGGATCGGCGGCAGCGTAAGCGGCGGATCGAAGATCCTCGCTGGCCCGACTTCATTGGGTACCTCCCCGGTGTCAGTGCTCGCCGGCGGCCATGGCTACTCGCCGTCGGTCGTCCGCGTGCCCGGGTACAACCAGCTCGTCGCTGCCAGCAGCAGCCTCGACGCGACCTCCTATTCGGTGTTCTCGGGTGCGCTGACGCCGGCGAACATCAACAACGCTGCCAACTGGAGCGGCGCGCAGCCGCCGACCGCCCCGGTGGACGACGACGAGTCCTCGCTCGGCGCCGGCGGCGCGGGCGTCTTTCTCGCCTTCAAGCGCTTCATCCCCAACGACAACCAGGTCATCGTCCAGCCCTATGACCCGGTGTCTAAGGCGTTCGGCGCCCCGGCGGCCATCGAGGGACCGTCGCCGATTGACAACCACTCCGCCGACTACACCGACATCGCGGTCGACAACGCCGGGCCACACGTCATCTGGCGCACGCTGTTCGACGGCGGTCGTCTGCGCTACCGCCGCTCGACCGACGGCGGCGCCGGCTATGGCCCGGTGATGAACATCGCGGCGCGCGAGACGTTCATCGATCCGCAGATCGCCGTTGCGCCCGACGGCAGCAGCGGCCTCGCCGCCTGGACGGGCATCGGCAACACGACGGTCCGCGTCGTGGCGCTGGACCCGCAGCCCGAGCCGCTGCCGCCAGTCGTCGTCGAGCGCGACCCGCCGAATCCGCCGCTGCCTCCGGCCGACAGGACGGCTCCGGCGATCAGCGGGCTGTCGATCAGCAAGTCGAAGGTCAAGCCCAGTCAAGCCGTCACGTTCCGCTTCGAGATCTCCGAGGCCGGTAGCGCCCGGCTGCTGATCGACCGCAAGGCAGCGGGCCTGAAGATGAAGGCGACTGCGGAGAGCAAGACCGCGACCTGTCTGGCGAAGACCAACAAGCGCCTCAGCAGTCTTCGCAAGCAGCTGGGCAGGCGCAGCGACGTCAAGCGGCTGCGTGGAGCGCGGCGTTCGCGCAAGCTCCGCTCGCTGCTGCGGACGCGAGGGTGCACGACGCGCCAGACGCTGGCGACGCTGACGAGCTCGGTGCAGGCGGGCGTCAACACGATCGTCTTCAGCGGCAAGGTCAAGGGCCGCTCGCTGAAGAGCGGCAGCTACCGTGCGGTGCTGACGGTGACAGACCCTGCCGGCAACGTCTCGACCAAGAAGACGACCACGTTCAAGGTGCTCGCCAAGAAGAAGGCGAAGAAGAGGTAGAGCTGCGGCCGGTGCCGCCCGCCCCGTTATGCGGGGGCGGTCGCCGGCCCGAAGGACCTCTTCCGTGACCGATCCAAGGGGCGCAGGTCCACGCCTATGGGGGCTTCCGGCGCCGACCGCGCGCGATCAACCTCGCGGTGTGACCGAGCTGCCGATCGCGGATGAATCCGTCCTGTGGCGTGAAGGGCTGGCCGCCGTCCTGGGGCAGGAGGGGATGGCCGTCGTCGACAAGCTGTGCAGCGCAGCGACGTTGCGGCTCGCGCTCGGCGAGACCTCTCCTGACGTCGTGCTCGTCGGCATCCCGATGCCTGCCGTCGGGCCGGAGCGGGGGATGTCGGTGATCGAGTCGATGAGGCTGGAGGATCCCAGCGGCGTGGGCGTGCTCGTGCTGTCTGCTCACTTCGATCTCGCACTCGCAGTGCGGCTGATCGGTCGCCGGCCGGTGAGAACCGGCTATCTACTCAAGCAGCCGCTGCCTGACGTCGAGACGCTCGTGCGCGCCGTCGGAGTCGTCGCCGGCGGCGGCACGTTCGTCGACCGATCGGTGATCGAGCGCCTGCGCAGCACGCGCAGCCGCCCGGAGTCGCTGCAGTGCCTGAGCGAGCGCGAGCGCGGCATTCTCGCGCTGATCGCCGAGGGGCGCACCAATAGCGCGATCTGCGACAAGTTCTGCCTCAGCCCGAAGACCGTCGAGACGCATGTCCGCGCGATCTTCAACAAGCTCGACCTGCGCGCCGCGCCCGAGGATCACCGGCGCGTGCTGGCGGTGCTGTGCTACCTGGAGGCGAACGGTGAGGAGCAACGGCCTGATTCACTGCGGGCGTCCGGCGAGTCGACTCGCCCGACTGCGGGAGGCGAAGTACGCCGCGTGAGAGCCGCTCCCTCGCAGGGCTATCCCTGAGATTGCTTGTTGTCGACCGGGCGCAGCGTCACGGTCGATTGCTGTCGGCCGGGCGCAGCGGTCACGGTCGGCGCTCACGCGATCCGACCGGGCGACATCATCGTGAGCGCACGAAGAGGACATCACACCGGCGGCTGCTCGACAGTGTTTGGGTTCATAGGGCAGAACGGCCTCGTGTATCGGCGGGCCCGCCGCGAGCACGACGCGGACGATCACGATCTGAGGCGGCTTACGAGGCAACTCGCTCGCGATAGCGCCTGTCAGATGCGCCGGTGGCCCGGCGGTCAGACGAGGTGCCGCCCGCGTCGACGCGTCAGAGGAAGGCTATTCTCGGGCGGTGACGGCAACCCCCCAGCAGCGGCCGCTGCGCCTCGTCATCGCCGAAGATGAAGCGTTGCTGCGCAAGGGCGTCGCGAGTCTGCTGGTAAAGTCCGGGTTCGAGGTCGTGGCGGACGTGGGGACCGCGTCGGAGGCCGTTGAGGCGGTTACCCATCACGAGCCCGACGTGCTGGTCATCGACGTGCGGATGCCTCCGGATTTCAGCGACGAGGGCCTGCGTGTGGCGGCGCGCCTCGGCGCCACGATGCCGGAGGTCGGCGTGCTGGTGCTGTCGCACTACATCGAGGCGCAGTACGTCATGCGTCTGCTCGAGCGCCGGTCGTCCGGGATCGGCTACGTCCTCAAGCAGAACGTCGCCGACGTCGCGCTGCTGGCCGATGCGATCCGGCGCGTCGGCGCGGGCGGGATCGCGGTCGATCGCGACGTGGTCGCCGCCCTGCGCGACTCGGAGGCGGCGAATGCGCGCCTGTCGGTGCTGTCGCCGCGCGAGCGCGAGCTCCTCACGCTGATGGCGGAGGGTCGCAGCAACCGCGGGATCGAGAAGTTGCTCGTTCTCAGTGCCAAGACCGTCGAGAGCCACGTTCGCAACATCTTCGCCAAGCTCGGCCTCCGGGAGGTCGAGGACGACCAGCGTCGCGTGCTCGCGGTGCTCGCGCATCTGCGCGCGCGGGACGACAGGGCGCGCGAGTCGGCGTGACCTCATTCCCGGCGCACACGGTCACTGACTACTGCGTGCCGTCGGGAACGACGGCCGCGCGTCCACCCGCACCGAGCAGTCGGTCGAAGACGAGCTTGCCGCCCGTCGCGCGGTAGCCGCCGAAGCGGGTCAGCGTCGAGTCGCCGTTGCGGGTGAAGCGGTAGCGCCCGGCGACCGTGTTCTGCTCGGGGGCGGCGAAGATCGCGCTGATGATCGCCGCGCGCTCGTCCGCGCGCTCGCCCGCGGCGCGAGCTGCCTGAATCACCCGGCGCATCGCCTCGTAGGCGATGAACGTGTTGGGAAACGGGGTGGTGCCGTATGTCTCCCGGTATCGGTCGGCGAACCTCGCGGCCAGTGCGTTGCGCGGGTCTGGCGGTGGCGGACCGACAATCCGGAACCGGTGGCCGACGTCCTTCAGCGCGCTCGCCGAGCCGCTGTTCGCCTGGCTGTCCCCAGCGAAGATCAGCACGCCCGGCGCCGCCCTGGCGGCGCGTCTCATGAGGTTGACGATGCCGATGTCCGCGTTGCCGAACGTCATCAGGGCGCCGGCGCCGGCGTCGGCGGCACGGCGGGCTTCGCCGCGGATGTCGCCGCGCGGCACGTGCGGTGGCCCGGTCAGGCTGATGCCCGCCCGTGGCGCGGCGGCGGCGACGAGGCGTGCGAGCCCCTTTCCCCACACCTGATCGTCATGCAGGATGGCGACGCGATCGACGTTCTCGCGCTGCGCGTACTCCACGAGCGCAGCCGCCTGGAGGTGGTCGTTGGGACTGAGATGCAGGAAGTGGCGCCTGCCGGTCGGGTAGAGGCGCTGCGGATGGCCGGGTAGCGCCCCTTCCTTGCGCGTCAGCCCGACATACGAGCATGAGGGGCATATGTGCAGCAGCCCCGCCCGGTTCGTGATCGGCATCGAGACGGTCGTGGGTCCGGAGGTGCCCTCGCCCAGGTATGCGATCGCTCGCTCGTCGGCGGCGGCGCGCCGCGCGTTGCGCTTGATGCTCGCCTCCGCGGGCGCGCCGGTCTGCGCCACGGCCGATTCCAGCACGACGAGCTTCAGCTTGAACGGACCGGCCTCGTCGCCCTCGTGGCGCAGCGCGAGCTGGAAGGCGCGCACGTCCTCTCCCTCGCCGGCGTTCACCGACGGCCCACTTGAATAGATCCGCAGCTCCTCGCCCGACTCGCCGCAGGCGACCTGCACGAACGCTGCGCACAGCACCGCGAGCATGGCGATGCGCTTCCCGAGCCCCGCCACGATCACGCCGATCCCACCTACGACTCGCCGCGCCCCTGGCCGCCGGACCCGGCACCCAGCGCGTCGACGTATGACAGTTCGCCGGACTTGATGCGGTAGGCGCCGGCGCGGGTGAGCGTCGAGTCGCCGGTCCTCACGAAGCGGTAGCGCCCGACGACGGTGTCCTCCTCCTTGGCCGCGAATACCGCACTGATGACGGCCGCGCGCTCGTCGGCGCGCTCGCCGGCAGCGCGCGCCGCCCGGATCACGCGCCGCATCGCCTCGTAGGCAAAAAACGTGGGCGGTGAAGGCCGCGAGCCATACGTAGCGGTGAACCGGTCGACGAACTTCGCTGCCGGCGCATTCGTGGGATCCGGCTGTGGAGAACCGGTTATGCGGAACTGATGGCCCACGTCCTTCAGGTCTCTGACGATCAGGTCGTTGGTGAAGCTGCCGGGGGCGAAGATGAGCAACTCGGGCACCGCCTCGGCAGCGCGCTTGACCAGCGTCACGTTGTCGACGTTCGGACTGGTGAGCGCCATCAGCGCGTCGGCGCCGCGGGCGGCGGCGCGTCGTGCCTCGGCACGGATGTCGCCGCGCGGCAGGTGCGGCGGGTCGGTCAGGGTGACACCCGCCCGAGGCGCCGCCGCGGCGACGAGGCTGGCCAGGCCCCTTCCGTACACCTGGCCGTCGTGGAGGATCGCGATCCGATCGACGTCCTCGCGCCGCACGTACTCCACTAGCGCCGCTGCCTGCACGTGATCGCTGGGGGCGATGCGCAGAAAATGTCGCCTGCCCGTCGGATACAGCCGCTCGGGATCGCCGGGCAGCGCGCCCTCCTCGCGTGTCAGGCCGACATATGAGCACGAAGCGCATATCTGCAGCAGGCCCGCCCGGTTGGTGATCGGCATCGAGAACACCGTGTTTCCCGAGTTCTCGTCTCCCAGGTAGGCGATCGCACGGTCGTCGGCGGCGGCGCGGCGCGCGTTGCGTTCCAGGCTTTCCTTCGTCGGCGCTCCGACCTGTCTCACCCCCGACGGCAGCGCGACGAGCCTCAGCTTGTACGAGCCGACGTCGCTGCCCTCGTCGCGCAGGGCGAGCTGATAGGCGCGCAGATCGTCGCCCTCCCCGCTCGAGTAGATCCTCAGCTCGTCGCCGTCCTCTCCGCAGGCGACCGGCAGCAACGCCACGCACAGCACGGCCGCCATCCTGATGCGCCTCCCGAGACGTGGCGTCCGTCGTCCGATGATGCGAACGTAGACGGTTCACTGACACAAGGCAAACGGCAGACGCGGATCAGCGGTCATCGATCTCCGAGTCCGGCGTCGAACGCGGTGCCTCCACCGGCGACCGTCCGCACCGCGGCCACGAAATCCTCGAGGTCTGCGACGCGGTCCTTCGACAGGTAGCCGATGCCGTGCGCGCGTGCCGCGACGAGGCGGCGGGCGTATCGCGGCTCCAGTGACGTCGACAACAGCAGCACGCCCATCGAGGGGTGACTCGTGACGATCTGCTCGGCGGCGACGAGTCCGGCGACCTTGCCGTCGGGAGGCATCCTGATGTCACAGACGACGACGTCCGGGAGCAGCTCGGCGACCTCCGCGGCGAGCGTGTCGGCTGACGCGACCTGCGCGGCAACCACGAACCCGGCGCGCTCGAGCAGTCGCGCGATCGCGCTGCGGACGTGCGCCACGTCGTCGGCGACCACGACTCGCAGCGCGTCGCCGCGGTGTGCGGCGGCGGGGGCGATCGGCGCACCGCCGGCGGTGGTGCTCATCTCGCCGCGACCCTCGGGCCGCCCGGGAAGACCGCCGTCACGGTCGTCCCGTGACCGGCGTCGCTCGAGATCGACAGCGACCCGCCGACCGCCTCGACGCGGTCCTGCAGTCCGCGCAGGCCGCTGCCCGCCTCGATCCGCGCGCCGCCACATCCGTCGTCCCGGATGCGCACCGTCAGCGCACGACCGCCGTTCTCGACGTCGACGCGCACCCCGCCGGCGCCGCTGTGCTTGGCGGCGTTGACGATCGCCTCGCTGCAGACGTAGTAGGCGGCGATCTCGATCGTCGGGTCCGCACGCCGGCCCGGCATCGCGCCCAGCGCGACCGGCACGGGCGCGCGCTGGGCCAGCGCCTCAAGCGCCGGCTCGAGGCCCTCGTCGGCCAGCAGCGACGGATGGATGCCGTGGGCGAGGTCGCGCAGGGCGCCGATCGCCTCCACCGCGTGGCAGTCGAGCTCTGCGATCAGCTCGTCGAGCTCTGCGTGATCGGCGCCCGGACCACCGGCGCCCTTCAACATCGCCAGCGCGATGCGCAGCGACACGAGCCGCTGCTGGGCCCCGTCGTGCAGGTCGCGCTCGATCCGCCGGCGTTCCGAGTCGGTCGCCTCCACGATGCGCGCCCGCGAGCGGACGACCTCGGCGAGCTGCGCTCTGACCTCCGCCCGCAGCCGCTCGTTCTCGAGCGCCAGGCGCGCCGCGGCGCTCACGGACTCGAGCAGCGCCGGCTGGGACAGCAGCGCGGGATCGTGCAGCATGACCGCCAGCGGACCGTCCCCGCCGTGCACCACGGTCGCCGCCCGTGCGGCGCCGGGACCGGGAAGCTCGATCTCCTCCCCCTGGGCGGAGACGTACCGCCCGAGCTGCTCGGCCCAGTATCCGATCCTCAGGCACGGATCTCTCAGCGCCCGCCCGATCGCGGCCGTCAGCTCCGTCCCGTGACTTCCCTCGATCTCGATGATCAGCTGCTCGACCGCGGCCCGCCGGCCGCTCGCCCGCGAGACGGCTGTCAGATACCCGAGCGGAACGGCTGCGAACAGGATCGTGTTCGGCGTCGTGATCAGCGCGAAGACGTCGGCCGCGTACAGCAGACGCTCGCGCAGATACAGCTCATCGAGCAGCAGCTTGGCCGCCAGCGCAGCCATCGGGAGCAGCAGCGACGCCATTGCCGCCCGCGCCGGCCGCGACGAGCGCGCGAACCGGACGAGGAGCAGGACGAGCACCCCACCGATGACCACGTGGACCGCAACGGAGTAGAGCTCGTAGAAGGCGGCGAAGTCGAACGGCGGAGGGCCGGTCATGAAGACGTTGCCCGCCGGCGGGCACGTCGCGCAGATCGCTCCGGGTCCTGCCCACAGCAGCACGATCGGCTTCGCCACGAGCATCACGGCGCATGCGAGCGCGACGACCGCCCGTGACGCGAACCCGGTCACCCTGCCCGCCGGAAACCCGAGCGCGAGCGCGGCGAGCACCGGCAGCCAGAGCTCCACGGCGAGGATGCCCACCGTCCAGCGCCACGGCACGAGCGTCTCGGCCGCCGCCGCATCGGCGGCGTACAGGACCGCGAACGCGTACATCAGCGCCCCCGTTGCGACGTCGGGTCGCCGCCGCGCCGCGATCGCGCCCGAGATCAGGAACGCACCGCACACGACCAGCCGGCCCACCATGACGCTGATTCCGAGGTCGCCGGCGAGCGGCACGAGCCAGGCGAGCACCGCGGCACCCGCCACCACGGCCGCCAGCGGGTTCGCCGGGAATCCCCACCGGCCGCCGTTCACCGGGAGACGAGGCCACGCACGCACCGGGAGGCTCCCGGCAAGGGGGATCGGCCATCCACTTCGCGAGTGTCTCAGACCTGGAACCCGGCGGCGAGCCCGATCAGGGCTTGCACCGTGTGGTGAGAGACAGCCCAGCCCGGCCGTCCTCGAGAACCCAGGGTTAGCCCTGAGATCGCTTGCAGCCGGCGCGACCGCCGGAGACGGTCGCCCTCAGGTGAAAGCAGAGATCGACCTCGGGAGCCTGGCATGAGCCATGACGCGAATCGCAGAACGCTGCGCACTGCCCTGGCGGAAGCCGGCGCAACCTCGCCTGCCTCGCGACGGCGTCGCCTCTGCCGGCCGGCGCCGGCACGTCGACGCTGCTCGGTCGGAGGCATCGCCTGATGCGTCCGCTCGCCGCGTTGCTGCTGACGCTCGCCATGTTTGTCGCGGCGCCGCCGGCTGCGTCGCTCGCCGAGCACGCCGTCGGGGAAGCTAATCCACGAGGAGCTGTTCCGCCCGTCGACGGCTATGTGCCCGTCGGGCAAGGCGATAAGGCTACGCTGCTGCGCACGCAGGTCGAGTACCCGGCAAACCGGCCCGCGACCGGTGTTCCGACGCTTCTGATCTACCAGGGCTACACCCACAAACTCGACCTCGTCACAGGGGGGTACCGCTTCAAGGGTCTCTTCCACCATGGCGACTTGCGCAAGTGGGCGGCGGAGCAGGGATATGCGCTGATGGTGGTCTCCGTGCGCGGGGCCGGCTGCTCGGGCGGCAGCTACGACTTTCTCTCGCCGCAGGAGGCCGCAGACGGCGTTGACGTGATCAACTGGATCACCACCGCCAAGAAGCAGACGTCGCTCGACGATCAGCCCTGGTCGAACGCGATCGACGACAAGACCTGGTCGAACGGCAAGGTCGCGATGATAGGCGGCTCCTATGCGGGTTTCCAGCAGTTGCCGGTCGCCGCGCGGCAGCCTGCGGGGCTGGTCGCGATCGCACCGGAGGTGCCGATCGCCGATCTCTACCGGGATGTCGCCTATCCCGGCGGCATCTCGAACACCCTCCTGCCGGCGGCCTTCTCAGCGGAGGTCCACACAGACCTGTACCCAGAAGCACCGCACGAGTCGCTCGGGTCGCTCGCCCCGAGCGGGGATCCCAACAGTGGCTTGAACGAAAACAGGGACCAGTGCATCGAGAACCAGACCGGTGCGCCGCTCGGATTGACCGGCACGTCGTCGCCGCTCGGACTGACCGGCACCTCGGCGGGGTTCATCGCAACCCACCGATGGGACGATCACGAGATGCGCGAGCGCGCACCCGGCGCGCGGATCGCGGATATCAAGGTGCCGACCCTGGCCCACGTCGGATGGCAGGACAAGGTGCTGGGGTCGCGCGCGATCGTCGACCTGCCGCGCATCGGCGGTCCCTTTCACGCCGTGTTGAGCAACGGCGATCACGATGTGGGCAACTCACAGCGCTCGCGCCAGCGACTTCAGGAGTTCCTCGACTTCTACGTCCGCGGCATCGACAACGGGTTCGGCGCCCGCCCTCCGATCGAGGTGTGGTGGGAGTCTCAAAGGGGACCGGATCCCGACATCGTCCCGGAGAAGGACAAGCACGCGGACGGTTACTTCGACCCCGACGGTTCCAAGGGAACACGGATCGGTGACGTGCTGCCCGGCTGGACGAGCGGCCTGTCGAAGATGCCTCCGGCGCAGGGGCGCGAGACGAAGCTCTTCTTGTCTGAGGCAGGCAAGCTGAGCTTCGAGGGGGGAACCGGCGGCCCGGACTCCTACCAGTACGTCGGCGGCAGTGGCCAGTACCGTGGCGGCACGCTTCCGGAAGACTGGAGCGCCCCGCCTGACTCGGACAGGTCCCTTGTCTACACCTCGCCGCCGCTCAAGAAGGACATGGCCGTTCTGGGCTCGGGAAGCCTCGACCTGTGGCTCGATTCGACGGCCCCCGACACGGATGTGCAGGCGGTCCTGACCGAGGTTCGTCCCGAAGACGGCAAGGAGATCTACGTCCAAGCCGGCTGGCTGCGGGCATCGCACCGCAAGCTCGACGACAACCGGTCAACTCCGACACTGCCCTTCCACACCCACCAGGCCGGCGACACGCAGATGTTGACCCCGCTGAAGCCTGAGCTGATGCGCGTCGAGATCCGCCCGTTCGGTCATGTCTTCAGAGCCGGTTCGCAGCTGCGGGTCTCGATCGAGGCGCCGCCGCCCGCCACCGGGTACTGGAGCCTCGAGTCTCTGCCGGGGCCGGCGATCAACCGCGTCCACCATGACTCGGCGTATCCGTCAGCGCTCAAGCTCGAGACCCTCCCCGGGCAGGCTGCTCCCGTCGCCTACCCCGGATGCGGCAAGGTCATGGCCCAGCCGTGCCGGGACGCCCGCCCATGACCGGCAGCTGAAGGGAACTAGAGCGTCGCACCGCCGGGTCGCAGGAGCTTGCTGCGCCCGCCTCCCGCCGTGCTCGATGGGGCTGGACCCCGGTTGTCGGTCCACCGCGTGCGAGAGCTGGTGGGTAGACGCGCAGACCTGAAACCCGGCGGCGAGCCCGATCAGGGGTTGCACCGTGGGCAGTGAGAGGCATCGCAGCCCGGCCGTCCCCGAGGACCCAGGGTTATCCCTGAGATCGCTTGCAGCCGGCGCGACCGCCGGAGACGGTCGCCGTCAGGTGCAAGCAGAGATCGACCTCGGGAGCCGGACATGAGCCATGACGCGAATCGCAGAACGCTGCGCACTGCCCTGGCGGGAGCCGGGCGCATCCTCGTCTGCCTCACGGCCGCGTCGCTCCTGGTGGCCGGCGCCGGCACGTCGACGGCGGCCGCCAGGCAGCCGGTGCCGGTGCCGGTGGAGCAGGGCAGCGTGGGCATGGACGAGACGCTGTTCTGGAACGGCTCGACGTTTCCGGGGTCGACGATCGGGGCGAACGCGGCCTACGGGGTGACGAACGACATCCTCGGCGTCCCTGCCGAGACCTGCAGCAGCCCCAATCCCGATACCTGCTGGGCCTACACCGTCGACGTGGCCGGTGCCGATGCAGCGGACGGCAAGGCGTACCTTTCGCTTGCCATCGACGCCAACCGCCGCGGCGACTGCTTCCAGGTGGAGGCGTGGGCCCCCGGCACGTACGACGATCCCGAGAAGCGGCCGGCCTCCTACCTCGTCCAGTGCCCGGAGGTGCTCACGACGATGCTCTCTCCACAGCAGTGGAGCATGGAGGGCCAGGTCAGGGACCCGGCCGATGGGACATGGACCATCAGGGTCATCCCCTTCTCCCTCGCGGATTGGTCGCCGCTCCCCTGGGCCTTCCGGCTGCGTGTCGGGCTCGAGCAGCCGGGCGAGGCCGACACGGCCGTCGCGACTCCCAACCTCCGGGCGTATCCGCCATACGAGCTGTCGTTCGTGGCCCCCGCGAGCCCCGCGGCCGGCAGCGCGATCGACAAGCACAACCCCCCGGGGGCGCCGGGCATCTCCTGCACCCCCGACGAGCTGGCCGAGGCGCTCGAGCACGGCGAGACGCCGCCGCAGCGCTGCCTGCGCTTCTCGGCGGCACTCTACAACGTCGGAGCCGGACCGCTAGACCTGCTGCTGCACCCTGACAGCGCCACGGGCGGTCGCGTGACGCAGCGGCTTCGCAGCCGCGATGGCGCGCTGCGCGAGCAGCGTGCGGCCGGAGCATGGACCTTCCACGCGGCTCATCAGCACTCGCACTACGCCGGGTTCGTCGACTTCGACCTGCATCGCATCGTCGACGCCGGCGGGAGTGCGAGAGATCCCCAGTCGACCAAGCGCCTGGACCCGTCGATCAGCAGCCACAAGTCGGGCTGGCATTCGGCCGACCAGCGCATGGCCGACTGGCGCCGCACGGACCAGCCCCCGGCCAACGAGACGCTCCTGGACTGCCGCGACGCCGGCGAGGACTGCATCACCCAGGGGGCGGGCTGGGGAGACCACTATCGCTGGCAGCGACCGGGCAACTACGTGGCCTTTCCGACGAGCCCGACGGGCGCCAACGTCGCCGGCGACTACCTTGTGCGCATGGTCGTCGACCGCGACGACCGGGTGCTCGAGAGCAACGAGCGCGACAACAGCGCCTATGTCTGGCTGCGCGTCGCCGGAGACGAGGTCACGATCTGCGAGCGCGGGCTTGGAAACAGCCCCTGGGATCCCCACAGGCGAGTCCACACCCCCAGCTTCTGGCTGTCGGGCCCGGGCACGACCGCGGACGGCCCCAGCGAGCGGTGCGGCGAATGACCTCGGCGAGCGTCTCGCCTACAGCGCGGCCAGCTCGGACGTGACCTCCGCGACGCTCGCCTTCGCGTCGCCGAAGAGCATCTGGGTCTTGGGGTCGTAGAAGAGCGGGTTCTCGATGCCGGCGAAGCCGGACGCCATCGAGCGCTTGAGGACGATGACCGACGACGACTCGTCGAC
>Ga0247713_1000385_pt1 | contig 28279 bp, 31 predicted proteins | sample 21E_NmetaG_FD_189936 | JGI IMG/M metagenome (GOLD analysis project Ga0247713, IMG submission 189936) | Soil microbial communities from hillslope of Landscape Evolution Observatory, University of Arizona, Oracle, AZ, United States - 2-1-E_N | ecosystem: Engineered > Artificial ecosystem >... | reverse complement strand
GAGCCAGCCCATCACCCAAGGACAAGCGCAAGCCCAGCAACAAGCCCAACAGCAGGCCCAGCAACAAGCGCAACAGCAGGCCCAGCAACAAGCGCAACAGCAGGCCCAGCAGCAGGCCCAAAGCCAAGCCCAGGCTCAGGCCCAGTCCCAGGCTCAGGCCCAGGGTCAAGCCCAGGCCGGCATGGCGGCCGAGCGCCAGCGCGAGACCCAGGCCGAGCGGGCGTACGCCAAGGAAGGCGGGGCCCAGCAGTACCTGGCCAGCGCCCGCGAGACCCAACCCGTACCGCCTGCGGCACTGGCCTGGGCGGCATCGGTGATCGGCCTGGGCGTCGGCCTGGTGTGGCGACGGGGGGAGCGGGCCCCGACCCAGGCGTTCGTGCCGCTGGGCAGCCGGTCGAACCCCAAGGCGTCCCGCCGTCGACGCCGCTCCCGCCGCTGATCACCGCGGGCTGATGACCGACGGCCAGCGGTCCCCCTAAGCTAAGGTCTGCGGCGCCACCTCAGCAGCTTCCTCGACAGCGCCCCGAAACGCTTCGACGCCGTCCGCCGGCTGTTCGCTCGGCATCTGCTGTAAGTGCACCCGGAATCATGCGGCGGCCAGGAACATCCCCGTCGCCGGTGCTCGTGGGCTTACGGTGGAATCCCCTCTCCGACACCACGGCAGTCGGCCGGAGGGCGCGCACTCGCCGTCCACCGAAGAATTGATGACAACTTGGGAGTTCGGCGCGATCATGGGGATGGTTGAGCTTGCAGCCGTCCATTCGCACGCGCTCAATGAAGGCGGTGGCACTTGCTTACCCAACCCGTCTCCGACGTCAACCGGACTGACCGCTCCTCGGTTCCGGGGTATCTCGATTTCGACGTCTCAGTCAGTCATGCCGATGGCGTGGCGATCGTCCAGGTCACCGGGGACCTTGACTGCTACACCGCGCCGCAGCTTCGAGAGGCGCTGCTCGGGTTGGTCGCCGAAGGCTCCAACCAGGTGGTCCTTGACGTCGGCCGGAGCAGCTTTATCGACTCGACGGGCCTCGGCGTGCTGGTCGGGGGGCTGAGGCGCTTCCGGCAGGAGGGCGGTGACATGGTGCTGCGCTCGCCCACGTCGACAACCATCACGCTGCTCGAGGTCACCGGGGTGATCAAGCTGTTCGAGATCACGTAGCCGGGAGCGCTTGGCTGGGAGGAGGCGGTGCCGCGCCTGCCGACGGCCGTCGCCGAGCCCGAGGGGCTGGTGTACGACCCTGACTTCCTGAGCGAAGAGGAGGAGCGCGGCCTGCTCGCGGTGTTCGAGGAGCTCGAGTTCGCCGAGTCCGGATGCGCGGTCAGACGGCCAAGCGCACCGTCGTCCACTTCGGCTACCGGTACGACTACGAGGCGTGGCGGCTGACGCCCGCCGATCCCTTGCCGGAGCCGCTGGTCGGGCTCCGCGACCGTGCCGGTGCGCTGGTCGACACCGGCAGCGCGATGGACGTGGCAGCACTCCATCCCTTCGACTCCGGGCCTCCGGTACTGGGTGACGTTCCGGACGTTGGCCAAGCCGCGAGCGGGGGACAGTCGGACACCTTGCGCCTGAGGACCGAAAACTTCTCGTCCGTGGGGTTGTCGAATGCCGCTCTTAGGAGTACCTTACGAAATGTGGTTGGGTCTCCAAAGGCTGGCTCGTCGACGGCAGTGGCCACCGGCATGCGCCGCGTGAGCTGGGTGCGGATCGTCCTCGACGACTCCGGTGCCCACTGCGAGGTGATGGGTGTCGGGCACCGGCTGCCCAACGTCCGTCGGGTGTCCTTGGACACCGCTCTGGCCTTGGCCGCCAGCGGCGTTCCCACTGTCGTGCGATCCGCCGACGGGGCCTCCGAGAGGCTTTTGGTCACCGGTTAGGGACGCCCGACCATGTACGTATGCCACTGCCGGGCGGTGACCGACCGCCGTATCTGCGAGGCCATCGAGGCCGGCGCCTGTGATCCCGAGACCGTGATCCGCCGGTGCGGCGCAGGAGGCGCCTGTGGCGGTTGCCTGCCGGCGGTCCGGGCCCTGCTGGCGCACTACGGTCTCACGGAGCAGGCGCGCCCCACCGCCGATTCCGCGGCCGCCTGACGCCCTGTCCGCCGCAATTCGGGAGTGACGCATGCGAGGCAATGAGGCTGTGCTCGAGTTCCTCAACGAGGTGCTGACCGCCGAGCTCACCGCGATCAACCAATACTTCATCGACTCGAAGATGATGGCCAACTGGGGCTACCGCCGGCTGGCCGACAAGGTCCGGGCCGACTCCATCGACGAGATGGGCGACGCTGAGAAGCTGATCGACCGCATCCTCTACCTCGACGGCGTGCCCAACCTCCAGCGCCTGGGCAGCGTTCGGGTGGGGGAGTCGGTTCCCGAGAAGCTGGCACTCGCCCTCCAGGTGGAGACCGAGGCCATCGAGCGGCTGAACCGCGGCATCGCCCTTTGCGTCGACGTGGGCGACAACGGCAGCCGAGAGGTGGCGGAGAGCATTTTGGCCGGCGAGGAGGAGCACGCCGACTGGCTCGAGACGCAGCTGGAGCTGATCCGCCAGGTCGGCGAGGCGAACTACCTTTCCCAACAGATAGGCGACTCCTAGAGAACCGGCCCTCGGTCGAGGGGTTGACCGGCGCGTCCCCGGGTAGGACAGCCGAACTTACCCACCGCATCATCGAGGAGAAGCACCCATGTCGAGATTCAAGGGACGGGCGACGGCGTCGCTCGGCGCTCTGCTGGCCGGCCTGGCCGGCACCGTCGTCCTATCGGCCGGGCCGGCTGGGGCCCAGTCCACCAGCCGGACCAGCGGCGGCGCCGTGGCCGTCGACGACTCAGTGGCTTCGGGCACCTGCGTGGCCACGGACGACTCGGTCTGCTCGGGCAGCGGCCGGGCGGCGGACGACTCGACCAGCTCGGGAAGCGCAGTCGCGGTCGACGGCTCGGTCAGCTCGGGCTGTGCCACCGCCGTTGACGAGTCGACCGCCTCCGGCGCGCCCTGCCCACCGGCCAAGACCGCGACCACCGGGCGGCCCGCCACCGCCGTCACCAGCCGGCCCGCCACCGGCGGCGCACCCTCCGCAGCGCGTCCGGCGGCGGCGGCAACGCCCACCGCCAGTCGCAGCCTGGCGCTTACCGGGTCGAGCACTGGTGAGCTGACGGCCGCCGCGGCACTTGCCTTGCTGGCCGGAGCCCTGCTGGTGAGGGCCACCCGCGACGACGAACACGCCCGGGTGGCCTAGTCCCCAGACCTACCCACTCCCAGCGCAGCAACGCCCACCGGTCCTGCCCGGCCGGTGGGCGTTGCTATAGATACGTCAACTACGACGAAGTGGACGTGGGCCCGGTCTGCGGGACTGATCGGGACTGGGGGGCCGGCTCGACGACGCTGTCACCGCCGGAGCCGTCCAGGATGTCGCTGACCGAGGCCGACGGCGTCTGCGGCAGGTCGACTGGCGCGGATGCCGGTGGGGCCGTGGTGGCCGCCGGCGTCTCGAAGCTGTTGGCGGCGCTCGACTGCCAGTCGTTGGCCGAAGACTCGCGCCCCACGAGAGAGGCAGCCTTCTCCTTGGCCTGCTCCCGGCGCTCCGGCCCCCGCTCCCGGTCGAAGAAGTAGGTGGCGGCGGCGCCGGCCCCCGATACGACGACGAGACGGACTACCTTGCGGCGCAGCTTGCGGAACATTGTCGGTACCTCCTGGTTGGTGATCGGGCGGTTCCTACCCAGCGGGCGGGTTCCCTACGTGGCATCGCCGCCGGTCTCGGTCTGCTCCGCCCAGGCCACCTCGTCGACGCCTTCGGCACTGAACTCGGCCGGCGCCTCTTCGCCTGGAAGGCGGTCGTGGCCGGTGCCGCCGGTTCCCTGACCCCGCCGGCGCTCCAGCGTGGCCAGGTCGTCGGGGTCGTCCGGGGTCAGCTGATCACGGTCTTTCTCCATGGACGTGCCCTACCCCCTGCCCGACGGGCTCACCCCGGGCTACAGCTTCGGAAGCTGCTGGTGGCGCCCGATCAGCGGGGCGAGGGGGTCGCCCGCCGTGGCCAGCCGTTGAAGAACGGTACGGATGGTCCACCGGTCGGGCCGCAGGTCGGGGTCGTCGAGCTCGTCCCACCGGATCGGTACCGACACCGGTGCGCCGGCCGCCGGCCGGGGACTGAACGGGGCGACAAGGGTCTTGTTGATGGTGTTCTGGGTGTAGTCGAGGCGGGCCAGGCCCTCCCGGCGGTCCTTGTGCCACTCCCAGCTGATCATCTCGGGGACGGTGTGGCCGACGGCCCTCGACACCTTCTCCACCCAGGTCCGGGTATCGGAGAAGCGGTAGCCGTCGGCGATCGGGATCCAGATCTGGACGCCGCGCTTTCCGGTCACCTTGGGCATCCCGACGACGTGCAAGTGTTCCAGAGCGGTGCGGTACAGGCGGGCCAGGACCAGGATGTCGTCGAAGCTCGTCGTCGTACCGGGGTCGATGTCGATCAGTGCCCACGTGGGCTGGTGGACGTCGGGGATTCGAGACGTCCACGCGTGCAGCTCCAGGCCGCCGTAGTTGGCCATCCACGCCAGGGCCGCCACGCTGTCGACCACTGCGTAGCACCGGGTCTCGCCCGGGTCGGCCTCCTTGTTGTGCCACTGGCGCAGCCAGTCGGGCGCGTGGCTCGGGACCTCCTTGTGCCAGAACCCCGGGCGGGCCACACCGTCGGGGAAGCGGTTCAGGTTCAGCGGCCGGTCGTGCAGGTAGGGGAGCATCCACGGGGCGATCTCGGCGTAGTAGCGGACCACCTCCCGCTTGGTGACCGGCCGCCCGTCGTCGCTGGCCGGGAAGAGCACCTTGTCGAGGTTGGTGAGCTTGAGTTCCCTTCCCTGCAGCTCCCACACGCCGCCCTTGCCCATGGTCTCCAAGGCGTGGAGCTCCTGGTCCGTGGGGCCCTCCCATGCCGGACGGGCCGTGGCGCCCACGGCCACGGACGCCTCGCCGGCCGGCAGGTCGCTGCGCCACAGGGCCTCGGGTGCGGCGGCCACCTGGTCGTTGGTGAGACCGCTCTTGACCGACCGGGGATGGTCCTCCGGGTCCCAGCCCGGCACCGCGGCTTCGTCGTTCTTGTGGAGCAGCAGCCACTGCTCCTTGCCTGAGGAGTCCCGGTCGCGGCGCACGAGGACGAAGCGGCCGCTCAGCTTCTGGCCCTGCAGGTCGAAGTGGAGGTCGCCCCCCTCGATGGACTTCAGCGGGTCTTCGGACTTCGCCGGCGCCCACGTGCCCCAGTCCCACACGATGACGTCGCCGCCGCCGTACTCGCCCTTGGGGATGACACCCTCGAAGTCGAAGTACTCGAGGGGATGGTCCTCGACGTGCACGGCCAGCTGCCGGGCCTTGGGGTCGAGCGTCGGCCCCCGGGGGACGGCCCAGCTGACCAGCACCCCTGCGGTCTCCAGCCGCAGGTCGTAATGGAGGCGGCGGGCCCGGTGGCGTTGGACGACGAACCGGCTCGAACCGGTGGGCGCCTGGCCGGACCCGGCGGGCTCGGCGGTGACCGAGAAGTCCCGTTTGGCCCGGTACGTCGCCAGTCGCTCCTGCGGGTCGCTCATCGCCGCCCCGTCAGACGATCGTTACGCCAGTGAGGTCCTCGGCCGGCGGGTACTGAGGATCCATGTCCTCCAAAGTCTCCGTGAGGATGCGGCTGACGGCCCAGTTCCGATACCACTTGCGGTCGGCGGGGACCACGTACCACGGGGCGCAGTCGGTGGAGGTGCGGATGATGGCCTCCTCGAACGCAGCCATGTAGTCGTCCCATCGCGCCCGGTCGTCGAGGTCGCCCTTTCGGAACTTCCAGTGCTTGCTCGGGTCGTCGAGGCGTGCCTGGAAGCGCTCGGCCTGCTCCTCCTTGGAGATGTGGAGGTAGAGCTTCACGATCCGGGTGCCGGACGCGGCCAGGTTGGCCTCGAAATCGTTGATGAAGTCGTAGCGGGGGCGCCACACGTCTTCGGGCACGAGGTCGTGGACCCGCACGACGAGCACGTCCTCGTAGTGGGAACGGTTGAACACGACGACCTCGCCCTTGGCCGGCGCCTTGATGTGGACCCGCCAAAGGAAGTCGTGGCTGCGCTCCTCCTCCGACGGCGCCTTGAACGACACCACCTTGCAACCTGCGGGATTGAGGCCCCGGAAAACGTGCTTGATCGTTCCGTCCTTGCCGCCGGCGTCGATGGCCTGGAGCACGACCAGCAGCGATTGACGGCCGTCGGCGTACAGCCGCTCTTGCAGGCCCTGGAGCTCGTGGAGCACGTCGCCCATCACCGCCTTGGTCGACCCCTTGTCGCCCGGTGACCCGTCAGTGCTGCGGGTGTCGATCTTCGCGAGGTCGACCTTGGTTCCCGGCTCGACCCGCCACCGCTGTGCGTCTGCCTTGGTCATTGAGCTCCTTCGGAGCGGATGGCCCGTAACCGGGCGGCGGTGTCCTCTGGTGCGGTGTCGTTGATGAAGGCTCCCGCACCGACCTCCGACCCGGCCAGGTACTTCAGCTTGTCGGCGGTGCGGTGCACGGGAGTGAACTCGATGTGGAAGTGGCTGACGTGCTGGTGCTCACCGTCATCGGTGGGCGCCTGGTGCACCGACATGACGTAGGGGAGCGCGAAGCCGAAGAGCCGGTCATACCCACGGACCACCGTCTGCAGCATCTCGGCGAGGGCCATGCGCTCCGGGTCGGTCAGATCCAGCAGGCTGGGGGCGTGGCGGAGCGACGACACGTGGACCTCGTAGGGGAACCGGGCGGCGAAGGGCACGAAGGCCAGGAAGCTGCGGTTGTGGGCGACGACCCGAACACCGTCGGAGCGCTCCTGGGCCACCACGTCGCAGAACACGCAGGTGCCGTGGTCGCGGATGTGAGCGGTGGCCACGTCGAGCTTGCGCCGGGCGCGCGGTGGGATGTCCGGATAGGCGTAGATCTGCCCGTGAGGGTGGTGCAGCGTCACGCCCACGGCCACGCCCCGGTTCTCGAAGATGAAGACATAGGCGACCTCGTCGCGCCCGCCCAGCTCGGCGTAGCGGTCGGCCCACACCTCGACCACCTTGGCGATGCGGGCGACGTCCATGTCGCCCAGGCTCAGGTGGTGGTCGTCGGAGTAGACCACCACCTCGTTCGCCCCGTGCGACGGGGCCACGGCGTAGAGGTCGGTGCTGGCCACCGCGGGGTCGGGTGGCTTCTGGACCAGGGCGGGGAACCGGTTCTCGAAGACGACCACGTCGAACGCGGGGAGCGGGATCTCGGTCGGCGGCTGCCCGTCCTTCGTCGGGCAGAGGGGGCAGAACTCCTCGGCAGGGAGGAAGGTGCGGTCCTGGCGGTGGCCGGCGAACATCCGCCACTCCCCGGTGACCGGGTCGTACCTCCGCTCGCTCACCGTGGCCACCTCACTGTGCCGCCCTCACTGTGCCACCGCATCGCGCCAGGAGTAGGCGAGCAGAGCCCGGCCGTCGTCCTTTGCCAGGGCCTCCCGGCGCATGACCGGCCGTGGCTCGGCCGCCCAGCGCAGGACGTCTTCGAGCAGGGCGCACGCTGCGGCGTCGCCCGACGCGGCCCGCTCGCTGAGGCGGTACTGGCACAGGACCAACCGGCCCTGGCCCACGGCGTGCGACCCGAGCACCGTTCCCGTCATGGCGCCCGGAACCGGCTTGTAGGCGATGACCACCGGGGTGTCGGGGAAGGGGCGTCCCTCGATGCGGGACACGACGCTCGCCGACTGCACCGTGGAGTCCTCGGCCACCAGGACGGCCCGGCGGGGCAGGCTCGGCACCGCACCGTGGTCGGTGGTGAACCGGAAGACCGTGGAGCCCCAGACCGACGTGAGAGCTTCGAGCTCCACCGCCACCGGGTAGTGGGGAACCGCCTCCATCCGCTGGGCGAGGATGAGCACCACCTCGCCCCGTTGGAGCCGCGCCCGCGCTGCGGCCCCGGTGTCGGCGTCGAGGGCGTCCTCGGCCACGACCATCGGCCCGTCGTCGGCGCCCTGAGCCCGGACCGGCCGCGCTGGAGGCGCCACTACGTGGATGGGGTAGCGGTTCTGCGCGACATCGTCGTCGCCTGAGCGCAGCCGCAGGACGAGGTCGTGGCTTCCGGGCACTTCCGGCGTCGCCACCCCGATGGTCGGGTACGACGTGGCCGACCAGCCGGGGACGTCGCCGAGCCTGATGACCGAGACCGTCTCCCGGAACCGCTCCTCCACCGTGCGAGCAGGAAGGTCGCGGCTGTCGAGGCGGAGCAGGTCGTCGGCCCGGGCGGCCGGCGCCGTCTCCCCGAACCGGGCCTCCAGCACCACATCGGCGAGCGGGGGGCCGTCGTTCGACACGTGGAGCGGCGCCTGCAGGATGCCTCCGGCCGCCACGACCAGGCTGTCGAGGTCGAGCATGGGCAGCACGACCTGGTTGGCACGGGTGACCTCCGCCACCGCGATGCGCTTCGGGCGACGGAACAGGTCGAGAACCCCGTTGAGCTCCTGGGGGACGTCGGTGAGCTCGGTGAGGCAGTACCCGCCGATGTGCTCGTGGCGCCGGAACACCTCGGCCTGCAAGCGGTCGGACACGCCCTGGTAGCGCTGGGTCTCGATGATGAACCGGGCGATGCTGCCCGGCCAGAGCGTGCCGGCCAGGCCCGCGGCGTAGACCTCTCGGGAGTCCCAGAACGGCGGGTCGGCCACCAGGGGCATGTCCGGAAGTCCCCAGTCGCCGAACTCGGTGACGAAGAGGGGACGGTCCTCGCCGGCCCAGCGCTTCGAGGCGTTCTCGATCCTGTCCAGGTAGTCCCGGTGGAGCCGCCCGTACCAATGGGCGGTGAGGATCGGCGAGACGAACACATAGTCCGGATCCGGCTCGATCCAGTCGTTCTCGATCACCGGGCGGGTCGGGTCCTCGCCCGACACGGCGCCGTACAGGGCGCGGGCCAGTTGCTCGTACCCGGGCCACTGGCGAGCCTCCCACTGCCCGTCGCAGACCTCGTTCATGGCCGACCACAGGATGATGCTGGGATGGTTGCGGTCGCGGCGGACCTGCTCGCTGGCGGCGGCGACGCACCGGCGGGTCAGCAGGCTGTCGCCGCCCATCTCTTCATGAACGAGCGGTTCGGCCACCGGGATGTCGCAGTGCAACAGCATGCCCACCTCGTCGCAGACATCGAGGTACGTCGGGTCGAACGCCTTGATGTGGAGGCGCAGGGTGTTGAAGCCCATTGCCTTCGCCGCCGCCACCTCCTCGACGATCTGGGCCCGGGTGCCCTCGGCGTAGAGGCCGTCGGACCGGAACCCCTGGACCAGGGCGCTCTTCATCCGGTACGGCTCCCCGTTCACCAGCATGCGCTTGCCCGACATCCGGACGGTCCGTAGGCCGTAGCGGACCTCGTGGAAGTCGCTGGGCCGCCCGTCGGCGTGGAGGTCGACGGTGGCCTCCTCGAGGTTCGGGTGGTCAGGGCTCCACCGGGGGACGGTGGTCGAGCCGAAGCGCACGTCGAGCCGCTGCCTGCCGCCCGGCGGCACGTCGGCGTGCGCCTCGCCGACCGTGCCAAGCGTCCGTACGCCCACCCTCACCGACTGGACCGAGCGCGACCGGTTCGCCGCCTCGACCGCCACGACGAGGTCGTCGGGGTCGCCGTTCACGAAGACGTCGCTGACGACGACGGGACCGTGGCGCCGGAGGGTGACGCTCTGCCAGATCCCGCCGTAGGTCAGGTACAGGCTGGGCCGGCTCGGGAACACGTGGTTCGCCCACCCCTGCTTGCCATGGGCCATGCGGACGTGGTCGGGATCGTGCAGCGAAGGATCCACGACGAGCACGGCGAGGTCGTTGTCGCCCGCCCGCAGCGCCGGCGTCGGATCCAGCTCGAACGGCGTGAACGGCTGGTCGTGGCCGCCCAGGGCCACGCCGTTAAGGTACACCTCCGTCCGGTCCATCACCGCCCCGAAGCGGAGCGTCCAGTGGCCTGAGATCTCCTCCACGGCGAACCGCCGGCGATACCAGGCCGGGCCGTCGAGGTCGAGCCACCCCTGCGCCTCCCAGACGCCGGGTACCCGGATGGGGACCGCGTCGAGGCCGTCCAGCTCCTCCACCCTGTGGTCGCCGGGAAAGAAGTCCCAGATGCCGTCGAGCGAGGCCTGTCGCCGGCTGTCGAACTCCATCACCGATTCCACGCCTGTCATTCAACCCTCCGCGACCGCACTACCTGCGCGGATGCGCGGTCAAACGGTCGTGCCCCGGTGGTCAGGGCCCTTTGCGCCTGATCCGGCGCTCGAGGGCCGGGTCGGCGCGGGCCTGTAAGACGACCTCGTGCGGCGGCGGATCACGCCAGTCCCAGTGGGCCATTTGGGGCAGCCAGCCCGCCAGCCAGCCGGCAACGGGTGGCTGGAAGCGGTACGCGGGCAGGACGGCCGCCGGCGCGCCTTTCGCCGCCATGGCGTAGGCCTCGGCCATCGACGACGGGCGGCGGTTCAGCTCCTCGTCGAGCCAGTACACGCCCACCGGGTCGACGTTGGCTTCATGGCGGACCAGCAGCGAGCTCCAGTCGCATGAGTCGACGAACGGGAACCAGCAGTACCCGTCGATCGGCACGCCCCTGGCCTGGGCCACCTCGCACTGCTCGAGGGTGTACTTGAGCCAGCTCACCCGGTCGGACGCGAAGCCGCGGATGTTCGTCTCGCCCAGGGCGCAGGGCAGGCGGTAACGCTCCGAGTACTCGCAGATGAGGTCGGCGAGGGAGCCGGGGTCCGGTGACGGCGTGATGCCCCGGCCGCCCTCGTCGAGGTACTGCCACTGGTTGTGCGCGTAGTAGTCGAGGGCCAGGACGTCGACGTGGCCGGGCTGCAGCCCGAAGAGCGGCTCCCCGCCTGCGTCCAGCACCTCGGCGACGAAGGGGCGGTCGGCATCCGGCGCGCGGCCGAGGAAGAGGTCGAGGAGGAAGAAGCGCCGGTCGTTGGCCAGGGCGGCCGGCCTCGTCGCTTCCGGACCCGCAGCCGAGGCCCGTTCGCAGGTGTCGACGTAGAAGTGGCGGGCGGCCGGCAGCAGGTCGCGGCAGGCCCGGCTGGCCTCGGTGAGAGCGGGCAGGACGTTGCGGGCCAGCGTCATGAACCCCTTGAGCCCATGCAGGTACGGCGGCCAGACCGCCATCTGCCCGCACAGCAGGAAGGTGGTGAACGGCTCGTTGAAGAGGGTGTACTCCTCGACCCATGGGTAGCGGGTGGCGAACGCTTCGACGTAGCGGAGGTAGGCCCCGCCGAACCGGCGGTCGAGGAAGCCCCGCTTCAACCAGCGGGGATAGCTGGTGTGGTGGCACAGGTCCGCGATGGGCCGCATGCCATGATCACGCATCCAGGCGAAGACCTCGTCGGTGGCCCGCCAGTCGAAGGTGCGGCGCTCGGCCTGGATACGGTGCCAGCGAACGGGGTAGCGCAGCCGGGTGACGCCGCAGGCCAGCAGAAGCTCGAGATCGGAACGCCACCGGGCCACGTGGCCGGTGGTCTCCGCCACGTCGACATCGAAGGCCGGCTGGTAGGTGGACTCGAAGGCCCCGATGAGCTCGATCATCGTGGGGGGTGACGCTACCGGCCCTACCCTCGGGAACATGGTGAGCGTGCGGGCGTTTGCCCCGGGGCGGGTCAACCTCATCGGGGACCACACCGACTACACGGGTGGTTGGGCGCTTCCGATGGCGGTCGAGTGGGGCACCACCGTGGAGGTGGAGCGGGGTGGCACACGGGTGGAGCTCACCTCGTCCGAAGACCCGGGGCCGGCGCAGGTCGACCTGGACGTCGCCGACCCCCGGGCCGTGGAGCCCTCCTGGGCCCGTTACGTGGCCGGGGTGGTGGCCGTCGTCCGTCCGAGCGAAGGAATGGTGGGGACGGTGCGCTCGACGCTCCCGGTGGGGGTCGGCCTCTCGTCGAGCGCCGCGCTCGAGGTGGCCGTGGCCTTGGCCCTCGGCTTCGACGGCCCGCCGCTGGAGCTGGCCCTGGCCTGCCAGCGGGCGGAGCACCTGGCCTCGGGCGTGCCGAGCGGGGTGATGGACCAGTTGGCGTCGGTCTCGGGTGTCGCTGGGCACGGCCTGCTCATCGACTGCTCCTCCCTCGAGGTGACACCTGTTTCGATGCCGGACGGAATCGACGTGGTCGTCGTCGACTCCGGTCAGCCCCGGGCTTTGGTCGACTCGGCGTACGCCGAACGTCGGGCCCAGTGCGAGGCGGCCGCCGAGGTGATCGGCCCGCTGCGCGAAGCCACCGTCGATGATCTCGGGCGCATCGAGGACCCGGTGCTGCGACGGCGGGCCCGGCACGTCGTCACCGAGAACCAGCGGGTGCTGGAGTTCGCCGGGTGCGTTCAGTCGGGTGACCTGGCCGGTGCCGGACGGCTCATGGCGGCGAGCCATGAGAGCCTGGCGTCGGACTTCGAGGTGTCCACCGACGCCCTCGACCTCTTGGCGGCGGAGCTCACCGCTGTCCCCGGCGTGTACGGGGCCCGGCTCACCGGCGCCGGGTTCGGCGGTTGCGTCGTGGCCCTGGCCGACGCCGGCAGCTCGGTCCCGGGCTGGCGGCTGCACCCCTCGGAGGGCGCCAGCGTGGTTGTCGGCGGGCATTCCGACGACCAACCAGGGGTAGGTGGACAGTAGACTGGCCGTACTTGTCGAGGAATGAGGATGTGCTGCTCGCAAGCCCAGCGGATCTCAGAGGTGGCGGCGCGTTGTGGCGCCGAGGCTTCGGGAGCACGCGCGCGGCCGGAGTGAGGGCGCCATGACGCCGTACGAGATCCTCGGTATCGGCCCCAAGGCCAAGCCGGCGGAGATCACCGCCGCCTACCGCGTGCTCGCCCAGATCTTCCACCCCGACCGCTTCGCCGGCGCCCCCGCCGCGGTGCAGAAGGAGGCGGAGCGGCGGATGGGCGAGGTCAACGACGCCTATGCCTTCTTCCGGGGCAGCAACAACAGCGCCGGTGAGAACTCCGTGGCCCGGACCCGCGCGGCACAGGCCGCCTCCGCCACGCCGTGGCACGAGGTGGTGCGCCACCGGGCTCAGGCCGAGGCCCGAGCCAAGGAAGTGCGCCGGGCCAAGGAGGAGAGCACCCGCCAGGGGAAGGCCATCAGCCGGCCTAAGACCGGCGGCGCCAAGCTGGCCTTGGCCGGGATGGGCGAGGCTCTCCACACCAACAAGATCACCTGCCGTGAGTGCAAGAGCATCCAGTGGCTGCCCGACGGCTGGCGGGAGCGCCTGGACGAGACCGACTACTACTGCTCGATCTGCTCGCGCCTGATCCTGGCCCGCTGACCGGGTAGCGGCTGCGCACGGCGACGCCCAGCTGCCTGAACCCATTTCGAGCACACGATCAGGCGGCTTTGCGCGGCGCTCGTCACTGCCTGTTCACTCTATGTTCTGAACACTGGCCGGGTGCGCTCTATGTTTCGGACACTCTTTCGCCCCCCTCCGTGGCCGTCATACAATCCTGGGCTGTAGGCAATCGGGCCGACATGGAGGTATTTGCCAGTGCTCTTGTGGTGGATCGGCAACATCATCCTGATCGCGGTGGTGGCACCCGTGTGCCTGCTGTTCCTGAACCGGGTCCTACGGCCCGTGTTCGAGATCAAGCGGTACGTCGACGACGTGCTCGACCATGGGGTCAAGCTCACGGGCACGCTCGACTGCGTCCCCAACCTCATCCGGTCGTGCGAGCTCACCGGCGCCGCCCGGCTCAACGTCACCCGCTACGGCCTGGCCCTGGCCCGGCTCCTGCCCCAATAACCCTTCCACCTCCCTAGAACCTCACCCGTCCAAGCAGAGAAAGGACACGATGGGCGCAGCCACGATCGTGACGCTTTTGGGGGTGGCCATCATCGTGGCCGCCATCGCTCTCTACCTGATCATCATCGCCGTCACCCTGAACCACGTGAGCTACACGCTGGGGACGGTCATCATCGGGGTCAAGGCCATCGTGGCCCAGACCGACCCGGTGCCCAAGTACGTCGGAATCATCCTCAACGACGTCACCGCCATCGACCAGGCAGCCAAGCAGCTCCTGGCGTGGGGCGAGCGCTCCGGCGCCGACTTCGCCACCGCCTACGGCACGACCAGCCGCGTCGCGGCCACCTGATCCGATGGTCTCACTTCTGAGAAAGGGCCGGAGGAAGTCGGAGGGCGACAACGCCTCCGAGCCGATGGCGCAGTCCGAGCAGACGCCGGAGGCGGTCGCCGAGGCCCACCCGACCACCGAGATGGCCCCGAACGACACCTCGGCAGGGAACGGCGCCTCGGCCGACAACGGGCGCTCCGACACTCCGCAGACCGCGCAGATGACCATGGCCCGCACGCCGGACTACCAGCAGGCGCCCACCTACACGCCTCCCGACGGCGCCGACGACTTCCAGCTTCCGGGTCGGCACGTCCCGGCCGAGCCGCCTCCCTCCCGTGACCCCGACACCGGCAAGGGCGGGCTGCTGAACCGGGTGCTCCTCTTTTCCGGGGAGCAGACCCCGGAGGAGCGCGACAGGATCGCGGCAGAGGAGTTCCAGCAGGCCATCGCCCCGGTCATCGACTACATGCGGGCCGCGGTGCCCGAGGCGTCGACGCCCGAGGAGGCAGCCCGGATCCTCTCCGAGAACCAGGGCGAGATCACGCCCGACCCACAGGGAGGCGCCTACGTGCCGGGCGATGCCTTCGACGCCGATGCCCGCGTCTACTACCGCCTCCTGCGCCGCGACTACGAGAAGAACCCGCGCCCGTCGGAGAAGAACAAGCAGAAGCAGTCACACCACCTGCACGCGGTCTACGGGAAGCTGGGCGGCAACAAGGGCTGGTAGCCCGTTCAGCCTCCCGATCGAGAGATCGAGGGACGAGCGCGAAAAGGCCCCGGCTGGTACACCAGCCGGGGCCTTTCTCTATCTGTGTTCCTCCCTGGGCTAGGCCGAGGGCAGGTCGACCGTCAGCTCGAAGTCGACGTCGTCGCGCAGCTTGATGGCGCCCATCATGGCGGAGAACGGCTTGATGCCGAAGTCCTTCTGGGAGATCTTCGTCGTGGCCACCACCTGGGTGCCGTTCACCGTGATATCGACGTTCACCGGCCGGGTGTTGCCGACGATGGTCATGTTGCCGGCGGCGCTCAAGTTGGGCTCCGACCCGCTGACTGAGGTTGTCTCGAACGTCAGGTTGGGGTGCTTGCCGGTCTGCAGCACCTTCTCGTCGATGTTCTTGGCGATGTCGCGGCGGTCCTTGTCGCTCAGGCTCTTCATGCCTCCGACGGCCTCGACGATTTCGATCGAGCGGGCGTCGATGGTGAGGTTGGCACTCGAGGCGGCGGGGTTGTCGGCGTCGACGTTGAGCGTGCCGCTCCACTGGTTGGCGGTCAGGATCAGATCGTGGGCCAGCTTGGCCCCCATTCCGTCCTTGTAGCTCTTGATCAGCAGCTTGCCGTTCTCGGGCCCGATCGCGTGTGAACCACTCTTGATGTTGATGTGTTGCTCCTCTCAGACCGGCGCGCTGAACAAGAAATGCTCACGCCGTGATGGACAGGGGGGCAGCGTAACCCGCCGGGTGCGACCGCTTCTAATTGAGTAGAACCCGCCGGGCCGCGATGGCGGCCTGGCCGATGCTCACCCCGCCGTCGTTCGGGGGCAGGCGGTGCTGCACGAGCACGCGGAGGCCGGCGGCCTGCAGCTCCGTGACCACGACGTCGGTGAGACGTGCGTTCTGGAACACCCCGCCACTGAGGGCGACGGTGTCCAGGCCGTTCTCGGATGCGGCCCGGGCTGCAGCGGCGGCCGCCCCCCGGCCGAGGCCGGCGTGGAAACCGGCTGAGATCGCTCCTGGCGCCGTCCCCCGGTCCTGCTCGGCCAGCACCGTGGCCAGCAGCGGCCCCGGATCAAGCACCAGGCCGTCCGCGCTGCCGACCACGTCGAGCTCGTAGCCCCCCGGGCCGGCCAGCGGCTGGCCGGCGGCTGCCGCCTCGAGCTCGATGGCGGCTTGGGCCTCGTAGGTGATGCGGGTCCGCAGGCCCAGGATGGCGGCCACCGCGTCGAAGAGGCGGCCGGCGCTGGAGGTGCGCAGGACGTCGGGCCGCTGCGCCAGATCCAGCACCGCCGGCCACCTGTCGTCGACCGGGCGGCCGTACCGCTCGGCAACGTCGGGCCCAAGGGTGGCAGCCAGCCAGGCCATCGCCATGCGCCACGGCTCCCGGGCCGCCCGGTCGCCGCCGGGCAGCGCGACCTGTCGGAGGTGACCCACTCGGCGGAAGCCGTCGAGGTCCGCCACCAGCAGCTCACCGCCCCACGCGGTGCCGTCCGTTCCCAGCCCCAGGCCATCGAAGGCGATGCCCAGGACCGGCTGGGTGTGGCCGTGCTCGACCAGGCACGAGGCGATGTGGGCGTGGTGGTGCTGCACACCGAGCGCCGGCAGCTCCAGGTCGGCGGCGAACTTGGTCGACAGGTACTCGGGGTGGAGGTCGTGGGCCACCACCTCCGGGGTCACTCCTGTCAGGGAGCAGAGGTGGTCGACGGCCTGCAGGAACGAGCGGTAGGCGGCCAGGTGCTCGAGGTCGCCGATGTGGTGGCTGGCCACCAGGGTGTCTCCCTTGGCCACCGCCACCGTGCTCTTCAGCTCCGCCCCCACCGCCAGCACGTGACAACAGGCCGAGGTGGGCAGGGCAATCGGCTCGGGGGCATAGCCACGCGAGCGCCGCACCATCTGGACGCGGGTGCCCGCCGGGTCCGGCTCGGCGGCGGGGCTGGGGTCCCCGCCGCCACGAGCGGGCGTGGTCCGCAGGACCCGGGTGCCCGCTCGGACAACAGAGTCGTCGCACCGGATGTGGATGGCGCGGTCGTGGGTGAGGATGGCGTCGACCATGGGGCCCAGTCGGGTCAGGGCGTCGGTGTCGTCGTGGGCGATGGGCTCGTCGGACAGGTTGCCGCTGGTCATGACGAGCGGCCGGTGGACCTGGGCCATCAGCAGGAGGTGCAGCGGGGTGTAGGCCAACATCAGCCCCAGCTCGGGCAGGTTCGGGGCCACTCCCGGGGCGACGGGCGCATCCGCGACGCGTGGAGCCAGCACGATCGGTCGGCGGGGTGACGCGAGCGCGTCCTCCGCCGCACGGCTGAGCCGGCACAGGGCGCGTGCCCCGTGGAGGTCGGGCACCATCACGGCGAACGGCTTGTCGTCGCGTTGCTTGCGTCGCCGCAGTTCGGCTACCGCGTCGGGGTTCTCGGCGTCGCACGCCAAGTGGTACCCGCCCAGCCCCTTGACGGCCAGGATGCTCCCGGCGGTGAGCAGGGCCACGGCCTTGTCCATGGCTTCGCCCGCCTTGGCCACCACGCCGCCGTCCGGGGACAGCAGCGTGAGCTGCGGACCGCACACCGGGCAGGCGTTCGGCTCGGCGTGGAAGCGCCGGTCTCCCGGGTCCTCGTACTCCCGCTGGCAGTCGGCGCACATCACGAACCCGGCCATCGTGGTCGCCACCCGGTCGTAGGGGATGGACTCGATGATCGTGTACCGCGGCCCGCAGTTGGTGCAGTTGATGAACGGGTAGCGGAACCGCCGGTCGGCCGGGTCGCCCAGCTCGCGTTCGCAGTCGGCGCACGTGGCCACGTCGACGGGGACGGCCACCGCGGGGGCGCCGCCAGCTCGGCTGTCGACGATGGTGAACCCTGCCTCGCCCGTCGGCACAAGCGGCTCGACTTCGAGGGAAGCCACCCGGGCAAGGGGCGGCGCTTCCTCGACCAGGCGCCGGGCCAGCGCGTCGAGCGCCGGCGTCTGCCCCTCCGCTTCGAGGACCACACCCAGGCTGTCGTTCCCCACCCAGCCCGACAGGCCCAGGTCGGCGGCCAACCGGTACACGAAGGGCCGGAACCCGACGCCCTGGACGGTGCCGGTGACCCGCAGGCGGCGGCGCTCGGACTCTGTCATGACGCCGGAGCCTGCCGGCGTTGGGGCATCAGCAGATGCGGGGGAGGGGGTCGCCGACGAGCATGTCGACGATTCTGTTGCCCCCGAAGCCGGTGTTGAGGATGACGATGCCGGGCGGGTCATCGCGCACCTCACCGATGACCGCAGCGTCGACCCCGAAGGGATGGGCCTGCATGGCCGCCAGTGCCGCGTCGGCCTCGTCGGGTGGCACGACGGCGACCAGCTTGCCCTCGTTGGCCACGTAGAGAGGGTCGATGCCCAGGATCTCGCAGGCCCCGTTCACGATGTTCCGGATGGGAAGCGCCGACTCCTGCATCACGACGGCGACCTCGGCCTCGCGGGCCAGCTCGTTGAGCACGGTGGCCACGCCGCCGCGGGTGGGGTCGCGGAGGAACCGGGTGTTGGGGGCGGCGGCCAGCAGGTGCTCGACCAGCTCGCCGAGGGGGGCGGAGTCGGTGGGGATGTCGGCCTCGAGAGCCAGGTCGCCACGGGCGATCAGGACGGCCACCCCGTGGTCGCCGATCTTGCCCGAGACGATGACTTTGTCGCCCGGGCGCACCGACTTGGCGTCGAGATGCACATGGGCGGGGACGACCCCCACCCCGGCGGTGGTGATGTAGACGCCGTCGCACGCGCCTTTGTTAACCACCTTGGTGTCGCCGGTGACGATCTGGACGCCCGCCTTGAGGGCGGCGGCGGCCATGTCGGCCACGATGTCGCGCAGCTCGGCAATGGGGAACCCGTCCTCGATGACGAAGCCGGCGGACATCCACTGAGGGACGGCGCCCATCATGGCCAGGTCGTTGACGGTGCCGTTGACGGCCAGGTCACCGATCGAGCCGCCCGGGAAGTGCCGGGGCTTGACCACGAAGCCGTCGGTGGAGAACGCTACCCGCTCGCCGGAGGGCAGCTCGAGCACGGCCCCGTCGGCCATGGACTCGAGCGTCTTGTTGCGGAACGCCTCCAGGAACACGGCGTCGATGAGCGCGGCCGAGGCCTTCCCACCGGCCCCGTGGGCCGAGTTGATGAACTCGTCCTTGAGCTTCGGTCGACGCCGGCGCCACGCCTCGATCCGCTCGAGGACCTCGTCCTCGTGCGAACCGGCGTCGTCGTTCATACCGGTTCGGGCGTCTTGACCGACCGGCTGAGTTCGACCGGGACGGTCTGGTGCTTGGTGAACCGGCCGTAGTTGTAATAGGCGGCGCAGGCGCCCTCGGAGGAGACCATGCAGGTGCCGATGGGGGTCTCGGGCGTGCAGGCGGTGCCGAACACCTTGCACTCCCACGGCTTGATGACCCCCTTGAGGACCTCACCGCACTGGCACGCCTTGGGGTCGGCCACCCGCACGCCGGGCACGCTGAAGCGCAGCTCGGCGTCCCAGGGAGCGAACTCCTCGCGCAGCTTGAGGGCGGACTGGGAGATGAAGCCCAGGCCCCGCCACTCGAAGTGGGGGCGCAGCTCGAAGACCTGGTTCAGGATCTCCAGGGCGCGCGGATTACCCAGTTCTGGCACGGCCCGGGTGTACTGGTTCTCGACCTCGCAGCGGCCCTTGTCGATCTGGCGCAGCAGCATGAGGATGGCCTGGAGGATGTCGAGCGGCTCGAACCCGGCGGTGACCAGGGGCAGGCCGTACTTCTGGGGCACGAACCGGTAGGGCCGGTTGCCGATCACGGTGGATACGTGGCCTGGGCCGAGGAAGCCGTCGAGGCGCAGGTCGGGCGACTCGAGGATGGCCTTCAGCGGCGGCACGATCGTGACGTGGTTGCAGAACAGGCTGAAGTTGGTGACGCCCTTCTGCATGGCCTTGAGCACGGTGACGGCGGTGGACGGGGCGGTGGTCTCGAAGCCGACGGCGAAGAACACGACCTGCTTGTCCGGGTTGGCAATGGCGATGCGCAGGGCGTCGAGCGGTGAGTACACCATTCGCACGTCCGCGCCCCTGGCCTTGGCTTCCAGGAGGTTTCCATTGCCGCCGGGCACCCGCATCATGTCGCCGAAGGAGGTGAAGATCACGCCCGGCGTCTCCGCCACCGCGATGGCGTCGTCGACCCGGCCCATGGGGATCACGCACACCGGGCAGCCGGGCCCGTGGACCAGCTCCACGGTCTCCGGCAGGACGTTCTCGATCCCGTGCTTGTAGATGGTGTGGGTGTGGCCCCCGCACACCTCCATGAACTTGTAGTGGTGACCCTCGGCCAGGCCGGTGATGTGGCTCAGGATGTCGCGGGCGGCGGCCGGGTCGCGGTACTCGTCGACGAACTTCACAGTGTCACCATCCTAAAGAGGGGCCTCGGTGCTGAAGTCTCGGATCTCGTCGTCGTAGACGCTTCCGAGCTGCTTGATGAAGTCCAACGTGCTGGCCGCCTCCTCCTCGTCGATCTTCGTCATGGCGAAACCGACGTGGATCAGGACCCAGTCGCCGACCTGAAGGCCACCTGCGTCGCCCATGACCAGGCCGACGTTGACCTCACGGCGCACGCCGTCGACGTCGACGGTGGCCCGGTGGTCAGCCGGGTCGATGATCTCGACGACCTGGCCCGGAATCCCGAGACACATGTGCACTACCTCCAAGGGGTTGGTCGGACTCCCAGTCTCTCACCTGGGATCGGGTTTCAGGGCCACGATCCCCGCTCAGGAGCGGGAAGCGCCGGCCTTGTTCGAAAGGCTGTCGTACCGGTCGAGCAGGGTGACGAGGATCTCCCGGACGTCGCGGAGGCTCTGCAAGGACTCGTTCAGGCCCTTGCGTCCCTGCTCGGTGAGCACGTACGTGCGTCGGGCGGGGCCAGCCTGGGACGGCTCCCACCAAGAGGAGACCATCTCCTCCTTCTCCATGGCCCGCAGGTACCGGTAGAGGCCCCCCGGCTCGGCGCCCTTGATCCCCATCCGACGGACGTGCTCGAGGAGCTCGTAGCCGTGAGAGGGGCCTTCGGCCAGGAGGAGCAGCAGGCAGGGCTTGAGATAGTGCCGGGGCAGCGTGCCGCTCGTGTCGTTCGCCAAGGGGGTGCTCATGCGTTGGCCTTTCGTGCCTTTTGGTCGAGTCCGGGGACGGATCGGGAGCGAGCGCATGCCTCTGCCTCGGCCGCCGACGTCTGGCACCAGCACTCGTCGTTGCACTCGTTGAGGACGGGGCGGACGAGGTCGGTGAAGGCGGTGGCCAGTTCGGCCTCGCCCTCCGCCATCGCCCGTGCCGAGAGCGCGTACCAGTCGCCGTCGCGCACCAGCGAGCCGTCGGCGACGAGCATCTCCAGGTAGGTGGACAGGTTCTCTCGCAGGTCGACGCCCAGGTCGTCGACACCCCGGCCCTCCACACCCAAATACGTGCGGATGAGGTCGAGGTCGACGATGTCGCCCAGGCCCTCGCCGTGGAGCCAGTAGACGACCCGCAGGATCTCGCTGCGCCAGAAGAGGACGCGCAGCTGCTCGGATTTCGGCGCCGAGGAAGTCATGGGATGCCGCCCTGCGTGGTGGTACGTGGAACCGGGATAGATGCAATATACATCTATAGGTCGCAGATGCGGGCAGGTTTCTCGAGCTCTGTGCGAGAATGTGGTGTCACGTTCCCTGCACAGAGAGCCGGTTCATGAGAAGTCGCTGAGCGAGTCGCGCGAGTTCGCCCGGTCGGGCGAAGCTCCGGACCGCCCAGCGCCAGACGGGCTGAGCCAGCCTCCTGGTCCGGGTGGTCCTCACCACCCACCACGAGGAGATTTCAGATGTCAGACGTCTCTGCGGCCCTGCCCGCGTACATGGCGCGGCTCGCCCCCGTGCTCGCCAATGTGGTGGCTCCGGCCGCCGCCGAGGTCGACCGAGCCGGCGCCTACCCCCGGGCGGCCGTCGACGCCCTGGGCCGGGCCGGGTTGCTGGGCCTGATCAGCGCCCCCGAGGTGGGGGGCAGCGGCGAGGGCCACCGGGCCGCCACCGCCGTCGTGCAGGCCGTCGCCGAGCACTGCGGCTCCACCGCCATGGTGCTGATGATGCACTACTGCGGTACCGCCGTCATCGAGACCTTCGGGCCCACCGACGTGCGGGAGAGCATCGCGGCCGGCGACTACGTCACCACCCTGGCTTTCTCCGAGGCCGGCTCCCGCAGCATGTTCTGGACGCCGATGTCCGCCGCGGTGGCGAGCGCAGCCGACACCGTCCGCCTCGATGCCCAGAAGAGCTGGGTCACCTCCGCCGGCCATGCCGACGGCTACGTCTGGTCGAGCAAACCCATGGCCGCCGAGGGCGCCAGCACCATGTGGCTGGTGCCCGCCGGCGCCGAGGGGCTGAAGGTGGGGGCGCCGTTCGACGGCCTCGGCCTGCGGGGCAACTCCTCCAGCCCCATGAGCGCCTCGGGGGTCGAAGTGCCGGTGTCGGCCATGCTCGGGACCGACGGCGGCGGCTTCGACGTGATGCTCGGGACCGTGCTGCCCTATTTCCAGGTCATCAGCGCAGGCTTCTCGGTGGGGACGGCCAATTCGGCGGCCACCAAGGCTGCCGTTCATGCCGGGGCTACTCGGTTCGAGCACCTCGACCAGGCCTTGGCCGACAGCCCGGTCGTGCGGGCGGACGTCGCCCGGATGCGGATCGGGACCGACGCGGCCGAGGCCCTCCTGCTCGACACCCTGAACGCACTGGAGACCGGCCGCGCCGACGCCACGCTGCGGGTGCTGGAGGTCAAGGCCCTGGCCAGTGAGACCGCCATCGACGTCACCGACCTGGCCATGCGGGTGTGCGGCGGGGCGGCGTTCCGCAAGGAGATCGGCGTGGAGCGCAACTTCCGTGACTCCCGGGCCGCTTCGGTAATGGCGCCCACCACCGACACCCTCTACGACTTCATCGGCCGCATCGCGTGCGGCCTCCCCCTCTTCTGATGGCTGGCTTGCTCATGGGCGCGGTGGCGTACGACGCCAAGGTGGTCACCATCTGGGACGGCTTCCGCGACTGGTTCGCCAGCCGGGGGTTCGAGTTCGACTACGTCCTCTATACCAACTACGAGCGCCAGGTCGAGGCGCTCATGGCCGGCCACACGCACGTCGCCTGGAACTCGCCTTTGGCGTGGCTGCGGGCCGCCCGCATGGGCCCGGTGACCGCGGTAGCCATGCGCGACACCGACTGCGACCTCACCTCCGTCGTCGTGGTGCTCGCCGACTCCGGCATTGAGACGGTCGCCGACCTGACCGGGCGCACGGTGGCCGTAGGCGCGGTCGACTCCCCGCAGGCCACCCTGATCCCCCTTTCCCACCTGCGCTCCCTTGGCGTGGACGACCTCAAGGTGCAGTTCCACGACATCGGTGTGGGCAAGCACGGCGACCACATCGGTGGCGAGCGGGACGCGGCCCGGGCCCTGATGTCGGGGGCGGCCGACGCGGCCTGCATGATCGACGGCAACCACCTGTTGTTCGGGGTGGAGGGCACGCTCCCCGCCGGCTCCACGAGGATCGTGGCCCAGACCCCGCCGTACGACCACTGCAACTTCAGCGCGGCCCCCGCCGCGCCCGCCGAGCTGGTCGAGCGGTTCCGGTCCCTGTTGCTGGAGATGAGCTACGAGGACCCCGAGGTCCGACCGCTGCTGGATCTGGAGGGCCTCAAGGTCTGGCGGGACGGGCGTACCAGCGGGTACGCCCAGCTGGAACGGGCGGTGGAGGAGGTGGGGTTCTACGACGGCACAGGCAACATCACCGCCGACAGTTATCGACCTTGAGGATCTGGGCCTCGACCGGGGTGGCCACCTCCTCCTGAAGCGGGCCCTTTCCGGGCTCGCGGTCGGCGAGCGCGTCGAGGTGCGGGGCCGGGCGCCGGAGCTGGTCGTGCACGTCCGGGCCTGGTGCCGCTCGCACGGTCACGGCTTCGACTGGCCGTTCGTCGTCCGGGGCGGCGCCGAGGGCGCCCACCGGCGGGGCGCCTCGCCGGCCGGTGGCCCGCGAGCCGTGTCCGAGCGGCCTCCGTCGACGTGGGGCCTGGCGGCCCGGGGCGCCCTGGTGGAGGCCGGCGGCCCCGAGTTCCCCTTCGCCCTCGATGAGAAGCGGGCGGTCTGGACCGACGCCGCCGCCGGCATCTACCGCCAGGCCCTGGCCGCCCAGTGGGATCCCGCCGTCGCCGTCGACTGGAACGAGCCCTTCGACCTGCCCGAGGAGGTCGAGGCCGCCGTCGTCCAGGTCATGACCTATCTGATCGAGAACGAGAACGCCGCCCTGGTCGTCCCCGCCCGCTTCCTCGGCCAGATCCACCCGCATTTCCGGGAAGTCGTGGGCGTGCTGGCCGTGCAGGTCGCCGACGAGGCCCGCCACGTCGAGGTCTTCACCCGCCGGGCCGAGCTGAAGGGTTTTCCCCTCGGGCTGTCGACCGCCGGAGGGCAGGCGTCCCTGCTGACCCTCCTCGAGGAGCCCGACTTCGCCCTGGCCCACTTCCTGCTCTCGGTGCTGGGGGAGGGGACGTTCCTGTCGCTCCTCTCCTTCCTCGAGCGCTGGGCGCCGGACCCGGTCACCCGCCGGATCACCCATTTGGCCTTGGCCGACGAGGCCCGCCACGTGGCCTTCGGCATGGCTCACGTGGGCGCGGTGCTGGCGTCGGATCCTGGGCTACGGCCCCGCCTGGCCGCCACCGTCCGCCGTCGTCACGACGCCCTGGCCTCCACCGCCGGGCTGAACAGCGAGGTTTTCGACGCCCTGGTCGTCCTGGCCGCCGGATCTTTCACCCCCGACGCCATCGCCGACGGCTTCGCCAAGGTCCAGGCCCTCGAGGCCGACATGGACGAAGGCCGGCGCCGACGCCTGGCCAAGCTGGGCTTTGATCAGGAAGAAGCCGCCGAGCTGGCCGACCTCCACACCCGCAACTTCATGTAGCGCCGCTTGGCCGGGCTTTTGAACACCGTGGCGGTGCTGGAAAGCCCGAAGAACGGAATCAGACCCGCAGGGCTTGGAGCTTGTCGGCCAGCTTGGAAACGGCGGCGACGACGGGGCTACTGGGGTCGAAGTCGATCAGGGGGATCTCGGCCTTGTCGGCGTCGAGCACCTGGGTGCTCCAGGGCAGCTCGCCCTCGAGGGTGAGCTCGTGGCGGGCGCAGTACTCGGCGATGGCCGAGGCGTCGTCGGGAGAGCGGAGCTTGTTGGCCACCACGCCGACGCGCTTGATGGGCAGCTCGGCGGCTAAGGCGGCCATGCGCCGCGCCGTCTCAAAGGACCGGTAGTAGGGCTCGACGACCAGCAGCAGGGCGTCGACATGGCGGGTGGTGCCCCGGCTGAGGTGCTCGGGCGACGCCTCGAGGTCGAGGATGCTGATGGTGTTGTCGAGCTCCTCGATGTCGGCCAGCAGGGCGCTGACGGTGGCGTGAGCGGAGCACAGGCAGCCCTCGTCGGCGTGGGCGGGCATGGCCATCTTCAGGACGTGCACGTTGTCGGGCGCCAAGCCCCCGTACCGGGAGACGATGTCCATCACCGGCTCCTTGAGGGCGGCGTTCCCGTTCAGCTTGCGGGAGACCAGGCCCATGGGCAGGGGCTGGATGGCCTCAGCCCGCTCCCGGTCGATGCCAAGGGCGGTAGCCACGTTGGGGTTGCTGTCGCCGTCGACGACGATGACGTCGCATCCCTGGCGGGCGAAGAGCCGGGCCATGGTGGAGGAAAGGGTGGTCTTTCCGGCGCCACCCTTTCCGGCGACAGCGACACGCAACGACGTCATCGGGTCAGGCTCTCCGTCAGGCTCTCTACCGGTGCGCGCTCGACGATCTTGTCGTACCGGGACAGGTAGGCGGACAGGAAGCGGCGGCCCTCGCGAAGGGCGCCGGCCCAGGCATGGAGCCACTCGACTCCCTCATCGGTGAGGCGGTAGCTGCGGCGGGCGGGCCCGGCAGTGGAGTGCTCCCACCAGGAAGCGACCAGCCCGTCCTGCTCCATGACCCGCAGGGCCCGGTACAAACCGCCGGGGTCCACGTTGCGGAGCCCGAGCTGGGCGATCTGCTCCAATAAGTCGTAGCCGTGGGCCGGTGTCTCGGCGATGAGCAGGAGCAGGCTTGCCCGCAGGTAGTTGCGTGGCAGCCCTCCCTGCGGCTCCTCGGTGCTGCGTCCCTTCATTGCGCCCTCCCCTTGCCCGGTGTCCCGAAATGTCGTGTGCGTCAGTTCTGCGATTTTCAGTATCGGTCAGTGCTCGTGTTCGTGCAGTTGCTCTTTCATCGCCCGGTCGCGCAGGCAGGCGTCGGCCTCGTCGGGCGAGTTGTGGCACCAGCAGTCGGCGCTGCACTCGCCGTGGGTCGGCTTCATGAGCTCCTCGAAGGAGGCGGCGAACTCCAGGCCGCCCTCGCGGGCACCGGCCTCGGAGAGGCGGTACCGGTCGTCGACGCTCTCGACGTAGCCCTCCTGGCAGAGGCGGTCGAGGTACTGGACCCCGATGTGGGAGTCGACCCCCAGGAAGCGCTCCAGGAGGGTGGCGTCGACCTGGTCGCCGAAGCCCTCACCCTTGAGCCAGAACATCACCTGAAGGATCTCGCTACGCCAGTAGAGAGCCCGGAGGGCCTCTGACTTCGGCGGGTGCATGACTTCTTCCACTGAGCCTCCTGGAAGTCAGTGTCCTGCGAGGACTACGGAATTCGGCGATGCTGCGAACGCACCTGGAGCTTGATCGATTCCACCAATCTTTCCTGCCGGTGGCCCCCAGATAGGTGTAGTCTACACTTACCAATCGCAAATACGGGGGGTTCTTTTCATGCCTGCGACCAGAGGCCGCGCTTCGACCTCGGCACCGACGATCCGTACCCGCAAGGCCGGCGGGTCCCGTGAAATCGTGCTCCCGGACGAGCCCCAGGGCACCGTCGTACCGGCTGGCGATCCGGGCATCGAGAACTGGCGGGAGAACCCGCTCGACCCGATGGCCCCCATCGGGATCCGCTCCCGGGCCGTCGAGCCCGACACCAGCCGCATCCGCCTGGGGCCGCTGGAGAAGATCTACCTGATCTGGATGGTCGGCGGCTCCTGTGACGGCTGCACCGTGTCGGTCACCGCCGCCACCCATCCGCGGGTGGAGCACCTGCTGGCCGGCATCGTGCCCGGCCTGCCCCGGGTGGAGCTGATCCACACCGTGGTCTCCACCGAGGTGGGCCCGGAGTGGACCCACAACCTGTTCATGGCCGAGCGCGGCGAGCTCGACGCCCCCTACGTCATCACCTGGGAGGGCTCGATCATGGACGAGTCCATCGCCGGTGACGGCTACTGGATGGGCCTGGGCGAAGACCCCCAGACCGGCCGCCAGATCACCTCCCTGGAGTGGCTCGACCGCCTGGCCCCCGGCGCGGCCGCGGTCATCGCCATCGGCACCTGCGCCTCCTGGGGCGGCATCCCCGGGGCCAAGGGCAACGTCACCAACTCCATGGCCGTCATGGACTACCTGGGCAAGGACTTCCGCAGCGCCTTCGGCGTGCCGGTGGTCAACGTGCCCGGCTGCGCCCCCGTCGGCGACAACTACATCGAGACCGCGGCGGCGGTGTGCCTGTTCCTCAACGGCCTGGCCCCCCTGCCCGAGTTCGACGAGCTGGGCCGGCCGGCCTGGCTGTTCGGCGAGACGGTGCACCGCCACTGCCCCCGGGCCGGCTACTACGAAGAGGGCGTCTTCGCCCGGGAGTACGGCGACAAGGAATGCCTGGTCGAGCTGGGCTGTTGGGGCCCGGTGGTGCAGTGCAACATCGCCGAGCGGGGCAACGTCGACGGCCACGGCGGCTGCATGCAGATGGGCGGCATCTGCATCGGCTGCACCATGCCCGGCTTCCCCGACAAGTTCAGCCCCATCAGCGAGATCGCACCGGGATCGCTGATCTCCTCCACCACCTCCCGGGCCGTGGGCGGCTTCATCCGCCGCATGCGCTACCTGTCCCGGGTCGACAAGAACATGACCGTGCGCTGGGAGAAGGACTCCCCCTCCGCCTGGAGCCGGGGCAAGACCGGCCCCCGGGGCGCGGTCAAGGTCGTCCACAAGGTGTACTCGAAGTACCAGCACAGCCACGAGGGTGGCAACGACAAGATGCACGGTGAGACCCATGAGGGTCGGGGGCGCAACCGCTTCGAAGCCGGCCACAACTGGTAGTCCGGCGCCTCGTTCGGCGCCGTACAAACCGATCAAGGGGCAGCCGGCCTCCCGGCCGCCACCCGCAGCCGCACCAACAGCTGCACCAACAAGAACCTGCCAGCCCGAGGGAGATCACTCGCGATGTGTTTCAAGAACCTGCCAATCGAATTCGACACCGGTGGTAAGGCGCGCCTCAGGGAAGGCGTCACCGACCCCTACTCGGTGACGGTGGCCGAGCCCAAGGGCTATGTCCGCCGCAAGGAGGGCCCCGGCGCCCAGCTGGCCGCCCCGCCCCGCCTGCGGGACTGGAACATCGACCCCATGACCCGGGTGGCCGGGGCCCTGGCCGTGCACACCGTGC
>Ga0247713_1000384_pt1 | contig 28642 bp, 22 predicted proteins | sample 21E_NmetaG_FD_189936 | JGI IMG/M metagenome (GOLD analysis project Ga0247713, IMG submission 189936) | Soil microbial communities from hillslope of Landscape Evolution Observatory, University of Arizona, Oracle, AZ, United States - 2-1-E_N | ecosystem: Engineered > Artificial ecosystem >... | reverse complement strand
CCACGCCGGTGACGACGAGCGCCTGCTCACGGCTGCCCGCGCGCTGCGGGCCCGCCTCAACTGAACCTCAGTCGTCCCCGGAGCTTCCCGAACGGCGCTCGGATGACGCGCCCGCGGGCGGGGGCGGGGGCGGTGGCGGCGGAAGCGCGGGGATCGGCTCGGGCGGCACGCCCTCGAGGGCGACGGCCATGAAGTCGCGCCACACCGGGGCCGCGGACTGCCCACCGGTCATCCCCGGGTAGGGCTGGCGGCGGTCGGGGTGGCCGACCCACACCGCGGTCGACAGCACCGCGGTCGTGCCGACGAACCAGGCGTCGGCGAAGTTCTGGGCGGTGCCGGTCTTGCCCGCGACATCCCACCCCGGGATGCGGGCGCGGGTGCCGGTGCCCCGGCTCACGACGTTGCGCATGGCGTCGATCATGGTGCCGGCGGTCTCGGGGCTCACCGCCCGGACGCGCACCGGGGCGTGGCGGTAGATCTCCGCGCCGCGTGCGTCGGTCACCCACTCGATGAGGTAGGGGGGCGCACGCTCGCCGCCGGTCGCGAACGTCCCCGTCGCCGACGCCATCTCCAGCGGCGTCGCCCCCCGGTGCCAGCCGCCGATGGCGAGCGCCGGGCCGCGCGCGTGCAGCGGACCGAACGCCGCTTCGGCGTCGACGCCGAGGTGGCCCGCCTTCTCCACCACGTAGCTCACCCCCGTCTCGAGCATGAGCTGCACGAACGAGGTGTTCACGCTGCGCACGAGCGCCTCGTGCAGCGAGATGGTCCCGTAGCTCGCGTTGGCGAAGTTGCGGACCTCGTACGGCGGCTGATGGGGGTCCCACGCGAACGAGCGGGGCCCGGCGCCGTCGATCGGCGACCAGACGGAGCGGCCCCGCTCGAGGGCGGTCGCGAGCACGAACAGCTTCGCCGCGCTGCCGGGGTGGCGCCGACCCTGGGTGGCGAGGTCGTAGGCCTCCGCCGTGAAGTCGCCCCCGCTGTGGGTGGCGACCACCCGGCCGGTGCGCGGGTCGACGGCCGCGATGGCCGCGGTGCGCTGGCCGGGCGACGACGGGTAGTGGCGTTCGACGATGTCGTGGGCGGCCTGCTGCAGGCGCGGGTCGATCGTCGTGTGGATCGCGAGGCCGCCGTTGAAGAGGTTCTCGACACGCGCCGCGCGGTCCGGACCGAACGCCGGGTTCGCGAAGAACTCGCGTTTGACCGCCTCGACGAAGTAGGGCTCGGTGACGGTCCGCTCGCGCTGCGGCATGACCCCCATCTCGACCCCGACCGCCTCCTCGGCGCGCTCGGGGGTGATGTAGCCCTCCTCGGCCATGGCACGCAACACGGCATTGCGGCGGGCGGTCGCGGCCTCGGGGTTGCGGCGCGGGTCGAGCCGCCCGGGCGCCCGGATCATGCCCGCGAGCAGGGCGGCCTGCTCGAGCGTGAGATGCTCGGGGGTGACGTCGAACCACTCCTCCGCGGCGGCCCCGACCCCGTAGGCACCGGCGCCGAAGTACACCTGGTTGAGGTAGCGCTCGAGCAGCTCCTCCTTGGTGAGACGGTCCTCCAGCGCCATCGCGTAGGTGAGCTCGCGGGCCTTGCGCTCGAGCGTCTGCTCGTCGCTCAGGAAGTTCTGCTTCGCGAGCTGCTGGGTGATGGTCGAGCCGCCCTGGGCGACGCCACGCGCCCGGACGTTCGCGACGGCGGCGCGCCCGATGGCCTCCAGGTCGTAGCCCTCGTGCTCGAAGAAGCGGCGGTCCTCCGCGCTGATCGCCGCCTGCCACACGTGGTCGGGCAGGTTCGCGAGGGGCACGAGGCGGCGGTCCTGCTCGTCGTGCAGGACCGCGAGGACGCTCCCGTCGGCGGCGTAGACGACGCTGCGCTCGGCGAGGGCGGGAAGCGTGGAGTCCTCGGGGATGGCGAGGTCGACGGTGACGACGTCGCCGTACCCGCCCGCGGCGGGGACGGTCGCGGCGACGACGAGCACCACCCAGGTGACGGCGGCGGCCCCGAGGCTCAGAAAGCCGGCGAAGGACGGCACGAGGCGCGCGCTCGCCACGCGGACGGCGGCGGATCCGCGCGCTAGCACCCAGCCGGTCCCGTCCACGAGCCGCCGCCCCGCCGCCGGCGCGGCGTTCGCCCACCAGCTCACGTACCAGCCGACGGCCCCGAGCACCGCCCGGCCCACGCGGGGAAGGGCATCCGACAGGCGTACCACCCACCAGCCGGCCCCCCGCAGGAGTTGGCGTGCCACAGCGGCGAGCAGTGGGCGCACCCAGGCCCATGCGCGGCCGGCGAGGAGCAGGACGGCGCCCAGCCATCCCGACAGGCGCACGCGCGTGTCGGACCACGTCGAGGAGGACCGCCGATCGGAGATGGCCACCAGCCCTTTCTACCTTTCGGCAAGGGCGAGGAAACGACGACGGCGCGATGTGCGAGGATCATCGCCCCATGGCGAAGAACGTGCTCACTGCGCAGGGCGAGGACTTCCCTCGCTGGTACCAGGAAGTCGTCGCGAAGGCCGACCTGGCCGAGAACGGCCCCGCCCGCGGGACGATGATCATCAAGCCGTGGGGCTACGCGATCTGGGAGCGCATCCAGGCGGAGCTGGACGCGCGGATCAAGGCGACCGGTCACGACAACGCCTACTTCCCGCTCTTCATCCCCGAGGAGTTCCTCCGCAGGGAGGCCGACCACGTCGAGGGTTTCAGCCCCGAGCTCGCCGTCGTCACGCACGGCGGGGGCAAGGAGCTCGCCGAGCCGCTCGTCGTGCGCCCCACCTCGGAGACGACCATCGGTGACGCGATGAGCCGGTGGGTGCAGGGGCACCGTGACCTGCCGCTGAAGCTCAACCAGTGGGCGAACGTCGTGCGGTGGGAGCTGCGCCCGCGGCTGTTCCTGCGCACCACGGAGTTCCTTTGGCAGGAGGGCCACACGGCGCACGCCACCTTCGATGAGGCGCAGGAGGAGACCGTGACGATCCTCCTCGACGTCTACGACGCGGTGATGCGGGAGGTCCTCGCGGTGCCCGTGGTCCTCGGTCGCAAGACGAAGGCCGAGACCTTCCCGGGGGCGCTCGTCACCTACACGCTCGAGGGGCTGATGCGCGACGGCAAGGCCCTTCAGATGGGCACGAGCCACAACCTCGGGCAGAACTTCGCCCGGGCCTTCGACATCGCCTTCACCGACGAGCAGGGGGAGCGCCGCCTGGCCTACACCACGTCGTGGGGCATGTCGACCCGTGTCGTCGGAGGTCTCATCATGGCCCACGGCGACGACCGCGGGCTGCGCCTGCCTCCCGCCGTCGCGCCGATTCAGGTCGTGGTGCTCGCCGTCAAGGACGAGGCGGTGGGCGAGTGCCGCAACCTCGTCCACCTGCTCGCCGCCGGGGGGGTGCGCGCGCGCCTCGACGACGCGACGAACCAGTCGTTCGGCCGGCGGGTGGTCGACTGGGAGCTGAAGGGCGTGCCGATCCGCCTCGAGGTGGGACCGCGCGACCTCGAGGTGGGTGAGGTGACGCTCGTCCGCCGCGACGTCGACGGCAAGCAGTCGCTGCCGCTCGCCGCAGTCGCCGAGGCGGTGCCCCGACTGCTCGGGGAGATCCAGGGCTCGCTGCTCTCGCAGGCGACCGCGTTCCGGGACGGCCACACCCGCGAGGCGCAGCGGCCGGAGGCGATCGACGGGCCGGGGCTGTGGCGCCTGCCGTGGGACGTGCTCGGCACGGAGGGCGAGGCGCGCCTGGCCACCGACGGCTACACCGTGCGCTGTCTCGTGACCGCCGACGGCGGCGTGCCCGCACCCGCCGCGACCGACGATCTCGTCGCCTACGTCGGGCGCGCCTACTAGATTCGGGCGCTCAGGCGGAGGCGGGCGCCGGGCCGCCCGGCGGGGGCGGGTTCTCCTTCGCGTGCCAGGCGGCACGCGCGCGGGCGAGCACCTCCTTGACCGGCAGGCCCGTTGCCGCGCCGGCCGCGAGCGCGTCGTCGAACTCCGGCGCGACGTTGACGACCGCGTCGTCGAGCGCGCCGACCTTCAGTCGCACGGGCTGCCCGGCCACGTCGACGGTGACCCACCGACGCTCGAGCGCCCACTTGTCGACGAACCAGCCCCGCACGCCGAGCGTGGTCGTCTCGGTGAAAAGCACCCGCCGGAGCGCGTCGCCGCGCTCGGGATCGGCGAGGCACACGAGTTCGACGCCGGGGCGCCCCTTCTTCATGACGACCGGGCACGCCCAGGCGTCGTGCGCACCCGCGGCCCGAAGGGCGTCGAGGACGGGGGGAACGAGCTCGCCGGGCAGGTCGTCGATGGCCGTCGCGAGGACGAGCGCCCGCGACGCTCCTGTGTACCCGGCCGCCTGCCCCAGCACGATCCGCACGACGTTCGGGCGGTCGAGCTCGCGGGCTCCGGCGCCGTAGCCGACGGCCCCGACGACGAGCTGGGGCAGGTCGACCCACTCGTCGGTCCACTCCGCGAGCAGCGCGGCCCCCGTCGGCGTGCAGAGCTCGACGGGCTCGCCGGTGGAGTACGTCGGGGCGCCGGCGAGCAGCGCGAGCACCGCGGGCGCAGGCACAGGTAACAGGCCGTGGTCCCCACGCGTCATGCCGGTGCCCTGTGCGACCGGGCCGCACGTCACCCGCTCCACCCCGAGCGCGTGCAGGCCGGCGCACACCCCCACGATGTCGACGATCGCGTCGAGGGCGCCGACCTCGTGGAAGTGGACCCGCTCGACCGGGCGGCGGTGGATGCGCGCCTCCGCCTCGGCGATGCGGCGGAACGTCGACAGCGCCCGCGCCCGCACCGGCTCGGCGAGGGAGGCGCCGCCGAGCAGCTCACGGACGTTCGCCCACGTGCGCACGACGCCGTCCTCCCGCGCGGTGACGTGCACGCGGGTCGCGCCGACGCCCGCACGGGTCACGGCCTCGGCGCGAATGTCCCACCCGTCGACGCCCAGCCCCCCCACCGCATCGACGATCGTCTCGAGGGCGACGCCGGCGTCGAGCACCGCGCCGAGGAGCATGTCGCCGCTCGCTCCCGAGAACGGGTCGACGTGCGCGACCTTCACGCGGCGCCCACCCGCAGGATGCGGCGAGCGAGCATGGCGGCACCGAAGCCGTTGTCGATGTTCACCACGGCGACCCCCGGCGCGCAGGAGGTGAGGCTCGACAGCAGGGCCGCCAGCCCCTCGAAGGCCGCGCCGTAGCCGACGCTCGTCGGGACCGCGACGACCGGCGCGGTGACGAGACCTGCGACGACCGTCGGCAGCGTGGCCTCCATGCCGGCGACGACCACGACGACGTCGGCCTCTCCGAGCTCGTCGCGCTCGCTGAGCACCCGGGTGATGTCGGACACGCCGAGGTCGGCGAGGAAGCGGCAGGTGATCCCGAAGGCCCGCAGCACCCCGATGGCTTCGCTCGCCACGGGCAGGTCCCCCGTGCCGCCGCTCGCGACGACCACCCGGCCGAGCGCCGGCTGCGGCTCGCACGCGCGCGCGACGAGGAGCCGGGCGACGGGGTCGTAGTCGGCGCCGGGAACCGCCGCGGCGTGGGCGGGCGAGCAGCGGGTCGCGAGCACCGGGGCGGTGCCCGCGGCGAGCAGCTCGGCGACGAGGACGCCGACCTGCTCGGGGGTCTTCGGCTCGGCGTACACGACCTCCGGCTCGCCCGTGCGGGCGGGTCGGGCGTGGTCGAGGCGCGCGACGGGTTCCATCTCCGGCGCAGCCTACGGGCTATCATCGCCGGGCACCGAGGGCAGCCTGCGAGCAGGAGGGTGGCAGGAAGCTTCTTCGAGGCACTCGAGGACGAGGAGGCGGGGCGTGTGGAGCTGACGGCAGAGGCAGTCGGGGGGCTGCTGATCGCGGCGATCCTCATCGGCGTCGCCGCGATCGTCGTCGCGCTCGTGGCGCTGAGCGGGCAGCGCCGCGTGCGGGCCGCGTACCGGGCTTTCAGCCAGGGCAGTCGCGACGACGTGCTCACCCTGCTGCAGCGCCACATCGACGAGGTCGGCGACCTGCGGGCCGAGGTGGCGCGCCTCCAGCGGCGCAGCGACGACCTGCGGGAGCTCCTGCGGTCGGGCCTGTCGCGGGTGGGAACCGTGCGCTATGACGCGTTCGAGGAGCTGGGGGGGCGGCTGTCGTTCTCCGCGGCCCTGCTCGACGAGCACGGGGACGGGCTCGTCATCACCGCCATCAACGGGCGGACCGACACCCGCGCCTACGCCAAGACGGTGACCGGCGGGCGGAGCAAGCACAACCTCTCCCAGGAGGAGGTTCAGGCGATCGAGCGGGCGATGGCCATGGCGGAGCGCACCACCACCCAGGGCGGCGCCCCGGTGGGCGCCGGCCGCCCGCGCAACCGGCGGCCGGCGCCGAGCCGTTGACCGCGGTCGCGTTCCTGGGGCCGGAGGGCACCTTCGCCTCCGAGGCAGCCCGCCGCGCCGCCCCCGACGCGGCCCGCCGGCCCCTGCCGACCATCGACGAGGTGGTCGACGCGGTCCGCGACGGGTCCGTCGACATCGGTGTCGTGCCGATCGAGAACTCGATAGAAGGCTCGGTCAACATCACCCTCGACGCCCTCGCGTTCGGCCCTCCCGGCGTGGTCGTCCGCGGCGAGGTCGTCATCCCGATCTCCATGAACCTCCTCGCGCCGCCGGGCAGCGACCTCGGCGACATCAAGGAGGTGCGCAGCCAGCCCCACGCCCTCGCACAGTGCCGTGGTTGGCTCACCGCGAACCTGCCCGGCGTCGCGGTGGCCGCCTCCACGTCGACGGCCGAGGCGGCGAGGGAGGCCGGCGAGGCCGCCGGAGGCGTCGCCGCCCTCGGCACCCGCCTCGCCGGGGAGCGCTACAGGCTCGACGTGCTCGTCCCCGACATCCAGGACTACCCGGGCAACACGACCCGGTTCGTGGTCCTCGGCCGCCGGCTGTGCCGGCCGACCGGCGCGGACAAGACGTCCCTCGTGGTCTTCTTCGGCGAGGACCGGCCCGGACTGCTCATGCGCGTCCTCGACGAGTTCGCGCTGCGCAGCATCAACCTCACGAAGATCGAGTCGCGCCCGACGAAGCAGGCCCTCGGCGAGTACTGCATCCTCATCGACTGCGCCGGGCACCTCACCGACGCGCGTGTCGGCGAGGCGCTGCGCAGCGTTCACCGCCACGTCGCGGACCTGCGGGTGCTCGGGTCGTTCCCGCGGGCGGACGCGCAGGTCACCACCCCTGAGCCGGCCGACTCCGACGCCGCGTACGCCTCCGCGTCCCGGTGGTTCGCCGACCTCGTCGCGGGGATCGACGACCCGCCAGGTTGACGGCCTCCGGGGGCCGGTTAGCCTTGGGCGCCATGTTGCCCGAGCACGTGGCTTGCAGCCACGGCGTGGCTTCCCTGCGCGCAGCGAGCACTCCCCACCGCACGAGACCCGCCGTGCTGGTGGCCCTGGTGGTCGCGCTGCTCCTCGGAGCGGACCTGCTGCCCGCCGCCGCGGCGCCCGACGACGCGGCGCTCCGCGCCCGCCAGGAGCGTCTCGAGGCCGAGCGGGCGGGGCTGCACGAGGACCTCGGCCGCGCGGAGGGGGAGCGCTCGCGGGTGTCGGCCGCCCTGGCCACCGCCACGGCCGAGGTCGACCGGCTCACCGGCGAGCTGAACCGCCTGCGCGACGAGACCCGCGCCATCGAAGAGGAGGTCGCCGCTCTGGAGGGCGCCGCCGCCGCGAGCCGCGACCGCATCGCCCGGCGCGTCGGCGCCCTGTACCGGGGCGCGGCGCCGAACGACTTCCTCGGCCTGCTCGCCGGCGCGTCGAGCGCGGAGGTCGCCGAGCGCAGCCACTACCTCGTGGCCCTGACCCGCACCGACCGCGCCGACCTCGAGACGGCCGCGGCGGTCGGGCGGCGCCTCGTCGTGCGGCGGGCCGACCTCGCGGAGGCGACCGCGCGCCAGGAGGCCGTCGCCCAGGAGTCCCGGCTGGCCTGGGCCGAGCTCGACCGCCAGCTCGCCGCCGCGGGCCAGGCGGTCGCCGGGGTGCGGGGCCGCATCGCTGCGGGCGAGGACGAGGCGCGCAGCATCGCCGGGGAGCTCGAGGCCCGCCGTCAGGCACGGGCGCGGGCCGACCAGGTGGCCGCCGAGCGCCGCCGGGCCGAGGGGCGGGCACGGGAGGCGGCGGAACGCCGCCGCCAGGTGGCCCCCAGCCGCTCGGCGCCCCCTCCCGCCGCCGTCCCCGTCCGTCCGCCCGTGCGTGTGCCCGCCGCTCCTTCGACCCGGGCGGCGCCCGCCCCGCCGGGTGGGGCTGGCATGGCCTGCCCGCAGGACCATCCCCGGTCGTTCACGGACACCTGGGGCGCCCCGCGAAGCGGCGGGCGCCGGCACCAGGGCACCGACATCTTCGGGGCGATGGGCGGCAACGTGTTCGCCATCACCTCGGGCACCGTCGAGTGGGCCCGTTCGGGGGGCAGCGCCGGCCGGTGGCTGTCCCTGCGCGGCGACGACGGCGACCGCTACTGGTACATGCACCTGTCGGGCTTCGTCGCTTCGGGAGGTCAGCGGGTCGGCGCGGGCGAGCTCATCGCCTACAACGGCGACACCGGCAACGCGCGGGGCACCAGCCCGCACATCCACTTCGAGCACCACCCCGGCGGGGGACGACCGGTCAACCCCTACCCGCTGCTGCGGCGGGTGTGCGGCTGAGGCGGTTGGCTAGCCTGTCGGGCGTGCACGCAGCCGCGCTCCTCCTCCGGATCGACACGGAAGACCCGTTCGATCCCGCCATCGACACCCTGCGCGACCTCTACGACGAGCTCGTGGGCGCGCTCCCGCTCGTCGCGCTCGCGCTCATCCTCGCGGCCTTCGGGATCGTCGTCGCGACCTGGGCGTCGCGGGGGGCCGCCCGCGCGCTCGGCCGCACACGCGCCGATCGCATGGCGGTCAGCCTCGTCGCCCGTCTCGTGCGCGTGCTGCTCGTCGTGGCGGCGGTCCTCGTCGCCCTCGCGGTCGCCGGCGTGCCGGTCGGACCGGCGCTCGCGGGGCTCGGGGTGGCCGGCATCGCGGTCGCCCTCGCGATGCAGAACATCCTCGAGAACTTCATCGCCGGCCTCATCCTGCTCGCCCGCAAGCCGTTCCGGGCGGGGGACCAGATCGGGTCGAACGACCTCGAGGGCACCGTGGAGGAGATCGACCTGCGCGTGACGCGGCTGCGCAGCTTCGACGGCGAGATGATCCTCATCCCCAACATCGAGGTCTTCCAGAACCCCATCGTGAACTTCACGCGCCAGGGGGCCCGTCGGGCGCACCTGTTCGTCGGCGTGGACTACCGTGACGACCACGACTCCGCGCGGGAGGTCATCCGCGCGGCGGTCGCCCGGGTCGAGGGCGTCCACAACGAGCCGCCGCCGGAGGTCTGGCTCGCCGAGCTCGGCGAGTCGAGCGTGGACTTCGAGCTCGTGTACTGGACCGCGCCGCAGCGCCTCCTCAGCCGCCGCGTGCAGGACCGGGTGCTCGCGGCGGTGAAGACCGCCATCGCCGATGCCGGCATGACGATCCCCTGGCCGATCCGCACCCTCGTCATGGACTCCCGCGTCGAGATCGCCCGGCCCGGGGACGGGTCCCGGTGAACGCCTCCCCCCCGCCTCCCGCGCTCGCCTGGGCGACCCACCGGACCCTGCTCGTCGTCGTCGCCGCGCTCACGCTCGTCGCCGCGGGCGGCATCGCGGCGCTGTGGCCGCGCGGCGACGTGGGGGTCGAGGAGGAACCCGGCGCCGGCCAGACCACCGAGCTCGTCGACGCGGTGCTGCTCGAGGTGACCGAGGTGGAGGACCCCTTCGCGGACGCCTTCGGCCTGCTGCCGGACGCGGTGAACGTCGAGATCACCGCGCGGCTCGAGACGACCGGGGAGGTCGTCACCTTCGAGATGGTCGACGACACGGGCAGCTTGTTCGCCGCTGGACAGCGGGTGCGGCTCGCCGCCATCGAGACGCCCGAGCAGCCGGTCACCTACGCCGTCGCGGACTTCCGCCGGGAACGGCCCCTCGCCCTGCTCGCGGCGCTGTTCTTCGCCGCCGTCCTCGCCTTCGGGCGCTGGCAGGGCCTGCGGGCTCTCATCGGGCTGGGGCTGACGTTCCTGCTCATCATCGGCTTCATCGTCCCCGCGATCCTCGCCGGGCGCTCGCCGGTGGCCGCCGCGCTGTTCGGGGCGCTGGCGATCATGATCGTGACCCTCTACCTCGCGCACGGCTACTCGCGCAAGACGACCGCCGCGGTCGTCGGGACCGCTGCCGCCCTTGCCCTCACCGGCCTGCTCGCGATGGCCTTCGTCGCCGCCGCGTCGATCACCGGCTTCACGAGCGAGAACGCCCGTCTGGCCAACCTCACGGTCGGGGGCCTGAGCCTGCAGGGGCTGCTGCTGGCGGGGATCATCATCGGGGGGCTCGGGGTCCTCGACGACGTGACGATGGCGCAGTCCTCGACGGTCTTCGAGCTCCACAGGGCCAATCCCCGGATCGGCTTCGCCGGCCTGACCCGCGGGGCGCTCAACGTCGGCCGCGACCACATCGCGGCGACCGTCAACACCCTGTTCCTCGCGTACGCGGGGGCGGCGCTGCCGCTGCTCATCCTGTTCGCCACCGGCATCGACGGGTTCTTCGAGATCCTCACCTCCGAGATCGTGGCGGTGGAGGTCGTGCGCACCCTCGTGGGGTCCCTGGGCCTCATCGCCGCCGTGCCGATCACGACGGCGCTGGCGGCCGCCCTGGTCGTCGCCGAGCCCCGGGCGGCCCACAGCGAGGCCCCCGCAACCGGCCACGCCCACGGCCCGCTGCCCGGGCTCGCGGCCGACCCTGTGGGCGAGACGCCGTCGGGACCCGCCGAGGCGGGACTCAAGGAGTCCGCGCCCGAGGACGACGACGAGTGGGTCGTGCGGCTGCGCAGCGCGTACCGGTTGCCGCACGACGCCTCCGCCCATCCCCGCTCGGACGACGAGCCGAGCGACTGACGTGGCCGACCGGCCGCGCCCTCCCACCACTGCCAGCCCCACCGACGGACGCAACCCATGAGATCCGCAGCTGCCGGCGCGCTCGCGTGCGCCCTCCTCCTGTGCTCGTCCGCGGCCGCCCTCGCGTCCGACGACGAGCCGCCGACCTTCCGGGCGTGGTCGACCGGGGACTCGACCGACTACCGGCAGGTCGTCGCCCTCACCTACCCCACGGCGAGGGGGACGACCTACCGCGACGACTACGACGCCCTTCGGGGCGGCGGCACCCGCGTGCACCGCGCGACCGACATCTTCGGCGCGATGGGCGAAAGGGTCTACGCGGCGCAGTCGGGGACGATCGTGTGGATGGCGGGCCAGGACCCGGTGGCCAAGCACCCCACCGCCGGCTACGGCATGCAGATCCGGGGACCCGGCGGGCGGGTGTACGCCTACTACCACCTCGGACCCGACAGCGCCGGCCCATCGAAGGCCCTCGCCCCGGGGCTCGAGAAGGGCGACCGGGTGGAGCGCGGCCAGCATCTCGGCTTCCTCGGCGACTCGGGCAACGCCGCCGGCGGCACACCGCACCTGCACTTCGAGATCCACGACGACCGGGTGACCGACCCGTACGGCTCGAACCGCATCAACCCGTTCCTCTCCCTGCGCGACGCCGAGCACCGCGGTGACTACCCGTCCGCCGGCGGGGTGCGGGTCGGGCCGCCCCTCCCGGGCGAGGGCGCCGGGCCCGATGCCGTGCCCGCGCCGGCACCGGTCGTAGACCGGATCGCGGGCCGGGACCGCGTCGGCACCGCGGTCGCGCTGTCACGCGCCGCGTTCGACGCCGCCGAGCACGTCGTCGTGGCGGCGGCGGGGTCGTTCGCGGACTCCGTGGCGGCCGGTCCCCTCGCCGCGCGCCGCGGCGGACCCGTCCTCACCACCAGGGCGGCCCGGTTGGAGCAGGACGTCGTCGACGAGATCACCCGTCTCGGGGCGACGCGGGTCACGGTCGTCGGCGGGGAGGCCGTCGTGCCGGTGCAGGTCGAGCGCGACCTCGTCGACCGCGCCGGGGTGGCCCCGAGCCGCATCGACCGCCTGAGCGGCGCGAACCGCTACGAGACGGCCGCGGCGATCGCCCGCGCGGTGTGGGCGGGCGGGGGTGTCCGGCGCGCCGGGGTTGCGCTCGGCACGCACCCCGAGGAGGAGCGGGCATGGCCCGACGCGCTCGCGGCCGGCTACCACGGGGCGGTGAGCGGGGCCCCGGTGCTGCTCGTGGCGCCCCATGGTGTGCCCGGGGCGACCGCTGCGGCGCTCGAGGGCGTGGCGGAGGCCACGGTCGTCGGGGGGACCGGCGTCGTCTCCGACGACGTCTTCGCAGACGTCGCCCGACGGGCCGGCGTGGTGCGGCGGCTGGCAGGCCCGGACCGCTACACCACCGCGGCCGCCGTCGCCGAGGACCTCCTCGGGCGCGGGGTGTCGCCCCGACGCATCTGGGCCGCCACCGGGCGCTCCTACGCCGACGCGCTCGCCGCCGCCCCGGCGGTCGCGCGCGCCGGTGAGGTCCTGCTGCTCGTGGACGGCCTCGACGACGGCAAGGACGCGCGCCTCGGGCCCTGGCTGACGGCCCGCGGCGCCGACATCCGTGCCGGCCGGGTCATCGGCGGGGCGGCGGCGGTCACCGAGGACGCCCGCCGGCGCCTCGCCGAGCGCATCGCGTAGCGACCGGAGGGCACGCCCGGCGCTGGTAGCCTCGCCCCGCGATGATCGACATCCGTCTGCTGCGCGAGGACCGCGGCGAGGTCGCCGCGGCCCTGGCGCGCCGCGGGGTGGCCGCGGAGACGCTCGCGCACGCCCGCGCCCTCGACGAGGAGCGGCGCGCGCTCATCACCGCGGGGGACGAGCTGCGTGCCGAGCAGAACGCCCGGTCCCGCGCGATCGGTGGCGCCGCGCCCGACGAGCGGCCCGCGCTGATAGACGCGGTCAAGCAGGTGTCGGCCCGCCTCGACGAGCTCGAGCCCCGGCAGGCCGAGGCCGAGGCGCGCCTCGACGAGGCCCTCGTGCGGATCCCGAACCTTCCTCATCCCGACGCGCCCGACGGCGCCGACGAAACCGACGCCGTGGAGGTCGCCGCCTTCGGTGGCAAGCCGTCGTTCGACTTCCCCGTCCGCGACCACCTCGAGATCGGCGAGGCGCTCGGGCTCATCGACGTGGCGCGCGCGGCGAAGGTGTCGGGCAGCCGGTTCGCCTACCTGCTCGGACAGGCCGTGCTGCTCGAGCTCGCACTCGTGCGCTACGCCCTCGACCGCCTCGTCGCCGCGGGGTTCACGCCGGTCGTCCCGCCGGTGCTCACCCGCGCGGAGCCGCTGTTCGGCACGGCGTTCCTGCCCGGCGGCGCCGAGCAGCTCTACGAGATCCCCAAGGACGACCTCTACCTCGTCGGCACGTCGGAGGTGCCGCTGGCCGGCATGCACCTCGACGAGATCCTGGCGGCCGAGGACCTGCCTGTGCGCTACGCCGGCTTCTCGACCTGCTTCCGCCGGGAGGCGGGCACCTACGGCAAGGACACGCGCGGCATCTTCCGCGTCCACCAGTTCGACAAGGTCGAGATGTTCTCGTTCGTCGACCCGGGCGCTTCGGAGGAGGAGCACGCGCGCCTGCGCGATCTGCAGATCGACCTGCTCGCCGGTCTGGGCCTGCACGGGCGCGTCGTCGACATCCCGGTCGGCGACCTCGGCGACGCGGCCGCCCGCAAGTACGACATCGAGGTGTGGCTGCCGGGCCAGGAGGCGTACCGGGAGCTCACGAGCGCGTCGAACTGCACCGACTACCAGGCCCGCCGGCTGCGCTGCCGCTACCGGGTGGCCGACAAGGAGACGGCGCTCGTGCACACGCTGAACGGCACCGCGGTCGCCGTGGGCCGCACGATCATCGCACTCCTCGAGACACACCAGCGGGCGGACGGCACCGTTGCGGTGCCTGAGGCGCTCCGATCCCACCTCGGCGCGGACGTCATCGGCTGAGCCCCCGTCGGCGGGCCGCCGCGTACTCGGCGGGGTCGTTGACGTTGACGACCGAGTCGAGGCCGGGGTCGGCGGCGGCGAGCGCGGGGTCGGCGAGCAGGGCCGCCTCGTCGAGGCGCACGGTGCGGCAGTCGCCCGGCAGGTCCCCGAGGCGCAGGCGCCCCCCGGCCAGCCTCGCCTGGGCGGTCGGCAGCACGGCGGTGCGGTAGCCCGCGGCGAGCGGCTGCGCGCGCCCGCCCACGACGGGCAGCACGATGTCCGCGTCGTCGTCGAAGCCGGCGAGGACCCGACGCACGAAGGCCTCGCGGAGGAACGGCAGGTCGGTGGCGCACACGAACGCCCGGTCGGCGTCGCGCGCCGCCGCCGTGAGCCCGGCGACGAGACCCTGGAGCGGGCCGAGCCCGTCGCGCGGGTCGTCGACGACGCGGACGTCGGGGTGCAGCGGCGGCAAGTCCTGGCCGGCGGCGCGCACGACCACGACGGGACCCGTGACCGCCCTGCCGAGGACGTCGCAGGTGCGGCGCAGCAGCGTCGAGCCGTGCCACTCGAGCGCCGCCTTGGCCCTCCCCATCCGCGACGAGCGGCCCCCCGCGAGCACGACCCCGGCTGCGGGCAGGGTGCTGCGCACGGTCACGCCGGCTGACCGGGCGACCTCGCCGACGGTGTCGCGCATGTCGTTCCACCTCCTCGAGGCGACGCTACGGCCTCACGTCACCGAAGGGTCAAGCACGGGTTTGGCCTGCCGGCGCGCCCGGGCCGACCCTGACAGCAGAACGCCCCGGCCGAGACGGCCGGGGCGAGCGTGGGAGAAGGGCGTCAGACGACCCGCACGTTCGATGCCTGCTGGCCCTTCGGGCCCTGCGTCACCTCGAACTCGACCTTGCCTCCCTCGGGAAGCGTCTTGAAGCCGCTCCCCTGGATCGCGGAGAAGTGGACGAACACGTCGTCGCCGTCCTCCCGCTCGATGAAACCGAAACCCTTGTCGTCGGAGAACCACTTCACGGTGCCAACAGCCATGTGCAACCTCTTCTTTCGTGAGCACGGGTCCGAAAGTGAACCCGGGAAGGGATCTGCACCAGCGTGGTACCACTGCAGCGTTCGCGAAAGTCGCCCCTTCTCGGTCAAGTCTACCAGCGGATGGCGCCGGGTTGCCGGGCAGCTGGCAACCTTTCGGGGCCGTGCCGCACCCGGTTGGGAAGCCCCGTCTACGCGGGGCCGTTCGACGCGCGCCGAGCGACCCTACCGGCTGCGGCGCCGGCCGGCGGCGCTCCCTCGTCGGCCGCCGGCGGCGGCGCGGCGCCGCCCCGGTGGCGCTCGAGGTAGGCGTCGAAGCTCCACGGCTCGCGCCCCGGACCGCCGTCGAGGAACTTCTCCGCCGCTTTCTGCCCGCTTTCGAACAGCCGCCGCTGCGTCGGCCTGTCGAGGGAGAAGTCCGTCGACCGCACGCCCTTCGTGTCGATGAAGATGGTGCGGTCCACCGCCTCCTTCGACTCCAGGTGGAGCCGGTCGTGGAAGCTCGTCATCGTGCCGACCATGGCCCGTGTGAGGCTCAGGACCCCGCGCACGTCGAAGGCCGCCGCCTCGTCCGACGGGCGGTCCGACAGCTTGATGCCAAACGTCGGCCAGCGGGGTCGCTGCGCGTCCCGGCGGTCGAAGCACTCCACCGGGAAGTTCGAGAGCATGCCGCCGTCCACGAGCCAGCACTGCCGCCCGGTACGGCGGTCCTTCAGCTTGACGGGCCGGTAGAAGAACGGGATCGACATGGACGCGCGGACGGCGTCGACGACGGCGACCTCGTCGGCGTTGCAGCCGTAGCGGTGGTAGTCCCACGGCAGACGCCGCAGCGCTCCCTGCGTGACGTCGGAGACCATGACGACGAGCCGGTAGTCCTGCTCGGGGGGAAGGGAGGTGTTCGGGTCGTCGCCGCGGAGGTTCCCGAAGGTCCGCACCTGTCGGTCGGCGAGCTTCTCGGCCAGCCACTCCCGCAGGTAGTCGCCCCGGTAGATGCCGTTGCTCGTGAGCAGGGCGAGCAGCTGCCCCGGACCGCCCAGCCGCGACAGCGCGCTCGCGTCCTGGAACCGGCGGTAGTCGAGGGTCTCCATGATCTCGGCCATCGTCGCCGTCGGCATCCGCGCCGCGGTGAGCGCCCCGACGATGGCGCCCGCCGAGGTGCCCCCCACGCGCGAGAACCGGTAGCCGCGGTCCTCGAGCACGGACAGGGCGCCGACGAGGGCGATGCCCTTGACCCCACCGCCCTCGAGCACGAGGTCGGCGCAGAGGTCCGGTTGCTGCCCGCTGTCGGCCATGACTCGCTCCTTTTCGAAGGCTCGCCGCCGCCAACCCCGGATGACGTCCCGCGGCGGCCCGCCGCCTTCACCCGCAACCGCCTTCCCTCGCTATCCGGGCGAAGCGCACGAACACCATGGGCCAACCTGCGGGAATGCGCAAGCCCTTTCTGCCGGCCAGCGCCCGTGGACGAGGTGCACGGGAACCGGTTCGCCGTCGGCCGCCCGGAGGTCCGCGATGGGGCTCGAGCCGGTGGTGGGCGCGGGGGCCTCGTAGCGGCCCGCGAGGCCGACGAGTGCTCCGGGGCGCCACCCGGGCGTGCGGGCGGCGTGCGTGACGACACCCGCTGCTGCGCGCGCCCTCTTGGACCACCCGAGCACGGGCGGCCCTCCCCGCGGTGATGCGGGGGACGACGGTACCGGGAACCGCCGATGGGTCGTGTGGTCTGCGGCGGCAGCCATGCTTCATTATCGTGCCTGCCACCGGAGGGTGCGGTAGGCGTGGTCGCCGGTGCGTTGTACCGGCGCGCAGGGGAGCCGATGGGTAGCCTGCGCCGACCGACTGTGACGATGGAGCCTGTCCGTGGTGTCGAAGCCAGGGCTGCCGGGGCTTGCGGGTGTGGCCGTCGGCTTCCTCACGCGGCTGCCGGTGCGCCACCCCGGCCAGCTTCCCGACGACGCCCTGCGGCGTGCCGGTGGGGCGTTCCCCGCCGTGGGCCTGCTCGTCGGTGCGGTCGGCGTCGGCGTGCGCGCGCTCGCCGAACCGCTGTGGGGTCCCGTCGCGGCGACGGTGGTGGCTGTCGGCGCAACGATCGTCGTGACCGGCGCCCTGCACGAGGACGGCCTCGCCGACACCGCTGACGGGCTGTGGGGCGGCGGGGACCCCGCCGCGCGCGTCGCGATCCTGCGCGACAGCCGGCTCGGCACCTACGGCGTGCTCGTGCTCGTGCTCACCGTCGGGCTGCGGGTCGCGCTGCTCGCACCGCTCGGCCTCGCCGCCTTCGCCCGGGCGCTGCTGTGCGCGCACGTCCTCGGGCAGGGCGCCTCGCTGCTGCACGCCCACGCGCTGCCGCCGGCGGCCGCCAGCGGGTCGGGCGCACGCATGGCCGGCCGGCTGCCACGCGGCGGCGCCGCGTTCGCGGGCGCCACCGTGCTCGGCACCGTCGCCGCCGCCACAGGCCTGTGGGCCGTCGCACCGCTCGCCGCGGCCCTGACCGCAGCCCTCGGCACGGGGGTCCTGTTCCGCGCACGCTTCGGCGGCGTCACCGGTGACACCCTGGGGGCGGTGAACCAGGTCGCCCACCTGGCCGCGCTCGCCGCGGTGACCGCGCTGGCCGACGCCGGCCTCCTCTGACGACATCGCGCGTTGACAGCGCGGGAGGCGGTGGACTAGGTTCGCCCCGCTTACGCGGCGCCGGGAGGGTGCCGCGCCACCATCGCGACACACGCGAGAGGCGGTGGGTACCAGGAAGGCCGGTGCAAGTCCGGCGCGGTCCCGCCACTGTAACCGGGGAGCCCTCTCTCAACGGCCACTGCCTTCGGGCGGGAAGGCGAGAGCGCGGCGACGATCCGGGAGCCAGGAGACTGGCCCATCGCCTTGACCCCGGGGACGGGCTATCCCCAAGGAGGCTCTTCGCATGGGCACCGACCTCATTCACGGGCGCGACCTCGCCCTGCCCGCCGCATTCGTCATCGCTGCCGCGGTGGCGGTCCTCTACGCCGTCGGGTTCGACCAGGGGCCCCTCGCCGCGCTGTTCTCCGGCGCCATGAGCGAGTCGGGCGGCGTCCTGCACGACATGTTCCACGACGCCCGGCACCTGCTGGGCGCTCCCTGCCACTAGCGATGCTGCAGGCCAGCCTGCGCCGCGGTCTTGCGGCGGGGCTGCTCGCCGGCATCCTCGCGGGGCTTTTCGGCCTCGCCGCCGGCGAGCCGTCCCTCGACGCCGCGATCGCCCTCGAGCAGGCCGCCGACGCCGACGACCACGGGCTCGGCGAGACGCTCACCCGACCCGCTCAGAAGGTGGGCCTCGTCGCCGGCTCCGCCGCCGTCGGCGCCGTGGCCGGGCTGCTGTTCGGGCTCGCGGCCGCCTGGGCCGTCGGCCGCGTCGGCGGGGACGGCTGGAGCCGCAGCCTGAAGCTCGGCGCCGTCGCGGTCGGCGTCTTCGTCGTGCTGCCGGCGCTCGTCGTGCCCGCCAACCCTCCGGGGGTCGGTGACCCCGACACCGTCGGGACGCGCACCACCGCGTACCTGCTGAGCCTCCTCATCGGGCTGCTCACGGCGGCCGGCCTGCGCACCTGGGTCGCACGCCGCCGCGGGCAGGGTTGGCCGCGCGCCGTCCGCTGGGCGCTCGCCGGGGCGCTCGCGGCGCTCGTCGTCGCCGCGCTCGTCGCGACGCGTCCCGACCTGCCCAGGCCGCCCCCGGAGCTGACCGGCGGGCTGCTCTGGCGCTTCCGCCTCGCCGCCGTCACGACGCAGGGGATCCTCCTCGGGGGCACCGCGCTGCTCTTCGGGTTGTTCGTCCGCCGCGCCGAGCGCGCCGCCGCCACCGCGCCGGCCGCAGCGCAGGCGGCGGGGCCGTGAGCGCCGCGCCGGCTCTTGCGGTGGGCTGGGCCGCCGACGCGGCCGTCGGTGACCCGCGCCGCTTCCACCCCGTCGCGGGGTTCGGCGCGGCAGCGGCACGCGTCGAGGGTCGTTGGTGGCGCGACAGCCGGGCGGCGGGCACCACCTACGCCGGGATGCTCGTCGGCGCACCGACGGTCGCCGTATGGGCCCTGGACCGGTGGGCGCGCCGCCGCGGCGCCGTGCCGGCGGGCCTGCTCACCGCAGCGGTCGTGTGGGCGGCGACCGGTGGCCGCTCGCTCGCTGCCGCCGGCCGGCGCCTCGCCGGCGCGCTCGACCGCGACGACCTCCCCGCCGCCCGGGAGATCCTGCCGTCGCTCTGCGGGCGTGACCCGTCCGGCCTCGACGCCAAGGCGCTGGCGCAGGCGGGTGTCGAGTCGCTCGCCGAGAACACCGCCGACGCTGTCACCGGCCCGCTCGTGTGGGGAGCGCTCGCCGGCCCGGCGGGGGCCGTCGCGCACCGCTGCGCGAACACCCTCGACGCGATGGTCGGCCACCGCAGCCCCCGCCACGCGCGCTTCGGCTGGGCGGCGGCGCGCCTGGACGACGCGCTCGGTTGGCTGCCCGCCCGCGTGACGACGGTCCTGCTCGCCGCGCTCGCACCGGCGGTCGGGGGCTCGGCCCGGGCCGCGTGGGCGACCGCGCGCCGCGACGGCGGGCGCCACCCGAGCCCGAACGCCGGCCGCTGCGAGGCCGCCATGGCCGGCGGGCTCGGCGTCCGCCTCGGCGGGACGATCCGCTACGGCGACGGGCAGGGCGGCCCCGCCCCCCGCGCCGCCGGCGGCACAGAGCTGCGCGGCCCCTTCGGCCATGGTCCGCCGCCCGGGCCCGCCGACGTCCGCCGGGCCGTGCGCCTGTCGCGGCTCGCGGGGGCGGCCGCCGCTGCCCTGGCGTCGACGGCGTCCCTGGCCGCAACGGCTCCGTGGAGGCAACGGTGACCGGCGCGCTGCTCGTCGCGGGCACGACGTCGGACGCCGGCAAGACCGTCGTCGTCGCCGGGCTGTGCCGGTGGCTGGCCCGCCAGGGCGTGAAGGTCGCCCCGTTCAAGGCCCAGAACATGGCCTTGAACGCCGCCGTCACGGCTGACGGCGCCGAGATCGGCCGCGCCCAGGCGGTGCAGGCTGCCGCGGCGGGAGTCGAGGCGGAGGCGGTCATGAACCCCGTGCTGCTCAAGCCCTCGGCGGGCGGGCGGACCCAGGTCGTCGTGCTCGGCCGCCCCGCAGGCGAGGAGGACGCCCGCAGCTACCAGCGGCGCAAGGCCGAGCTGCGCGCCGTCGTCCTCGACGCGCTCGCCGACCTGCGGGCCCGCTACGACGTCGTCGTCTGCGAGGGCGCCGGCAGCCCCGCCGAGGTGAACCTCCGCCACGCGGATATCGCGAACATGGGGCTCGCCCGCGCCGCCGGCCTGCCCACCGTCGTCGTCGGCGACATCGACCGGGGCGGCGTCCTGGCCGCGTTCGCGGGGACGCTCGCGCTGCTCGAGCCCGCCGACCAGGCCCTTGTCGCGGGGTTCGTCGTGAACAAGTTCCGCGGCGACCCGGGGGTGCTCGCCCCGGGCCTGGACGAGCTCGAGGCCCGCACCGGCCGGCCCACCCTCGGGGTCCTGCCGTGGCTCGGCGGCCTCGCCGTCGACGCCGAGGACTCCCTCGCCCTCGACGCGCCCCGTCCCGACGCGGGCCCGCCCGTCGGGGAGGAGGGACTCGACGTCGCCGTCGTCCGCCTGCCGCACACGAGCAACGCCACCGACGTCGACCCGCTCGCCTGCGAACCGGGCGTGTCCGTGCGCTTCACGACCCGGCCCGCCGACGTCGCCGCCGCCGACCTCGCCGTCGTGCCGGGCACGAAGGCCACCGTCGCCGACCTCGCCTGGGTACGCGCGACCGGCATCGCCGGCGCCCTCGCCGCCCGCGCGGAGCGGGGCGACCCCGTCCTCGGCGTCTGCGGCGGCTACCAGCTGCTCGGGCGGCGCATCACCGACGGCGTCGAGTCCGCGGCCGGCACGGTGGCGGGGCTCGGACTGCTGCCGGCCGACACGACGTTCGCACCCGACAAGCTGCTCGCGCGCCCCGCGGGCCACAGCGCCTTCCTGGGCGGGGCCCGGGTCGGCGGCTACGAGATCCGCCACGGGCGCGTCGCGGTCAGCGGCGGCGAGCCGCTCGCCGTCAGCGCCGACGGCACGCCGGAGGGCTGCGTCGCCGGCGCGGTGGCGGGCACCTCGTGGCACGGCCTGCTCGAGCACGACGACGCCCGCCGGGCCCTGCTCGCGTGGGTCGCCGCCACGCGCCGCCGGGCCTTCGTGGCCGCCCGGGTGTGCTTCGCCGACGTGCGCGAGCGCCGGCTCGACGCCCTCGCCGACCTCCTCGCCGACCACGCGGACACCGCGGCGCTGCGCCGCCTCGTCGAGGCCGGTCCGCCGCCGGGTCTGCCCGCCGTACGCCTGGTGACGGGGGCGGCGCGGTGATCGTGCTCATCACCACCGCCGACACCGAGGTGCTCGCCGCCCGCCGCGCCGTCGCGGCGCTGCCGCCGGACTTCCCGGAGGTACGCAGCCTCAACCCGAGCCTGCACCCCGACCCGGTGGCGCTCGCCGACGAGCTCGCGGACGCCGGCCCGGCGGTCGTCCTCGTGCGCCTCCTCGGGGGCCGGCGCGCCTGGGCCGACGGGTTCGACCGGCTCGCGGCCCGCTGCCGGGACGCCGGCGTGCCGCTGCTCGCCTTCTCCGGGGAGGCCACCGCCGACGCCGAGCTCACCGCCGCCTCGACCGCACCCGCGGGCGCCCTCGCCGACGCGTTCGAGTACCTCGTCCAGGGCGGGGTGGCCAACACCGCCCAGCTGCTGCGCTTCGTCGCCGACACGCTGGTGCGCACGGGTTTCGGCTTCGAGCCGCCCGAGCCGCTGCCCGAGGAGGGCCGCTACGGTGAGCGCGCGCACGACCCGGCCCGCCCCACGGTCGGCGTCGTCTTCTACCGCACCCACTGGATGAGCGGGAACACCGGCTTCGTCGACGTCCTCTGCGACGCGATCGAGGACGCCGGCGCGAACGCGCTGCCGGTGTTCTGCTACTCGCTGCGACCGCGCGACGGCGAGGTCGCCGCCCTCGACCTGCTGCGCGGGCAGGTCGACGCGGTCGTGACCACCGTGCTCGCCATGGGCGGCGCGAACGCCGCCGACAGCGACGACGGCTGGGCCGTGCCGGCGCTCGAGGCGCTCGACGTGCCGGTGCTCCAGGCGGTCTGCGCGACGTCGAGCCGGGCGGCGTGGGCGGCCAGTGACCAGGGCCTGTCGCCGCTCGACACCGCGATGCAGGTCGCGCTGCCCGAGTTCGACGGGCGGATCGTGTCGGCGCCGTTCTCGTTCAAGCAGGTCCGCGACGGCGTCGCGACCTACGCCGCCGACCCGGAGCGGGCCGCGCGCGTGGCCGGCACCGCCGTCCGTCTCGCCCGCCTGCGCCGCGACCCCGCCCGTGGCAAGCGCGTCGCCGTCGTCCTGTCGAACTACCCCACGAAGCACAGCCGCATCGGCAACGCGGTCGGCCTCGACACGCCCGCGAGCGCCGTCGCGGTGCTCGACGCGCTGACCGCCGCCGGCTACGACACCGGCACGTGGGCCGCCGAGCGCGCCGCCGGCGCCGGCGAGGACCGGCCGCCCGGTGACGCGCTCGTCCACGCGCTCATCGCCGCGGGCGGGTTCGACACGGAGTTCCTCACCGACGAGCAGCTCGCCCGCCAGCCCGCTCGCCTGCCCGCGGGCCGCTACGCCGAGCGGTTCGCGCGCCTCGACGCCGGCCTCGCCGGGGCCATGACCGCCACGTGGGGCCCGCCGCCCGGCGAGCTCTACGTCCACGACGGCGACCTCGCCTTCGCGGCGCTGCGCTACGGCGACGTGCTCGTCGCGGTTCAGCCGCCGCGCGGCTTCGGCGAGAACCCCGTCGCGATCTACCACGACCCCGACCTCGCCCCGACCCACCACTACCTCGCGTTCTACCGCTGGCTCGACGAGGAGTGGGGCGCGGACGCCATCGTGCACCTCGGCAAGCACGGCACGCTCGAGTGGATGCCGGGCAAGGGCCTCGGCCTGTCGGCGGCATGCGCGCCCGACGCGATCCTCGGCGACGTCCCGCTGCTCTACCCCTTCGTCGTGAACGACCCCGGGGAGGGCACGCAGGCGAAGCGCCGCGGGCACGCGCTGATCGTCGACCACCTCGTCCCGCCGATGACCCGTGCGGAGACCTACGACGAGCTCGCCCGGCTCGAGCAGCTGCTCGACGAGTACTACCACGTCCAGGTGATGGACCCGGCCAAGCAGCGGGCGCTGCAGGGCGAGATCTGGCACCTGCTGCGCGCCGCCGAGCTGACCCGTGACCTCGGCCTGGCCGACCGGGGGGAGGAGGTGTCGGGCGGGGTGCCTCCAGACTTCGACGACCTCATCGTCCACGTCGACGGCTACCTCTGCGAGATCAAGGACCTGCAGATCCGCGGCGGTCTGCACGTCCTCGGCCGCGCCCCTACGGGTGAGGACCGCGTCGGGCTCGTGCTCGCGATCCTGCGCCTGCCGCAGGCGGGTGTGGAAGGGCTGCGCCAGGCCGTCGCGGCGACGTTCGGGCTCGACGAGGCGGCGCTGCTCGACAAGCCGGGCGCGCCGGCGCCCGCGCCACCCGCGCTCGTCGCGCGCTTCCCCGGCCCGGCCCGGACCGCGAGCGACCTCGTCGACCGGCTCGAGGAGGCCGCCCGCGCGCTCGTCGAGGCGATGGACGCCCGCCGCTGGGACCCCGGCGCCGCCGGGGCGGTCACGGCCGAGATCCTCGGCGATCCCGCGCCCGAGGTGGCACGCACGCTCGCCTTCGCCGGCACCGACGTCGTGCCGCGCCTGGACGCCACCGACCGGGAGCTCGGCAACCTCGTGCGCGGCCTCGCCGGGCGTTATGTGCCGGCGGGACCGAGCGGCTCGCCGACGCGCGGGCGCGCCGACGTGCTGCCGACCGGCAAGAACTTCTACTCGGTCGACCCGAAGGCCCTGCCGAGCGAGCTGTCGTGGCAGGTCGGCCAACGCCTCGCCGCCGACCTCGTCGCCCGCCACGTCGAGGAGGAGGGCGTCGTCCCGCGCCAGGTCGGCATCGTCGTGTGGGGCACCGCGGCGATGCGCACCCACGGCGACGACATCGCCGAGATCCTCGCGCTGCTCGGCGTCCGCCCGGTGTGGAACCGCGAGTCGCGGCGCGTCACGGGCCTCGAGCTGATCAGCCTGGCCGAGCTCGCCCGCCCGCGCGTCGACGTGACCGTGCGCATCAGCGGGTTCTTCCGCGACGCCTTCCCCCACCTCGTCACCCTCCTCGACGACGCCGTCGCGATGGTCGCCGGCCTCGACGAGCCCGGCGAGGACAACCCCCTGGCCGCCAACGCCCACGCCGACCGCGAGCGCCTCGTCGCCGAGGGGGTCGCCCCCGACGAGGCGGCCCGGCGCGCCACCGCCCGGGTGTTCGGCTCAAAGCCTGGCGCGTACGGCGCGGGCCTCCTGCCGCTCATCGACGCCCGCAACTGGCAGACCGACGCCGACCTCGCCGAGGTGTACGCGACGTGGGGCGGCTACGCCTACGGCCGCGGCCTCGACGGCGCGCCCGCACGCGCGGACATGGAGCGCACGTTCGCGCGCATGCAGGTCGCGGTGAAGAACACCGACACCCGCGAGCACGACCTGCTCGACTCCGACGACTACTTCCAGTACCACGGCGGGATGGTCGCCGCCGTCCGGGCGCTCACGGGCACCTCGCCGAAGGCCTACATCGGTGACTCCGCCGACCCCGCCAGGGTGCGCACGCGCGACCTGCGCGAGGAGACCGCGCGGGTGTTCCGCGCCCGCGTCGCGAACCCGAAGTGGATCGCGGCGATGGCCCGCCACGGCTACAAGGGCGCCTTCGAGCTGTCGGCGACCGTGGACTACCTGTTCGGCTACGACGCGACCGCCGGCGTCGTCGAGGACTGGATGTACGAGACGCTGTCGGCGAAGTACGTCTTCGACGCCGACGTGCGGGCGTTCCTCGAGCAGTCCAACCCCTGGGCGCTGCGGGCGATCACCGAGCGGCTGCTCGAGGCCGCCGACCGGTCGCTGTGGGCCGAGCCCGACCCCGACACCCTCGGCCGGCTGCGGGCCACGTACCTCGAGCTCGAGGGTGATCTGGAGGACCGCTCGTGACCGCCCCCTACCCGTTCTCCGCGATCGTCGGCGCCGACGACCTGAAGACCGCGCTGCTGCTCAACACCGTCAACCCCGCGATCGGCGGGGTGCTTGTCCGCGGCGAGAAGGGCACCGCGAAGTCGACGGCCGTGCGGGGCCTCGCCGCGCTGCTGCCCGAGGTCGCCGTCGTCGCCGGCTGCCGGTTCGCCTGCGACCCCGACGCGCCCGACCCCGGCTGCCCCGACCGCGGCGCGCACGGGCCGGCCGCGATGCGCCCGGTGCGCCTCGTGGAGCTGCCGGTCGGCGCGAGCGAGGACCGCCTCGCCGGCTCCCTCGACCTCGAGCGCGCACTCGTCGAGGGCACCCGCGCGTTCGAGCCGGGCCTGCTCGCCGGGGCGCACCGCGGGCTGCTCTACGTCGACGAGGTCAACCTGCTCGGCGACCACCTCGTCGACCTGCTCCTCGACGCCGCGGCGATGGGCACGAACATCGTCGAGCGCGAGGGCGTGAGCGTCCGCCACCCCGCTCGATTCCAGCTCGTCGGCACGATGAACCCCGAGGAGGGCGAGCTGCGCCCGCAGATGCTCGACCGGTTCGGGCTCTCCGTCGACGTCCGCGCCAGCCGCGACCCCGCCGAGCGCGCGGAGGTCGTGCGCCGCCGGCTGGCCTACGAGGCCGATGCCGCCGGCTTCGCCGCCGCGTGGGCCGACGCCGACGCGGACGTTGCCGCGACCGTGGTGGCCGCCCGCAAGCTGCTCGCCGAGGTCGTGCTGCCCGAGACCGCCCTCGCCGCGGTCGTCGCCGCCTGCTCCGCCTTCGACGTCGACGGCATGCGCGCCGACCTCGTCACCGCGAAGGCCGCCACGGCGCTCGCCGCCTGGGACGGTCGCACGACGGTGACCGTCGCCGACGTCCGCGCCGCCGCGCTGCTCGCCCTGCCCCACCGCCGCCGGCGGGGCCCGTTCGAAGCGCCCGGCATCGACGAGGAGCAGCTCGACCGGGCCCTCGAGGGCATCGACGACGACAACCCCGACCCTCCCGGCGGCCAGCCGCCGGACGCGCCCCCACCGTCTTGCGGGGGGCCGGGCTCCGGTCCGCCGCCCGCCGGCGGGGACGCACCGGCGGAGGGCGCCGCGGACGACGGCGGGGCGCCGGCAGGGGCCGGGGGCGGTGACGGGCCCGCGGACGGGTCCGCCAGTGGCGCGCCCACCGTGCTGCCCGTCGGCGCGACCTTCGACCCGGTGCTGCTCGCCGCTCTCGGGTCCGGCGCCGGCGCCCTCGGACGGCGCAGCCCGGCCGAGAGCGACCACGGCCGCCACACCGGCGACCGGCGCCCGCGGGGGCCGCTGCGCGACGTCGCCCTCGGGGCCACGCTGCGGGCGGCGGCTCCCCGCCAGCGGGCGCGGGGACGCTCCGGCGCCGGGCTTATCCTGCGGCGCGACGACCTGCGGGAGAGGGTCCGCCGCGGCCGCGAGGGCAACCTCGTGCTGTTCGTCGTCGACGCGAGCGGCTCCATGGCCGCCCGCCGGCGGATGACCGCCGTGAAGGGCGCGGTCGCCTCGCTGCTGCTCGACACCTACCAGCGGCGTGACCGTGTGGGCCTCGTCACCTTCCGGGGCGACCACGCCGACGTGGCGCTGCCGCCGACCGCGTCGGTGGATCTGGCCGACCGCCTGCTCGCCGACCTGCCGACGGGGGGCCGCACGCCCCTCGCCGCGGGCATCGAACGCGCCGCCGAGGTGCTCGCGGCGGAGCGGGTGCGCGACCCGCGCCGGCGTCCGCTCGTCGTGCTGCTCACCGACGGCCGCGCGACGAGCGGCGGCCCCGACCCCGTCGGCGCCGCCGAGCGGGCCGCCGCGGGCCTCGCGCGCATGCGGGCCCCGACGGTCGTCGTCGACACCGAGGACGCCGTGGTCCGCCTCGACCTGGCGGGACGCCTCGCGGCCGCCGCCGGGGGCCCCCGCATCCGCCTCGAGGAGCTCGCCGCCGGCGCGCTCTCACGGGTCGTGCGCGCCGCCACCGCACCAGCCGCGAGGAGCGTCGCATGACCGTCGCCCCCGGCGCCCAGGAGCGTCCCCGTCGCCGCAAGCGCGACGCGCCGCTGCTCATCGTCAACACCGGCCACGGCAAGGGCAAGTCGACCGCGGCGTTCGGCGTCCTGCTCCGCGCGTGGGCGCAGGGCTGGCGCTGCGGCGTGTACCAGTTCGTGAAGTCCGGCAAGTGGCGGGTCGGCGAGCACAAGGCCGCGACGCTGCTGTCGTCGAGCGGCGAGGGCGGGACCATCGACTGGTTCAAGATGGGCGACGGGTGGACGTGGACGTCGCGGGACCTCGACCAGTCCGCCGACCTCGCCCGCGAGGGATGGGAGGAGGTCACGCGCCGCCTCGCCGACGAGACGTACGACTTCCTCCTCCTCGACGAGTTCACCTACCCGATGAAGTTCGGCTGGGTGGACACCGCCGAGGTGGTCGCGACGCTGCGCGACCGCCCCGGGTTCCAGCACGTCGTCGTGACCGGACGCGACGCGCCGCCTCAGCTGGTCGAGATCGCCGACCTCTGCAGCGAGGTCCGCAAGGTCAAGCACCCCTTCGACGCCGGTCAGCGCGGGCAGAAGGGCATCGAGTGGTGAGCGGCCCGGTCGTCGTGCTCGCGGTCCCCGACGGGGCGGCTGAGGCGCTGTCCGCACGCCCGACCGCGCTCGAGCAGGCGGCGACGCCGACCCTCGACCGGCTCGCGGCGCAGGGGCGGGTCCGCCGGGTGCGGACCATCCCGCGGGGACTGGCGGCGGGCACGGAGGTCGGGGTGCCGACGCTGCTCGGCGTGCGGCTCGCCACCGCGCCGTCGCGCGGGCGCCTCGAGGCTGCGGCCGCCGGGGTTGCGCTGGGCGCTGACGAGGGCGCGTGGCGGCTCGACCTCCTCCCCGGGACGCGGCCGGACGCGGGGGGGATCGCCCGGCTCGCCGCGGGGCTCGCGCCCCTCGGCGCCCGGGTGCGCCACCTCGGCGGCCACCGCCTCCTGCTCACCGGGCCCGCCGCCTGGGGTGACGCGCCGCCCGGGCCCCACCAGACCTCCCGGCCGCTCGCGGCGCTCGCCGGGCCTGCATTCGCTGCGGTGGCGGCGCTGGCAGTGGAGGCGCTCGGCGGTGTGCCGGCCTGGCCGTGGGGCCGCCTGGGCAGCGCCGCGGAGCTGCCCGACCTGACCGCGCTGCTCGGCCGGCCGGTCGTCGTCGTCGCCCAGGGCGGCGCCCCCGCCGGCGTGGCCGGGCTGCTCGGCTGCGACCTCGTGCGGGCCGCGCCCGGGGCGGGAGCCGCGGTGGCGGCGGACGCGGAGCCCGGCAGCCTCGTCGTGATCCACGACCCCCGCCCCGACGAGGCGGCCCATTGCCGGGACCGCGCCGGCAAGGTCGCTGCCGTCGAGGCCTTCGACCGCGACGTCGTCGCGCCGGCGCGCGCGGTCGTCGCCGCCCGCGGCGGCGTGCTCGTCGTCTGCCCCGACCACGGCTGCGATCCCCGGTCGGGCCGCCACGGCCGCGACCCGGTCCCGGCGGTGGTGTGGCAGGCCGCCGCCGCACCGGGGGGTGCGGCACCGGGGGATGCGGCACCGGGGGGTGCGGCACCGGGG
>Ga0247713_1000383_pt1 | contig 28697 bp, 34 predicted proteins | sample 21E_NmetaG_FD_189936 | JGI IMG/M metagenome (GOLD analysis project Ga0247713, IMG submission 189936) | Soil microbial communities from hillslope of Landscape Evolution Observatory, University of Arizona, Oracle, AZ, United States - 2-1-E_N | ecosystem: Engineered > Artificial ecosystem >... | reverse complement strand
GCTGCGGGGGCGCGGGGGGAGGCATCGCGCGCCGAGCCTACCGCCGGGGTCCGTCGGGACCCCTCGCCCCCCGGCGCGCGCCGGTAGACTGGGAGGGTCTTCCCCTCCACTCGAGCCCTGGTGACCCTCATGCCCGATCTGCGCACCGGCGCGCGCGACGAGTGCGGCGTCTTCGCCGTCTACGCCCGCGGGGAGGACATCGCAAAGCTCTGCTACTACGGGCTCTACGCCCTGCAGCACCGGGGGCAGGAGTCGGCGGGCATCGCGGTGTCCGACGGCCGGCACATCCTCGTCACGAAGGAGATGGGCCTGGTCGCGCAGGTCTTCGACGAGTCCCGCCTCGCCGGCCTCGACGGCCACCTCGGCATCGGGCACGTGCGCTACTCGACCACCGGCGCGTCGACCTGGGACAACGCCCAGCCGGCCTTCAAGGTGACCCCCAGCGGCGGAGCCATCGCGCTCGGCCACAACGGCAACCTCGTCGCGACCGGTGAGCTCGCCGCGGACCTCGGCGACGCCGGCCAGCGCTGCACGAGCGACTCCGAGCTGTTGACGACGCTGCTCGCCAGGGACGCGGCCACGTCCCTGGAGGACTCGATCGTGCAGGTCGCCTCCCGGTTGCGGGGCGCCTTCTCCGTGGTAGCCATGGACGAGTCGACGATGTTCGGCTTCCGCGACCCGCACGGCGTGCGCCCCCTCGTCATCGGGCGCCTGCCCCGCGGCGGCTATGTGCTCGCGAGCGAGACGTGCGCGCTCGACATCGTCGGCGCCCACCTCCTCCGCGAGGTCGAACCCGGTGAGATCGTGATCGTCGACGACGGGGGGCTGCGCAGCCGTCGCTACGCGGAGGCGACCCCGTCGCTCTGCGTGTTCGAGTACGTCTACCTCGCGCGCCCCGACCACCGCGCCGCCGCGGGCGACGGCTCCCCAGGCACGGGGACCGCCGTGACGAGCGTGTACGCCGCGCGCCACCGCATGGGCGAGCTGCTCGCCGGCGAGGCCGCCGTGGAGGCCGATCTTGTCATCCCGGTGCCCGACTCGAGCAGCGCGGCCGCCGCCGGCTACGCGAGGGCCTCGGGGATTCCCTACGCGGAGGCGCTCGTCAAGAACCGCTACGTCGGCCGGACGTTCATCCAGCCGTCCCAGTCCGTCCGCGAGCTCGGCATCCGCCTGAAGTACAACCCGCTGCGCGACATGATCGAGGGCCGGCGTCTCGTCGTCGTCGACGACTCGATCGTGCGGGGCAACACCTCCCGCCCGCTCGTGGCGATGCTCCGCCAGTCGGGAGCCAGCGAGGTGCACCTCCGCATCACCTCACCCCCCGTGCGCCACCCCTGCTTCTACGGCGTCGACATGGGCACCCGCGCCGAGCTCATCGCGTCGGGCCTGTCCATCGAGGAGATCCGCGACTTCGTCGGAGCCGACTCGCTGGCCTACCTGTCCCTCGACGCGATGGTCACGGCGACCGGGCGAGCGAAGGCGACCCTCTGCCGCGCCTGCTTCGATGGCGAGTACCCCATCCCGGTGCCGTTGGCGCAGCACGAGGGCACGCGGGTGCCTGCGGGCTCGTGAACGAGGAGGGGGCCACCTACGCGGCCGCGGGGGTGGACCTCGACGCAGCGGATGCCGCGGTGGAGGCCATCAAGCCTCACGTGGAGCGCACGCGCCGCCCCGAGGTGCTCGACGCGGTCGGGGGCTTCGGGGCGCTGTTCTCCTTCCCCGCGCGGCGCTACAAGAGCCCGGTGCTCGTGAGCGCCACCGACGGCGTCGGCACGAAGCTCGAGATCGCCCGGGCGCTCGACCGCCACGACACGATCGGCATCGACCTCGTCGCCATGGTCGTCGACGACCTCGTCGTGGCCGGCGCCGAGCCGCTGTTCTTCCTCGACTACATCGCCGTCGGGCGGCTCGAGCCGGCGCACGTCGCGCAGGTGGTCAAGGGAATCGCCGACGGCTGCGCCGTCGCCGGATGCGCCCTCGTGGGCGGGGAGACCGCTGCCCATCCCGGCGTGCTTCCCGCCGGTCAGTACGACGTCGCGGGTTTCGGCGTCGGCGTCGTGGAGCGCAAGCGGCTGCTCGGACCGCACCTCGTGCGACCCGGCGACGACGTCGTCGCCATGGCCTCCAACGGGCTGCACGCGAACGGCTACTCGCTCGTCCGGCGGATCGTCGAGGGGCTCGACCTCGCCGACGACCACGGCTTGAGGCTGCAGTCGCTCGGGGACGCGCTCCTGCGGCCCACGCGCATCTACGCGCCCGACTGCCTCGCGCTCGCGCAGGCGACCGAGGTCCACGGCCTCTGTCACGTCACCGGCGGCGGCATCCCCGGCAACCTCCCACGGGTGCTGCCCGGCGGGCTCGGCGCGGTCGTCGACACCGCGACGTTCACCCCACCCGACGTCTTCGCGTTCCTCGCAGAGCGGGGCGGCGTCGACCCCGCAGAGATGTGGCGGGTGTTCAACATGGGGGCCGGCATGCTCGCCGTCGTGCCCGCAGGCGAGAACGCCGTCGCGGTCCTGCGCGACCGGGGGGTCGACGCCTGGGTCTGCGGCAGCGTCACGGAGTCCGCCGGCGTCACGCTCGCCGGGATGGCGGCCTGACCGCCCCTGGTTCTGCGGCGGTCGGGGGGCCGCGCGTTCCGACCGCTCCGCCCCCCGCCTGGACTAGTCCCCTGAGGGGACCCCCGTCGCCTGTCCGGTGAGCAGGGCGTGCACCTCCGACGCGCGATAGCGCCGGTGGCCTCCCAGCGTCCTGATCGAGGAGAGCTTGCCCGCCTTCGCCCAGCGCGTCACAGTCTTGGGGTCGACGCGGAACAGCTTCGCCACCTCGGAGGGGGTCAAGAGGTCCTCATCCTGGTTGATCATCGTCGTCATCGTGCTCCCCTCCGAGCCGCGCTCGAGTCGTCGTCAAGAGCGTTACAGTCCACCGCGCACACCGTATAACTCCGTGCACTCGTCACATAGTGTAACCCCCGGTCGGGGGGAAGGGTATACCCAATCAGGTGATATCCGGTTGGACTCGCGGGCGGCACCACTCCCGGAAGGCCCGCACGACGACGGAGGAGCCCGTGGAAGGCCCGTTCAGCCTTCTCGACGGCCATGAGCAGGTGGTCTACGGAGGCGACGAGGGGGCCGGGCTGCGCTGCATCATCGCCATCCACTCCACCGCCTTGGGCCCCGGCTTGGGGGGGACCCGCTTCTTCCCCTACGCGAGCGAGGAGGAAGCCCTCGTCGACGTCCTGCGGCTGTCCCGGGCGATGGCGTACAAGGCCGCGTGCGCAGGCCTCGACCTCGGCGGCGGCAAGGCGGTCATCATCGGCGACCCCGCCCGGGACAAGACCGAGGCGCTCCTGCGGGCCTACGGGCGCGTCGTCGCCTCGCTGAACGGGCGCTACGTCACCGCCTGCGACGTGGGAACCTATCCGGCCGACATGTCGATCGTCGCCCGCGAGACGCGCTGGGCCACCGGCGCCGAGGTCGAGGAGGGCGGGTCGGGCGACTCGGGCGTGCTCACCGCCTACGGCACCTTCGTCGGGATTCGCGCATGCGTGGAGCGCGCCTTCGGGAGCTCCTCGCTCGCCGACCGGCATGTGGCGATACAGGGGGTGGGCAAGGTGGGCTACCGCCTCGCCGGCTACCTCGCCGGTGAGGGCGCGAAGCTCACCGTCGCCGACGTCGACGGGGCCGCCGCCGCCCGCTGCGCCGAGCGGTACGGGGCGCAGCTCGTCCCGGTCGACAGGGTCCACGCCGTCGACGCCGACGTGTTCAGCCCGAACGCGCTCGGCGGCGTGATCTCCGACGCGACGCTGCCCGAGCTCGCGTGCGCCATCGTCGCGGGAGCCGCGAACAACCAGCTGGCCGAACCGCGCCACGGCGAGGCCCTCGCCGACGCGGGCATCCTCTACGCGCCCGACTACGTCATCAACGCCGGGGGGCTCATCCAGGTCGCCGACGAGCTCCACCCCGGCGGGTACAGCGCCGAGCGCGCGGAGCGCCGGGTGGCCACGATCGCCGACCGCCTGCACGCCGTGTTCGCGCTCGCGGCCGAGGAGGGGTGCTCCACCGCCGAGGCCGCCGAGCGCTTCGCGGAGCGCCGCATGGCCAGCATCGGTCGGCTGAAGCGGTTCTGGCTGCCCCGCTGACGCACCGGCCGGCGCAGGCCCGGGATCCAGGGCTTGCCAATACCTTGGAAGGCAATATACTTCGGGTATGACGACGAGGCCGATGACCGAGCCGGCGTTCTTCGTGCTCACCGCGCTCGTGGACGAGCCGCGCCACGGCTACGGCATCCTCGGCGAGGTCGACGCACTGTCGGGCGGGCGGGTGGAGCTGAAGGTCGGCACCCTCTACGGGGTGCTCGACCGCCTCGTATCCGACGGCCTCGTCGAGCTCGACCGCGAGGAGATCCATGACGGGCGGCTGCGCCGCTACTACCGGCTGACCGAGCCGGGCAGCGAGGCGCTCGCCGCCGAGGCCGAGCGGCAGGCCGCCAACGCGCGTGTGGCTGCCAAGCGGCTGCGGGCGTGGCGGCCACAGCACGCGGGCGGCACCGCGTGAGCGAGCTCGAGCGCCGCTACCGCCGGGTGCTGCGGCTCCTGCCCGCCGCGTACCGGGGGGCGTGGGAGGAGGAGATGGTCGCCACCCTCCTCGCGAGGATGGCCACCGACGACCCGGAGGAAGCGGAGTACCGCGACTGCTGCGGGCGTCCGCCACGCTCGGAGGTGGCGAGCATCGTCGGGTTGGCCGTCCGGCTGCGCCTCGGGGGCATGGACGCCCCCCCGCGATCGCGGCTGTGGGGGCAGGCGGTCCGGCTGGCGGCCGTGGTGGCGCTGCTCGCCTTCGCGGTTCCCGCGGCGCGAGGTGGGTGGCAGCTGCTGTGGCACGCCGGCTGGCTGCCCTGGCCGGCGCTGCCCGCCGACGTCATGGACCTCACCCACCCGTGGGCGGGCTGGCAGGTGGCGGGGACCGTCGCATGGCTGCCGTGGGTCTTCGCCTACCTCGCCCTCGTGGCGGGCCGGCGGCGCTGGGCGGGCGCGCTCGCGGGGCTCGGCCTGCTGATGCCCTTCGCGCTCGATCTCCTCCTCGCGGTGGCGACCCCGGACCCGTTCCCGCCGACGTCGATGCCGTACACCTGGCTCATGGCCATCGTCGCCACCGGCGTCGTCGTGCTCGCGTTGGTCGCCGGGTTCCACCGTGACGCGCCGCCGCTGCGCCCGGGCCCGTGGCTGCTCGCCCTGGCTGCCGGAGTGGCCGCCGACACGGCGGTGACCTTCCTGGCCCTCGGCCGGCAGGTCGTCCACCACCATGCCCTCGACTTGCCCGGAATGTGGTCGATCGCCCTGGTGGTCGTCGGCGGCGCGCACCTCGCCGCCAGCGGGAGGCGCCGGCCCGCCAGGGCGCCGGAGTGGGCGCTCGCCCTCGCCCTCCTCGCCGCCACCCTGCTGGTCCTGCGGGTCGTGTCGCTCGTCGAGTACACCCTCACCGCCGGAGCGGCGTTCGAGCCGGGACTGGCGGTCCTCCACAGCGCCCAGGCGGTGGCGGTCCTCGCGGTGGGACTGCCCCTGGCGGTGCGCGCCGCCCGGTCCGTGGGCGCCGCCCCCCGCGTGCCGCCCGCCGCGGCGGCGCCGACCCCCTGAGGGCCTACATCCGGCGCTTGCCCCGGGGCATCGGGCCCTTCGGCAGGGGCACGTCGCGGTCGCCGAGCGCCTTCAGCCGGTTGTCGAGCGCCGGGAGGTCGCGGGGGCGCACGGCGCGCCGAAGCTTGGCGAGGTGCGCCTGGAGCTTGTCGAGGGGCACCTGCCCCTCGCCGTCGCCGACGCTGACCTCGTGCACGGGCGTGTCGCCCACCACCCGCGCGACCTTGCGGGCCTCCTGCCGGAGCAGGGAGCGCACCCGTGCGGGAGCGCCCTCGCCGACGAGGACGACTCCTGGCCGCCCGACCACCCGGTGCACGAACGCCTGCTTGCGCGTGAAGGCCACCGCCGGGGTGACGCGCCACTTGCCGCGCATGGTCTGCAGCACCGCTGCCGCAGCGCCGGGCTGACCCTCTATCGAGCTCAGCATCGCCTTCGAGGCCCGCCGGCCGAACACGGCGAGGGCCGTCATGAGGGCGAGGAGGACGCCAAGCACCGTCGCGCCGACCGGCCGATCGAGCAGCAGCCCCAGCCCGACGCACACGGCGAGCACCGCGAGGGGGATGCCGACGACGAGCGGCACGAGCTTCGGGTCGACCTTGCGGGTGTTCGAGAACGCCTGGCCCAGCTGACGCAGGCGAGTGGTGAAGGCGGCGAAGCGGTCGGAGGCCATAACGGCATCCTACGGGCGCCGCGGCCACGGTCGCGGCGCGACCGGCGGGCTACCAGGATCCACCGCCACCCCCGCCGAAGCCGCCGCCGGAGCCGCCACCCGAGCTGCTCGACGGCGAGTACGACAGGTCGGAACCGACGCTGTGCGAGAAGCTCGCCAGCCCGCCCGCGAGCGCGCCGAAGTCGTGGTAGCCGCCCGGGCTGACGTACCACGTGCCGACGCCCGTGGCCGCCGCCGTGCCGAGGTGCCTGAACGCTGCCGCCCACCGCTCGACCGCGCCGAACACCACCGCGTAGGGGAGGTAGGTCACGAAGAGGTTCTCCTGCTCGGCGAACTCCATGCGGCCGGCCTCCGCCGTCCTGATGAACTCCCGGAACCCCAGCGTCTCGGCGAGCAGGCGGCTTCCCTCCGGCGTGCGGTGGGGCATCCACCGGTGCGCGAGCGTGAGGACGAGCGCCGCGGCGACGAGGGGCACGACCGCGAGCGCCGCGGTCGTGTAGAGCGAGGCGAGCACCGCGAGCCCGCCCGTCACGACGAGCGCCACGATCCCGAGGCCGAGCCACAGCGTCCGGGTGTGCTCGGGACTGCGGGGGAACCAGCCGCGCGCCACCGCGTCGGTGTAGAGCCGCTTGCTCACCTTCTCGTAGTCGGAGGCGAACGAGCCTTTGAGGTCGGACAGCTCGACGCGGTGGCCCTCTTTGAACAGCGCGCCGAGCAACGTGCGCTCGTAGTCGAGCAGTCCGGCGTCGACCTTGTCGGTGCGCTTCAGGGTCCAGTCGCGCTTGCGCCCCAGCAGGCCCTTGCGCGTCTCCTCGATGGTGAGGTAGCCGCGGACGGCGAGGTCAACGATCGTCGCGCTCACGTCGACGGGGTCGACGCGCTCGTCGACGACCACCCCGAGCTGCGCAGGTCGCAGGTCCTCGGGAGGGCGGTAGCGCACCGGCGTCGGCCGCGGTCCGATCAGGCTGCGCCGGGCCGGTGCGTCTTGGTCGGGCCGGCCGTCGACCGTGAGCCCGCCCCTCGTGCCCTGGTCGCGGCCCTGCCGGTAGGCGAGGAGCCCGACTGCGCCGAAGCCGAGCAGGGAGGTGAGGGCGGCTAGCGGGACAGCGGCGGGGCTTCCGGTGAGCGAGCGTCCGAGGTCCCACTGCTCGATCAGCATCGGCGGTGGCACGTCGACGGCTCCCGCCGCGAACCCGACCGTGACGGTCATGCCCTCCTCGGGTGCCAGCTCGCCCGTCGCGAAGGTGACGCTCCCGCCGGCGGGCGCGACGGGAGTCTCCTCGCAAGATTGCGAGGAACCCTGCGGGCCGCGGGAGCACGACGCTCGGAGGATCTCCGGTCCCTCGACCACCGCGTGCGCCCGGCGGATCGGCACGGGCCAGTCGTCGCCCGTGGCGTTCCACGCGAGCTCGGCGACGTCGTCGAAGCGGTTCAGCGCGCCCCGTACCTCGTAACTGATGCGGTACTCCTGCCGCCCGGTGACGGTAACGTCGGGGTCGCCGATGCGGATACGCACGTTCGCCTCGCCGAGGCGGTTGGGGCGGGTGATCTCGGTGTCGGCGGGGGCGGTGGAGGTCACGCGGATCCCGGAGATGTCGATCGCCCGGAGGAAGTCCTGGGGGTCGAGGCCGGCCGGCACCTGCGCGCGCTCCTCGTCGGTGGACAGCCGGTAGCGGGCGGGGATGACGCGGAAGATGCCGTGGCGCTCGAGCCCCTGGAAGTCGACCGCGATGACCTCGGTCACCTCCACGGCGGCGTCGGGGCGGACCCGGATGGTCGTGTCGAAGCGGTCGATCACCCAGCCGGTGTCCTGCGCGGTTGCGGGAGCGGCGAGGAGCACCAGCGGCAGGGACGCGAGCAGCGCGAAGACGGCACGGCGGCTGCCCGTCATGGCCGGAACCCCGCCGCGGGCGCGTGGGCGGCGTCGGCGTCGGCCTTGAAGTACTCGGCCGGCCGGAACCCGAGCGGCCCGGCGACGAGCATCGTGGGGAACCGCTGGATCGCCGTGTTGAGCCGCTCGACGAGCGCGTTGTAGTAGCGCCGGGCGAACGAGATGTCCTCTTCGAGCGTGACGAGGTCGCGCTGCAGGGAGAGGAAGCTCTCGCTCGCCTTGAGGTCGGGGTAGGCCTCGGCGACGGCGAACAGCCGCTGCAGGGCGCCTTCGAGCAGGTCGTCCGCGCGGCCCGACGCGCGTGGACCCTCCGCCTGCACCGCTCGGGTGCGCGCGTCGGTCACCGATGCGAGCACCTGCTGCTCGTGGAGCTGGTAGCCCTTCACCGTCTCGACGAGCTGGGGGACGAGGTCGGCGCGGCGGGTGAGCTGCACGTCGATGCCCGACCATGCCTCCTCCACCTTGTTGCGGGTCGCGACGAGGCGGTTGTAGACGGCCGCAAGCCACACGAGCACGGCCGCGACGAGCCCAACGACGACCCAGGTCTCCACGCCCCGCCTCCCGGCATCCCGACCGTGTCCGGTCTGTCCAGCCTACGCCGTCGCGCTCGCCGGCGTGGCGGCGCGCTGCGGGCGGCGTGGCGGGGGTTACCCGGCGAGGCGCACGACGAGGTCGGCGCGCGGGCGGGTGGCGGCGATGAGCTCGGCGTTGGCCTGGTCGCTGCCATGGGCCCACGCGAGCGCCTGCTCGGGGGGCTTTCCGTGCTGCTCGTGGCGGCGGGCGAGCCGCGCGAGCCGGGCGTCGTCGGGGGCGTCGAGGTACCACGTCTCGTCGAGCAGGCCGCCGACGCCCGCCCACGGCCCGCGGTCGAGCAGGAGGTAGTTGCCCTCCGTGACCACGAGGGCGACCTCACGGGGGACCGGCAGGGCAGAGCCGATCGGCTCCTCGAGGTCGCGGTCGAAGTCGGGAGCGTAGACGACGGCCTCGTCACCGGCGCGCAGCCGGCGAAGGAGGTGCGCGAAGCCGCCGGCGTCGAAGGTGTCCCAGGCGCCCTTTCGCCCCTGCCGACCGAGGGCCCGCAGGGCCTCGTTCGACAGGTGGAAGCCGTCCATCGGCACGAGGACCGCCTTGTGCGGCCCGAGGGCCGCGACGAGCGCCGCGGCGACGGTCGACTTGCCGGCGCCGGGGGGGCCGGTGACGCCGAGCAGGCGCCGCTGCCCGGGCACGGCGAGCGCCCGTGCCCGCTCGACGAGGTCGGTCATCCGCATCGTCGCCTCAGGCGGCCCCCCGCCCCGCGGGGGCCGGCCGAGCTGGGCGCGCCGCGGCGGGTCGGCGCCGGGCCGCGTGCAGGTGTCGGCGGCCACGGCCGCCGCGGCGTCGAGCAGCGCGGCCAGGCCGTCCGTGCCGAGGGCGCCGACCGCCTCGCGGTCGAGCGCGGCGTGGTCGTGGAGGTGGGCGAGCACACCCGCCGTGAAGGCGTCGCCGGCGCCGACGGTGTCGACGACCGCCACGGGCGGGGCGCCGACCCGCGCCGCGCCGGCGGGTGTCGTCGCGCGGGCGCCTTCGCCGCCGGCGGTCACGACGACGAGCCGCACGCCGGCGGCCAGCCAGCGGGCGACGACGTCCTCCTCGGCGACGCCGGGGTACAGCCACGCGAGGTCCTCCTCGCTCGCCTTCACGACGTCGACGAGCGCCACCTGCCGCTCGAACCGCCGCCGGTACGCGTCGCGGTCGGCGACGAGCCCGGGGCGCACGTTCGGGTCGAGGGTGACGAGCCGCCGCCCGGACTCCCGGCGAAGCAGGCCCTCGAGGGTCGAGGCGACCGGCTCGAGGACGAGGCCGAGCGAACCGACGTGGAGCGCCGAGCCGTCAGGCAGCGCGCCGCCGCCCGGGAGACCGGCGAGGTGGCTGGGCAGCAGGCCCCGGTCGGCGGCCTCGGCGGCGTGGAACGCGTAGGTCGCCTGCCCCTCGACGAGGTGGACGATCGCAAGCGTCGTGAGGTCGTCGGTGGGCAGGACGTAGCGTGCCGACACCCCGGAGGCGGCGAGGTGCTCGCGAAGCAGCCCGCCGAAGCGGTCCGTCGACAGGCGCCCGAGGAAGGCCGTCGGCACGCCGAGGCGCCCGAGGCCGACCGCGACGTTCAGGCACGAACCGCCGGGGTGGGGCTCGTAGGCGCGGCCACCGCGCACGGTCGTCGCCGGTGTGAGGTCCACGAGCGCGTCCCCGGCGACGACGACGGCTGGGGTCGTCTCGCCGGCGGCTGGGGTCGTCTCGCCGGCGGCTGAGCGCATTCTGGGCTCCTGGGCTGGCGCGCACGCGTTGGGACGACGTCGCGGCCGACGCTCGGAGGTCGAGCAGACGGGGAGGAGGATAGCCGCCCCCGGGCTCGCGCCCCCCAGGCAGCGGGAGGCGGCCACGTGCGCGTGGACCGACCACCACCTACCGTTGGGGCGTGCGGTCCCCGCCTCCCCGGCGTCTCGTCGCCCTGAGCGTGCTCGTCTGCCTCGTCGTGGCGGGCTGCTCCTCTGCGCCCGCGACCGAGCCGGCCGCGGGCGACGTCGTGGACGGCGACGCGGTGGCACCCGGTGGAGCAGGGGCGCCGGCGGAGGTGCACGGCCCCGCGGATGCGCCGCCGACCCGGGCGGCGCCGGAGCCGGCCCCGGCGGCGCCGGCCCAGCCGGACTCGGCCGAGCCCCCCGCCGCGGCGGCCGTCCGCCCGGCGTGGCTCGGCACGCGGGTGCTGCCGCGGCGCCCCGACGGCTTCGGCGAGATCCAGCCGACCCCGCCGGAGCTCGCCGACCGCCGGCTGCCCCCGCCCCCCGGCGGCTTGCCTGCCCCTGCGACGGACGCGTTCGCCGGCACGATCGAGCCGGCGAACGACGCCGTGCTCGCCCGCTCGACGTGGTCGCCCGGGTGCCCCGTCGCCCGCGAGGAGCTGCGGTACCTCACCGTCACCTTCTGGGGGTTCGACGACCGCCCGCACGCCGGCGAGCTCCTCGTGCACGCCAGCGTCGCCGACGCGATGGTCGGCGTGTTCCGCCGGATCTACGAGGCGCGCTTCCCCATCGAGGAGATGCGCGTGGTCGCGGCGCACGAGCTCGACCTGCCCCCGACCGGTGACGGGAACAACACCACGGCGTTCGTGTGCCGCTCGACAGTGTCGTCGGGCTCGTGGTCGCAGCACGCCTACGGCCTGGCCGTCGACATCAACCCGTTCCACAACCCCTACGCGCGCGGTGACGTCGTCCTGCCCGAGCTCGCCTCCTCCTACGTCGACCGCGCTCACCACCGCCCCGGGATGATCCAGCCCGGTGACGCGGTCACCACCGCGTTCGCAGGCGTCGGCTGGCCGTGGGGCGGCAACTGGCGCAGCGCGAAGGACTGGATGCACTTCTCCGCCAACGGCCGCTGACCCGGGGGCTGTTAGCCTGTCGGCATCTGGCGGCCGACGCGGCAAAGGCGGCGCATGCTCGACAAGCTCCTCGTGGCCAACCGCGGCGAGATCGCGATCCGGGCCTTCCGCGCCGCCTACGAGCTCGGCATCGCCACCGTCGCCGTGTACACCCACGAGGACCGCGGCGCCCTGCACCGGGTGAAGGCCGGGGAGGCCTACCCGATCGGCGAGCCCGGCCATCCGGTCCGCGCCTACCTCGACATCCCCACGCTCGTCGCGACGGCGCAGCGGGTGGGCGCCGACGCGATCTACCCGGGCTACGGGTTCCTGTCGGAGAGCACCGAGTTCGCCCGCGCGTGCGCCGAGAAGGGCCTCGTGTTCGTCGGGCCGCCGCCGGAGGTGCTCGCGCTCACGGGTGACAAGCGCACCGCCCGCCGCGCCGCCGCGGCCGCGGGCATCCCCGTGCTGCGTGCGTCCGAGGCGCTTCACGATCCCGCCGAGGCCGCCGAAGCCGCCGAGGCGATCGGCTACCCGGTGTTCGTGAAGGCCGCTTCGGGCGGCGGCGGGCGGGGGCTGCGGCGGGTCGAGCACCCCGATGACCTCGCCGCCGCCGTCGAGACCGCCTCGAGGGAGGCCGCCGGCGCCTTCGGTGACGGGACGGTGTTCCTCGAGCGGGCGCTCGTGCGCCCCCGCCACATCGAGGTCCAGCTGCTCGCCGACGCGGCCGGCGAGGTCATCCACCTCTACGAGCGCGACTGCTCCGTGCAGCGCCGTCACCAGAAGGTCGTCGAGATGGCGCCCGCGCCGAACCTCGACCCCGACCTGCGCGCGCGGATCTGCGCCGACGCCGTCCGCTTCGGCGAGGTCGTCGGCTACCGCAACGCGGGGACCGTGGAGTTCCTCGTCGACGCGGCCGGGCGTCACGCCTTCATCGAGATGAACCCCCGCATCCAGGTCGAGCACACCGTCACCGAGGAGATCACCGACGTCGACATCGTGCAGGCGCAGCTGCAGATCGCCACCGGCATGCGCCTCGCCGACCTCGGGCTGTCGCAAGACGCGGTCCGCCCCCGCGGCGTGGCCATCCAGTGCCGGGTCACGACCGAGGACCCCGCGAACGGCTTCCGGCCCGACACCGGGCGCATCACCGGCTACCGCAGCGCGGCGGGAGCGGGGATCCGCCTCGACACGGGTTCTGGCTTCGTCGGCGCCGAGGTGAGCGCCTACTTCGACTCCCTGCTCGTGAAGCTCACCGCCCGGGGCCGCGACCTGCCGGCCGCCGCCGCCCGCGCCCGCCGCGCGCTCGCCGAGTTCCGGGTCCGGGGCGTCGCGACGAACGTCGCGTTCCTGCGGGCGGTGCTGAGCGACCCCGACTTCCTCGCCGGGCGAACCGACACGAGCTTCGTCGACGACCGCCCGCACCTCACGAAGGTGAGCGCCGGCGCCGACCGCGGGAGCCGCCTGCTCGCCTACCTCGCCGACGTCACCGTCAACCGCCCGCACGGGACCACCCCCGCGGGTTCCGACCCCCGCACGAAGCTCCCGGAGCTCGACGAGCTCCGGGCCACCGAGCCCCCCGCCGGCTCCCGCCAGCGGCTCGCCGAGCTCGGACCCGCACGCTTCGCCCGCTGGCTGCGCGAGGTGACCGCCCTGCAGGTCACCGACACGACCATGCGCGACGCCCACCAGTCGCTGCTGGCCACGCGGATGCGGACCTTCGACATGCTCGTGGCGGCCCCGGCCGTCGCCCACCGGCTACCGCAGCTGCTCAGCCTCGAGGCGTGGGGCGGGGCCACGTACGACGTCGCGCTGCGGTTCCTCCACGAGGACCCGTGGGAGCGGCTCGCGCAGCTGCGTGAGGCGGTGCCGAACATCTGTCTGCAGATGCTCCTGCGGGGTCAGAACGCCGTCGGCTACACCGGCTACCCCCCCGACATGGTCCGCGCGTTCGTCGCCGAGGCGTCGGCTGCGGGGGTCGACATCTTCCGCATCTTCGACGCGCTGAACGACGTGGCCCAGATGCGCCCGGCGATCGAAGCGGCCCTGGAGGCCGGCGGCGTCGCCGAGGGGACGCTGTGCTACACCGGCGACCTGTCCGACCCGGCCCAGAAGGTCTACACCCTCGACCACTACCTGCGTGTCGCCGAGCGCCTCGTCGAGGCCGGGGCGCACGTGCTGTGCGTGAAGGACATGGCCGGTCTGCTGCGCGCCCCGGCCGCGCGGCGTCTCGTCGGGGCGCTGCGCGCCGCGTTCGACCTGCCCGTGCACCTGCACACCCACGACACCGCCGGCGGTCAGCTCGGCACGTACCTCGCGGCGCTCGACGCGGGGGTCGACGCGGTCGACGGCGCCGCAGCGCCGCTGTCGGGCATGACGAGCCAGCCCAACCTCGCCGCCATCGTCGCCGCGACCGACCACACCGACCGCGCGACCGGCCTGTCGCTTGACGCCCTCGGCGAGCTCGAGCCCTACTGGGAGGCGGTGCGCAACCTCTACGCGCCGTTCGAGTCGGGTCTGCGGTCACCGACCGGGACCGTCTACCACCACGAGATCCCGGGCGGCCAGCTGTCCAACCTCCGCCAGCAGGCCACGGCGCTCGGCCTCGCCGACCGCTTCGAGGACGTCGAGCGACTCTACGCCCGCTGCGACGACCTGCTCGGTGGCCTCATCAAGGTCACCCCGACGAGCAAGGTCGTCGGTGACCTCGCCTTGTACCTCGCCTCGAGCGGCATCGACCCCGACGCCCTCGCCGAGGACCCCGGCCACTTCGACCTCCCCGCGTCGGTCATCGGCTTCCTGCAGGGCGAGCTCGGCGAGCCGCCGGGGGGATGGCCGGAGCCGTTCCGCACCGCCGCGCTGCGCGGCAAGCCCACGTCACCGTCCGCCCACAGCCGCTCGAGCAGCGAAGCGGCCCTGGATGAAGAGCAGCGCGCCGGGCTGGCGGAGCCCGGCCCCGCACGCCGGGCGCTGCTCGACCGGATGCTGTTCCCCGGCCCCGCCGCGTCGCGGGCCGAGGCCGTCGAGCGCTTCGGGAACCTCGCGGTCCTTCCCACCCGGGCGTTCCTGTACGGCCTGGAGCCGGGGGAGGAGGTCGAGGTCGACCTCGGCCCGGGAGTGCGCCTGTTCATCGCGCTCGAGGCGATCGGCGAACCCGACGAGCGCGGAATCCGCACCGTGCTCTGCACGCTCAACGGCCAGACGCGGCCGGCTGACGCCCGCGACCGCAGCATCGAGCCGGCCACCGCGCCGGTCGAGAAGGCCGACCCCGCCGACCCCGGCCACGTCGCCGCCCCGCTGACCGGGGTCGTCACCGTCACCGTCGAGGAGGGCGACGAGGTCGGGGCCGGCCAGTCGATCGCCACCATCGAGGCGATGAAGATGGAGTCCGCGGTGAGCGCGCCGGTGGACGGGAAGGTCCGGCGCGTCGCGGTCCGCTCGGGCGCCAACGTCGAGCCGGGCGACCTGCTCGTCGTGGTCGAGCCGGCCCGCTCCTGAAGAAGGTCGCGCGCCACCCGTCGGGGAGTTCTCGTGGTCAGGGGCGGGGTCGAACCGCCGACCTCTCGTTTTCAGCAGGACCTTGCCGCCGGCGCGGCGTGCCTGCTCGACGATCTCGACCAGGTCGGGGGTGGCAACCATGGACGCCTCGTCAACTTACGCGGTCGGAGCCCAGCAGCTCGCGGACGGCGCCTGCCTGATCCTGCCCGAGGCCGTGCGCAACGACGGCGCTCTCCACGACGTCGCGTTCGAGTGTGCGCCCGGTGGGTTCGGCGGCGACGGCGAGCAGCCAGGCCTCCTGGTCGAGCGTGGCCGCCAGGGTCCAGCGCTGCCGGTCGGGTTGTTGATAGACGCTGGTGCCGTCCCGGCGTTGCAGCTCGGCGGGCGCGTCGAGAACGTCCGGCGTCGTGACGCCCACCAGCGCCGGGTGGCTGACTGCCCGGGCGACCAGCCGCTCACCTGGGCGTGGAGTTCTGCCTTGGGCAGCGCGCTGGGTGGGAGGACGTCGAGGGCGGCGCGCAGCAGGTCGTGGCAGGTGAACGTCGCCCGGCCGCTGTCCGCGAGGCTTGCCAGGAGCCGTTCCAGCGGGTCGGCGTGGTCTGCAGGATTGCGAGGTTGCGCCCGGGCGAGCACCTGCTCGGGGAGGCGGGCGAGCTGGCGTCCGTGGCGGCGGGCGGTGGCCTCCCACCGCTCCAGCGCCTCGCTGGGATCCAGGTCGCGCTTGCGTTGGCGGGTCTGGGCTCAGGCGGTCTGGGCCATCGCCGATAGCACCGCTGGCGGCGCGTCCACGCCGTACTTGTCGCGATAGGCGGCGGCCAGGTCCTGGACGGCAGCGGTGATCGCGCGGCGGCGGGACGAGAAGGCCTCGATCAGCTCGTCGTCCACACCTCGCCGGACGGCGGGTTCGATGTCGCGTGGACCTCGTGCCACGCCGGCACGGCGCCCGCCTCTGGCCATGACGACAGCTCATCCCTGGCCTCCCGCCGATGCCCGGGATGCGACCGCGATCGTGCGCCTGACTCCTACCATGGACGCGCCCCGGCGCCGGCGGTCGAAGACCCCGAAGCGGCCAGGCTGGAGCTGTTCGTCGGACTCGCGGAGAGCGCCGTTGTCACGGTCGCATCTCGCTCGGGGCGGGAGTGAGAGTCCGTGCAAGGGCGACCCGGTAGACTTCCGCTGTGAGCCAATCCCGTCGTTCTGTCTCGATCGACTCAGCGCTGTACGAGCGTGCGGCCGCGGCCGCGGCCGAGGACGCCGTGGCGACCGAGGAGCTCGTGGAGCGGGCTTTGCGTCGGTTGCTCGCCCTGCGGGCGTTGGGCCGTCTGCAGGCCGCGAGCCCGTGGCAGGACCTGTCCGAAGGCGAGGTCATGGACATCGTCGTCGCTGAGCAGAAGGCTGCTCGTGCCCAGCGGCGTGCCCACGCGTCCTGACCTGTGCGGGTCGTCGTCGACCCGAACGTGATCGTGTCGGCCATGCTGACCCCCGGCAGCGCTCCGGACCGTGTCCTGCAGGCCGCCCTCGGCGGGACGATCACCGTCATCGTGTCGCCGAAGCTGTTGCAAGAGGTTCGCGAGGTCACCGCTCGTCCGAAGTTCGAGTGGCTGGATCGCGAGGAGGTCGATCGGGTGCTCGACGGACTGGCTGCCTGTGAGAGCGCCGCTGATCCGACCGAGGTGCCGGCCGTCACGCGCGATCCCGGCGATGACTACTTGATCGCGCTGGCGCGCACCGCGGGGGCCGAGATGCTCGTTTCCGGCGATCTCGATCTGCTCGAAGCCGAGATCTCGGAACCGGCGGTCCTGAACCCGCGAGGGTTCGTGGACGGGCACCTCGGCGGGTCCTGAGCTCCACGGCCTGCACAGGATCGGAGGCAGTCCCGCCCGGCGCTTCGGATGATCGCCGTGTCGCGGCGCTCGGCGAAGCCGGTGCCCTTGCAGGCGGCGAGTAGGGCGCGCAGGTCGTCGTCGGTCAGCACCGGTACGGGCTGCTCGGGGACGTGCGGGACGTGCATGCCCGCCATCGGGTCGGCGGTCAGCTCGCCCTCGGCGACGAGCCACTTTGTGAGCTGCTGCAGGCTGCGGTAGCGGAAGGCGACCGTCGTCGGCTTCCGGCGGTCGGCGAGGTCCGGCGAGGTAGTCGGTGATGAGGTCCCGGTCGAGGTCGGTCCGACCATGGGCGGCAGCGAACGCGGCGAGCTGGCGGGCCGAGTCGGTGTACGTCTCGATCGTGCGTGGGGAGCGGTTGCAGGCCCGCAGCGAGCGCGACCGCTGGCGTAGCAGAGGGTCGAACAGGTCCACTCAGTCTAGAACATCCGCTCAGTGTGCGCGATGTTAGCCCGCGTTATGGGCGAGAGAGCGGGAAACCCTTGCGGGGAGTGGCTTTGTGGTCAGGGGCGGGGTCGAACCGCCGACCTCTCGATTTTCAGTCGAGCGCTCTACCGACTGAGCTACCTGACCAGGACGGGGGGAGTCGAGCGGACCTGACGGGATTTGAACCCGCGACCTTCACCTTGACAGGGTGACGAGCACTCCTAGCTGCTCCACAGGTCCTCGTGTGCTGCTCCTGCGCGGCCCCGACGCTCGTAGGCCGTGCAGGACTCGAACCCGCTCCGCCGGATTAAAAGTCCGGAGCTCTACCCGTTGAGCTAACGGCCCGTGGATGAGCAGACTACCTCCCGGCGGCGCGCTGCGCGCAGTGTACCCACCGGCGCGGGGACCCGCTAGCGAGCCAGGGGGGCGGCCTCAGCGGGGCCCGCAGTCCCGGCACACGCCGCGGACGACGAGATCGACGTTCTCGGCGGTGAAACCGTGGCTCGTCGCCAGGTGCTCGCGGGTCTGGGCGACGAGACCCCCGCGGTGGTGGGTGACGCTGCCGCAGGAACGGCACACGAGGTGGAACTCCTCGTCGGGGTGGGCGACCTCCCAGTGACCCTTGCCGTCGATGAGGCGGACCTCCTTCGCGAGGTCGAGCGCCGCGAGCAGCGCGAGCGTGCGGTACACGCTCGCGAGGTTGAAGTCGGGCACCACCCGGGTGACTGCGCTGTGGATGTCCTCGGCGGTGAGGTGGCGGTCGGCGCGCCGGAGAACATCCCAGACGAGCTGGCGCTGGGGGGTGAGGCGGTACCCCTCGTCGCGGAGGCGATGGCCGACGTCCATTGGGGCATCGTACGCTGCGGCCGATGGTGCGCATCCAGGTGTCGGCGACCCTCGACGAGCCGCTCCTCGTCGAGGTGCGTGCCCTCATCGACGAGGTGACCCGCCTCGAGGGCCACGCGCCGGTCGGTGAGCACAAGTACGCCCACCTCGTCGCGGGTGCCCGGGACTGGACCGGCGTGCTCGCACACGAAGGCGACGACCTCGTCGGCTACGCCCACGTGCGCTGGAACGCCGCGGGCGCCCGACCGCGGGCGGCCGCGGAGGTGGTCGTGCGCCCCGACCGCGAGGACCGTGAGGCGCTCGCCCTGCGCCTGCTCGACGCGACCCAGACCCTCATCGCCCGCACGGGCGGCGGCCCGCTCTTCCTCTGGGTGCGCCGGGTCGCCGACGCGCGGTCGACGCTTGCCGCGCGGGCCGGCTTCGGGGTCCAGCGCGAGCTGCTGCTGATGACCCGCGCGCTGCCCGACCGCCCGGCCGTAGAGCGCCCGCCGGAGGGGGTGACGCTCCGCGCCTACCGGCCGGGCGCCGACGACGGCGCGCTACTGCGGGTGAACAACGCCGCCTTCGTCGGACATCCCGAGCAGGGGGGCTGGGACCGGTCGACGCTCGAGCAGCGCCGCCGCCAGCCGTGGTTCTCCGCCGAGGGCGTCATCCTCGCCTGGGGGGCCGACGACCTGCTCGGCTTCCACTGGACGAAGTGGCATGGCCACGACGCGGGGCCCGTCGCCGCCCATGAGCCCGTCGGGGAGGTCTACGTCCTCGCCGTCGACCCCGCCGCGCAGGGCCGCGGGCTCGGGCGGCTGCTTCTCGCCGCCGGGCTGGCCCATCTCCACGACCGCGGCTGCCGCCAGGCGATCCTCTACGTGGACGCCTCGCACGCGGGCCCGGTGGCCCTCTACCGCTCCGCCGGCTTCACCGCCGTGTCGACCGAGGTCTGCTACGAGAAGAAGATCCCTCCGGCGGGCGTCTCCCGGGAGGACCTCCTCCGCCCCGCGTAGGTCCTGGCGACGACCGCTCAGGGAGCGGGCGTGCCTCCGTCCCCTTGTTCGGGGTCGCGCCGCGCCGAGCCTTCACCGACGCCCTGCGGGTCGAGCTTGTAGCCGACGCCGCGGACGGTGCCGATGAGCTGTTCGTGCTCGGGGCCCAGCTTGGCGCGCAGCCGGCGGATGTGGACGTCGACGGTGCGGGTGCCGCCGAAGTAGTCGTAGCCCCACACCTCCTGGAGCAGCTGCCCGCGGGTGAAGACCCGCCCGGGATGCGCGACGAGGTAGCGCAGGAGCTCGAACTCGCGGTAGGTGAGGTCCAGCGGCCGTCCGCGCAGGCGGACGATGTAGGTGTCCTCGTCGATGAGCAGGTCGCCGACCCTCGCCGTGTGCTGGCGGTGCGCGGCCCGGGCCCGGTCGGCGGCCAGCCGCAGGCGCGTCTCCACCTCGGCGGGCTGGGCCGAGGGCGACACGAAGTCGTCGAACCCCCAGCTCGCCTTCACCGCTGCCAGGCCCCCGTCGCCGACGACGAGCAGGACGGGCCGGGGAGACTCGGCCGACGCCGCCGCGCGGCAGACCTGCGACGCGGCCGCGAGGTCGCCGGTCGCGTCGACGACGACGAGGTCGGCGGGCGCCGCGGCGGCGAGCGACTCCGGTGCCAGCCGCGCGGCCGCGACGGTGTGGTCGAGGAACTCGAGCGCGGGCAGCAGGGCCTTGCCCGCCCCCGATGCGTCGGACAGCACGATGAGATGCAACCGGCGGCCTCCAGTCCACGTGGGGCTGCACGAGGAGCCTAGCGCAGCGCCCCGGGCCGCTGACGGAACGCGGGCGGCCCTCCGATGGCCGGATGCCGTACGGTGTCACCGGCACGCCTGACAGGACAGGAGCGGCAGCGGATGGCGGTGCGGGTGCGGCTGTTCGCGGCGCTGCGCGAGGCCGCGGGCACGAGCGAGACGACCGCGAGCCCCGGCCCGCTGCCAACCGTCCTCGACGAGCTGCGCGCCCGCTACGACGAGCGCTTCGCCGCGCGCCTCGCCGTGTGCGCCGTGCTCGTCGACGGCAACCCCACCCCGCTCGACGCCCCGGTCGACGTGCCCGACGGCGGCGAGGTTGCGCTCCTGCCGCCGTTCAGCGGGGGTGCGAGGCGAGAGCCGTCTGGCTGGCTTGACACGGCGTCCGCCCCCGGCGTGTGCTCGTCGCTGCGTGACGGCCCATCCCGCAACCGGTTCGTATAGGGTGAGCCGATGACGAACACGGCGGCGGCAGCCGTGCTCGCGGCGGTGACGCTCGCCGCCCTGGCCGCGGGCGCTCTGGTTTTCGCCGTCGTGGTGCTCGTCGTCGCCGGGGTCGTGCTCGCCGACTTCGCTGCGGTGCTGTCGCGCGCGGGCCCGCGACCCATCACGCTCGCCGCGGCGGTGCCGGGCGTGGGGCTGCCCGCGGCCATCGCCTTCCAGCCGGACAACGCCTGGACGGCGGTGCCCGACTTCGTCGCCGCGGGGGTCCTCGCCGCGTTCGCGATGGCCCTTGCCTTCGGCCGCCGTCGCGGGGTGACGGCGGCCCTCGGCGGCACCGCCCTCGCCGGCCTGGCGGTGGGCCTCGGCGCGAGCGGCCTCCTGCTGCTCAGCGGGCTCCCCGAGGGCTGGCGCTGGATCCTCGGGGTGCTGCTTCTGGCCACCGCGGTCGACGCCGTGCGCCAGGAGGCCGCCACCCGGGTCAAGGCCGTCCCCGCCGGCGCCATGACCGTCGCCGTCGCACTGCTGCTCGCGGGCGGGCTCGCGCTCGCGGCCGATCCGCCGTTCAACCTGTCGAGCGCCGCCGGGGTCGCGGCGGTTGCGCTGCTCGCCGCCGCCGCGGCGGGCCTGCTCCGCGAGGCCGTCGACGACGCCGTCGCGAACGCCCGCGCCGACGCGGCCACCCCGGAGGCGGTAACACGATCGCCGCGCCTGCCTGTGGGCCTGCTGACCGCCGCCGCCACGCCGGTCCTGCTCGCCGCGCCGGCCGCGTACGCCCTCGCCCGCCTCGCCTCGCTGTAGCGCGCCGGGCCGGCGGGCCCTTCCCGCCACGGCGGCGCCCCGTCCACAACCCGGTTTTCTCTGTTTACACTACCACTTGCCCTTTGAAGGTGGGAGCCGAACGGATAACACTGGCCCGGTCAGTGCAAACTCTGTGCGCTGCCCGAGGAGGAACCCATGGCCCCCGCGTCCGGTGCGCTCGCCGAGCGCCCGACCGCCCGTCGACGGGCGGTCAGCGTGGCGCGGGCGCTCGGCTCGACGACCCGCGCGGCGATCTACGCGCACCTGCAGGCCGTGGACGGGCCACTGACCGTTCGGGACGTGGCCGGCGCGTTCGACCTGCATCCCAACGTCGCCCGCACCCATCTCGAGACCCTCGCGGACGCGGGGCTCGTCGGCGTCGGTCTCCGCAAGCACCCCGGCGGTGGACGCCCGGCCAAGCTGTACCAGGCGCACAGCGACGTGCCGGACGGAGCCGAGGGCCTGGGCGCGAACGGGCCCGGCGGCTCGGCCAGCGCCTCCCTGCTCGTGCGACTGCTCGCCGGCCTTCTCGACGCCCCGGCGGGGCAGCAGGGCCAGTCGGCCTCCCTCGCCAGCCGCGCGCACGACGCGGCCGCAACCGAGGCCCGCCGCCTCGTGCTCGCCGACCACCAGCGCCAGCAGCTCGACCCTGCGCAGACGCTCGAGGAGGTCGCCGAGAGGGCGCTGCGGTCCCTGCGGCAGCTGGCCCCCGACACCAGGGTCGCGAGGGCCGGGCGCGACTGGGTCGACGTCACCGGGCTGCACGGCACCTTCTCCCTGCTCGCCGAGGCCCGTCCGGACCTCGCCGACGCCCTCGAGCGCGGCCTGCTCTGCGGGGCGCTGGCGGGCGCCGGCGTCCCCGTCACGCTCGCCGACGCCGGGGAGGTCCCCGGCCGGGGGCGCGTCTGGCGTGCGCGCGCGACGGGACAGGCGGCTGCCCGACCCGCCGTGCAGCCGGTGGACGGCGTCGACGTCCGCGGCCAGCCGCGGGAGACCGGCGTGGTACGGGCGATGCGGGCCGTCACGCGCCTGCGTGCCGGCGACGTCCTCGAGGTGCTCGCCGAGGGTCCGGGGTCCCCCGCGGCCTTCGCCCGGTGGGCGGACCGTGCGGGTCATCAGCTGCTCGGCGTGGAGCGTGCCACCGACGCAGCCGGCCGCCCCGGCATCCGCCTGCTCATCAGGAAGGGCGCGTAGATGCGCCACACCGTCCTGGTCTCCCGCGACCCGCGCTGGGCCCTCGCACTCGCTCGCGCCTGGTCGAGCGCGGGCGACACCGTCGCGGTCGTCCTGCTCGACCGCGCTGCGGCGCTCGCACGGCCCGGGCACGCCGACGCCGACGCGGTCGTGGAGGCCCTCGCCGCGGGCGTGGAGGTGAGCGTGCACGACGACGCGCTGCGCCGCCGGGGACTCGCCGCCCGGCGGGTCACCGAAGGGTGCAAGACCGTCGACCTCGACGAGATCGCCGACCTCGTCACCGACGGCGCCGACCGGGCGGTGTGGCTGTGACCGCCGCGTGCGCGTCAGTGGAGGTGGCCCGCTGATGCCCCGCACCATCGCCCTCGTCCTCGCCGGCGGCGTCACGACCGAGCGCACCGCTACCGCCCTCAGGCTCGCCGAGCGGGTCCTCAACCGCGGTCACCGGGTGACGGTGTTCGCCCACGACGACGCGACGGTGCTGTCGGCCGGCTCGGGCGAGGTCGGGCGGGCCGTCGCCGCGCTGCTGCGCCGCGGCGTCCACGGCGGCACCCTCGACTGGGTCGTCGACGGCAACGCCGCCCGCCGCCTCGGCGTCGCCGACCGCCAGGCGCCCGGCGTCGTGACCGGTGACCACGCAGACCTGTGGGCGTTCGTGCGCACGGCCGACGTCGTGCTGTCCGCGGGAGGTGCGCCATGAGCACCGGCGGCGCACCGGGGGAGGCGTAGGGATGGCCCGTCGTGTGGTCAGCCTGCTGCAGGGCGTCGCCGGGGCGCTGCTCGCCACCGAGCCCGCCCTCGAGGCGAACGCGTACGCCGTCGCTGAGGACGTCGACCTCACGCTCGTGCTGCGCGGGCCGGCGGTCGAGCTCGCCGTGGCCGGGGGCGAGACCCGGCCCGGCCAGCTCGCCGGGGTCGGGCTGCCGCCGGCGGCCAGCGCCCAGGACCTGCGTGGCCTCATCGAGAGCGGGGTCGCGGTGCTCGTCACCGGGGCCGAGCTCGACCGCCTGGGCCTCGCCCCCGACGACCTCGTCCCCGGCGTCGCGCTGTGCGACGACGGCGACCTCGCCGAGGCGCTGCGCACCGCCGACGCGGTGATCGACTGGTGAGCAAAGGAGCAACGACCATGGAGATCGACGTCCGGGGTCCCCGGTTCTCCGCCGCTCTGACCTTCCTCGTCCTCGCGGCCGCGTTCCTCACGCAGTCGGCGGCGCTGCTCGCGTTCCAGGTTGCGGTGTTCGCCGTGGCCGCGCTCGCAGGGCTGCGCTGGTCGCCCTACGGAAACGTCTTCCGCTTTTTGAAGCGCCGCCTCGACTGGGGGCCGCCGCCGGCGACCGAGCCCGAGGCGGGCCCGCGCTTCTCCCAGCTCATGGGCCTGATCTTCACCGGTGCGGGGCTGGCCGCCGTGCTCACCGGCGCAACGACCCTCGGGTGGGGGCTCGTGCTCGTCGTGGTTGCCCTGTCGGGGCTGCTCGCCGCGACCGGCCTCTGCGTCGGTTGCGAGGTGTACGCGATCGGCCGGCGCGCGCTCGGCACGCGTCGGGCGGGCGACGAGCGGTCGTCCTCCCGCGGGAGCCCGGCGTGAGCGCTGGGCGGGTCGTAACGAGGTCGCGATGAGCGAGTGGCTCGTCCTGGCCACGGTCGTGGCCGCCACCGGTGCCTTCGCACTGTGGTGGCGGGCGCACGACGGGAAGGTGCGCGCGGTCGACGATCGCTTCACCGGCGAGGAGCTCGCCGCGATCGGCGCCCCGCCCGAGCGGCGCCTCCTCGTGGCGTTCACCGCCCCGTCGTGCGCCCCGTGCACCATGGCGCGCCGCGTCCTCGAGGAGGTCGCCGGAGACCGTGACGACGTGGCCGTGCGGGCCGCCGACGTCGGCGACCACCTCGACCTCGCCCGCGCGCACGGGGTGCTGCGCACGCCGACGACCTTCGCGTTGGAAGTCGACGGCACGGTCCTCGGCCGGGTCGCCGGCGTCCCCACCGCCGCCGACGTCCACGCCCTGCTCGACGCCGGTGCCGTGCCCGACAGCAGCCGCGCCGCCTGAGGCGTCAGTACACGAGGGCCTGGGTGCCCTCCGCGGTCGCGAGCTCCACGAACAGCGCCGAACCGGCCATCCGCGTACCGGGGCGGAAGTCGGCCTCGGCGAGGCCCCGGCGGGTGGCGCAGGGCGTGCACACCGTGACGGTGCCGCCGGCGTAGAGCGCGGCGAGCAGGTCCGTGATCGGCGGAGCGTCGGGGACCTCCAGCTCCCCCGCCACCTCGTCCCGCGCGAGGGTGACGCCCTCAATGGCGAGGAACAGGTGCACGTCGACGCCGCTGGCCAGCGCCACCGCGGCGACGTTGCAGCCGATGTGCGCGCGCTCGGGATCGTCGAGCGCATGGGTGACCTTCACAACCATCGACCGGCCCATAGGGCTCACCCTACCGCTGCGGGGAGGGGGCGAAAAGGAGGGCCGCCCGGGCGGGGAGGTCCCCAGGCCCGGGCGGCCGGCATCCAACACTCGCCGTCTATGTCGCGTCCCCGGAGCGTCGCGTTGCGAGGCCGGGTGGGTGGGCGTGACCAGCTCCCACGGACGAGACGAGCGGGCGACGAAGTTGGGATTCGCTAGGCATCACGTGGTGTCGGTCGGGATGCCACAGGTAGGACCGAGTGAGGCCTAGCGCCTCATCACCTCGACGGTCACGGAGCGACTATCAGAAATCATGTGCTAGGACCACCTCCTTTCTGTCGTCCGGCAAGGATGCCATCGGCCAGCGCCCGCGGCAACGAGCCGCGAAGAAACTTCGCTGGCCGGCCGTCCGACCCGGGACCTACCAAGCGGTAAGGTCGGGACATGGCGCTGCTGCTCGACGAGACCGCGGTCGTCCGACTGCCCGCCGGGGTCGTCCGGGTCACCGGCCCGGACCGCCTCACCTATCTCCACACCTTGCTGAGCCAGTACCTGCAGGACGCCCGTCCCGGGACCGTCGCGGACTTCCTCCACCTCGACGCGAAGGGCAACCCGCAGGCCGCCGGCCGGGCCGTCGTCCACGCCGAGCATGTCCTGCTCGTCACCCCGCCTGAGGTCGCCGCCGACCTCGCCGCGGCCCTGGAGAAGTTCAAGTTCCTCACCCAGGTCGAGGCCGCCGACGCGAGCGACGAGTTCGCCCTCGCCAGCGTGCGCGGCCCGAAGCCCGTCGCCCTGTCCGCCGCCCGTGACGAGCCGATGACGGCCGTGCCGCACGGCGACGGTCTCGTGGTGCGGGACCGCTCCGGCGGGGTGGACCTGCTCGGCACTCCCGAGTGGGTGGGTGAGCGCGTCGCCGGGCTCGGTCTGCCCGACGCGACCATGGCTGAGTGGGAGGCGTGGCGGATCCGCCACGGCGTGCCAGGGTGGCGCACGGAGATCTCCACCGGACGCCGCGCCCAGGAGCTCGGCCTGCTGCCCACCCACGTGCACCTGAAGAAGGGCTGCTACCCGGGCCAGGAGTCGATCGCGAAGATCTACAACCTCGGCCGGCCCCGGCGCACGCTCGCGGTTGTGGCCTTCGACGGCCCCGTCAGCGAGGGCGCGTCGCTGGCCGCCGAGGGCGGGGCCAAACCGGGCACCGTGACGAGCACGGCCCCCACGGACGACGGCGCGGTGGCCCTCGCGCTCCTGCCGGTCGACCGCGACGGCCGGGTGCCCGAGTGGGTGACCGCCGACGGCGTGACCGGCCGGGTCCTCCGCCGGGTCGGCGAGGGCATGCCGATCCCCGGCGCCTGACGGCGCCCTGCCCCGATCCGCTCAGGGGGACGTCGCGGGCTCGATGACCGTGAGGGTGCCGCGGTCGGCGTCGAGCTCGGCGGCCACGCCCAGGGGCACGGTGAGCTGGCCCGGGCCGTGGCCGATCGGTGCCCCGCCGACCGTGGGCAGACCGAGCTCGGCGGCGAAGGCGGCGAGCACCTCGTCCACGGTGGCGCAGGGACCGCGGGGCTCCTCGCAGCGGGAGAACGCCCCGAATACGAGGCCGGCCGCGCCTTCGACGAGGCCGGCGCGCAGCAGCTGGCGGAGCATCCGGTCGATGCGGTAGGGCCGCTCGCCGACGTCCTCGAGCAGCACGAGGCACCCGCGGGTGTCCGGCTGGTCGGGGGTGCCGACGGCGGCGGCGAGGAGCGACAGGTTGCCGCCGACGAGCGGACCGGCCGCCCGCCCGGGCACGAGCCGCTCCAGCGGCCCGGTCGGCAGCGCCCCGAGCGGGCGGGCATCGGTGAGGGCCCGGCGCAGCGACGCGGCGGAGGCGCCGCCGGTGCGCCGCTCGTTCCACTCGCCGGTGGGGCCGTGGAAGCTCACGACGCCGTGCCGGTGCAAGGCGAGGTGCAGCGCCGTGACGTCGCTGAAGCCGACGAGTGGCTTCGGGTCGGCGCGCAGCAGCCCGCCGTCGAGGCGATCGGTGAGCCGGGAGCAGCCGTAGCCGCCGCGGGCGCACCACACCGCGCGGATCTCCGGGTCGGCGAAGGCGGCGTGCAGGTCGGCGAGACGGTCCTCGTCGCTGCCGGCGAGGAACCCGTCCTCGTGGTGGACGTGCGGCATGACCCGGGTCCGCAGACCCCACTCGGCGAGCAGCGCCATACCCGCCTCGAGGCGGTCGGGGAACCGTACGGGCGACGCCGGCGCCACGACGGCGACCGTGTCGCCCGGTTCGAGCGTGCGGGGGCGCAGCGCTACAGCGACCGCGCGACCCCCAGCGCCCGCGACCACTTGTCGCCGTGCTGGTCGAGGAGCGTGAACAGGGGAGCGGCAGCGCCTTCGGTAAGGGTCATCGGCGGGAGCCTATAGCCTGTCGGCATGCGCGTCCTTCTCGTGTGCCTCGGCAACATCTGCCGCTCGCCGACTGCCGAAGCGGCGCTGCACGAGGCGGCGGAGCAGGCCAGGCTCGACCTCGAGATCGACTCCGCGGGAACGGGGGACTGGCACGTCGGTGATCCCCCTGACGAGCGGATGCGGGCAGCAGCCGCCGCCGTCGGCCTGACCCTGAGCGGCACGGCCCGCCAGATCGCGGCCGAGGACTTCGACCGCTTCGACCTCGTGCTCGTCATGGACCGCGCGAACTACGCCGACGTGTGCGCCCTCGCGCCGGATGAGGAGAGCAAGGCGAAGGTCGCCCTTTTCCGGTCGTTCGATCCCGACGCCGACGGCGAGGACGTGCCCGACCCCTACTACGGCGGCGACGAGGGTTTCCCGCGCGTGGTCGAGATCGTGCGCGCCGGCGCCCGCGGCGTCGTCGCCCACCTCCAGTCACTGGAGGAGGAGCAGGAGTCCCGGCCCCGCTCATGAGCGTGCCGAGCCTGCCGGGGGGCCTCGTGGCCGGCGGAGGGCGGCCCCTCGGCGGCGGGATGATCTGCGAGGTGTGGCGCGCCCGGCTGTCCGACGGCCGGGAGGTCGTCGTGAAGCGTGCTCCCTACCCCGTCGAGGTGGAGGCCGACGGCCTCGCGGCGCTCGCGGAGGCCGGCGCGCCGGTGCCCGAGGTGCTCGCGGCCGAGGACGACGTCCTCGTCCTGGCCGCCGTCGGGGGCCCGCCCGACTGGCCCGGCCTGGGCGCGGCGCTCGCGCGGATGCACCGGTCAACGGGGACAGCGTTCGGCTGGCACCGCGACAACCTCATCGGCTGGCTGCCGCAGCGCAACGACCCCTGCCCGGACTGGCCGGACTTCTACGTCAACCACCGAATCCGCCCGTGGCTCGGCGCGTCGGCGCTGCCCGTCGACGTGCGCCGGCGACTCGAGCGCGCCTGCGAGGGGCCGCTGCAGGCGCTGCTCGACCACGACCCCGAGCCGAGCCTCGTGCACGGCGATCTGTGGAGCGGCAACGTCGTCGACGGGCGCTGGCTCGTCGACCCCGCGGTGTGCTACGCCGACCGCGAGTACGAGCTCGCGTTCATGGACTGCTTCGGCGGTTTCCCCGCGGCCCTCGTCGACGCCTACATCGCCGCGTGGCCCCTCGAGCCGGGCTGGCAGGCTCGCCGTCCCGCCCTGCAGCTCTACCACCTGCTCGTGCACGTCGAGCACTTCGGCGCCGGCTACGTCGGGGGCGTCACCAGCCGTCTCGACGCCCTCGGGTGGTAGGCGCTCAGGCAGCGAAGCGGTAGCGCCCCAGACCGGCGCTCAGGCAGCGAAGCGGTAGCGCCCCAGACCGGCGCTCAGGCAGCGAAGCGGTAGCGCCCCACATCAGGCATGGGCCGGGGCTCGCCGGGGTCGGGCACCGGCCCATGCCTGATGTGGGGCGC
>Ga0247713_1000382_pt1 | contig 28714 bp, 33 predicted proteins | sample 21E_NmetaG_FD_189936 | JGI IMG/M metagenome (GOLD analysis project Ga0247713, IMG submission 189936) | Soil microbial communities from hillslope of Landscape Evolution Observatory, University of Arizona, Oracle, AZ, United States - 2-1-E_N | ecosystem: Engineered > Artificial ecosystem >... | reverse complement strand
GCACCATGTAGGTGAGCCCTCCTTGGCGAGTTGTGGACCTTTGACAGACCGCATTCTCGCAGGTTAGGAGGGCTTTCCTATGCAACCTCAACCGCTGCCACGCCAGTCAGACGAAACATCCAGGCTAAGCGGCGTGTCTTTGGTTTCCTCCTATCAGTCGCGTTCGTTACCAGTGCCGTCGTGTTCACCGGAATAGCTGACGCCAACCATGGGTTTGGCGACACCTGTCCCGAAGACGAAGAGGTCATCTGCTTCTACGAGGGCGCGGCGTATCAGACTGAGGACTTCGACGGGTTCGAGTCTGTGGAGTATGACGTCTGGGTCGAGGAGGCGCCGCCACCACTGACCTGCAGCCCGCTGCCCTTCGACGCCCGGTCCGTCCGCAACGGCACGAACAGCGTCCTGAAGCTGTTCAAGGACCGGCACTGCACCATCGGCGAACACGTGGACGAGCCGATGGATGGCACGGTCGGTGCGTACACGAACGTCCATCGCGTGCGACCCGCCGCAGGAAGCTATCTCGTCCAGTACGTGCACCCCTGCACCCCGGCCGGGTGCCGCCCGGCCGAACCGCCAGAGAACGAAACGGCGGCGATCGAGGGGCTGACCGACTTGCGGCAGGACCCGGCGGGTCCGACACGGTCGCACAGCCTGCCGTCGCAACCGGCCGGAACCTCAGGCGGCGAGCAGCCAGCCCGGACCCCGGCTGTCCCACCCCATCCGGCGGGCGGCCCGGCCTTCTCCCCGGCTCCGCCGACGAAGACGCAAGCCGTCGATGAGCGGCTTGCAGATATCCTCCCCGCCGACCCGCACGTGGTAGCTCCTCTGCTGCCTCTCCTTCCACGGCCCTGAGCCGCACGGTTGGCGTGACGCTAACTAAGCCACGATTGCGACCACAACGTGGGTCCCGGACCGGACGGCCCGTGACCGACGAGAGCCTCGCGGACGCTGACGGTGATTCCTCATCCGGCCACCGCCGGCGCCCGCCCGCTCTTCCTCACCCGCCTGGCAGGCTTGTTCCGGCGAGCTCCGGGCGGTAGACGGTCTGGGGTTCGGGCACCGGCAGTCCGCGTGCGGCGCAGAGGAACCCGCGCGCGTGTTCTGCCAGCCCTCAGCATCCATAGAGCCCCGAGGAACCATGACAACCCGGCAAGAGCAGCTCGCTCGACGGGTCGCCGCACGCCTCGACGGTGGCGCCGCCGGCGGCGTCACTGCAGGAGTCGAACGATGCCTCCATGAGGGCGAGTCGACTTCTGCGCACACCTACCAACCGGTCACCATCGCACTCGCCGGCTCGGTCGTTTCCGTCGCTACGCTGGCCTGGAACATCTACCGCGACCTCCAACGGGTGACTCCCCGCCCAGCCCCGCAGGTCAGCGCCAGCAAGATCCGGCTGGAACTGGCTCACTCAGCCGGTGACGAACACCCCGAACTCGACCGCGTCATCGCGATCACCCTGGAAGAACTGACGGCCACCAGCGAAGCGAACGACTGAACACTCGTCCCGTTCTGATCGGCGGACAGCAACCCGGAGGCCGTGTTGGCGAAGGGCCGCATCCCGCACTACGGTCCAATCCCCCAACGCGCGTGCTTGGAGTTCAGCCTATGCCGGGATAGGCCGTGTCGTGGGTGGGAGGGCGATCTGGCTCTTCGTAGCGATCCCTCGCCGAGGCACCGATGGCCGGCCGACGCGGCCACCCCGCCATCGTGTGTACCGGCACCGAACTCGTTGTTTGGAGCGGCCCGCGGCGAACGGTGGGTAGACAGGCCCCTCGCTCAACCCTACGGCCGCCACAGACCCCGATTCGAGCGATGCAAGGCGGATCCGTCGGACTTACTCTCTTGCGCCTGGGGTGATACGCGTCGAGGCTCGGTGGCAAGTGGAGGGAGCGCGCGTGCAAGGGAAGGCGAAGCCTGGATCGTCCTCGCAGGCGACGGGGTTCCTGACCAGCGACGGGGGCCTGGACCGGCCGCCAGGCCCCTGGGTGCAGCCCGCGCCGGGCGTCGAACCGGCCAAAGACGCTGCGCCGGCGGAGTGGCTGAGGCCGCGGCTGCTGGAGGGGGGTGCAGAGGTCGGGACACCGGTCGGCGCGGTCGTGCCCACCGGCTACGCGGCCTACGCGCGCATCCTTCATCCCGTCCACGGCCCTGATGATGCGCCGGATGCGCCCTCGATGGGCTCGAGCGACGCCGCCTGGTCGGGCCGGCGCCTGCACCCCGAGGTTCAGTGGGAGCGCCTCATCCAGCCCGCCGGAGACGTAGGCACCGCCGCGCCGTGGAAGGACGGGCCCGACGTGGGTGACCTGCCGGCTGTGGTCGCTGCGCCGCTGGTGGAGGTGCTGCGCGCCCACACCGCTACGCCCGAGCGCTGCTGGCTGTGCGTCTGGGAGGGCTGGGGTGGCTGGGAGGACTACGCCCCCGAAGCGGCCCGCGTCGAGCTGCCCAGCCGCGGCTACTTGCTTATGCGCGCCCCGATCGACGCAGTCGTCGACGGGATCGCCGGGGGCCCACGGGAAGGGCACACGGGCCCGAGCCTGTGGTGGCCTGATGACCGGACCTGGTGCGTGGCCACCGACATCGACTTCTGCTGGACCTACGTCGCCGGCTCAGAGGCCTGCGTGCACACGCTCCTTGAGCACCCTGACTTGGAGGCGCTGCCTACGCGGCCCGAGCATCGCGGCGACATGCACAGCGACACCATCAACCCGCCCCCGAGCTGAGTGTGCGCAGGGCGGTCCAATGTCCCCCAGGACGCGCCTCGACTGCGGTCCTGGAAGGTCCGTAGCCAACCTTCATCACGCTCCGTCAACGCGGTGCTTCAGGCTGGTCCGTGCAACGTCCCGCGCTTGAGGATGGGTAACCTATCGCCATGGGGATGCTCGACTGGCTTGACCGGCTCGACCAACCGCGGCACACCGTCGAAGACCGGGCGGGTACGACTCGTCGCGTGGGCATGGGGTTGTTCGTCGTGGGCGCCCTACTCGCGTGCGCTGCCTTGTTGGCCGTCTATCTCTTCGACCAAGGCGGCTCCATGATGGCCATGGGGCCGGGCATCGGCCTGGCGATAGTCGGCCTCATCTTCCTACTCGTTGGGGTCCGCTTATCCCGCCGGTGAGTGCGCGAACTGCTCGCCGAAATCCCCGGAGCTGTTGGAGCGGTCGACCACCCGCGACGCTTCGGTCCCCGCAGGCGAAGGACCGCATCCAGTACTACGGCCCAATCCCCCTCTCAAGCACTCCCGTGTTCAACCCTCGCCGGGAAGGCGGGAAGTCGCGGCTGCAGTCCGCGTCACGTCCGTAGCAGCCGGGCCCTCCCGTCCTTGCTCGACTGCGGGGAGGCAACCGTAAAGAGTTCCGCCGCTCCCGGTAGATGCGGGCGCGCGGTGAGCTGCTGGCGCCTCATCCGACAGGAGCTCGACGCGGCCCTTCGGGTGCGGGCTCAGGTGGTCAGCATCTGCCGGCTCGCATCTGCCCTGGGTTCACGGCCCGACAGTGGATCACCTGTGAGGTTCCGTCACAGGCTGCGGCGTACTGTCGAGTTGCCGACGAGGAGGGAGCCGCCATGCGAAGCCAGTTTGTCCACGCCGACCTGGGCCAGCGCAAGCGCGGTGACCGCGTTCAGGTGACCCTTCGGGGCAATGCAGCCAACGTCATGCTGCTCGACGCGTCGGCCTTCTCGAGCTACAAGGCCGGCCGCAAGTTCAGGTATGTGGGTGGCATGACCAAGCGGTCGCCGGTAGTGCTGACGGTGCCAAGGAGCGGGCGCTGGCATGGGGTGGTGGACGTGAACGGACTCGGCGGCCGCGTCCGAGCGAGCTTCAAGGTGCTGCCGAACGCGCTTCCCCCCTTGAAACAAGGTCCTGAACCATCTCTGACATCGATCCGGCAGACCGCAGATTCGTGGCATGAGGAGGGGGGCATCGAGCCGGCGGAGACTCCGTATGACGTCTTCATCTCCCACGCGACGGAAGATAAGGACGGGATCGTCCGTGACCTGGCCGCAGCGCTGACCGCTCGGGGGCTGAACGTCTGGTACGACGAGACGGTGCTGCGCATCGGTGATAACCTGCGCCGCAAGATCGACGCGGGGCTGGCTTCAAGTCGGTTCGGTGTGGTGGTGCTTTCCCGCAACTTCTTCGCCAAGAACTGGCCGCAGTACGAACTTGACGGCTTGGTCAGCCGTGAGATGGGCGGTGGCCACCAGCTGATCCTTCCGATCTGGCACGACATCACGAAGGACGAGGTGATGCGGGCGAGTCCCTCGCTGGTCGGCAAGGTTGCGCTGCGCACCAGCGATTCAACGGTGGACGAGATTGCCGATGAGATCACCGACGTCGTCGGTGGTGCCTAGCCGCAAGTGGGCCCGGCTGCCGGACCTGCGGGCCATGGGCCGGGTTGGGACGGGGACATGCGGATCCGTGGTTATGAGCCCCCATTCGGCCGGTTCATGCGGGGGTCGGGGCCCCAAAACGTCGCGATGCTCTCCACGAGTTCGACGGATGCCTCGATCTCGTCGAGTCGAAGGGAGACGCTCTCAACGTTGCACCCCAGGGTAATCCCCTTGCGCGCCGCGAACTGGTGCAGGTCACGGAAAACCCCGACGCACAACTTCACCGATGTGCTGAGCATGTGGGAGGAGTGGAGCAACTCGTTCTCGAACCAGGGTGGCACGTACACTCCCAGCCACTCGATGAACGAGAGCGTCCGGGGCGACCCGCAGGGCGTCAGCGTGACGAGGACGGGCGGTATCGGCCGTTCGGCCTGATCGCAGGCCAACTTCATGTCACTGAGGACATCCTTGGCCGCCTCGGGTGAGTACACGGCCTGGCTGATGAAGAAGGAGCAGCCCTGGTCCACCTTCCGCAGCATCCGTTCGTGCTCGGTTCGGGCCCGGTGGTGCCGTTCGGCGATCATGACGCCGCCGATGCCCACGTTCGGGTGATTCCGTCGGCGATAGGCGTACGCCTCCCTCAGTGACATCGTCCCGCTCTGTTCCCGCGAGGGTGCCCCGACGAGCACCGCCAGGCCTCCTGCGCGGTCGACCGCCTCCAAGTGGCGACCGAGGCCCTCCTCGTCGCCGTTGGGAACGCTGTGATACACGATCTTGGGGACCGCGAGGTCCGCTAGGTGCTGGAAGGCGTACGTGGCGGGGTTCACGCAGCGCATGTGGGGGAACGGACGAGGCTCGTTTGTGCGGGCCGACTCGTCCTGGACGTCATACACCACGACGGCGTCGATGGGCAGCGACCGCAGCCGTGCCGTCTGCTTCCTCGCGACCTCGGCGACGCGCTCCGCTTCCCAGGCGGCCTTGGGAGGCACCAATCCGTAGGTGAGCGGGCCGCTGCCCCGTGCTGTGATGGCCCTGATCGTCATTCGTGCGCTTCGTTCCAGAGGTTGCCAAGGCCGCGCTCCCGCTCAGCGGCGAGCGGGGGCGCTGGCTGGCGTGACTTGACGTCCTGCAAGCAGTCGAGCCCTTCCTCGAAGACTGCGAGGATTTCGGGTCGCGCGTGACGTGCGCTAGACCGGGGCATGTCCTCGTGATAGAGGGCGTAGTTGTGGTGCAGGAGTTCCATGTCATGATCCTGTGGATGGTCGAAGAGGTCACTGCTGGCGCACCTTGCCCAATTGTCGCCGATCATGCCCCGCTCGGGGATTTCCACGAACCAGTCGTGCGGATCGGGGCATGTGAGCGGATGCCGTCTGCGCGGCAGCGCACGGTGCCCATGGCCTGTGGTCACGGTCGTCCCTCCCCGGCCGGCCGGTGAAGTGGTCCCGTTGGGCTTCGGGTGCAGAGCTTGGCCCGGCGGATAGGCGGTCCCGGCCCCGGACCGGCCGCTCACCCGTCACGGAGGATTGCTGCTCCGGAGCGGACCGCCCGACCCGAGGGCGAGCCTAGGTCAGACAGTTTCGCAAGCACCCGGTGGCCGGCGCCTTGTTCTGTAGCCTTCCTTGCAGTTGAAGGACCGCAAGGCCCCCGGCGGCATCAGATCACCCCCGGCTATTTCCCGAACGCGGCCCAACACAACGCCCCGTCCAGGCTTTGTCGAGTTCGGTCTATGCCGGGTTAGCGAGAAGTCCGGAACTCGCTTGTCCGTCACGCTGCGTGATGGCCGCAGCATGTGGGTGGTGTGAATCCACTCGCCACCTGTCCGGGATCCTCCGGCGCAGCCTCTTTGAGCCGTGGTGTGGCGTGGCGGTGGGCGACCGCGACCATTCACGGGCGGGATTGGGGGCAGTCAGCGTAGTGTGCCCGGGACTGCCGAACGATTGGTGACGCGCATTACCGAGGCCTACAGCTACTCACGTAATCGATAAACGTCGAACCGGCCGGCTCGGTCGCCCACTCGGGCGAGGTATCGGCGCTGGAGGACACCCCATGCGTCCTCAAGTCGGTCACCGACGGAGAAGGCGATGTCCTGCATCGCAGGTTCGTCGGGCCACTCCGGCAACTCGATGTGCCAGAGCAAGTGTTCTTCAGGGCAGCCTAGCAGCTCGTTTTCCCACGTGAGCGGTTCCGCCCAGCCTTCGGCGACATCGCCGAGGAAAGCACCGCCGGTCGTGTGCAGTGCGAGCGTGAGCTGGAAGGGTCCATCGACGGCTGTCCGATCTCGTAGAGCGGTTCCAAACTTCAGGAGCGCCCACGTCCGAGCAACAATTGAGATGAGGTTGAAGACGCGCACGAGGTTGCCGTCGCGGTCCTTCCGTTCCCACGCTCCTCGGTCGCCGAGCCCGTACTCAAGCGCTCCTGAGCGATGGATCGCCACGTAACTGTTCCAAAGCTCACGACCGCCGTGTGCATCGACGATCGCGGCCGCATGAGCTGTCGGGACGTGCTGTGTTCCGAGACGGACGTTTCCCCCTTCGAGGTTAACGACGGAGAAGTTCTTGGCCCAAGCCCAGAACTCGTCGTCGACCTGGATCGCATCCGCCTCAGGGTCACCGGGAAGCAGCAGTAGCTGCGCGGACGGCGTGCGTAGGCGTCTACAAAGCCCGGCGAGCGTGAAGTCGTCTCGGTCGACGGTGTCTAGTGCGTAGCGTTGTAGCGATCGACGCCAGCGAGCGCGCTGAACCTCCACGTCGGATAGATCGGTCACCCCTTCACCTCGCGGCGGAGCCGGACAGAGAAGTCCTCGGCCAGCCGTTCGGTATCGTGTAGCAGTGCTGGGCGACGGCGGACCGGTGGCGACAGCGTTACCGCGACGTGTTCGCTTCCTCGCATGCTCATCGTCGCTGCATTGGGGTTTCGCTGCTGCTCGGCGCGTGTCCGCCACGGCATGTGACCCACGCCACGCATCGCGACGACTACAGCGACGTGCGTCAATCGTTGTGCGCCGTCGATGTGATCGAGAACGCGGCCACCGAAGCGGAGTGTTCGTGCGAGCCGTTCCTGGATGTCCTCCTCTATGATCGAGGTGATTCCCGTGCTTCGCCACTCGTGACGTTCGATCGCGGGCTGAACGACGAGAAGGCTGCCCTCTTCGTCGACCGCGACAACCGCAACCCCGTGCTCCTGGACCAGGCGAGCGGAATCCCCGCTGACGGAGACGTCGGTCCCGCGCGTCGGATCCAGCACGGCGTCTTCTCCTGTGAGGGCCTCAGCCATCAGGAGTCTGTGGAGTCGGCGATCCTCGAGCTCTGCCGGACGGAGCACTGCGCGCCGCGGGCCGCCTGCTATGACGACGATGACCTCTGTCCCCGAGAAGTTCCGGGAGGCTGGAACCAGCCGGTGGGCGCGTTCGAGAAGCTCCGCCTCGTCTAGCGGGCCCGACTCGGTTGCGAGGCTGTAGTCGTACAGCGCCCGGATCACCTTGTCGCGCAAGTCTTCAGGACCATCGAACTCGGCGGTGAAGTGGCCTCGCTCCCAGCCCTGGACCTCACGGATAAGCGATGCCTGTCCTGGCTCGGGTTCTATCCCCGCCTCGATGAAGACCAGCACGGGTCGGGTGTCGCGAGCTTCTCGGTACTCCTCGTGAGTGGCGGACAGTCCGGATGTCTGAACGTGCCCATAACGCGCGCCGAGGAGCAAGATGACAGCGTCCGCACCGCGAACGCCGGCGAGGCAGGCGGACTGTGGGCTGTCCGGTGACGCTCCGAAGTCTTCGGCACGAATGACCGTGTGCCCCAGGGTCATTGCGCCCGACGCGGCGGCGTCGCGTACAGCCTCGTACCCGGTGAGGAGCGAGCTCAGAAAGACCTTCATCCGTCGATTATCTCATGGCCTTGCGACACGACTCATGACGCGATGGTCCGCGTCGCAAGGCGTTTCCAGCGGGTGCACAAGGGCCGTCGAATGTTGCCCGCCTACCCGTTGGCGCCGAACACGGGCCAACGTCCCGTCCGGGCACTCATGGAGTGCGGACTATGCCGGGTTGGGCGGAAACGAAGCGCAGGGGAGCAGCGGATACCGAGGGGTCAGGCACCTGCGCCATAGTCCCCGTTGCGGACGCGTCCGCGCAACCCGCGGGGGGCGCCCAGCCGCATGTAGTCCCCGGTTCCGACGTCATCCGGGAGAGCGCCCCAACGTCAACTGACCGCCGCACGCGTACCTGAGTGCCCCTGCTCCGGCAGGGGCCTTGTCATGGACGCGCCGAGACAGTCCTTGAGCCGCGGTGACACCGTCGCGTGCATGGGGCCGAAGCGCCCCCATCGTTGTGAACAGCCGCGCTGGAACCGTCAGGGCCAGCCGTTAGGCTTCGTGCTCGTCAGGGAGTGTGGGTATGGACGCGAAGCAAGCGGCGAAGGTTCTCCGGGATCGCATTGACGAGGGCAAGAAGGTCCTCGAAGACCAAGAGCAGTTCGACCGATGGCGGAACAAGAGCCGCATCACGCTGGAGCGCATCTACGGTCCCGATCACGCGATGCTCAAGAAGTGGGATGAGATTCGCTACACGTTAGGCTTCTGGACCGAGAACACGCCTGACTCGGCGTGGCGCCGGGCGAGGGAGGGGGGGATTGCGAGCGCAATTGCCCTGCTTGAGGCGGGAGTGTTTGACCACGTGGAACTGGCCACACCGCAGGACGTCGACCCCAGCGCCTTCGACCCGGACCTTTGGGGGCACGTCGCGCACGACGTCGAGGGCGAGCACTGGGATAAGGTACCGGCCGGGGTTGCCACGTTCGTCGAGTCCAAGGTCCGCGAGTGGGCCGGGCTCGGTCCCGGCGACTACGGCAAGGACCTCATGGTCAAGGTGTTCAAGCCGGACGGCGGCGTGTTCCCATGCGGTGATCCGACGGTTTAAGGGCGAGCAGCAAGGGTGGCAGCAGTTCGCCACCGGGTTCGTGCAGGCGTTGAGCAACGTTAATCGTCACCGGATCCAGAACCGTGACGACGCGAAGGCCTATGCCATCGGCGTCCTCGGGGCAGGCAGCTTGTTGCTCACACAACTGCGATACCAGCACGGCGTCGGATAGCATGTTCGTCGCCCATATCAACTCTGTTGAGGTGCAGCGGTAGGCGGCTCCGCATGTGCGCGACTTGCGTTAGTGCTACACGGTTGGGCAAACGGGTACGTTTATCGGCGCTTCGGAAGTTCTTCAACAGCACTGCTCTCCGACCGCTCCCGTCAACTCCTCAAGGGGGGCCTCTCGCTCTCCCATGACGAGGTCCGAACCGAGCGTGAACCAGAAGGCCGACGTGTCGGTAACGAAGCCCGACGACCCGCGAATACCTTTCGCGAGTGCGGACTTCGCCGGGATGTTGGGCACCTCGTCGGTGAGTGGGAACACGGCCGGTGTAGTACGCAGCTGGCTCAAGCGACGCCCATGGCCGCGCGCATCGCGGCCGTGAGCACCCCAGAGGCCGTCCCCTTGCCGACGTCGAGCAGGTGGCCTCGCCATCCGCGAAGTTTGGCAGCCTCGTCGGGGTCATCAGATTGTGCGGCGCGTTCCTCCAGCACCCGAATCAGCTCGTCGAATGGATCCTGGGAAGGCCAGGCCCCAGTGGCCTGGAGCGCAGGCTTCAGCGGCCGGATCCGCATGTAGTACTCGCCGTCCATGGCGCTGGCGTCGATGGCTTCGAGGTGCTTCGAGAGCAGCAACGTGCGTACCGCTCCAACGACGCGGCCCTCGTCGAGGCCAGTACGCTCGGACAGCGCGTCGGTGTCCGGCGCCTCCCGACCTTCCTGGTGAGCCGCTACTACCTCCTCGAGGATTGGCAGCTCGACGTCCTCCCAGCTCCTCTCGGCCATCGCCACCCCTCTTCGCGTGGGCATGTGCATCGTACGGCGGTTGGCACGCTTTAGGAGGCGAGCCCGCCGAACAGCGACCCGCCTACCCGTGCCCCAGGGACCTCGCCCCCTAGACTTCGGCAGCCGACGAGCCCAGGCAAGCCGGCAACCCGGGTCGTGGCCTTGGACCCCCACCATGCGCATCCCGACCGCTTCAACATCCTCTGGAGCGTCAGGACGCACCCTCGACAGTGCGGACCTACGCCCCCTTCCCGTGGCCCTGGAGTTCAACCCTCGCCGGGAAGGGCCGCACTCCGGGCGTCACCGTCCGTGAACGCGGTCCTTCCGGGCCATGGACCGCACCGCGTAGCCGGGGCTACCGGCCGGTTCGCTCCCGGTGCTTGCACCCTGGCCAGCAGCAGGGCCGACGCTGGCCCTCCTCCAGTTCCTCCCGGGTCCTGCGGATGCGGCGTTCCCGCGTCGGCTTCCGCTTGGCATTCTCTACCCAGCAGATGAACTCGTTGCGGGCCAGAGGCGTGATGTCCTTCCACGCATCGAATGCCGCAGCGCTGGCGATCAGCGCCTCGCGCAGGTCGTCCGGAAGCGCGTGCACGACCCCACCGGGGACTTCGGAGCTGCTCATGAGAGCAGGGTAGCCAAGACGTTCTCGCTGTGAGCCTGCCGGTAGGGGTGCACCTACGAAGGCAACCAACGGCACAACGATGTCTTGTGAAGTTCGAGGAGCGGCCTTCGGAGTCGTCAGACGGCGCGGCGCTGGGCTCGCAGCACGATGTCGTCGACGTGGTGGGCAGCGGAGGTGGCGCCGCCCGGTCGGGGTCGCTTCTGGAAGACCTCGACGTCCCAGGCGGGCGCGTCGGTGAGCGCGGATGCGACATCGTCGACGCGTACGTAGGCGTCCGGGTCGAACGCCCGGCTGTTGGTCAGCGTGTCGATCGGCGCGCGCATCGGCTCCAGATCGTGGCCCACCACGAGGAGGGTGCCGCCAGGAGCGACCGCGCCGAGAAGGTTGCGAACGCTACGCCCGTCCGGTGTGCGGGGGATCGACGCGTAGTGAGCCGACACGAGGTCGAACGCTTCGAGCTCGAAGGGTTCGAGGGCGTTCGCGTCCGCACGGAGGCAGTCGACGACGAGGTCGCGCCGACGTGCCTCGGCAGCTACTCGGTCCAGTGCGCGCTGCGAGATGTCGCTGGCGGTGACGCGCCACCCTTGTTCGGCCAGCCACAGCACGTCGCCGCCCTCGCCGGCGCCGACGTCCAGCGCACGGCCCGGGGCGATGGTGCCGACCTCGGCCACGAGCGTCCCGTTGGGGTTGCCGCTCCACATCTGGTCGCGCCCGTAGCGGTGATCCCAGTCGGCCTCGTTCGCCGATGGTCGGGCGGCCGCTCGGATGTCGTCTTGCGCCAGGCTGGCGCTGATCATGGCGCCGACCCGGCTGCCGGTCGCGGCGGCCTGCAGCACCTGCTGGCTCGGATCCGTCACGTTGCCGGCCGCGAACAGCCCGGCCACAGTCGTCTCCCCGATGGCATCCGTCTCGATGACGTCGCCAAGCCCGCTGGCGTGCGGCACCGGTCGGAGACCGAGTGACGCGAACGGTTCGGCGCGCACGCGGAACTGCGGACCGACCACGACCGCATCCGCGGCGATGCGTCGACCGTCGACGAGTTCGACGGCGGACACGCCGCCGTCGGGGCCCGCGGCGACGCGGCTCACATCGCCCGAGACGAGGTCAACGCCGCTGCCTCGCAGGGCGTCCACCTCGGACACCTCGTCGTGAATGCCGTGGAGCACGACGGTGAGTCGGGCGGTGAGCTGCCGGAACAACGCAACGGGGTGGAGTCCCATCGGGTGGGTGACGATCGCGACGACGCGCTGGTCGCGGACTTCGAACCCGTGGCAGAAGGGGCAGTGAATGACATCGCGTCCCCAGTGCTCGGCGAGGCCGTCGATGTCGGGGAGTAGATCCACGAGGCCAGTCGCAGCGAGCGCGCGGCGGGCGACGACGACATGATCACCGGCGAGCTCGACGCGGAAGCGTCCATCGTCGGCGCGCGTCACGTCGACGACGCGACCGTCGAGGACCTCGCCGCCGTAGCTGCGGACCTCCTCGCGGCCGGCGGCTGCTAGCGCAGATGGCGCGAGCCCGTCGCGGCCGAGGTAGCCATGCATGTGGGCGGCAGGTGCGTTACGGGGCTCGCCGGCGTCGACGACGATCACCGACCGCCGCTGCCGCGCCACCTGCAGCGCGGCGGCGAGCCCGGCCGCCGACCCGCCGACCACGACGACGTCGCAATGCCGTTGAACTGCAGAAGGGTGGTGATCACTCATGTCGCCGAAGGTACCCTCGTCCAAGGGGCCTGCAATATGTCTTGCGAGAATCGCAAGAAGGGGAGGACTGGGTCGTGGAAGCACGCCACATCGAGCAGACGGTCAGGACCCGCTTGCGCAGCCTCCGGAACACTCTCGGCCTGTCGCTCGATGAGCTGGCGGCACTGACCAACCTGAGCCCGTCCACCATCAGCCGCATTGAGACCGGCAACCGGACGATCAGCCTCGACGTTCTCGTCCCGCTGGCCGCGGGCCTGCAGATTGACCTCGATGCGCTCCTCGACGTCCACGGCGACGAGGACGTGGTCATCCGCCCGGCACCGCATAGCACAAGCGGGCGCACGACCTGGATGCTGAGCCGACCGACTGGCAGCACCATCGCCGTGAAGATGCGTCTGGAACCGACCCGCGAACAGCCGCAGCAGCGCGTCCACCCAGGTCACGACTGGTTCTACGTGCTGGACGGGCGGGTGCGCTTGTCGCTCGGTGACCGGGAGATCACGGTCGAGACCGGGGAGGCGGCCGAGTTCACGACCATGACGCCGCACGCCTTCGCAGCCGCCGACGGCCCTGCGGAGCTGCTCATGATCTTCGACCGCGACGGCCAGCGTGCGCACGTGCACCACGAACGCGCTGCGGAGGCACCGCCCTAGTCTGCGTCGAACACAGCCTTGAGGCCGGTCCCTCTGGATGCGGCTGATCACCACTGCGGCCCTCGCGGCGAAGGGCCGCAAGGACCCCGCGCGGCATCAGATCATCCCCCGGCTATCCGCAGTCCCGAACGCGGTCCAACGCCCCGTCCAGGCTTCGTCGAGTGCGGACCATGCCGGGTTGGTCTGAGGCGCCCGTCGGGGTCTGATCGTCCTCGGCGGCGGGACGCGCGTGCCCGCCCCCGAGGAGCCGATCGTCATGCCTGCCATCGCAACCACATCGCCGTCAGCGAGCGTCTCAAATTCGTCGGCGGAGTTGACCGCCACCTTCGTGGCCGGTTCCGCTCGGCCAAGACGCGCAGCAACTACACCGCCAACCTCCGCGACTGGTTCGCTTGGACCGAGTCGGCGGGGCTCGAGCCTTGTCAGGTCCAGCGTCGCGCTGTCGAAGCGTACGTCGGCCGTCTCGAGGAGACCGGCTACGCGCCCAACACGATCTGCCAGCGCATCGCGACCCTGTCGAGCTTCTACCGCTGGGCGGTCGCCGAGGACCACCTGACGCGCAACCCTGTAGAAGGCGCACGGCGGCCACGCAAGCCCGCGGAATCGACCGCGCAGGGGCTGTCGCGGCACGAAGTCACCGACTGGCTCGACGCCGCCGAGACACGCGGCGGCAGCGCGTACGCGTGCGCGTGCCTGCTCGCCTCAACGGCCTGCGCGTCGGCGAGCTCTGTGCCGCCAACATCGATGACCTCGGCGAGTCCACCTGGCATCACACCCTCACCCTGCGCGCCGAGACCACCAAGGGCAGCAAGGCCGCCGTGGTCGCCCTCGCCCCGCGCACCGTGCAAAAGCCATCCGTCTCACCCGTGGCGAGCGGCGCTCCGGGGCGCTGCTGCGCAACCAGCACGGGCGGCGCATGACCAGCTACAACGTCGCCTACCTCGTCAAGGCGCTGTGCCGCCAGATCGGCGTTACCCGGCGCATCACCCCCACAGCCTGCGGCACTCGGCGATCACGCTGGCCCTCGATGCCGGCATCGGGCTGCGCGACGTGCAGGACTTCGCCCGCCACACCGACCCGAAGACGACGCGGGGCTACGACCGCTCACGCAACCAGCTCAACCGCCACGCCACCTACGCGATCGCGCAGTACCTCGCCGGCGGCAACTGACGCCGCCGCCCTCCGATGCGGCAACATGGGATTGCTGGCTTACGACGGTTCTTCTTTGCCGGGTGGGCGCCGCACTCGGAGCTCACCATCGCGCCACACGCTCACACAGCCTGCCAGGGCTGCGAGCTCGACCGTCGCGACCAGCTGCCTGACGGCCTCGGCGACCCTGCGGGGCGTCTGCTGATCCATCCGCAAGACCACGATGCCGCCGTGCGACCCGGGCGGATACGCGCGCACGTCCCCGAAGCCTCGATCCATAGTCACCACGACCCGACCCTCACGGGAGGCTGCAGCCAAGACTGCCGGATCGGCGGCGCCGACCAAGCCCTCGCCAGCCACGGTGTCCACGTCGACCCCCGCCTCGGACAGCGGAACGAGGACCGAGGCCGGCACGTTCTCGTCGAGCTTGACCCTCAAGAGGCCGAGACAGCCGGATACTCGTCACGGGCCAACTCGGCGCCGTACGCCGCAGCCGCCCGGATCCCCTCGACCGTCAGCGTCGGGTACTCGGCCATGATCTCGGCCTCGATCATCCCGTCAGCCAAGGCGTCGAGCACGACACTCACCATCACCCGCGTCCCCTTGATGGTCGCCTGGCCATGGCAGACGTTCGGGTCACGCACGATCAACGCGTCATGATCGACCGGCATACCGTCCTCCCTCGACCGCGCCGCTGCTCCTCCCAGGCTACGTCAATCCTTAGAGGACGGGCCCGACCGTCCACAAGGCGAGCACGGCATGCGGTCCTACATCCCAGAGCCGACCGCGCCAACACGGCCCAAGCCGGGTAGGTCCGTGGCCTAACTAATGCCTTTCACGCTCCGTCAACGCGGCCCTTCGGCCAAGGTCCGGGTTGAAACCCGGCCGCCTGACGGTCGGTTATTGCGAGGCGGGGGCGTTCTCTCGCGTAGCGGCGGCCGGCATCCCACCGGGGCGACGCGGTCCTTCGCCGCCCGGGGTGTGCACGCGCGGGTGAATCCGCCGTGGTCACCTCGTTGTTGGTACACCGGGTGGCAGTCCGGCCGCTTGCGCTCCAGCCGTCGGCACAGCAGAGCTGATCGCGGACCAGCCGGGCGGGGTTTCTGCGATTTCCTCCCAGCGGGGCACGACGTGCTCCAGGAAGATCTGACCGACGAGCTCACCGCGGCTGCGCGCCCCGGTCTTGGCGAAGATCGACTTGAGGTGGTCCTGCACCGTGTAGGCGGAGACATGCAGGCGCTGGGCCATCTCCTTGGTCGACTGGCCCCGCAGGCACAGCCGGGTGAGCTGGATCTCCCGCTCGGTTAGTCCGTAGGCGACGGCGACCAGCGGCGCGACCTCGTTGGGGGCGGCAGGTTGGATGATCACGGCCGTGCGTCCTGTCGTTGTCCCCGACAGCCGCGTGCCGTACAGCAGCACCCACTCCCCCGAGCGGGTCCGCGCCCGGGAGCGCGCGGAGAGCTCCAGGGGGTCCTGGCCGTCGCGCAGCGTGCGCGCCAGCGCCGCGACCGCTTGGACGGTTTTGGATTCGGCGGGCTCAGACGGTGGCGGCACCTCGACCAGCTGGGAGATCCAACGCTCGGCGGCCCCCGACATGGATTCGACGTGGCCGTCCTCGTCGAAGACGACCACACCCGGACCGATCGTCGAAGCGTCCTGCGGCGCGATCGTGACAAGCAGCGCCCGGCGCAGCCCCTCGGCCAGCGGGCGGCTGAGGGAGGCGAGGAACGCCACGTCCTGTTCGGTGAACCACGGCTGGCCCGCGTCGCGCAGGAAGCCGGCGGCCCCCCAGTAGGTCCCGTCGACCACGAAGGAGCCGCGCAGCTCGTCGCCGATGCCGAACGCGGCGTGGGAGCGGTGCCGAGCGCTGCGGGACAGGTCACCGTGGGTGGCGAGGCTGGTCGCGCCGGCGTAGCGGCCGCTTCGCGCAAGGAACCACCACTTGTTCACGTCCTCGACGACGTACTCGTGCTCGGCCAGCCACGTGCCCGAGCACGCCACGTGGTGGTGGACGGCTCCGGTGAACAGCACGGTGCCCGGATCCACGGTGTGCCAGCAGCTGCGCTGGAAGGCCACCGACCGCTGGATGACCTCGTTGGCCTGCGCGGAAAAGGAGATCCAGTCCAGCCCTGCGCAGCCGAGCGCGAGGATCTCGGCCCTTGCGCGCCGCATCGTGTCCCACTTCACCGGCGAATCGTACGGCGACGCCCCCGCAGCTGCCATCCCAGGATTCTGGGATGGCTCCGGCCGAGGTCCCCGGTGTTGTGGGATTGGCCGGGGACGGGCTCGGGCGCACGATCGGCGGACCCGACACCACCACATGGAGGAGGCGCCATGAACACCGTATCCCGCGAGCAGGTCAGCCCCGAGCCGATCATGCGGCTGGCGTCGGGTTTCATGGCCGCCAAGCACCTGTTCGCCGCCAACGAGCTCGGGCTGTTCGAAGCCCTGGGGGGCTCCCCGACGACGCTGGAGGGCCTGGCGGCGCGCACGGGGTTGACCACACGGGCTGCGCGCATCAACGCCGACGCCATGGTCGCCCTGGGCCTGCTCGAACGCGACGGCGAGGTGTATCGCAACAGCCCGCCCGCGGCCGCCTTCCTGTCCGGGCAGGGCCCCGCCGACCTGCGGCCCTTTCTGCGCTTCTGGGACCGGCTCAGCTACCCCACCTGGGAGGGCTTGGCCGACACGCTGGCGCACGGGCTGTCGCAGGAGATCTTCGCGCTCGACGACCAGCAGCAGGAGCTCGCCGCCGCCGGCATCGAGGCGATCCTGACCGGTCCGGCCAACGCGCTGGCCGCAACGGTGGACTTCTCGGCGCACCGGCGGCTGCTTGACGTCGGGGGTGGAACCGGGTCATGGTCGATCGCCGCCGCGCGTCAGCACCCCAACCTGCAGGCCACTGTGCTGGAGCTGCCTGTCGTGGCCAACGTCGCCCGCAAGCGCGTCGCCGACGCCTCCATGACGACTCGCGTCGACGTGGTCGACGGCGACGCGATGACCGGCGAGCTGCCGCAGGGCTACGACGTCTTCCTGCTCGCCAACCTCATCCACTACTGGTCGCCGGAGGACAACCGCGAGCTGCTGCAGCGCGTGCGACGCGCGGCCGCGCCGGGTGCGCGTCTGCTCCTCGCGGACTTCTGGACCGATCCGACTCACACCAAGCCGGTCATGGCCGCGCTCATGGCCGGCGAGTTTGCCGTCCACCTCCGAAACGGCGACGTCTACAGCGTCGACGAAGCGCGCAGCTGGTTGGAGGAGACCGGCTGGCGGGTCGTCGACCACAGTGCCCTGGCCGGCCCAGTCAGCCTCGTCACCGCCCAAGCCGCCTGAATCCGATCACGAGACCCAACCCGAGGAGAGATCTCATGCGCACAGCCACACGACTGACCACCTGCGTCGCCGCCGCCGTGTCGATGCTGCTGCTGGCCACCACGGCGATCGCTCAAGCCCCCGGCGGCGAACCGGAGACGTCCAAGCAGCTGGCCGACGTGCGCCGCGTCACCGCGAAGTACCACGACCTTGAGCGGGCACACGCCGACGGCTACCAACCCGGATCCCCCTGCGTGCCCCACATGGGATACCACTACGTGCGCTCCATCGCCGCGGACCAGGACGAGCTCGATCCCACCGCGCCGAACATCCTCATCTACGCCCCGCGGCCCGACGGCCGCCTCCGACTGGTCGCGGTCGAGTACGCCTCGCGGGCACCCGCCACGCTGTTCGGGCGCACCTTCGACCCGCCAGGGCCAGCTGGCCCACCCTTCCACACCCTCCACGCCTGGGTGTGGCAGGCCAACCCCGACGGGACCTTCGCAGCGCACAACCGCAACATCTCCTGCGGCAGCTGAACCTCAACGCGAGTGCTGCTGGGCACACCAGGCGCCTGCCAAGACGTCGGGAGGAAGTGACATCATGACGAGATCCCACCGCCAGCCGCTGGCAGCACTGCTCACGGTGCTCTGCCTCGCCCTCGCGGGATGCGGCGAGGCAGACAACAGCGCGCCAACGCCAGCAGACGAAGGCACCGCCGAGGAATCCGGGGACCGCCAGGCGGTCGAGGTTGTGCTGCGCGACTATGAGTTCGTGGGGCTGCCAGAGACCGTTCCGCCAGGCACCCGGTTCACCGTCGCCAACGAGGCCGACTCCGAGCTGCACGAACTCGTGGCCTTCCACCTGCCCGCCGACGAAGACCGTTCCGTCGACGAGCTGGCCGAGCTGGCACCCGAGGAGCTCGTCGGCACGCTCGGGCAGCCGGTGACCGTCCTGCTGGCCCAGCCAGGCGGACCGCAGATCCCGGCGGTCGGTGATGGCACGGTCACCCAGCCCGGTCGCTACGCGGTCATGTGCTTCATCCCGACCGGCGCTGACCCGCAGGAGTACCTGCAGGCCGCAGAGCAGACCGAGGAAGGCCCACCGCAGGTCGAGGGCGGCCCGCCCCACTTCGTGCACGGCATGCGGGCAGAGTTCACGGTCGAGTAACCGGCCGGCCGGTGGGCTTGACCTGCAGCCACCGGACCGCATATGACACCACGAGCCGTCCCAAGGACCCGCCCTTCGATCGCTGTGGAAAGGACCGTGATCCCCCCATGCCAGCCAGCGGATAACCGCCCGTCTTCGGTCGCTGTGAACGCGGACCTCGCGGCGAAGGGTCACATCACCGATGCGCGAACGCGTGTCCCGGCCTCGGGTTTGCCGAGTGCCTCCAGACGGCGAAGCCGACTGCGGCTTAACGTCTCTCGCCAGTGCCCGCGAGTTCGCACTAAGCCGGGAAGGGCCGCACTCCGGGCGTAACCGTCCGTGAACGCGGTCCTTCCGGGCCATGGACCGCACCGCGTAGCCGGGGCTACCGGCCGGTTCGCTCCCGGTGCTTGCACCCTGGCCAGCAGCAGGGCCGACGCTGGCCCTCCTCCAGTTCCTCCCGGGTCCTGCGGATGCGGCGTTCCCGCGTCGGCTTCCGCTTGGCATTCTCTACCCAGCAGATGAACTCGTTGCGGGCCAGAGGCGTGATGTCCTTCCACGCATCGAATGCCGCAGCGCTGGCGATCAGCGCCTCGCGCAGGTCGTCCGGAAGCGCGTGCACGACCCCACCGGGGACTTCGGAGCTGCTCATGAGAGCAGGGTAGCCAAGACGTTCTCGCTGTGAGCCTGCCGGTAGGGGTGCACCTACGAAGGCAACCAACGGCACAACGATGTCTTGTGAAGTTCGAGGAGCGGCCTTCGGAGTCGTCAGACGGCGCGGCGCTGGGCTCGCAGCACGATGTCGTCGACGTGGTGGGCAGCGGAGGTGGCGCCGCCCGGTCGGGGTCGCTTCTGGAAGACCTCGACGTCCCAGGCGGGCGCGTCGGTGAGCGCGGATGCGACATCGTCGACGCGTACGTAGGCGTCCGGGTCGAACGCCCGGCTGTTGGTCAGCGTGTCGATCGGCGCGCGCATCGGCTCCAGATCGTGGCCCACCACGAGGAGGGTGCCGCCAGGAGCGACCGCGCCGAGAAGGTTGCGAACGCTACGCCCGTCCGGTGTGCGGGGGATCGACGCGTAGTGAGCCGACACGAGGTCGAACGCTTCGAGCTCGAAGGGTTCGAGGGCGTTCGCGTCCGCACGGAGGCAGTCGACGACGAGGTCGCGCCGACGTGCCTCGGCAGCTACTCGGTCCAGTGCGCGCTGCGAGATGTCGCTGGCGGTGACGCGCCACCCTTGTTCGGCCAGCCACAGCACGTCGCCGCCCTCGCCGGCGCCGACGTCCAGCGCACGGCCCGGGGCGATGGTGCCGACCTCGGCCACGAGCGTCCCGTTGGGGTTGCCGCTCCACATCTGGTCGCGCCCGTAGCGGTGATCCCAGTCGGCCTCGTTCGCCGATGGTCGGGCGGCCGCTCGGATGTCGTCTTGCGCCAGGCTGGCGCTGATCATGGCGCCGACCCGGCTGCCGGTCGCGGCGGCCTGCAGCACCTGCTGGCTCGGATCCGTCACGTTGCCGGCCGCGAACAGCCCGGCCACAGTCGTCTCCCCGATGGCATCCGTCTCGATGACGTCGCCAAGCCCGCTGGCGTGCGGCACCGGTCGGAGACCGAGTGACGCGAACGGTTCGGCGCGCACGCGGAACTGCGGACCGACCACGACCGCATCCGCGGCGATGCGTCGACCGTCGACGAGTTCGACGGCGGACACGCCGCCGTCGGGGCCCGCGGCGACGCGGCTCACATCGCCCGAGACGAGGTCAACGCCGCTGCCTCGCAGGGCGTCCACCTCGGACACCTCGTCGTGAATGCCGTGGAGCACGACGGTGAGTCGGGCGGTGAGCTGCCGGAACAACGCAACGGGGTGGAGTCCCATCGGGTGGGTGACGATCGCGACGACGCGCTGGTCGCGGACTTCGAACCCGTGGCAGAAGGGGCAGTGAATGACATCGCGTCCCCAGTGCTCGGCGAGGCCGTCGATGTCGGGGAGTAGATCCACGAGGCCAGTCGCAGCGAGCGCGCGGCGGGCGACGACGACATGATCACCGGCGAGCTCGACGCGGAAGCGTCCATCGTCGGCGCGCGTCACGTCGACGACGCGACCGTCGAGGACCTCGCCGCCGTAGCTGCGGACCTCCTCGCGGCCGGCGGCTGCTAGCGCAGATGGCGCGAGCCCGTCGCGGCCGAGGTAGCCATGCATGTGGGCGGCAGGTGCGTTACGGGGCTCGCCGGCGTCGACGACGATCACCGACCGCCGCTGCCGCGCCACCTGCAGCGCGGCGGCGAGCCCGGCCGCCGACCCGCCGACCACGACGACGTCGCAATGCCGTTGAACTGCAGAAGGGTGGTGATCACTCATGTCGCCGAAGGTACCCTCGTCCAAGGGGCCTGCAATATGTCTTGCGAGAATCGCAAGAAGGGGAGGACTGGGTCGTGGAAGCACGCCACATCGAGCAGACGGTCAGGACCCGCTTGCGCAGCCTCCGGAACACTCTCGGCCTGTCGCTCGATGAGCTGGCGGCACTGACCAACCTGAGCCCGTCCACCATCAGCCGCATTGAGACCGGCAACCGGACGATCAGCCTCGACGTTCTCGTCCCGCTGGCCGCGGGCCTGCAGATTGACCTCGATGCGCTCCTCGACGTCCACGGCGACGAGGACGTGGTCATCCGCCCGGCACCGCATAGCACAAGCGGGCGCACGACCTGGATGCTGAGCCGACCGACTGGCAGCACCATCGCCGTGAAGATGCGTCTGGAACCGACCCGCGAACAGCCGCAGCAGCGCGTCCACCCAGGTCACGACTGGTTCTACGTGCTGGACGGGCGGGTGCGCTTGTCGCTCGGTGACCGGGAGATCACGGTCGAGACCGGGGAGGCGGCCGAGTTCACGACCATGACGCCGCACGCCTTCGCAGCCGCCGACGGCCCTGCGGAGCTGCTCATGATCTTCGACCGCGACGGCCAGCGTGCGCACGTGCACCACGAACGCGCTGCGGAGGCACCGCCCTAGTCTGCGTCGAACACAGCCTTGAGGCCGGTCCCTCTGGATGCGGCTGATCACCACTGCGGCCCTCGCGGCGAAGGGCCGCAAGGACCCCGCGCGGCATCAGATCATCCCCCGGCTATCCGCAGTCCCGAACGCGGTCCAACGCCCCGTCCAGGCTTCGTCGAGTGCGGACCATGCCGGGTAGGGCGGAACTGAAGGTATCGGCACCGCCGATACCCGCAGGTGCGAGCTGGCTGCTCACCATGAGCCTCCGGGCGTTACCTCATGGCTTCGGCGTGAAGATTGAGGGGTCATGGCATCGGGCCGTGAGGGCGTGGCGTTGGGACACCGTTCTATCGGATCGGTACGAGCGCTCGGGGCCAGTTCGGGCGACCGGGGGGCGTCGCATTGCACAAAGTGCCCTCCGGCGAGTGGCTCCACGGAGGATCGCCGGTGACTTGTGGCCGCTCCAGCCGTCAACACTGCTGACAGGATCGACGACCGCAGATGGAGGACGCAGATGGCCATCCACCCCTACCTTTTCTTCAGCGGCACCTGCCGTGAGGCGTTCGTGCGGTATCAGGAAACCTTCGGAGGCGAGCTCCAGCTCATGACGATGGCCGATGCACCCAAGAGCGAGAACGTGCCTGCCGACCAGGCGCACCTGGTCATGCACGCGGCCCTAATCTTCGGGGAGGACCTGCTCATGGCCTCGGACGACCCGACCGGCGACGGCGGCCTGGTGAAGGGCATGTCGGTGAACTACACGACCACGGACGGCGCCGAGGCCAAGCGAGTGTTCGAGGCGCTCGCCACGGGCGGGCAGGTCACGATGCCACTGGCCGAGACCTTCTGGTCGCCGAAGTTCGGCATGTGCGTCGACGAGTTCGGGGTGCCCTGGATGGTCAACGTCGAAGCTTCCCCGGGGGAGGTGTCCTGACCGCCACCATGTGAGCGGTTTCCTTGGGATCAGGTAGGCAATGGGGTGTCACGGACGATGAGCTTGCCCAACCTGCACGGCGAGAGGCGCGCGAGAGCGGAACAACGTCTCCGTGAGGAGAAGACGATCTGGCTGACGGCCGTGCGACCTGACGGGCAGCCTCAGACATCGCCAGTCGGGTTTGTGTGGGACGGCGCCAGGTTCTTGATTGCCAGCCAGCCGGGTGCGCCGAAGGTCCGTAATCTGCGTAGCAACGCGAAGGTGTCGCTGCATCTGGACACGGACCGCGAGGGCGACGACGGCGGAGTGCTGACCATCGAGGGCGAGGGCTCCGTGGACGCCGCGCCGCTGAGCTCAGACGAGGTCGCCTCCTACCTCGACAAGTATCGAGAAGCCATGCATGCGGACGGGTTCACCCCGGAGGAGGCTTTCGCCGAGTACTCGACGGTGATCCGCGTAACGCCCATGCGCGCCCGCGCCTACTGAACTGCTTGGGCAGGCGACGGGGCAGGGCTGCGGCACGATCGATTTCGGAGTCAAGTACGTGCTTTCGGCGACGGATGCGCGGAAAGCGAACCGGGCCTCCGCCTTGCCGCTCCTAGCACGGGCGGATCCTACCGAGCGCTCGTTGGTGCGGTGCCTCCCCCGGCAAACCACTCCAGGGACATTGAGCGCGTCGTCCCGGGGATCTCGGCATCCGGCACCAACAGCGTGCGGCGTTCTATATCGTTCGCGGTCCGCGGAACGACAGGCATGGGCGACCGTGCCGGTTGGGCTGTACATCGGCGTCATCCCCGGTGACCGGCGAGGGCGGTTATGACTGGCTCTCGTCCGAGCGTGGGAGGGCTCCTGCTGTCGTGCCGGCGCGCCCCCACCTATGTGGACTCGGGCTCCCAGGGCGGCGTCAGCTGGAAGTAGTTGCCGTCCGGATCGGCGAACGTGCACATCACCATCCCCCCGCCCCCGGGTTCATAGGGTTCGGCGACGACCTCGGCGCCCAGGGCCTTGACGCGTTCGAACTCGCCGTTCACATCAGGGGTCGCGAAGTTGAGCATGATGCGCCCAGGCTGTGTGTTCTTGCCCTTGACCTCACTGTGTGGCCCGATCGCCAGGCTGCCGTCCCCGGCCCGGAACCCGAACCAGCCGTTGTCCTCATCGCTCCAATCGGCGTTCGCGGCGCCAAGCACCTGGGAGTAGAAGTCAGCCAACCTACGGGAGTCCTCCGAGCCAAGCATGATGTTGTTCAGGTTCAACGGCATCTGGTCCTCCTCACACGTGGGACTGCGAAACGCGAGCTGCGCCATCCTTCCACCGCCACGATGGTCGCGGAGTAAAGCCTGTCCTCCGCGCCCTCCTCAACCCGCCAGAGAGCGGCATGGCCGCCGTAGGTCGACGCGACCACGATTCCGACGCCGAGCCGACCGGCTGGTGCACCCACCTGGTATGAACCAGACGATGTCGGTGTCGCGGAGAGTGTGTCGTGGATCGTGGTCACACGTTCGTCAGATTGGAGTCCGGAAGGGAGGGACAGTAGAACCCGGCCGCGTCCACCGCCCTGTCGGGCGAACCACAGGTCAGGAGTGATCTCGCGCATCGCGCCTCCTTGTCCATAGCGATCGAGCGCACCACCTGTGTAGACGGCCCGGGCCGCCCGAACTCATCGTTCATCTGGTCGCACCATCGCACGACGAAACTCGCCGTCGAGCGTGGCGCTCCACGGAAAGATCGGCGACCGCACGGCGCCCGGACTCCGACATCACCCGCCGGTGGCCGCTCCGCGCGACTGCGAGCGGGTGGAACGCCGTCGGGCGGGGAGAGGGGGTGGGCGAACCGCCAGCACCCGGGCGTTTCGTCGCGGATGGCGACCGCTGACCCGCTGGTCCGGCGGGAGCGAGGAGCGCAGGCCCCGAGCCGTAGAATTTCTTTGCGCCGATGTCGATCCGCGGCCTGCCCCGTTCGACGTGATGGTAAGGGGCCGCAAAGGGCGGCCACGCAGCGAAGGAGATCTCGTGAAGTACATGCTGATCATGCGCGCGACCGAGCAGGCGGTCCAGGCGTCGAAGGAGGAAGACTTCAAGCAGATCATCAACGCGATGGGCGAGTACAACGAGTCGATGGTCAAGGCGGGCGTGATGCTGGCCGGGGAGGGCCTCGCCGACCCCGAGGAAGGCTTCGTCGTCGACTTCGACGCCGACAAGCCCGTCGTCACCGACGGACCCTATGGCGAGACCCATGAGCTGTTCAACGGCTTTTGGATCATCCAGGCCGCCAGCAAGGAGGAGGCCGCCGAGTGGGCAAGCCGGGCCCCCTTGGGCCCGGGCAGCAAGATCGAGGTGCGTCGCGTCCACGACGAGACCGACTTCGAGGAGTTCGCCGACAACGAGTACATCCAGAAGGAGGCCGGGTGGCGCGAGCAGCTCGGCACGAAGTGAGCAGGTGGGGCTGAGGCGCCCGGATCATGTCCGACGTCCGACGCACGGTCGACGCCGTCTGGCGTATCGAGAGCGCGCGCATCGTCGCCACGCTCGCCAAGCTGACCGGTGACATCGGCGTCGCTGAGGACCTGGCACAGGCAGCTGTCGTTGACGCACTCAGCCAATGGCCGGAGTCGGGCGTTCCGCGGAATCCGGGCGCCTGGCTCACGGCCGTGGCCAAACGAAAGGCGATAGACAGCTGGCGCCGCCAAGAGCGGCTGGATGAGCGCTACCGCGCGATGGCGCACCAGCTCGAGGAGGCCAGCGACGACGAGTGGCGAGCGCTCGATGACGACGTGCTGCGGCTCGTGTTCACTGCCTGCCATCCGCTGCTCTCACGCGAGGCGCAAGTCCCGCTGACCCTTCGCGTCGTCGGCGGTCTGACCACCGACGAGATCGCCCGCATGCTGCTGGTGCCCGTCGCCACCGTGCAGCAGCGCATCGTGCGGGCAAAGCGGACGCTTGGTGCCGCCCACGTGCCGTTCGAGACTCCCGACCCAAGCGAATGGGGTGAACGGCTCGGCGCGGTGCTCGCCGTGATGTACCTGATCTACACCGAAGGCTACGCGGCCACGCGCGGCGACCGCTGGATTCGCCCCGAGCTGGCGAACGAGGCGCTGCGGCTCGGCCGCGTGCTCGCCTCGCTGATGCCACGCGAGCCAGAGGTGCATGGGCTGGTCGCGCTCATGGAGCTCCAGGCGTCGCGGTTCCCCGCCAGGGTCGCCGGCGACGGCAGCCCCATCCTGCTCGCCGACCAAGATCGGTCGCGTTGGGACCGCACCCAGATCGAGCGCGGTCGCTCGGCGCTGCGGAAGGCCGACGCGGTGGGCCGCGGCAGGGGCAGCTACAGCCTGCAGGCGGCGATCGCCGAGTGCCACGCGATCGCGTCGAGCGTTGAGGAGACCGACTGGGCCCGCGTCGTGCTGCTCTACGAGGCGCTCGGCCAGCTCGCGCCCAGCCCCGTGGTGGAGCTCAACCGCGCGGTCGCGGTGTCCATGGCGACCGGACCGGCCAGCGCCCTGCCCATCATCGACCGGCTCGCCTCCGACGGCGGCCTGCGCGGTTCGCACCTGCTGCCCAGCGTGCGTGGCCAGCTGCTCGCCCAACTAGGGCGTCTCGAGGAGGCCCGCTCCGAGCTGCTCACCGCCGCCGGTCTGGCCGCGAACGAACGTGAAAGCGCCGTGCTGCAGGCCAAAGCCGCCGCCCTCTGACCCACCCCATCGCTCCTGCAAGACTTGACACGCAAGTCTTTGCTTGCCTATCGTCGTCGGTGTGGGTGATGTGTTCAAGGCCCTGGCGGACCCGACACGACGAGCACTGCTCGATGAGCTGACCGACCGCGATGGCCAGACGCTGTTCGAACTGTGCGCACGACTGACCATGCACCACGGCGTGAGCTCAACGCGTCAGGCGATCTCCCAGCACCTCGACGTCCTCGAGGAGGCAGGTCTGGTGAGGACGCGCCGGGATGGCAGATACAAGTTCCACCACATCGACCCATCGCCGCTGCGCGCCATCGCTGATCGCTGGCCACCCGAGGACTGACAGGAGGCATTGCATGAGGATCAACATCACCAGCGTGTTGGTGGACGACCAGGACAAGGCTCTGGCCTTCTACACCGATGTGCTCGGCTTCCTGAAGAAGGAGGATGTTCCGCTGGGCGAGGCGAAGTGGTTGACGGTTGTGTCGCCCGAGGAGCCAGACGGCACGGAACTCCTCCTGGAGCCCGACACCCACCCCGCAGTGCGACCATTCAAGCAAGCGCTGGTCGAGGATGGCATTCCATTCACGCAGTTCGCGGTCGACGACGTCCACACCGAGTTCGAGCGGCTGCGGACGCTCGGCGTCAGGTTCACCCAAGAGCCCACCACCATGGGCGACGTCACCACGGCAGTGCTCGACGACACCTGCGGCAATCTCATCCAGCTCATAGGGAGCCAAGCGCTGCCGCCAAGCTAGTGACCGCTATCGCCTGGACCACCTCAGCCATGGCGGTACCCCGGCTCCCAGAACGTGGGAGACCCGACGAGTCTCCGCACCTTGCACGCGAGGACTGCGGTAAACGGCCCACGAGGCGCGGCCCCGAGTGCGGACCTCGCCGGGTTAGTTAGCCGGGAGTGGATGTCTCGGGTGTCGGGCTCGCTGCCGGCTCGCGGCCGAGCTGGGTGACGGTGATAAAGAGCGTCCCCCAGGCGATGGCGGCGAACGCCCAGGGCGTGGTGAGGCTTGAGGTCGCCTGCGGGTAGAGGATCGAGGCGGCCCCGAGGAGGGCTGGGAGGAGCCCGGCCGTCCAGGCTGGGAGCCGCCAGCCGTCGGGTCGCAAGCAGGCGAGCAGGCCCACGCCGACGGTGGTGACGGCGAATGCGGCCATGAAGCCGTAGTGGCCGGCGGCTGCGTGGTCGTCAGGCACCGCCGTTTGCAGCCCGATGTTGGAGACCGCGAGCGGGACCAGCCCGGCGGCGGCGACAGCCACGAGCGCGGTCAGCGCCCAGTTGCGCCGCGACCAGCGGAAAGAGGAGAAGAAGTCGTTGCCCGCGGGGTGCAGGGCCGTGGCAAACAGCGCTCCGGCGCCCACGATCAGCCAGGGTGGTTGGAGCACTCGGGTGTTGCCCGCCGCGAGGGTGACCAGCAAGACGACGACCAGCGCTGCCGGGGGGATGAGGGTCATGAGCATCCCGGCGACGTTGCGGGCGGGTCGCCGATACTGCGCGACCAGGCCCAGCACGCAGGGCAGGAACAGTAACGCGAACGTCAGGTCGTGGGTGCGGTGACGAGGATCGGTGAAGTGGCCCATCTGCGCGAACGGGCCCGGCAGTAGGGCCTCCAGGCGCAGGGCCATCAGCGCCACCATGAGCCCGTTGAACCCGGCCGCGGCCAGGGTGAGCGTCACCATCACCGCGAACGCGGGTGCGGCGCGAGCTCCAGGCCGGCTCATCAATGGTTGCTTCGGGCAGGGTCGTGTCCTGCGCCACCCTCGACGTCGGCCGGCTGCTGTTGATCACCGCCGGGGGCGTGCCGGCCGGGCCCGTGGTCGCCCGCCAAGAGGAGGATCACCAGGGCCCCCACCACGGCGAGGCCGACCAGCCCGACCACCTTCTGCCAACCCGCAAGCCCGCCGGCGGGCCCGCGGCCGTCGCCGGGGGCATCGTTGTCGCCCGCGTGGGAGGAAGACTTCGGGTGGTCGGGCATGCGCGCTCCTGCTGTCGAAGGCCGGCGTCACCTATTTACCATACATACTGTCTCGATACGATACAGACTGTCGTGCCTGGACGTTGCGTATACTCGGGTGGTGCCCAAGCTGTGGAGTGACACGATCGCGCAGCACCGCCACGCCGTGCGTGAGGCGATCCTTGACACCACGTGGGCGCTGGTGACCGAGCATGGGCTGCTGTCGGTGACCATGTCCCAGATCGCTGAGGAGGCCGGTGTCGGGCGCGCGACGCTGTACAAGTACTTCCCAGACGTCGAAGCGATCCTGACCGCGTGGCACGAGCGCCAGACCGCCGAGCACCTCACCACGCTCACAGAGCTGGCAAACCGC
>Ga0247713_1000381_pt1 | contig 28728 bp, 32 predicted proteins | sample 21E_NmetaG_FD_189936 | JGI IMG/M metagenome (GOLD analysis project Ga0247713, IMG submission 189936) | Soil microbial communities from hillslope of Landscape Evolution Observatory, University of Arizona, Oracle, AZ, United States - 2-1-E_N | ecosystem: Engineered > Artificial ecosystem >... | reverse complement strand
CAGCTCGGCCGACCACGCGAGGATGGCGGCCACGAGCACCATGGTGCTCGTGGCCGCCATCCTCGCGTGGTCGGCCGAGCTGGCCGTCTCCGCCGCCACCGGCGGCGATTACGTGGTCTGGCGCGGCCTGACGATCATGGCGCTCATGGTTCCCGCGCTGCTGGCCAACGACGCCCAGCGCCAGGGCTGGGAGAAGACGGCGTGGGGCGCAGGCCTCACCGCCCTCGGCGTATACGGGGTGACGAACCTCCTCACCGCCATCAGGGCTGCGGTCGACGTCGTGTAGGTCGTCCGCCGTCCCTGGTGGGCTCGTCTCAGGCCTCAGCCCGGCGGTGCCGGCCGCCCCCACTGCTACTCGTCCCGCCGTCGCACGGCGAGGTGCCGCCCTCCACGGCGGGACCCCCGTCCGGGTCGAGGGGCAGACACGCGACCAGGGTCAGGCCCTCCTCGCTGGAACTGGCGGTGACCGAACCGTTCGACGCCGAGGTCCTCCCTCCGGCCATCCGCATCGAGGCCGGCTCGCCGCCGTCCGCCGAGCCCTCACGGAATTCGACCTGCAGCCGGCTGACGATCCGTGCAAGTTCGGCAGCGGGAACGCGACTGCTCGCACCGGAGACCGTCAACTGCGCTACGCGACCCGGCGGAGGGAGTCCGTCCGACGCCGTTGTCGGCCGGACGCGCACATGCAGCGGACCGTTCCCGGTGGTGTGGTGCAGGGCCGCGACCAGCACATGCGCCGTGGAGCGTTCCAATTCCAACGGGTCGCCCCGCACGGGTAGGGATACCGACCCAAGGTCGACCTCTAGGACGTCGGTGCCCGTCATGAGGCGCGTGCTGCGTACCGCCCGGTCCACCACCTCGCATAGATCCACCACCTCGCGCGTATCCACCGAGGCCGGCCCGGTGGCCCGACCGACCCAGTCGACCGCCTCCCGCTGCAGTCGGACGGTCAGGTCCTTGACCTGGTCGACCTTCGACAGAGCCCCGGCCGCGAACCGGTGCAACCGGAGATCGTCCTGCTGCTCGACGAGGTCGGCTAAACCGCGCACCGCGTCCACCGTGCCGTCCAACCCGACGATCAGCTGCCCGGTCAGTCCGCGGATGTCGTCGATGGTCCTAGCGGCCAACCGGTGCTCGATCTCCTGCAGCACTATCGCGGCCACCTCACCCAGCAGTGCAAGCTGCTCCCCAGTCCACTGCCGCGGCTGCCGGTCGATAACACAGAGCGAACCCAGCACGTGGCCACTGCTGGTCTGCAACGGGTATCCCGCGTAGGAACCGAGGTCGCCCCGCACCGGCGCCATGTTCTGCACCAAGGGATCGGAGCAATGCTTGAAACCTGTGGATGAGCAAGATCAAAAGGAGGGGTCGTACCCTCCCGCTCATCCCTGAAGGTCCATCAAGCAAGGCCCGGCGTTCCCGCGCCGGGTCGGGAAGGTACGACCCGTGCTCACCGTAGTTCCTGGAGTTGCCGACGCCGAAGACCCCCGCCGAGACGGTGGTTCGTCGTTGATCGATGAGATCGTCCGTGATGGTGCCCGCCGGATGCTGGCTGAGGCGTTGCAGGCCGAGGTCGACGCCTACATCGCCCAGTTCATCGACGAGCGCGACGAGCGGGGCCGGCGGCTGGTGGTGCGCAACGGCTCGCATCAGCCTCGCGAGGTCCTCACCAGCGCCGGCGCGGTGGCGGTGGTCGCGCCGCGGGTCAACGACCGCCGCTGCGATCCCGACACCGGCGAGCGGGCGCGGTTCGCCTCGGCGATCCTGCCCGCGTGGTGCCGCAAGACCCCGAAGATCACCGAGGTGCTGCCGCTGCTGTACCTGCACGGCCTCTCGACCGGGGACTTCGTGCCCGCCCTTGGCCAGTTCCTCGGCTCCACCGCCGGCCTGTCCGCTTCGGTGATCACGAAGCTGACCGAGACCTGGAAGGCCGAGCAACGCGCTTTCTCGGCCCGGGATCTGTCCGGTGTGGACTACGTCTACCTGTGGGTCGACGGGATCCACGTCAACATCCGCCTGGAGGAGCACAAGCTGTGCCTGCTGGTCATGATCGGTGTGCGTGCCGACGGCCGCAAGGAGCTCGTCGCGCTCACCGACGGCTACCGGGAGTCCACCGAGTCCTGGGCCGACCTGTTACGCGACTGCGCCCGGCGCGGGATGCGCGCCCCGGTCCTCGCGATCGGCGACGGCGCGCTCGGGTTCTGGGGCGCGCTACGCGAGGTGTTCCCGCAGGCCAGAGAGCAACGCTGCTGGTTCCACAAGATCGCGAACGTACTCGGTGCGCTGCCGAAGTCCGCCCATCCCGGGGCGAAGAAGGCCCTCGCGGAGATCTGGAACGCCGAGGACCGCAACCACGCCCTCGCCGCGGTGCGCTCCTTCGAGGCCGCCTACGGCGCGAAGTTCCCCAAGGCCGTCGCGAAGATCACCGACGACGTCGAGGTACTGCTCGCGTTCTACGACTACCCCGCCCAGCACTGGATCCACCTCCGCACGACCAACCCCATCGAGTCGACCTTCGCCACCGTCAGGCACCGGACCAAGATCACCCGCGGCCCGGGATCCCGGGCGGCCGGGCTGGCGATGGCGTTCAAGCTCATCGAGACCGCCCAAGCCCGCTGGCGCATGGTCAACGCGCCCCACCTCGTCGCGCTCGTCCGGGCCGGCGCCCGCTTCGAGGCTGGCAAGCTCGTCGAACGGCCCGAAAGACAGCCTCAACCCGAAGCCGCCTAAAAGATCTTCATCCACAGGTATTGACTATTGCTCAGGGATCGGAGCGCGTGTCGTTGATCACGAGCGGCTCCCGCGTGGCGACCGAGAACTGACAGAACGACTCCCTCAGCGGCATCCTTCGTCGACCGCTGTAGGGCTCGTCACCCCGCCATGCCCCTGCCAGCACCTGCTCGTCGAGTCCCACCAGCGTCACGAACGAGACGGGAACGTCCAACAACGCCGAGGCGATGCGGGCGTACCTGTCGTAGGTCGCAGACCCGGCCGCCTGCAGCAACCCGGTTCGCTCCAGCACGGCCAGCCGCTCCGGATCCTCCACCGCGGACAGGCCCGACACCGTCGCGGGTCCGGTGCTCGTCTCGGCGCCGGTCATCGTCGACCTCCTCGTCGCACTCCGCCAGCATCTCGAGCTTACGAGTGCGTCACCGTGACACTCAGCGCTGTACGCAGCCTAGGGGGTTACTCCAACTGCCTCCTCGTCATTCGTCCGGGCGGCAGTCACAGCACTAGGAACAGGACGTTGTCGCTGAGCGCGCGAGCTCGTCGTCTGAGTGGCTGCGCAGGCGCAGGCGGAGAGCGGCGCCGACGACCTCCGCCAGCCGCTGTCCCCGCGTCCGATCCGCGCGGATCGTCGCGTCGACCTCCAGATGCACCAACGATCCGCCGAGGCGGTGAGTCGACCGACCCTTGACGTCCTGGTCGCGGCAAGTCCGGAGCAGCGCTCCTCGTGGTGGAGGCACACGCTGAAGCTCTTAACCTGGGTCTCCGAGCGAGGCCGGGTCCGGGCAGCGCCCGAGGATGTCCCGAGTTCCGTGGAACTTCGGTGGCGGCCCGGTGATCATCAGGCGGCTGCGGCGGTGTCAGTATGACCGGTTGCACCGACGGGCTGGGTAACGCGCTCCAGCGTGTCGCCCGACTGCTTCATTTACTCAGACAGACCTCAGGTCAGCGTGCTGACCCTCGGCGGCCTGATCCGCCACGTCGCCGAGACCGAGGAGCAGTGGGTGAACTTCATCGTCGACGGGCCGGCCGCGCTCGGCGGCGGGGAGCGGGACGAGATCGACTGGAGCCCCGAGGGCGGGCTCGAGGTCGACCCCGAGGTGGCGGCGGGCTGGGAGGCGCGGTTCCGGCTGCAGCCCGGCGAGACCCTCCCCGGCGTGCTGGGGCGCTACGAGCGGGTGGCCCGGCGCACCGACAAGCTCGTCGCGACGCTGCCCGATCTCGACGTGGCCCACGCCCTGCCCCCGGCCCCGTGGTTCGAGAAGGGCGCTCGCTGGTCCGCCCGGCGCACGCTGCTGCACGTCATCGCCGAGACGGCCCAGCACGCGGGCCACGCCGACATCATCCACGAGTCGCTGGACGGCCAGAAGTCGATGGGCTGACCAGAGGCGGGGCGGCCGACTTCAGAGGCTGCGGCCGTACTCGAGGTTGTGCCGGGCCAGCGTCGGCTCGGAGCCGAAGTAGACGTGGCGCGACATGTCCTCGGAGTAGCGACTGGCCGGTGGCGTGCGGCCCAGCGCCTCGGCCATGGCGCGGATGTGGTGCGGCGCGGCTCCGCAGCACAGGCCGAGGTAGCGGACGCCGGCCGCGTGCGCGTGCGCGGTGAACTCGGCGATCTCGTAGCGGCTGCAGGTGAAGGGGTCCAGGCCGGTCGGGAAGGGGCGCCCCGACGTCGATGTCGGTTTGCCGGGATCGACCAGGGCCTGGAAGTTCGGGTGCGCGGGGTCGGTCCGGTAGGGCACCGGAAGCGCCGCCACCGGGACGTCGACGGCCGCCACCAGCTCGGCGAGCAGCGGCAGCATCGTCGCCGGGCCCCAGGCGCAGTTGAGCCCGACGACGTCCGCCCCGGCGTCGGCAAGGCGGCGCATCGCCTCCGGGAGCGCCACACCCTCGCGGGTGCGTGGCTCGCCGTGCAGGTTGAGGGTGATCACGGACGGCAGGCCGGCGGAGCGGATGACCTCGAGCGCGATCAGGGCCTCGCCCAGGAAGCGGAACGTCTCGCCGATGACGAAGTCGACGCCCACCTCCGCGGCCCACCCGACCTGCTCGGCAAACATCGCCCGCACGTGCCCGTGGCCGGCCGGATCGGCCGGATCGAAGACGTTGGTGTTGCAGACGTCGCCGGCGAGCAGGGTGCCGGTGTCGAGTGCGACGCGGCGGGCCAGTTCGAGCGCCTGGCGGTTGATCCGGTCGAGCAGGTGGTCCTTGCCGACCACCCGCAGCTTCTCCCGGTGCGCGTAGTAGGTGAACGCCTGCACGACGTCCGACCCCGCGTGCACGAACTCCTCGTGCAGGGCCACCACCCGCTCCGGGTGGGCGAGCACGACCTCCGGCACGAACGCGCCGGCCTGCAGGTAGCCCCGCCGTTCGAGCTCGAAGAGGTAGCCCTCGGCGCAGATCACCGGCCCTTCGGCGAGCCGGGCCGCGAGGCCGGGGCGGGTGGGGTCGATTGCCGTGGTCGGGGCCATGGCCATGCCTCCGCGGTCGAGCCTGTTGCCCTTACGGCAACAGCGTTTCCATTCACTCGCGACGGTATCATCGTCGCGCGAACGAGCCAACGGAACGATTCATCGCGGGCGTCGAGCGGGCGGTCGCCGTGCTCGGCGTCCTCGCCGAGGCTCCCGACGACCTGGGCACCAACGAGATCGCCCGCCGGACCGGGATCAACGCGAGCACGATCTCGCGGCTGCTGGCGACCCTCGCCCGTGACGGCCTCGTGCAGCGCGCGCCGGCCTCCGGTCGCTACCGGCTGGGGATGCGGCTGGTGCAGTTCGGCAACGCCGCACTCGCCCGGGTGGACCTGCGCGAGCTCGCCCGCCCGCACCTGCTGGCCCTGCGGGAGCTCACCGGCGAGACGGCGACCCTGTCGGTACCCGCCGGGGAGACGGCCGTGACGATCGATTTCGCGCAGAGCCCGTCGAGTGTCCGCAGCGTGGCCGAGACCGGGCGGTCGAGCGTTCCGCACGCGACCGCGGCCGGGAAGGTGTTCCTCGCCTGGACCGGCGCGCCCGTCGAGGAGCCCCTGCGTGCCTTCACGGACCGCACCATCACCGACCGGAGGCAGCTCGAACGGGAGGTCGCCGAGACCCGCGAGCGCGGGTGGGCCAGGGCCCGCGGAGAGCGCGAGCCCGATCTCAACGCCGTCGCGGTGCCGGTGCTCGACCGGCGCGGCGACCTCGTGGCCGTGCTCGGCGTCCAGGGCCCGGCCGTGCGCTTCGACGACGCCGCGATGGCCCGCGCCGTGGAGCTGCTGCGGGACCGCGCCGCAGCGATCACCGCCGCTGTCATCTGAGCTCGGCCCAGGTCTCAACTCCGTTGCCGCTCGGGCAGCGACCTTGTGACGACGGCAACAACCGTGTCAGAGTCGCCCGGGCAGGTGAGCCGATCACGGGACGAGACCAACGCCCGCGCCGAGCCGGAGGTCCGCGACGACGTCATGAACTTTCTCGACTTCCTCGCCTCGCGCTGGGACAACCTGCTCGAGCTCGGCATCGAGCACGCGGCCGTCACCATCGTCTCGGTTCTCATCGCCACCGTGATCGGGGTCGGCCTGGGCGTCGCGACCTACAACCGGCCGATCGGCGCCCAGGTCGCGCGGAGCGTGACGGCGGTGTTCCTCACCATCCCGTCGCTGGCCCTGTTCGGGATCTTCATCGGGATCCTGGGGATCGGCGCAACGCCGGTCGTGGTGGCGCTGGTCATGTACTCGCTGCTGCCGATCGTGGCGAACACGATCGTCGGGCTGCGCGAGGTGGATCCGGCGATCGTCGAGAGCGCGCAGGGCATGGGGATGGGCCGCGCGCAGCGGCTGCTGCGCATCGAGCTGCCGCTGGCCTGGCCGGTGATCCTGACCGGGGTCCGGGTGTCGACGCTGATCGCCCTGGGCATCGCCGCGATCGGCGCCTACATCAACGGGCCCGGGCTGGGCAACGAGATCTTCAGCGGGCTGTCGCGGATCAGCAGCCCGAACGCGCTCAACCTGGTGCTCGGCGGGACGCTCGGCGTGATCGTCCTCGCTGTCCTCTTCGACCTGTTCTACGTGCTGGTGAGCCGGCTGACGACATCACGGGGGGTCCGATGAGCACCGCGGACGGCGGCCGGGTCAAGATCCGCCTCGAGCAGCTCACCAAGCACTTCCCGGGCCAGGCGCAGCCGGCCGTGGAGGCGCTCGACCTGGAGATCCCCGAGGGCGAGATCGTGATCTTCGTCGGCCCGTCGGGCTGCGGGAAGACCACCACGATGAAGCTCATCAACCGGCTGATCGAGCCGACCTCCGGGCGGATCATCCTCGACGGCGAGGACGTCACCAAGGTCGACCCCGACAAGCTGCGGCGGCGTATCGGGTACGTCATCCAGCAGATCGGCCTGTTCCCGCACCAGACCATCGCGCAGAACATCGCGACGGTGCCCAGGCTGCTCGGCTGGGACGCCGGGCGCATCGCCAAGCGGGTGGACGAGCTCCTCGAGACCGTCGGGATGGACCCGGCCGCCTACCGCGACCGCTATCCCAAGCAGCTCTCCGGCGGCCAGCGCCAGCGCATCGGCGTCGCGCGCGCGATGAGCGCCGACCCCGACGTCATGCTCATGGACGAGCCGTTCGGCGCGATCGACCCGATCACCCGCGACCGGCTGCAGAACGAGTTCCTCCGCCTGCAGGCGGAGATCAAGAAGACGATCGTGTTCGTCACCCACGACATCGACGAGGCGATCAAGATGGGCGACCGGATCGCGATCCTGCGCGACCGCTCCCGCATCGCCCAGTACGACACGCCCGAACGCATCCTGGTGAACCCGGCCGACGAGTTCGTCGCCGACTTCATCGGCCGCGGCGCCTCGCTCAAGCGGCTGAGCCTGAGCCGCGTGCGCGACATCGAGGTGAGCAGCTGGCCGACGGTGTCGGACGGCACCGACGCGACCGAGGCCCGCCGGATGCTGGAGACCACCGACAAGGGCCACCTGCTCGTCCTCGACGACCGGCGGCGGCCGCGCAGCTGGGTCAGCTCCGAGCACCTCCAGCGGTCGGACGGCGGGCTCGCGGCGACGGGTCTGCCCGTTGCCACCGTCGAGCCGAGGGCGACCCTGAGCGACACGCTCAACGAGATGCTCACCGCCCGCTACAGCACCGCGGTCGTGGTCGACGAGTCCGGCGCCTACGCGGGCGTGGTCGACATCGACACGATCAACGAGGCCATCCGCGGCATGCGCTCCGCGGAGCGCAGCCGCGCTCGCGGGACGCTGGACGACGGCCGGGTGGGGTGAACCGGATCCCATGACCGTCCCCGTCCCGGAGCAGCTCATCGGTCCGCGTCGCGGATCGCCGGCGCGCTACCTCGTCACGCCCGCCGTCCTCGCCGCGGTGCTGCTGGCCCTCTACCTCTACGTGAGTAGCCGGCAGCTGGACAGCATCGAGGAGCGGCGGGTGAACCTGCCGTTCATCATGCAGGCCGCGACCGAGCACATCCGGCTGACGGTCGTCTCGACGGTGCTGGTCCTGCTCATCGCCGTTCCCCTCGGGATCCTGCTGACCCGTCCCGCGGCCCGCCGGTTCACCGGCTCGGCCGTCACGGTGTTCAACATCGGACAGGCGGTGCCGTCGATCGGGCTGCTGGTGCTGTTCGCGATCGTGTGGGGCATCGGTTTCTGGCCGGTCGTCGTCGCGCTCGTCGCGTACTCCGCCCTGCCGGTGCTGCGCAACACGATGATCGGGTTGACGCAGGTCGACGCCGCGGTGATCGAGTCCGGTCGCGGCATGGGCATGAGCAGGCTCGGCGTGCTCACGCGGATCGAGCTGCCGCTCGCCGTCCCGGTCATCCTCACCGGCCTGCGGACGGCGCTGGTGATCAACGTCGGCACGGCGACGCTCGCCGCGTTCGTCAACGCGGGCGGGCTCGGGGGGATCATCGTCACCGGCCTGGTGCAGAACCGGCCGCTCGTGACCGTCGTCGGGAGCGTCCTCACCGCGGTACTCGCCCTGCTCATCGACTACCTGGGCCGTGTGGCCGAGGACGTGCTACGCCCCAAGGGCCTCTAGCTTGCCCACCCCCGAACGAACGAAGGGACCAGCCATGCGCCATCCGAGGACCACGCCGGCCCGGTTGCTGGCCGTGCTGGCGGCCGCCGTCCTGACGGCGACCGCCTGCGGCGGCGGAGACACCGGCGGCGGTGAGGCCGGCGGCGGTGCGGCCGGCGGGGCCAACCTCTCCGGCGCCTCGTTCACCGTCGGCTCGAAGGAGTTCACCGAGCAGCTGGTGCTGGGCGAGATCGCCGTCCAGGCCCTGCAGGCCGCCGGCGCGAACGTCGGAAGCCTGGTCACCATCACGGGCACCCCGAACGTCCGCGCCGCCCTGGTGTCGGGCGAGATCGACATGTACTGGGAGTACACCGGCACCGGCTGGACGGTGCACCAGCAGAAAGAGGTCTCGGAGGCGCCGCAGGGTGCCGAGGCGCTCTACCAGGCGGTGGCCGAGGCGGACGCCGCGAACGGGGTCGCCTGGCTGCCGTTCGCGCCGCTGAACAACACCTACGCGATCGCGACGGCCCAGGGCCGCGACCAGGAGCTCGGGGTCACGACCCTGACCGAGTACGGCGAGTTGGTGAGCCGCGACCCGGCCCAGGCCCGGATGTGCGCCGCGGCCGAGTTCATCACCCGCGACGACGGCCTGCCCGGGCTGGAGCAGACCTACGGCTTCGACCTCCCGGCCGACGCCGTCGCCGAGCTGGAACTGTCGCTGATCCCGCCGCAGGTGGCCACCGGCCAGACGTGCAACTTCGGTGAGGTCTTCGCCACGGACGGCGCGATCGCGTCCAACAACCTGGTGATCATCGAGGACGACCAGGAGGCCTTCGTCGCCTACAACGCGGCGATGACGGTGCGCCAGGAGGTGCTCGACCAGAACCCGGCGCTCGCCGACGTGTTCGGCCCGATCTCCCAGGCTCTGACCACCGAGGTGATGCGCGATCTCAACACCCGCGTGGACGTCGACGGCGAGCTGCCGGACGAGGTCGCGGCGTCGTTCCTGGAGGAGAACGGCTTCGCCGGTTAGCGGCGGCGCGGCTCGGGGTGCCGTGTCCGGACGCCCCGAGCCGCAGCCCGTTCGCGGTCGGGCATCATCTCCCGGGTGCGGATCACCCTCGGCCAGGTCGACGCGGTCCTCGGCGACGTCGAGGCCAACCTCGAACGGGCCGAGAAGGTCGCCGCCGCGGCCGTCGAGGCCGGCTCCGAGCTGGTCGTCTTCCCGGAGCTGCACCTGACGGGCTACTCGATCGGCCGGGTCGACGCCGACCTGTCGATGCGCACCGACGACCCGCGCCTGGCCCGCCTCGCCGCCCGGGCGGGCCCGGCCGGGCTGGTGGCCGGCTTCGTCGAGGACGGGCCGGGCGTGCACACCTACAACACCGCGGCCTACTTCTCGGGCGGGGCGGTGGCGCACGTGCACCGCAAGCTGTACCTGCCCACCTACAAGGCCTTCGAGGAGCGCAAGTACTTCACGCCGGGCCCGTCGCTGCGCGCATTCCCGGCCGCGGACGGCACCCGGATGGCGATCCTCATCTGCAACGACGCCTGGCAGCCGCAGCTGGCCTTCCTCGCCACCCAGGACGGGGCCCGGTTGCTGATCGTGCCCACCGCCAGCGCGCAGAGCCAGTTCCCCGAGCACTACGACTCCGCCACCTACTGGTGCGACATCACCCGCTTCTACGCGCGGATGTTCCAGCTGTTCGTGGTGTTCGTGAACCGGGTCGGCACGGAGGGCGACCTGCGCTTCTGGGGCGGCTCGCACGTCGTCGACCCGTGGGGAGAGGTCATCGCGGAGGCGCCGGTCGACGTGGAGCACGTGCTCACCGTCGACATCGACCTGCGCGACGTCCGCCGCCGCCGCCGGGACATCCCGCTGGTCAAGGAGGCCCGCCTCGGCCTGATCAACCGGGAGGTCAAGCGGCTCCTCGACGAGGGCGGGGACCTGTGACGCGGACGCCGGTGACGGAGCGGCGCCCGCTACCCCGCCGTGGGGCGCTCCTCGACATCGGCCCGGTGACCGTCCGCGGTGCCCCGCTTCCGCGCGTCCGCCAGCAGCTCGTCGGTGTCGACGAGGAACTCCGTGCCGTCCTGCTCCACCACGCGGGCGAGGCCGACGTCACGGTAGAGCTGCACCGCCCGCGCGTACTCTCGGTTCTCGCCGATCAGCTGCCGGACGTGCCAGGCGATCCACAGCAGGACGGCGACCACGGTGAGGGCGACCTCGGCACCCACGAACGGGTAGAGCGCCCCGATGTCCTGCGGGTTCGAGAACGAGTCCAGTCCGGTGCCCATCTCCCCTACCTCCGGTCCTCGAGCGCCTGGCCGTCCGCCGGCCCCTCACCCCGTTCGATCGCCCGCGCGACGGCGAGCTCCTCGGCTCCGATGCCGTCACCCGGGGCCCGGCCCTGGAAGTACGGGTACGCCGGGTGGTGGTCGGCGGCGTCGAGACCGGCCAGCTCGACGGCCCGCGGCACCCGCAGCAGGCCGAAGCGGTTCAGCAGGCTCGCCACCGCGAACGCCGGCAGGAAGCCGAGCACGCCGAACATGATGATCGCGCCGAGGAGGTTGCCGAGCGGGTTGATCGCCGGCCACCCCTCGGGCGTGGTGAACCACGCGGTCACCCCCTCCACCGGCGCCGCGGCGGGGTAGCCCCAGAGCATGAAACCGGCGACGACGACCCCGAAGAAGCCCGCGTAGCCGTGCACCGCGACCGCCCCGACGACGTCGTCGATCTTGAACCGGCGCTCGACGTAGAAGTGCAGCTTGTAGGCGATCACCACACCGAGCGCCCCGATCAGCGCGGCCTGGATCGGATGGTAGAGGTCGTTGCCCGCGGACGCCGCGATGATGCCGGCGAGGCCGCCGGAGAAGGTCCAGAAGGGATCGCCGCGGCTGAGCAGGTACGCCGCCATGATCCCGCCGGACAGCGACATCAGGAAGTTGAACGTGATACCGGACAGGGTCGTGGGCATCAGGTAGATGTTGGTCGACGAGAAGTAGGGCGCGCCCTCGGTGCCGATGTCGATGATCGGGATGTTGCAGGCGACGTAGAAGCCCCAGAACCCGGTGAAGATGAAGAACAGGCCCAGGCAGGCGAGCCAGATGTTGTGCGGGCGGATCTCGCGCACCTCGCCGCGCGGGCCGAACTTCCCGATCCGGGGCCCGAGGACGATCAGCACGCCCAGTGCGGCGCCGCCGGCGATCGCGTGGATGACGCCGGAGGCGTACGCGTCGTGGTAGCCCATCAGCTGGACCATCCAGCCCTCGGGGTGCCAGCCCCAGGCGGCGTCGATGATCCACGTGACGGAGCCGACCAGCACCGCGATGATCAGGAAGCCGCCGGTGCGGACCCGTTCGAGCAGCGACCCGGAGACGATCGACGCCGCGGTCCAGGAGAAGAGCAGGAAGGCCGCCCAGAACACCCCGTTGATCCGGTCGGAGAGGTTCGGCGCCATCAGCGGTGACCACGGGGCGGCGCCGTCGCCGGCGCCCTCGACGAGACCGCCGGTGATGCCGGGCCCGTTGGTGAACGCGAAGTAGATGTACCAGCCGAAGAGGAAGAAGGTGATGGTGACCAGCGGGATCACCAGGAACGACTTCATCAGGCTGCGCTGCATGTTCTTCGGCCGCACGGTGGCGACCTCGTAGGTCACGAAGCCGACGTGGATCAGGAACATGAAGACGACGGTCACCCAGTAGTAGAACTCGGTGAAGATGATCGTCAGCGCTTCGGTCGGGTCCTGCATGAGGCACGCTCCGACGTCGGACTAAGGTTCGAACCTAGGACCGAGCGGATGAGACCATCGTGTGAAGGGGGTGTCAAGGCTCACACAGCGTGACGCCGGCTCCGGCGGTGAGCGGTCGGCCGGATCAGGCCGATCCCGCCGCCCTCGCGGCCCGGCCGAACACGATCTCCCGCAACTGCTCGCGGGCGCGCTCCAGGTGCTCACGCATCAGTTCGGCGCTCGCCTCGGCGTCCCCGTCACAGATCGCCTCGAACACCGCCTGGTGGTCGAGCCGGTTCTCCGCCACGGGCTCGACGAACTCCAGCCCGTCGTAGGGGCTGAACAGCTCGCCGCGCGCGGCGTGCACCGCGCTCTCCAGCCGGGTGTTCCCGGCGGCCCGCGCCACGGCACCGTGGAACCGCGAGTCGGCGAGGCGGAACGCCGAGCGGCCGCCGGTGCCGTCGAGGGTGCGGATCGCGTCGCGCATGGCCTCCAGGTCGCTGCCGCCGCGACGCTGCGCGGCCAGCCGCGCGGTGTGCGTCTCCAGGGCGATCCGGTAGTCGATGATCGCGTCGATCTCGCCCGCCTGCTCGCGCATCCGGGCCCGCCACGCCGCCGCGGGCCGGCGCAGCTCGGTGACGAACGTGCCGCCCCGAGGACCGCGCCGGACCTGCACGTAGCCGTCGAGCTGGAGGCTCTTGATCGCCTCACGCAGGCTGATCCGCGCCACCCCGAGCCGCTCGGCGAACTCGCGCTCGGGCGGCAGCCGGTCGCCCGGACCCATCTCCCCGCGGTGGATGAGGTCACGCAGGTGCTCGGCCACCCCCTGACTGAGGGTCATCGACGCCACGACGCGGGTCACGGGCACCACGGTACCGAGCGGCAGGCACACCGAGCTTGACAACGGCGGCGCGCGGGCACGTAAGGTCTGGAGTCAGAACCAAACGAGCGTCCCGGGAGGACCAGTGTGCGGCATCGTGGGCCTCCACCTGCGCGACCCCGCGCTGTACCCCCGGCTCGGCGAGTTGATCGCGCCGATGCTCGACTGCATGGGCAGCCGCGGCCCGGACTCCGCCGGGCTCGCGCTCTACACCGACGACGCGGCCACGCCGCGCTACTCGGTGCGCTCGGACGAGCCGCTGGACTGGCAGCGCGTGGCGCACGACCTCGGCGCGGCACTCGCCGTGGCGGTCGAGGTCACCGAGCGGCCGGGCGGTGCCGTGCTCGCCACGGTCGCCGACGAGCACGCCGTGCTGGATCGGCTCGCCCGTGACGTCCCGTCCGCCGTGCTGGTCGGGCACGGCTCGGCGATGGAGGTCGTCAAGGACACCGGCAACCCGCGGGAGGTCTGCGAGCGCTACGGGATCGCCGCCCGCCGCGGCTACCAGGGCATCGGGCACACCCGGATGGCCACCGAGTCCGCCGTCACCACCGACCACTCGCACCCGTTCGCCCCGGCCGCGGACATGGCGCTGGTGCACAACGGCTCGTTCTCCAACCACGCCACGGTGCGCCGGCGCCTCGAGCGCGACGGCGTCCGCTGCGTCACCGACAACGACTCGGAGGTCGCGGCGCGGTTCGTCGCCCTGCAGGTGGCGCGCGGGGCCGGGCTCGACGACGCGCTGCGGATGGTGCAGAAGGAGCTCGACGGGTTCTTCACCCTGCTCGTCACGACCGCGACCGAGTTCGCCGTCCTGCGCGACGCCATCGCCTGCAAGCCGGCCGTGATCGCCGAGACCGACGCCTACGTCGCGGTGTCCTCGGAGTACCACGCGCTCGCCGGGTTGCCCGGCATCGCACAGGCCCGGGTGTACGAGCCGGAGCCCGAGGAGGTCTACACGTGGCGGCGGTGACCCCGGTCGCGACGACCCCGGTCGCGACGACCCTGAGCTGCGCCGAGCTCACCACCCGGGAGATCAACGCCGCGCTCGCGGCGCTGCCCGACGGCGCGCGCGCGCGGATCCTCGAGCCGTGGGGCCGGCACAACCTGGCGGTGGGGCTCGGCAACCGGATCTCGATCGAGATCGCCGGCAACGCGGGCTACTTCATCGGCGGCCTGTGCGACGGTCCGGACGTCACCGTCGACGGCTTCGTCGGCTGGTCGGTGGGCGAGAACCTGATGCGCGGGACGGTGCGGGTGCGCGGCAACGCCTCGGAGTGCGCCGGCGCGTCGGCGCACGGCGGCACGGTGATCGTCGACGGGGACGCGTCGTCGCGGGCGGCGATCTCGCTCAAGGGCGGCACCGTCGTGGTCGGCGGCGACGTCGGGCACATGAGCGGGTTCATGGCGCAGGCCGGGACGCTGCTGGTCGGTGGGGACGCCGGGCACGCCCTGGGCGACTCGCTCTACGAGGCCGTCGTCTACGTGGCCGGGCGGATCGCCTCGCTCGGGGCGGACGCGCGCGTGGAGGAGCTCACGACGGACGACGTGCTCGTCGTGAAGGCGCTCGTCGACCGGGCCGGGTTCGACCACGTCGACCCGGAGAACGTCACCCGCGTCGCCTCGGCGCGCACGCTCTACCACTTCGACGCGCTGGGCCGGCAGGCGTACTGATGGACCCGCGGCTCCCCGACGACCTGCCGATGGACGCGCGCCGGCGCAGCCACAGCTTCCCGCCGGAGGCGCTCGCCCAGATCCAGCGGATGGCCGCCGACGGGCACTACGAGATCCGCGGCTGGGGCGCCAAGCGCGCGATCCCGACCTTCGACGACCTCACCTTCCTCACCGCGTCGGTGTCCCGCTACCCGCTCGAGGGCTACCGGGAGCGCTGCGACACCCGCACCGTGCTCGGCACCCGGCACGCCACCCGCCCGCTCGAGCTGGACATCCCGATCACGATCGCGGGGATGAGCTTCGGAGCGCTGTCGGCCGCGGCCAAGACCGCGCTCGGCAGGGCGGCCACCGCCGTGGGCACCTCCACCACCACCGGCGACGGCGGGATGACCGACGAGGAGCGGGAGGCGTCGGACCGCCTCGTCTACCAGTGCCTGCCCTCCCGCTACGGCTTCAACCCCGCCGACCTGAAGCGGGCCGACGCGGTGGAGGTCGTCGTCGGGCAGGGCGCGAAGCCGGGCGGCGGCGGGATGCTGCTCGGCCAGAAGATCAGCGAGCGGGTGGCCGGGATGCGGACCCTGCCCGCGGGGATCGACCAGCGCTCCGCGTCGCGGCACCCGGACTGGGTAGGGCCGGACGACCTGCGCATCAAGATCGAGGAGCTGCGCGAGGCCACCGGGTGGGAGATCCCGGTGCACGTCAAGCTCGGCGCGACCCGGGTGACCAACGACGTGAAGCTCGCCGTCGCCGCCGGGGCCGACGTCGTGGTCGTCGACGGGATGCAGGGCGGCACCGGTGCCACCCAGGACGTGTTCATCGAGCATGCCGGCATCCCGACCCTGCCGGCGGTGCGCCTGGCCGCCACCGCACTGCGCGAGATCGGTGTGGAGGACGAGGTGCAGCTCGTCGTCTCCGGCGGGATCCGCACCGGCGCCGACGTCGCCAAGGCGCTCGCCCTCGGCGCCGACGCCGTCGCGCTGGGGGTCGCCCCGCTCGTCGCGCTGGGCTGCAACGCCCGCACCTGGACCCGCGACGGGGTGACGCGCGACGCCACCGCCGACTACCACGCGCTCGGCACCGAGCCCGGCTACTGCCATCACATGCACACCGGCCGCTGCCCGGTCGGCATCGCCACGCAGGACCCCGAACTGGAGGAGCGCCTCGACGTCGAGGCGGGCACCCGGCGGGTCGTGAACTACCTGCGGGCGGTGACGATGGAGCTCACCACGCTCGCCCGGGCCTGCGGGAAGTCCGACGTGCACCACCTCGAGCCGGAGGACCTGGTGGCGTTGACGGTCGAGGCGGCCGCGATGGCCGGGGTGCCGCTGGCCGGCACGAGCTGGATTCCGGGGAGTACCTAGCGAGGAGGACGACGGCATGGGTGACGCGCGCGAGGACCTGAGGGCCCGGGCCACGGAGGACGGTGTCGAGTTCCTCCTCGCCATGTTCGTGGACCTGCACGGCAAGCCGTGCGCCAAGGCCGTCCCGATGGCGAGCTTCGACCTGCTGATGGACGGCGGTGCGGGGTTCGCCGGGTTCGCCGCCGGCGATCTGGGCCAGTCCCCCGCCGACCCGGACATCTCCGCGGTCCCGGACCCGGCCTCGTACACCCCGCTGCCCTGGAAGCCGGGGGTGGCGGTGCTGCACTGCGACCCGCACGTCGACGGCGAGCCGTGGCCCTACGCGCCGCGGGTGATCCTGAAGCGGCGGCTCGCGGCGCTGGCCGCGGAGCAGGGCTGGACGCTCAAGACCGGGCTCGAGATCGAGTACTCGCTGCTGCGACGCGGGGCGGACGGGCGCCTCGAGGTGGCCGACGCGCTCGACCGCGCCCCCAAGCCGTGCTACGAGGCCAAGGGCCTCACCCGCATGTGGGACCACCTCTCACACCTGTCGACGTGCATGAACACCCTCGGCTGGGGCAACTACGCCAACGACCACGAGGACGGCAACGGCCAGTTCGAGCAGAACTTCGTCTACGCCGACGCGGTCACCACGGCCGACCGGGCGATCTTCTTCCGGTACATGGTGCACATGCTCGCGCACGACGCCGGGATGACCGCGACGTTCATGCCCAAGCCGTTCAGCTCGGTCACCGGCAACGGGATGCACATGCACCAGAGCCTGTGGACCCTCGACGACGAGCCGCTGTTCGACGACGGCGCGGACCGGCTCGGCCTGTCCAAGACCGCCTACCACTACATCGGGGGGTTGCTCGAGCACGGCCGCGCCACCGCCGGGATCATCTGCCCGACCGTCAACTCGTACAAGCGGATCGGGGTCGGCAAGCCGGCATCCGGCTCGACGTGGGCACCGGCGTACGTGGCCTACGGTGGCAACAACCGGACGGTCATGCTGCGGGTGCCCGAGGGCGGCCGGGTCGAGCACCGGGGTGTGGACGGCTCGGCGAACCCGTACCTGGCGTCGGTGGCGCTGCTGGCGGCCGGGCTCGACGGCATCGAGCGCTCGCTCGACCCCGGTGACCCGGTGACCGACGACCTGTTCGCGCTGCCGCCCGAGGAGGTGGCCCGCCGCCGGATCACCCACCTGCCCCGCACCCTGGATGCGGCGGTCGACGAGCTCGTCGCCGACCCGGTGCTGCGCGACGCGCTCGGCCGGGTGCGCGACGGCGACTTCGTCGACTACTACGCCGGGGTCAAGCGGGCGGAGTTCGGCGAGTACCACGCGACGGTGTCCGACTGGGAGATCGACCGCTACCTCACCCTCATGTGACGCGAGTGCGCCCCTCCGGGTGCGCGAAGGTCCCCTTCCACGCGGTCCACGGGGCGCGGCGCGCACGGGTGCGCGTGCGACCATCGCCGGCGTGCGGTTGTTCGTCGCGCTCACCCCGCCCGCGGACCGCGTCGAGGAGCTGTGGACGGCGACCGCGAGCCTGCGCGCCGCATCACCGCGGCTGCGCTGGACCCGTCCCGAGCAGTGGCACCTGACGCTGGCGTTCCTCGGCGAGGTCGACGACCGCGCCCGCGCCGACCTCGCCGAGCGGCTGGCCCGGGCCGCGCGGCGGCACCCGCCGCCGGAGCTGCACCTGGGCGGGGGCGGCCGGTTCGGCGACCGGGTGCTGTGGACGCGGGTGCACGGGGACGTCGCCGGGCTGGCGCGGCTGGCCGCCTCGGTGCGGGCCGCCGCCCGCCGCGCCCGGCTGCCGGTCGAGGAGCGTTCCCACCGCCCGCACCTCACCCTGGCCCGGGCCGGGCGCGAGCCGGTGGCGCTGCGGCCCGCGGTGGCCGCGCTCGCGTCGTTCACGGGCCGCCCGTGGACCGCCTGCACGCTGGAACTCGTGCGCAGCCGGCTCGGCGCCGGCCCCGACGGGAGCCCGGCCTACGACACCGTCGGGTCCTGGACGCTGGGCGGGCGAGCATGATCGGCGCCAGGGGGTGCCGCGCCGGGTCGGCACGGACTCCGGCGCCCCACTCACCCGGTTCCACCAGGTCGGCGGCGAGTGGCTGCCGGCGACGCCGCCGGTTGCCACCGCCGACCGCGCCCCCCGCCGGTGAGGTCGAGGTCGGGCACCGTCACGCGCTCGGCCGCCACCCGCCGTGCGCCGCGCCCTCTTCGCGCGCCGTCCTCCTACATCGCACCGTGTGCAGACGCCGCGATGTCGGAGGACAGCGCGCGAGGTGACGGCCCGCCAACCTGCGCGCGGCGCTGGCGTTCCGGCACCCCGCGTGATCATGCGCCGGCACCGCCCACCCGCAGCCTCGGCAGGCCCGCCTCGATCTGCTCACGGTCCGGCTCCAGCCACGGCGGCAGCTTGAGCGCCTTCCCGAGCTCCAGCAGCGGCTCGTCGACGGTGAAGCCCGGCGTGTCGGTGGCGATCTCGAACAGCACGCCGCCGGGCTCGTGGAAGTAGATCGAGGTGAAGTACTGCCGGTCCATGATCTCGGTAACCGAGACGCCGGCCTCGCGCAGCGCGTGCTGCCAGCGCACCTGCGTATCGCGGTCGGCCACCCGGAACGCGATGTGGTGGACCGTCCCGCCGGCCTGCCGGCCCCGCCCGCCGGTCCCGGCGGCGACGTCGACCAGCGCGCCCGTGCCGCCGCCGGCCATGCCGAACCGGGCACGGCCGGCCCCCTGGCCCTGGGCGGTCATGCCGAGCAGGTCCGCGAGCATCTGCGCGGTCGGGTCGAGCAGGCGCTCCGAGAGCGTCACCGAGTGCAGCCCGCGCACCGCGTGCTCGGTTGGCACCCCGCCCGCGCCGTCCCAGCCGGAGCGGGTGTCCCCGGGCGCGGCGACGAGGTCGATCACCAGGCCGTCGGGGTCGCGCAGGGTGAGCACCTCCTCGCCGTCGCGGCTCACGGGCGGGTCCGCGTCCACACCCAGCCCGGCCAGTCGCGTCTGCCACCAGCCCAGCGACTCCGGCGGCACGCCGAACGCGGTCGCGGTGGTCAGGCCGACGCCCTGGCGGCCCTGCGGGACCCCCTGCCAGGGGAAGAAGGTGAGGATCGTCGACGGGCTGCCGTGGGCGTCGCCGTAGTAGAGGTGGTAGACGTCCGGGGCGTCGAAGTTCACCGTCTGCTTCACCAGCCGCAGCCCGAGCACGGTGGTGTAGAAGTCGACGTTGCGCTGGGGGTCGGAGGCGATCGCCGTCACGTGGTGCAGCCCGTGCGGCGCGATGTCGTTCATGCGGTGCTCCTCGCGGTCGGGTCACCCGAGCCTGGCGCATCGCCCAGCTCGTTGCAAACGCAAGCATCAGGGCCAGCGGACCGACGCGGCCACCGCCACGCTCGCCAGCACGGCCGCCCCCGCGGCCACCGCGGGAAGCCGCCGCGCCGCGACCCGACGGTCAGCGGGGATCCGGACGAGCAGCCGGCGGTACCGCCGCTGCCCCGCCACCGCGAGCAGCGCGGCGACCGCCAGCAGGCCGAGCGCGACGGCCGCCGTCGCCGTCCGGCCCGCGGCGACCGCGACCGGGAGCAGCAACGCGGCGACGGCGGCCAGACCGATGGCGGTGCGGGTCCACGCCAGCAGCGTGCGCTCGGCCTGCGCACCCGGGTCGGGCAGCCCGCCGGGCACGTCAACCCCGCGCCGGGGTGAGCAGGACGAGCACCAGCGTCACCAGGGCGAGAGCCGAGAGCCCGACGACGAGCGCGGCCGGGGTCCGGGTCGGCGGGAGCGGCTCGTCGTGGCGCAGCGCGCGCTGGTACACCCGCCAGCGGCGGTACCCGGTGACCGCGACGACCGCGCCGAGCAGGACGAGAACCACGGCGACGGCCTCGCGGGCCCCGGGCACCGGCAGCTCCGGCAGGAGGTGGGCCACCGCGAGCCCGGCCGCGTCCAGCGCGAGCGCGGTGCGCAGCCACGCCAGGAACGTGCGCTCGTTCGCCAGCGTGAACCGGTAGTCGGGCTCGTGCCCGCCCTCCCCCTCGCGCATCCGCCGCACGGTACGGGACTCGTCTCCGTCGACCGGTCCACGGTGGAGCGGGCCGCGCAGGCCGGTGACCGCCGGGCCGGCACCGTGCCCACCGCCGTGCGGTCGCTGTCGAACAGGTAGGCCGGGCCGTGCCGGGGTATGCACGCCCATGAGTGCCACCCGAACCGCGCCGACCCGGGGCAGGCTGATCGGAGAGGCGATCACCCGGCTCGCCCGGTGGAGCCTGCGGCTGATCCTGATCGCTGTCGCGGCCGCGCTGCTCTGGTGGCTGCTGGGGCAGCTGTGGACGATCGTGCTGCCGGTGCTGCTCGCCGCCCTGATCGCGACGGTGCTGTGGCCGCCGACGGCGTGGCTGCGCCGGCACCGGTTCCCGCCCGCCCTCGCCGCCGCGACCGTGCTCGTCGGATCGCTCGGCGCGTTCGCCGCGCTGTTCGCCCTGCTCGCACCGTCCGTCGTCAGCGGGGTGTCCGAGGTCGTCGCCAACGCCTCCGGCGCCCTCGACCAGATCCGGCAATGGCTGTCCGGACCGCCGCTGAACCTGGGCCAGGGCCAGCTCGACGACGCGCTGCAGGCGCTGAGCGAACAGCTGCGGCAGAGCGCCTCGTCGATCGCCGGCGGGGTCCTGACCGGGGTCACGGCCGTCGCGTCGGCGCTGATCACCGCCGTGTTGGTGCTGGTCCTGCTGTTCCTGTTCCTCAAGGACGGGCCCCGGTTCCTGCCGTGGTTGAGCCGGGTGTCGGGCCCGCGGGCCGGCGCGCACCTGTCGAAGGCGCTGACGCGGGTCTGGCACACGGTGCAGGGGTTCATCACCACGCAGGCCCTCATCGGGCTCCTCGACGCGATCCTGATCGGGATCGGCCTGGTGATCGTCGGCATCCCGCTGGCGCTTCCCCTCGCGGTGCTGACCTTCCTCGGCGGGTTCGTCCCGATCGTCGGTGCCATCGTCGCAGGCGGGCTCGCCGTCCTCGTCGCGCTGGTGAGCCAGGGGTTCACCGCCGCGCTGATCGTGCTGGCCATCGTCGTGGGCGTGCAGCAGGTCGAGGGCAACGTGTTCCAGCCGATCCTGCAGGGCCGCATGCTGCACCTGCACGCGGCCGTCGTGATCCTCGCGGTCACGGCCGGCAGCGCCCTCTACGGGATCGCCGGCGCGTTCCTCGCCGTGCCGGTGGTGGCCGGCGCGGCGGCGGCACTGCGCTACGCGAACGAGGTCCTCGACGCGCGGACGGTCGACGCACGGTCCGGCGATGCCGATGACGACACCGGGCCCGACGCCGACGCGCCGGCGGAGGGCGACCCCGACCGCGGCGCGGCGCCCGCGGTGGAGCCGAGCCGGGCGCGGTGAGCCGCGGCGTCAGGCGACCGGGGGCACCCGGACGACGAGCGCACCGGGCTCGACCCGGACCCGCAGCTCCCGCGCGTCGCCGATCGGGTCGCCGTCGAGCTGGGAGGGCTGGGGTGCCTCCGCGGTCACGACGAGCGAGCGAACCTGCCAGTGCTCCAGCCGGGGATGGCCGCGTCGCCGCCGGGTGACCACCCGCGCGGCGACGGCGACCCAGCCCGGCAGCCCCTTCGGCGCGAGGTTGACGACGTCGAGCCGCCCGTCGTCGATCGCGGCGGCCGGCATGAGCACCAGCCCGCCGAGCAGGGCACCGCAGTTGCCGACGACCACCGTGCGGCTGCGGCGGCGCAGCGGCGGGCCGCCGTCCATGCTCAGGGTCACGCGGGTACGCTGCCCGCGCATCGCGCGCAGCCCCGCGATCACGTAGGCGAGCGGCCCCACCCGCACCTTCAGCGCCTCCGGGGTCGTCGCCATGATCGCCGCGTCGAAGCCGGTGCCGGCCATGACCAGGAACGCGCGCTCCGCCTCCGCGCCGTCGACCCGGACGCGGCCGACGTCGATGGCCCGGTCGTCGCCGGTCAGCGCCAGCTCGGCGGCCTCCCCCACGTCGGTGGGGGTGCCCAGGGTGCGCGCCAGCAGGTTCCCGGTGCCGGCGGGGACCAGGCCCATCGCGACCCCCGTCCCGGCGAGCACCTCGGCCACGTACCGCACCGTCCCGTCGCCGCCGCAGGCCAGCACGACGTCGGCCCCCCGCTCGACCGCCGCGCGGGCCTGCCCGGTCCCCGGGTCCGCGACCGTCGTCTCCAGCCACAGCGGCTCGGCCCACCCGAGCCGGGCGCAGACCTCGGTGATCCGCCGGCGGGTGGCCGGGCCGGCCTTCGTCGGGTTGACGACGACCGCCGCGAGCGGACGGTCCGCCGGTTCCGCGACGAGCGGGTCGGGGTGGGAACCGGGCCGGACCGCGAACGCCGCCGTCGCCAGCAGCAGGGTCAGGACGAACCCGCCGACCGCGAGGAGCCACCCGGTGCCCACGGCGGGACCCTAGCGGAGGGCCGGACGCGGCCCGCCCGTGTCGTCGGCTCGACCCCGGCGCCCGCGCGAGCTGCCGCCGGCAGACCGGCGGCGGGGGCACCTTGTGCGGCTGGTGTGGCCACGACCAGGACTCACGGCGACGAGGTACCCGCGGACGGCGTGGTCACGACGTCATCGTCGCCCGGCCGTGCATCGGCGTCGACGCCTGGGCGTGCCGGCGGCGCGGGATCCGGCCCGCGAGCCGTGCCGCCCGGCCGGCCTGGACGGCGAGCCGCATCGCGGTGGCCATCTGCGGCGGCGAGTGGGCCCGGGTGACGGCGGAGGCGAGCAGCACCGCGTCGCAGCCCAGCTCCATGGCCAGCGCGGCATCGGAGGCGGTGCCGATCCCGGCGTCGAGCACCACCGGCACCCCGGCCCGCTCGACGATCATCGCGATGTTGTGGGGGTTGAGGATGCCGAGCCCGGTGCCGATCGGGGAACCCAGCGGCATCACCGCGGCGCAGCCGACCTGTTCCAGCCGCCGCGCCACCGCGGGGTCGTCGTTGGTGTAGGGCAGCACGGTGAACCCGTCCGCCACCAGTTGTTCGGCGGCGTCCACCAGCTCGAGCGGGTCGGGCAGCAGGTCCACCTCGTCGGCGATCACCTCCAGCTTCACCCAGTCGGTGCCCAGCGCCTCGCGTGCCAGGCGGGCGGTCAGCAGCGCTTCCGCCGCGGTCCGGCAGCCCGCGGTGTTCGGGAGCGCGCGGATGTCGTGGCGTTTCAGGACGTCGAGCAGCGAGCCGTGGGTCTGCGGGTCCACCCGGCGCATCGCGACGGTGGTCAGCTCGGTGCCGGACGCCACGAGCGCCTGCTCGAGGATGGCGAGGTTCGGGGCGCCGCCCGCCCCGGTGATCAGCCGGGAGCCGAAGGAACGGCCGGCGATGACGAGCGGGTCGGCCGCGGCAGCGGGGTCCACCTCAGCCACCCGCGACCGCGTCGAGGACCTCGATGCGATCGTCCGCGACGAGGACGGCGCCCGCCCACTCCCCGCGCGGCACGACGTCGTCGTTGACGGCGACCGCCGTGCCGTCCCCGGCGCTGCCGACGGGGGTGCCGTCGCGCTGGTCGAGGAGGTCGGCGAGGAGGTCGGCGACCGTGGTCCCGTCGACGACGTCGCGCGGCTCCCCGTTCACGGTGACCCGCAGCCGGGATGTGCTCATCGCCTGCCTCCTTGCTGGACGAAGCCTTGCTGGACGAGGTCGGTGGGCGTCGTGTCCGTCGGGCTCGCCGCGGACGGGGACGCGGCGAACCGCTGGGGCGAGAAGGATTCCAGCGCCGCAGGGACGCTGCCGGTGGCGAGCAGCTCCGCCACCGCGTCACCGGTCACGCCGGCGAGCAGGATGCCGTTGCGGTGGTGGCCGGTGGCCACGGCCAGTCCCGGCAGCCGCGTCGGCCCGAGGATGGGGGCGTTGTCGGGCGACCCCGGCCGCAGCCGCGCGGAGGTCTCCACGAGCGCCACCTCGGCGACGCCGGGCACCAGCGCCATCGCGTCCCGCAGCAGCTCGTAGACGCCGCCGGCGGTGACGGTCTGGTCGAAACCGAGCTCCTCCACGGTCGCGCCGACGACGATCTCGCCGTCCTCCCGGGGCACCAGGTAGACGTCGAAGCCCCGGACCGTGCCTCGCACCGTGCGGGACAGCAGCGGCCGGACCGCCTCGGGCACGCGCAGCCGCAGGACCTGGCCCTTCACCGGGCGCACCGGTGGGCGCGCGTGGTCCGGCACGCCGTCGACCCCGGCGGAGTGGCAGCCCGCCGCCAGCAGCACCTGCCCGGCAGGGACCGTCGTCCCGTCCGGCAGCCGCACCCCGGTGGCGCGGTCACCGGCTACCTGCACGGCGGCCGACTGCGCGACGACGTGCACACCGGCCCGCTCCGCGGCCGCCCGCAGCGCGGTCAGCAGCCGGCGGCTGTCGACCTGGTGGTCACCGGCGACATGCAGGCCGCCGGTGACCTGCGGCGCGAGGAAGGGTTCGAGCCGACGGCACTCCCGCCCGGTGAGGCGCTCCACCGTCAGGCCCAGCCGGCGCCGGACGTCGTGGAGGTCGTCCAGGACGGCGCGATCACCGGCGTCCAGGGCGACGGCGAGGGTGCCGCACGGGCGGAAGCCGGGGTCGACGCCACTCGCCTGCGCGACGTCGGCGACGAAGTCGGGGTAGCGGCGGGCGGCGTCGAGGCTCAGCCGCAGCAGCTCCTCCTCGCCGTGGTGCAGCTCGGTGACCGGGGCCAGCATGCCGGCCGCCACGCCGGAGGCGCCGCTGCCGGGTGCCGGGTCCAGCAGCAGCACCCGCAGCCCCCGCTGGGCGGTCCGCCACGCGCAGCAGAAGCCGACCACACCACCGCCGATCACGGCGACGTCGTAGCCGCGCTGCGCGACACCCACAGGGGTTCTCCCTTCGCCGGCATGACCCGGATCAGGTTCGACGGTCGGCGAGTCGCTCGCCCTCTCAGCCCGCCACCGGGCTCCCGTGCACCTCGAGCCTAGCGTCCCGCGGCTGGCAGACTCGGCGGCCATGCCCCGCACCTCGTCCCCACAGCCCGGGGATCGCACGTCCGTCGATCGTCTCGTCGATCGCATCGAGCGGCTGCGCGCCGCCCGGGTGTACCTGTGCACGGACGCCCGTCGCCGGCAGGGCGACCTGCCGGGGTTCCTCGACGCCGTGCTGGCCGCCGGCGTCGACGTCGTGCAGCTGCGCGAGAAGGGGCTCGAGGCGCGGGAGGAGCTGGAGCTGCTGGAGGTCTTCGCCGCCGCGACCCGCCGGCACGGCCGGCTGCTGGCCGTCAACGACCGGGCCGACGTCGCTGCCGCCGCCCAGCCCGACGTCCTGCCCGAGGTGCAGGACGACCTGCCGGTCCACGTCGCACGCCGCCTGCTGGGCCCCGACGTCGTCCTCGGCCGCTCCACGCACGACCCGGCACAGGTCGACGCCGCGGTCGCCGCACCCGAGGTGGGCTACTTCTGTGTCGGGCCGACGTGGCCGACGCCGACCAAACCCGGGCGCGCGGCCCCCGGCCTGCCGCTGCTGCGCCACGCTGCTGCCCACACCGCGGCGTCCTGCGGGACCGTCGCCAAGCCGTGGTTCGCGATCGGTGGCATCGACCTCGCCACCCTGGACCAGGTGCTGGACGCCGGGGCGCGGCGGGTCGTCGTCGTCCGCGCCGTCACCGACGCCGACGACCCCGCGGCGGTGGTCGCCGAGCTCGCTCGCCGGGTGGCCGCGGCGGGCTGAGCACCGCGGCGCGAACCTCGGCCGGCGCCCGTCGGCTACGGTGGACGCACGTTCGCGGGAGCCCACACCAAGTGGGCTGAGAGGGCGGCTACGGGCCGTCGACCGCCAGACCTGATCCGGGTAATGCCGGCGAAGGGAGACCGATGACCACCGCATCTGTGCGTCCCTCCGACAGCCAGGACGCGCTGCCCTGGCTGTGGGAGGTCGCCGACCGCACCTACCAGCAGATCCTCCGGCACCCGTTCCTCCGGGAGCTGGCCGACGGGTCGCTACCTCGGAGGACGTTCCGGCACTACCTCGTCCAGGACACCCTGTACCTGCGGGAGTACGCGCGAGCGCTGCGCGTGCTCGCCGCCCGGGCCCCGGACGACGCCACCGCCGCCATGTTCGGGGAGCACGCCGCGGGGGCGGTGGCCGCCGAGCGGTCGCTGCACGCCGACGTCCTCGCCGAGCTGGGTCGCTCGCTGCCGGCGGAGGAGCGGCGCGCGGAGGCCTCCCCGACGACCCTGGCCTATACCAGCTACCTGCTGGCCACGGTGCACGGCGGGTCCTTCGCCGAGGGACTGGCCGCGGTGCTGCCGTGCTACTGGATCTACTGGAAGGTGGGCCGGGCGCTCGCCCCGGGCTCCTCCCCCGACCCGCTGTTCGCCCGGTGGATCGCCACCTACGGCGGCGTCGGCTTCGGCGACGTCGCGGCTGCGGCGCTGGCCGTCACCGACCGCGTCGGCGCCACCCTCGGCGTCGCGGAGCGGGAACGGATGCGCGACCACTTCCGGATCGCCGCGCGCTACGAATGGATGTTCTGGGACGCCGCCTACCGGCGCGAGGGGTGGCCGCTGTGACGGCGCCACCCCGGGCGCTGACGATCGCGGGGTCGGACTCCGGCGGCGGCGCAGGCATCCAGGCAGACCTCAAGACGTTTCTCGGCTGCGGCGTGCACGGCATGTCCGCGGTCACCGCGATCACGGTGCAGAACTCCCTCGGCGTCACCGGCGTCCACGAGGTACCGGCGCAGGTGGTGGCCGACCAGATCGAGTCGGTCGTCACCGACATCGGCGTCGACGCCACCAAGACCGGCATGCTCGCCTCGGCCCCGATCATCGAAGCGGTGGCGGCCACGGTGCGCCGGCTCCGGGTCGGGCCGCTCATCGTCGACCCGGTGTGCGCCTCGCAGCACGGCGACCCGCTGATCCGTCCCGATGCCGTCGAGGCGCTGCGGGACCAGCTGCTACCGCTGGCCGACCTGACGACGCCCAACCTCGGCGAGGTCAAGCTGCTGACCGGGATAGCCGTCCGGGATCGGGCCGGGCAGCAGGACGCCGCGCGAGCGCTGTACGAACTCGGGTGCCGCCGGGTGCTCGTCAAGGGCGGTCACCTGCCGGCGGACCAGCCCGCCATCGACCTGCTCTTCGACGGCGCGGAGTTCCGGGAGCTGACCGCCGCCCGCCTTCCGTCCGCGCACACCCACGGCACCGGCGACACGCTCGCGGCCGCGACCGCGGCCGGCCTCGCGCGGGGGCTGGACCTCCTCGCCGCGCTGGCCGAGGCGAAGCGGTACGTCACGGCCGCCATCGCCGACGGTTACCCGCTCGGGACCGGTGTGGGTCCCGTCGGCCACTTCTGGCGGCTGAGCAGTCGTTCCTGAATCGTCTGCCGGTGACCTTGCGCCGATGTGTTCGTCGGCCTTGTGGACCGGTGCGCGCCGGTCGCGGTCGTCCGCTGCCGTCGGTCATGGGCGGTGGCGGACTCGGCGAGTAGCGTCGTCGAGCATGGTGGATCAGAGTCTTAGCGAGGAGGCCCGCGAGGCCATCCTCCGAGCGATCATCAAGTCGGCGCCGACCGTCGGCAACAGCCCGGCCGGTATCCGTGATCTTGCCGAGGCGTACGCCCTGCTGGAGCGGGACCTGACCCCGAACGCCGGCGTCGTCCAGAACAGGACCTGAGGCGAGGCTGCGAGTCCCTGACCTGGGAAGGAGCTCCTCCGACTGGACTCGAACCAGTAACCCTGCGATTAACAGTCGCATGCTCTGCCAATTGAGCTACGGAGGACCGGCTGCGGAGCTCGACCCCCGCCGGCCCCGGAACCATATCCCAGCGCCCCGGCCGCCGAGCCGCCACCCCCACCCCGCACGGGCGCGGGCTGCGGCACGATGGGCGTCCTGGGAGTGGTCACGACGACCGGGAGGCGTCTTGCTGAAGTTCCTGCTGGGTGCGGCCGTCGGTTACGTGCTCGGTGCCCGCGCCGGCCACGAGCGCTACGAGCAGCTACGGCGCACCTACCAGCGGGTGGCCGACCACCCGGCCGTGCGGGGTGCGACGGCGGTCGTCCGGGCCCGAGGCGAGGAAGCGGTGGTGGGCGGGCGGCACGCCGAGAACGGGTCCGGCAACGGCCACGCCCGCTGATCGGGAAGCGCTGTCCGCCGGGCTCCGCACGCCGCCTCAGCCGACCCGGGCCAGCAGTGCCTCGGTGACCTGCGCGGTCGACGCCGTACCGCCGAGGTCGGTCGTGCGCGTCGCCGGGTCGCGCAGCGTCGCCTCCATCGCCGCGACGACGTCGGCGGCCGCGGCGGGATGGCCCAGGTGCTCCAGCATCAGCGCCGCCGACCACACCGCGCCGGCCGGGTTCGCCACGCCGCGTCCGGCGATGTCGGGTGCCGAGCCGTGCACCGGCTCGGCACCC
>Ga0247713_1000379_pt1 | contig 28798 bp, 30 predicted proteins | sample 21E_NmetaG_FD_189936 | JGI IMG/M metagenome (GOLD analysis project Ga0247713, IMG submission 189936) | Soil microbial communities from hillslope of Landscape Evolution Observatory, University of Arizona, Oracle, AZ, United States - 2-1-E_N | ecosystem: Engineered > Artificial ecosystem >... | reverse complement strand
GACGCCGCTCTCCCCGCCGTAGGAGACGACGGCGAAGACGTTCTCGGCGACGTCCCACGTCTCTACCGCGATCCGGAAGGTCTCCGCGAGGGCGAGCTCCTGCGGAACGACCTTGAGGGAGAACCTGTCCATCCGAGCGACCATAATGGAGGCATGAACAAAAACACCTTCAAGACCGCAGCACTCCTCGCCGCCCTCGGCGCGCTCATGATCGGGATCGGCAGCTTCTGGGGCGCCCAAGGCGCGACGATCGGGCTGATCGTGGGACTCGTCTTCACCGGCGGGTCTTACTGGTTCAGCGACAAGATCGCGATCGCCGCCTCTCGCGCCAAGCCGGTGAGCGAGGCGGAGGCGCCGGAGTATTACCGCGTCGTCCGCGAGCTGAGTCAGTCGGCGGGCATACCCATGCCCCGTCTCTACATCACGCCCGATACGCAACCCAACGCGTTCGCCACCGGCCGCAACCCGAAGAACGCCGCGGTGGCGGTGACGCGAGGTCTCCTCGACGTCTGCGACGCGTACGAGCTGCGCGGCGTTCTCGCCCACGAGCTGGCGCACGTGAAGCATCGCGACATCCTGATCTCTTCGGTCGCCGCGGCCGTCGCGATGGCCATCATGTTCATCGCGAGGATGGCGATGTGGGGCGCGATCTTCGGCGGTGGCGGTCGCGACAACAACCGGGGCGGCAACGTCATCGGGCTCCTGGCGATGATGATCCTGGCTCCGCTCGCCGCGATGCTCATCCAGGCGGCGATCTCCCGCTCGCGCGAGTTCGAGGCCGACCGAGAGGGAGCGCGCATCGCCGGCGGCGGCGAAGGACTCGCCCGTGCCCTCGAGAAGCTGGAAGCGGCGGCGAAACGTGTGCCGATGAATGCGCATCCCGCCATGGAGCAGGCCTACATCGTCAGCCCCTTCGGCGGGCGTCGGAGCGCGGCGAACTTCGCCAACCTGTTCTCGACGCATCCGCCGGCCCAGGAGCGGATCCGCCGGCTCCGCAGCCCGAACCTGATCTGACGCTCAGAGCAGCTTGAGCTGCTCGTTCTGGAGCGAGATCTTCTGACGCCGCACGCGTTCGAGCGCGTCGCTGCGCCTGCGCTCGAAGCGGGCACGGGCCGCTCCGGTTGCGGCGACGCGACGCCGGCGAGGACGCGCCTCCGCCAGGATCTCTTTCACCCGCGCGCCGAAGTCACGGCGCGCCGTCGGTGCCGCGTATGCGCGCCCCTTGTAGATGTCCTCGTAGCGGGGCACGAGCTCGGGGAACTCACCGCTCAACCACTCCATGTAGACCTGCTTCACGCCGGGACGGAGGTGCAGGAGGATCGGCGTCACCGTCTGCGCGCCGGCATCGAACGCCGCCTCGACCACCGCCTTCAGTTGGTCGCGCCCGTCAGAGATCCCGGGCAACACCGGAGCGACGAGCACGTTGCACGGGATCCCCGCGGCGTTCAGCGTCGCGACCGCCTCCAGACGCTTGCGCGGATGCGGGGTCCCCGGTTCGCTCTTGCGCCACACGTCGTCGTCGAGCGTGCCGACGGAGAAGGCGGTGGCCACTTCGGTCACGCTCGCCGCCTCTTGCAGGAGGTCGAGGTCACGCAGGATGAGCGTTCCCTTCGTCAAGATGGAGAACGGATTCCCGACCTCTAGCAGCGTCTCGATGATCCGGCGCGTCAGCCGGTACTTGCCCTCGGCGCGTTGATACGGGTCGGTCGCGGTTCCCATCGCGATCGGCTCGCCCGTCCACCGCGGGGCGCGCAGTTCCTTGTGAAGCAGCTCGGCGGCGTTGACCTTGACGACGATCTTCGTCTCGAAATCGCGGCCCGCGTCCATCTCGAGATAGGTGTGGGTGGAGCGAGCGAAACAGTAGGTGCACGCGTGAGAGCACCCTCGGTAGGCGTTGATCGTCCAGTTGAACGGCAGCGAGCCGCCCGGGACGTGGTTGATGATGGACTTCGCCTCGACCTCGATGAACTCGATCCCGCGGAAATGCGGGGTGTCGAAGGTCCGCCGGCGCAGCTCGAAGAGCCGGTCACCGCTCATGGGGCCCATCATAGAACATATGTTCGATAGTGCGCAACGCCCGGGGTCTGGGTACGGCCGCAGCCATGGCCGACCGGCACCTCGCGATCCTCGACATCGACGGCACCCTCGTCGACACGAACTATCACCACGCCCTCGCCTGGTACCGGGCCTTCCGCCGGGAGGGCGTGACGATCCCGGTGTGGCGGATCCACCGGCACATGGGCATGGGGGGCGACCACCTCGTCGCGGCGCTCACCACTGAGGAGACGGAGGAACGGATCGGCGAAGCGGTACGCGACGCGGAGAAAGAGGAGTACCAGGCGCTGATCGACGAGGTGGCGCCGATGCCCGGCGCGGCCGACTTCGTCCGCGCGCTCAAGAACCGAGGCCATCGAGTCGTCCTCGCCTCGTCGGCCAAGGCGGACGAGGTAGAGCACTACCTCGACCAGCTCGGTGTGCGTGACGAGGTGGACGGCTGGACGACGTCCGCCGACGTCGAAGCGACCAAGCCCGATCCAGACCTGGTGACCGCGGCGATGGACAAGGTCGAGCATGCGCGCGCGTTCATGGTCGGAGACTCGGTTTACGACTGCGAGGCGGCACGGCGCGCCGGAGTAACGGCGATCGGGGTTCTGACGGGGGGGTACGGGGCGGAGGAGCTCGAGCGCGCGGGAGCGAAGGTCGTGTTCGAATCCATCCTCGAGCTCATGGAGCGGCTGGACGACACGCCGCTCGAGTAGCGCCTCACCCGAGCAGCTCGTCCGTCCGCTGCTCCGCCGCCTCGGCTTCCGACTCCGCCTTCTCGGCCGCTTCGACCGCACGCGCGGCGGCGCGCCGAGCACTTCGCGCCCGCGCCTCCGCTTCGTCCGCCTCTCGCTCCAATCGAAGCGCCTTCCGGCGCGCCTCGCGCGCCTTCTCCATCAACTCGTGCGCCTTCCGGCGCGCCTCTTCGGCCGCCGGCTCGGCGGTCGTGCCCGTCGGCGGCTCCTCGGGGAGGGCTCCGAAGATCTCGCCGAAACCGGCCGGCTCGATCTCGGTCCGCAGAGCGCCGTTCAGCAGGAACCGTCGCGCCTCCTCGTCGGCGGTCGCGGCTTCGACGATCTGAGTGGCGCGGGCGCCGTGCGATCGCGCCGCGCCGGCCTCCTCCAGGATGGTTTCAAGCTGGTCGGCGAGCCTGCGCAGGGCGGATGACCGTTCGCGGGTCGCGCGCCTGAAATCCGCCGCACGGCCCTCGATCTGCGCCTCCCGCAGCTCTTCCCCCAGCTCCACCAACCGTTCCACCGCGTCGCGATCCCGCCGTGCGACCTGATTCACCGCCCACAGCGCAACGGACGGACGACGAAGCGACCGAACCGCGTCCGCCTCCTCTTCCCGCCCGTCCTTCTTCAGACGAGCCGCGAGAGCGTTGCGCGCGCGTGTGAACTCGCCGGGCGTCAACGAATAGAGATCGTCGACTTCGCTCATGTCACCCTTCCGGTAGAGGCCGAGCCGGCCTCAGATAAGGCATCAACTCCACCACCAGTATCGACAAGAGGATGAGCGACGCGCCCACCCACCCGCGGGCGTCGAGCACCTCACCCTTCAAGAGGTAGGCGAAGAGCCCGGCGAAGGCCGGCTCGGATGCCAGGATCAGAGCAGTCCTCGCCGGGGGTGAGTGCTTCTGCGCCCACGTCTGGACGAAGAAGCCGAGCGCACTCGCCACGATGGCCGTGACGGCCAGCGCCACCCACACGGACATCTCACGCGGAACGGCAAGGTCGCCGAGTCCGGCGGCGACCGTGAGGCAGACGAAGCCGCACACGCCCAACTGGACGACGAGCAGAGCGCCGGCGTCGTGCACCTTCACGGCTGGCTCGGTGACGAGGATGTGCAGAGCGAAGGAGCACGCGCAGCCGAGCACGAGGGCGTCGCCCGCGTTGAAGCCGCCGCCGGCGCCCGATAGGAGGAACATCCCCAGAGCGCTCACGAGAGCCGCGCTCCACGCCACCGCTCCGGCCCGCTGACCGAACAACAGCGCCCCGAGCACGGGCGTCAGCACGACGAACAGCCCGGTGATGAAGCCGGCCTTCGAGGCGGTCGTCTGCTCGAGGCCGAGCGTCTGCAACGCATACCCGGCGGTCAAGAAGACGCCCATGCGCGCTCCGGCACGTACCCCCGCTCGGCCGAGACGGGGGAGACGCCGGCCGAACACCACGAGAACGATCGCGAAGGCAGCGAGGAAACGGTAGGCGAGGAAGGTGAAGGTCGGGAGGAGTGCGATCGCGTCCTGGACCATCGGGAAGGTCAGGCCCCAGACGGCGGCGATGAACACGAGCGAGAGCTCGGCGACCGGAAGCCGCGACCTATTGGTCATGGCGCAGAGAGTACGGACGGCGGCGCGCCGTTTGTACGCGGCACCGCCGGGTAGGCGCAGGACGTGGCCGAAGAAACCGCGGCGGCATACCTCCCCGACCGCCTGTCGCTCGCGTCTCTGAGGAGCGCCGCGTCCGTCTGCCGCGGATGCCACCTTTACCGCGACGCCACCCAAACCGTCTTCGGCGACGGCAAGCGCGGCGCTCGACTCATCCTCGTCGGCGAGCAACCCGGCGACAAGGAAGATCTGGCGGGCGAGCCGTTCGTGGGTCCGGCAGGCCGCATCCTCGACGAAGCGCTGACCGCCGCAGGGATCGAACGCGACGAGGCCTACGTGACGAACGTGGTCAAGCACTTCAAGTTCGAGCAACGCGGGAAGCGGCGCATCCACAAGAAGCCGAACGCCGCCGAGGTCCGGGCTTGCAGGCCCTGGCTCGAGGCAGAGATCGAGGTCGTGCGCCCGGAGGCACTGGTCGCGCTCGGCGCGACCGCCGCGGGCGCGCTGTTCGGAGCGTCGGTCAAAGTCTCGCAGCAGCGCGGACAACCGATCGAGAGCGCGCTTGCGCCGTTCGCCACGGCGACCGTCCACCCGTCGTCGATCCTCCGGTCGCGAGACCGCGCCTCACGAGAAGCCGCCATGCAAGCGTTCACCGACGATCTGCGTTCGGTCGCCCGGCATCTCGGCTAGGCGCAACGCGAAATCCGGCGCGCCGCGGTCTCGCGATGGTCGGATTCACCTATGGCCCGCTCCGAGCCGCAAGTCTCTTCCTGGACCGTCGTCCGGATCGTGCTCGTGGCGGCCGCGACGCTCCTCGTCCTCTACGGCGTCTACCTGATCCGCAACGTTCTCGTCCTCGTCCTCGTGGCCGTTTTCCTGGCGGTCGGGCTGGACCCGGCGGTGCGCAGGCTCGAACGCCTGGGTCTGAAGCGCGGCTACGCCGTCGGGGCGATCTTCCTCGGGGTGGTGGCGTTCCTCGCCGCGTTCGCGCTGGCGGTCATCCCGCCGCTGGTCGAGCAGATCGGCACCTTCGCGAAGAACCTGCCTCGCTACGTCGAAAACGTGTCCCGGACGAACCCGCGCATCCGCGACCTGGTTGCCGAGAACGACATCCCCCAGAAGCTCCGGGAGGCGGTCTCGGACGTTCCTGCCCTGATCGGCGGCTCCTTCGGCAATGTCGTCGGGATCGCCGGTTCGGTCTTCGGCGCGATCTTCAGCCTCCTGACGGTCATGATCCTGACGATCTACTTCGTGCTCAGCCTGTCGCGGATCCGCGAGGGGTCGCTGCGGCTCGTACCTAAAAGCAAAAGGGCGCAGGCGAGGACCCTCCTCGATCCGATCCTGGAGAAGATCGGCGGCTACATCGCGGGACAGATCGCCGTTGCACTCACCGCCGGGGCGCTGGCATTCCTCTTCCTGGCCATCGCCGGCGTTCCGTACCCCGTCGCCCTCGCGCTTTGGGTCGCCATCGCCGCGCTCATCCCATTGGTCGGTGCAACGATCGGCGCGGTCCCCGCCGTCGTCGTTGCGTTCGCCACGTCCTTCGGGCTCGGGCTCGCGACGCTCGTTTACTTCATCGTCTACCAACAGATCGAGAACTACGTGATCGCCCCGCGGATCATGACGAAGGCGGTGGACGTCTCACCGGCTGCAGTGCTCCTCGCCGCGCTCATCGGCGGGACGCTTCTGGGATTCGTCGGCGCGCTGATGGCGATCCCGGCGGCGGCCTCGATCAAGCTCATCGTCCACGAGGTCGTACTGCCCCGGAGCGAAACAACCTAGACGGAGCCGCCGTTCGCCGCGTGCAGGTCTTCCCGGAGACGGCGGGCATCCGAAGGAGCTAGCCACCGCGCAACGGAGTCGGCGATCGAGTCGGGACTTACCTCCACCCCCGCGCTCCGCAACGCGACGATCGTCTTGAACACGAAACCGCGCCATTCGCCCGGGATGGCCAAGCCGGCCACGCCTCCGGTGGCACGCCACTCGTCCTCCAACGGCTGCACCTGGGGGTCCTGCCACCACGCTTCGATCGGGGGCGTCCTGCGGCTTCCGTCCCGGAGCGGCACGACGTTCACCTTCGCCGAGTTCGGCCGACGCCAGTCCGGCGCGCGATGGACGTCGGGCTCGTAAAGGCGGCGTTTCGCATCGAGCTCCTCGGAGCCCGCGGCCGCGTCGACGTGAAGGACGAGCCGGAGAGAGCGACCCTGCTCGTCGGGGATGTTCCCGGCGTTCCGGTAGGCCAGCGCCTCATCGACCGTGAGGCGAACCGCGCCGGAAGGCGGCACTGCTCGATCGGGGTCGCGGCGCCGGGCGAGCTCCAGCTCGAGGTCGGCGACGCTCATGAGGTACCAGCCTTCCTCCACGGTTAGATACTGCCGGAGGAGCGGTGGTTCAGTCGCGCGGGAGGCGCCGGACGCGGTCCGACTCGCGGTCGTCGCGGGAGGCCAGGGCGCTCGCGACCAGCCAGGCGAACGCGGCCGCTCCCAGGGCGAGGCCCGTGCCGAGAACGACAGCCGCCCACATGGGCGGGTCGAGCGCGACGACGAGCGCGCCTACGAGCAGGACGATGCCGATCAAGGCGACACACGCGATCAGCGCCGCGATCACCCAGCGGGCCGCCTGGTCCGCGAACTGCCGATCCATCGTGTTCTTCTCCATGGCTTGCATTAGCCGCTCCCGCGATCGCAGCTTGTCTTCCTTATAGGACGTTCAACGTGCGGGAAAGGTTCCCCCTTCCAGAAAAAAGCAAAACGCCCGTAGGAACTCTGTCGTCCCCCCGACACACCCGCAGCCCTACCACGAGCGCGCAGAGGGATGGTTGGATGCCGCACGTGAACGCGGAGATGAGATGAAGGTCCTGAGGACGCCGGAGGGTCGTTTCGACTCATTGGACGGATTCGTGTTTCGGCCACGCCACATCGAGGTGGACGGTCTCCGGATGCACTACGTCGACGAAGGTCCGGCCTCCGCGCCGGTCGTGCTTCTTCTCCACGGAGAGCCGACCTGGTCCTACCTCTACCGAAAGATGATCCCGGTGCTCGTCTCCGCAGGAGTGCGAGCGGTCGCCCCCGATCTGATCGGCTTCGGCCGCTCGGACAAGCCGGCCGATCCCGCCGCTTACACCTATGCATCCCACATGGCCTGGCTCTACGGCTTCGTGGAGCGTCTCGAACTCACGGGCTTCACGCTGTTCGGACAGGACTGGGGCGGTCTGCTCGGGCTTCGCCTCGCGGCCGAGAACCCCGAGCGCGTGGCGCGGATCGTAGCGGCGAACACGTTCCTGCCGACCGGCGACCTCCCCCTCGGGAGCGCGTTCGAAAGATGGCGCGCCTACGCCGAAACGAGCGACGACTTCCCGATCGGGCAGATCGTCCAACGGGGGTGCGTTTCGAAGCTACCGGAGGAGGTCGTCGCCGCCTACGACGCGCCTTTCCCCGACGAGTCGTTCAAAGTCGCCGCGAGGCGCTTCCCCCAGCTCGTTCCCGCCACTCCGGACGATCCCGCCGCCGCCGCCAACCGGCGCGCGTGGGAGGTCCTGACCGGCTGGGAGAAGCCGTTCCTGACGCTCTTCGCCGACTCCGACCCGATCACGCGCGGTGCCGATGTGTTCCTGCAGGCCGCCATCCCCGGCGCGGCCGGACAACCGCACGACACGATCGCCGGGGCCGGACACTTCCTGCAGGAAGACCGCGGCGAGGTGATCGCCGAAAAGATCGTCGCTTTCCTGGCTTCATCTTGAGGCTGCGCAACCCGAAGCATCTTCAGAACGTCACATACGACGGAACCCATCAGAACCGCCGGCGGCAGCGCCGGCGCCCGAGCCCCCAGGGGGTCCAGTGAAGAAGAAGACGGCGGCGGCCGCGGCCGCGTTGGCCCTGATCATGGCGCTGCCGCAGGTCGGCACGGCGCAAGAGGCGCCGGATCCAACGCTCCGGCTGTTCTCGCCGGACTCCGAAGTGAAGCTGATCCGCTACGGGAGCCGCGCTCCTCGTCTCGAGCGCGGGATCTGGGTCGAGGCGGAGAACGGAGCGTTCGAGATCCAGGTGAGGCGGCCGGACTACTCGCAGCCGATAGAGGCCCAGCAGGTGATCCGCAGCGACGCGGGCGTCACGACGCGGCCGATCCCACCATCGCTCGTGAGCGGATGGTGGGGATTCGACGGGTTCTTCACGATGGAAGCGCGCGACGCCTCCGACGCCGTCGTGCTCCAGAAGGCGGTCTCTTTCTGCCCCAACGGCGAAGATCGCCAGCGGACCGGTGACGCCGGACCGATGATCCCGACCTACCCGTCCGGGTGCTACGGCCAGCCCCTGACCAGGGGCGTCGTTTGGGGAGTGGACGAGGAATGGGCGGTCAACGCCCTCTCGTGGAGGGGGACGAAGCTCAACCTCCCCGACGGGACCTACGACGTCACCATCGCGATCGCTCCGCAATACCGGGAGGTTTTCGGCATCTCGGAGGAGGACGGAAGCACGACGATCGCCGTCACGATCGAGACGCGGTCGCGGACCTGTCGCCGGTGCTATGACCATGCCCATGCACGGCGGGCCGCGCCGACGGCGTCGCGCCCCCTTCCGACGGTTGAGGATCCCGACCCCGCGATCCTCCCCGACCTCGAGGCGCTGCCGGCCTGGGGCATCGGAGTCGACGCGCGCAAGAGGGGGGATTTCCTCCGCTTCGGAGCCACGGGATGGGTCGGTGGAGCCTCCTCGCTGGTGGTCGAAGGCTTCCGGCGCGATGGGGAAGAGGTGATGGACGCCTACCAGTACTTCTTCGCCGGCGACGAGGTCGTCGGCCGGGCGCCCGTCGGCGAGTTCGAGTGGGACGAGCGCCGGGGCCACTCGCACTGGCACTTCCGACAGTTCGCCGCCTACCGGCTGCTCGACGCGGAGAAGAACGACGTCGGGATCAGCACCAAAGAGGCTTTCTGCCTCGCTCCGACCGACCCCGTCGACCTCACCCTCCCGGGCGCCGTCTGGAACACGGGCGACCTTGGCCTGCGCACCTCCTGCGGATGGGAGGGGGCCATCTGGATCCGCGAAACGCTCCCGCTCGGGTGGGGAGACACGTACTTCCAGGGGCTTCCGGGGCAATCCTTCGACGTGACGAACCTGCCGAACGGGACGTACTACATCGAGGTCGAGGTGAACCCGGACGGGCTGCTCCACGAGCAATCGGCGGAGAACAACTCCGAGCTGCGAGAGGTCATCCTCAAGGGGAAGCCGGGGGCACGGCGCGTGATCGTGCCGCCCTGGAACGGCATCGACACCGAGGGAACCCTGGGGAAGTTCCGGCAGATCCGCTGAGCCCGATAACGACGAAGAGGGGCCGCGTTCGCGGCCCCTCTTTCGCGTCCGGGCGAAGTGCTACTTGATCGGGAAGATGAGCCGCGCCGGAGGTGCGTCGAGCTCGATGTAGCTCTGCTGCGACACGCCGCGGAACGTGGTGGTGAGGTTGAAGGCCGTGACCTTCTTGTTCACGAGCGCCTTGGGAACGTTGAACTCGAAGCTGATCGGCACGGTCCCGGTCGAGCTCGACAGGACCGTGTTGAAGGCGGGCGACGTGTAGGTACCGACCTCGGTGGAGCCCTTCTTTGTGGAGGCCGTGAGAACGACCTCGAGCGTGGCCTGGATGCCTGCGTAGGCCTTCACCTCGAACTCGCCCGTTACCTTGCCCGCCGAGAGCTTGACGGGCTTGTCCAGCAATCCCGGCCACTCGTGCGACAGGGCTCCCTGACCCGACGCGATCAGCACCTCCTGGGCCGCCTGGAAGATGAACGCGCACCCGTTCCCCTCGTCCGGCGCGTCCTCACGGCTGAGGTAGGTGGCGCCGCAACCACCGGCGCCGTCCCCGTCCCAGCGCAGGAACATCGGAAGCTGCTTCGGACCTGCAGCGACCTTGAGCCGGGGCTTCGCCGCCGCAGGCGCTACGAGGGATGCGGCAACGAGCGCGGCGGCCAGCGCTCCGATGACTTTCTTCACGAGAATCCTCCTGATCCGCCGGCTGCAGCCGGTGTCTTGGTCGTCCGTCTCCCGGTTCGACCTCGACCGGAGGATTCCTCGCCCTTCAGCGCTTGGCGTGATCGGCGTGGCCGCCGCGTCCCTCGCGCTCGATCTGCCTTAGGAGGCGCTCCCGCGCCTGGCGCACGGCGAGCAGGACGTCCGCCTCCTCGGCCGTTGCGACCAGCTGGTTCGGCCCGTACTCAAGCCGAAGCGTGACCTTGCGCGTCGGCGCGCCGTCGTCGCCGCTGACGTGGATGTCGAGGTAGGGCTCCTTGCCGCCCTTGAGGCGCCGTTCGAGCTTCCCAAGGTCCTTCTGGATCTGATCGACGTCGTTGTCGCTGAGCTCGCCGCCGGTCGCCGCGATTCTGATGAACATCCAGTAGTCCCTTCCTCGCCTCCGTAGTCGTCGGACGTTCGACGCCTACCCACCCGACGCCGACGTCATTCGCGGAAGGGACCGGGGGCGCTAGGTGAGCCGAGCCGCCTCAACCTCCTCGAGGATGCGGGTACGAGGCTCGGACGTCAGCATCCCCTGAACGCGCGCCCAGATCGCCCGCATCTTCTCGAGGAACGCCCGCGCCTCCTCCGTGCCGGCGAACTCGAGGTCGATGACCACGTAGTTCGGGTCGTCGACTCGGCGCTGAACCCCATAGCGCAGGACGCCGGACCCGCGGCGGTCGGCGGGGTCACTGTCGAAAGCGGCTTTCCACCTCGTGAAGTCCGCCACCCCGTGCTCGATCTGCAGAGTCGCCATCGCCACCCTCCTCCTCCGCCCCTGTTCGGGAACCTATTCGTTAGAGCCATTCTCTAACGAATAGAGAGATACTCTACTGAGATGGCGGCCGTCAAGCCCCGGAGGTACGAGTCACCTCGCCGGCGCGAGCAGGCGGCCGCGACGAGAGCCGCGATCCTTCGAGCCGCCCACGATGTGCTGCTCCGGCGGGGCTTCGTCGGCACCACCGTCGGATCGGTAGCGGCAGAGGCTGGTGTGTCGCCCCAGACGATCTACGCCACCTTCGGTGGAAAACGCGCGCTGCTCGCGAGGGTCCTGGATGTCGCGATCACCGGCGACGACGAGGACGTGCCACTCCTCGAGCGCGCATGGGTGCAAAAGATGCGCGCGGAAGAGGACGCGGAGAAGCGCGCCCGGCTCCTCGCGCGGCACGGCGCCGCAATCCTCGAGCGGGTGACGCCGATCTACGAGGTTCTGCGGGGCGCGGCCGCCGCGGACGCCGACATGGGGTCGGTATGGCACTCCTACAAGGAGCGCCGGCGCGCCGGACAGCTAGAGCTCGCCCGGATCGTCACCGCCGGCGTCCGCAGGAAGGGCCTCGCGTTGGATGCCGCGGCCGACATCCTCTACGGGCTGGGGAGCCCCGAGACCTACTCGCTCCTTGTGGGCGACCGCGCGTGGCCGAAGCAGCGCTTCGAGCGATGGTACGGAGACGCGATCGTCCGACTTCTCCTCGAGCCAGACATCGGCGGGCGGCGTTGAGCGCGCATGGGCCGGAGCCGATCGCCGAAGGGGTTTGGGTCATCCGAGGCGGCCTGCGCGGCGGCATGTCCGTCTTCCTCGTCCGCGACGGAGGCGGCGTCCTCGCGTTCGACGCCGGCGTCGCTTCGATGACCGCGCAGATCGACGCCGCGGCACGCACCCTCGGGGGCCTGACGCGCGTCGTACTGGGGCACGGCCACGCCGATCATCGCGGTGCCGCGGCGGGTCTCGGCGCGCCGGTCGTCTGCCATCCTGCGGCCGTCGCGGAGGCCGAGGGGCCGCCGATCCCCCCGTACTTCCGGCTCCGCAGGCTCGCGCCTCCCGTCGGTCTCTTCTACCGGGCCGTCCTTCCGCGCTGGGGGAAGAAAGCGCCGCGGATCACCGCGACGGTCACCGACGGCGAAGAGGTCGGCGACGGATTCACCGCGGTCCTGCTCGACGGCCATGCCCCGGGTCAGATCGCGCTATGGCGTGAACGCGACGGACTCGCGTTGACCACCGATGTCTTCTATACGGTCGAAGCGCAGACCGGACGGAACTGCGCGCCGCGCCTCCCCCACCCGGCGTTCAACCAGGATGAAGAGCGCGCGCGAGATGCAATCCGTCACCTCGCGGACATGGATCCCGCGCAGGCATGGCCGGGACACGCCGAGCCCGTCACGCGGAACGTCCGCGCCCAGCTGCGCGCCGCGGCCATCGCCTGACCTCGGTCACGGGCACGCGCGCGGCCCGGTCGTGCCGCGGCACGACCGGAAGGCGTGCAGCAGCCCTGCGAGTCGCGCCGGGTCCGGCGCGCCCGCCGGAAGGCGCGAACGCATCAGGTTCGTCAGTTGCCACGGATCGCGACGCAAGTCGTACAGCTCGCGGTGGAGCCGACCCGTGTAGCTCTCGATGTACTGCCAGCGATCGGAGCGGAGGCTCGCCCACGGTGAACCCGACCCCATGTTCCGCCAGTACTCGAGGAGCAACCACCTTCTTCGCCATTCGCGACTGAGCAACGAGCGGCCGTCCATCGGAACGTCGTGGTCCTGCGGGAGGCCGATGGCGTCGAGCACCGACGGAGCGATGTCGATGTTCGCGACCAGCCGCGCGTCGACCTGCGCTCTACGGATCCGCTCCGGCCACCGCATCAGCATCGGGACCCGCACACTCGGCGTGTACGGATAACCCTTCTTCAGGAGCCCGAACTCGCCCCACATCATCCCGTTGTCCGAGAGGAAGAACGCGAGCGTGTTCCGGTCCTGTGAGGTGCTGCGCAGCGTGTCGAACACCTTCACCACGAGATCGTCGACCGACGCGAGTGTTCGCAGCTGAGCTCTCCGAAGCCGCCTCCCGTCCTTCAGCGAATAGCTCTCCTTCCGGATGTAGTCGGGCTTACCCTCGTCGCTGCGCCGGCTGTTCGTCGCGGGATTGCCTTTCCATCTGCCGACCTTCAATCGCGCATACTTCTCCTCCGGCACGGCTGGATTGTGCGGCGCTACCGTCGCGATCACGAGGAACCACGGTGCACCGGTGATGGCCTGCTCGAGGATGAACATCGATGCCGCGTCCGCGATGACGCTCGTCGAATAGCCCGGAAGCTGGTGGACGACACCATTCACGTTCCAGCGACCGCCGTAGTAGGCGCGGCCCTCCGTCCGCACGTACCGGTCGAAGTAAGGAGGGGCTTCCTCGAGCGGGACCTCGTTGAGGTACTTGCCGACGATGCCGGTCGTGTATCCGGCGCTCTTCAACAGATATGGGAGCCCCGTGCGCGCGTCGTACTTCTCCGCCCCGTCTCTCAGGGTGTTCGCGATGACGCCGTGGTTGTGCGCGTAACGCCCGGTGAGGATCGATGCTCGCGACGGACAGCACAGCGGGGTCGTGGCGAAGGCGTTGGTGAACCTCACGCCCTTCCGGAAGATGCGGCGGGTGCGAGGGAGCATCCTCATGCCGTCGCGCTGATCGTCGGTGACGATGATGAGGATGTTCGGCGCGCCGGGCGCGACCTGAGGCTGGGGGCGATGGCGCAAGGGAGTCGCGCCGACCAGAAGCAGCGCCACTCCTACCGCTGCGACCGGACGCCATAGCTTGGCGCGGCCGCGCGCGCTCTGAAGGAAGAACATCCCGACCCCCGTCCGGGCCTCGGGCGCGCCGAGCTAAGGGCAAACACACCCGTAGAACCGAGTCGTGTGTATCTCTGTCGCCCTCTAATTGCGCGCCTGAGGCGGACCGGTAACGGTCTGCTTTCTCGCGATACCGACCGGCGTCATCAGCGTGTCTATCGAGGAGGGACACGCCGACGAGCGGGAGTGTTGATGGCCGATCGCGCCGAATTCAACAAGCAGTGGCCGGATCTGGCGGAACGTCTGCGCAGGTACCTCGCTCGTCGCCGCATCCCGCAGGCACTCTGGGACGACGTCGTGCAAGAGACGGGGCTGCGCATGTTCCTCTACTGGGAGCGTGTCGATCCGCGCGCGTCGTTGTGGGGGCTGACCCGCAAGATCGCGGGGATCGTCCTGTGGGACAGCTACAACCGCGCCGTCGACTCCCCCGAGGTGTCCGACCTGCCGGATCGTGCCGCGCCCGACGACGTCGAGCAAGCGGTTCTGGCGCGCGTGGAGCTCCGGCGTATCGAAGCCGCGCTGGCGCAACTGACCCCGGCGCAGAGAGCCGCGCTCCTCGCCGAGATCGGCGGGCCCGCGCCCGAGGGCTTGTCGGGAGCGGCGGTCAAGATGCTGCGGATGCGAGCGCGGCGCCGGCTCGACACCATCCTCGGCCGGTCGCAGGGGGTCGCTTTCCCGTGGCGCGGGCGGATCCGCGAGCTGTGGCGGAGAGCAACGACCCCGAGGGGGAGAACGTCTTCGCTATCCGAATCACTCGCGATGGGGGCGGCTTCGACCCTGGTCGTCATGTCTCTGATGCTCGCCCCTCCGAACGAGGATCCTTTCGTCGCGCCGGAAGGTTCCGCGCCCGCGGATGCACCTAACCTGCCGCATCACGAGAACGAGCTGCTCGCAGACGTCGTGCTCGAAGATGTAGACGCTACGCGGCGACTGGTGCGCGAACGGCTACAGAAGTCGGCGCGCCGTGCCGCACGGAGGACCAGCCGCCTGATCGTTGCCGGTATCGAACCGATCGCGCTGGCGCGGGCCGGATATCAAGACTCGACACGGATCGCACGCGAACACATCCACACGCTGCTCCCCGAGATCCAAGGGCGGGTGGAAGAGACACCGCTCGGCGGCGTGAGAGAGGTGAAGACGGTGAACAGAGCCGTCCGCAAGGTCGTTTACACGGCGGCGGGGGTTACCGGACCCCCGCCGGAGAAGAAAAAGAAGAAGCGAGGCTGAGCGGCAGCCAACCTGTAACGGGTGCCGGCCTCTCGACCGGCACCCGCTTCAAGCAGTGGAAAAACGCTCTTTAGGTCCTGCGTCGCGTCAGAGCCACGACAAGTGCCGCGCCGCCGAGTAGTGCACCCAAGGCACCGAGCCACATGCCGATGTCGGCGCCGCCCTCTTCCTCGTCACCTGGGCCCTGCGCCTCCAGGCGACTTACCTGGTCACGCAGATCGGCGAGGACGCCCAGCTGCCCCTGCCCCTCCTCGAGACCGAGGTCTACGACGCTGACGCGGGCCGCGGGTTCCTCTGAATCGGCAGGCCCGATCCAGCGGACGACCTCACCGGAGTCATAGGTCTGCAGCGCGGGGAACTCGAGCACATCCTCTCCCTCGGGAACCCTCGCCGAGAAGCCGAATTCCTCGAACTCGTGCGGACCGATCTCCCCGCCGCTCCAGGTGACCGACCCCACGACCTCGTCCATCTCCTCACCGAAGACCTCGATGGGCTCATCGAGCTGCCTCATCTGCACCGAGCGCTCCCAGCCCTGCTTGTCCTGGAAGCTGACGAAGACGAGGTTGTCCGGGAACTGCACCTCGACCTTCGTGGTGCTGGCGTTGTCCCTCTCGTTGGGAACCCGCACGACGAAGCGGAAGAAGGAGCCAGCGGGAGCCTCGTTCGGCTGCACCGTCACGTGAGCCCACGCCGGCACGGCGGTCACCAGCGCCACAAGAGCCGCACCGCCGATCAGAACTACCTTTCTCATCGTTCCTCCTGATCTATCGATTTACCTGCACGCGAACGGTGGCCCGCTCCTCCTCGAAGCGGCCCATCCGCGCGACGATCTCGAGCTGCCACTCTCCCGGCACCGAAAGCTGCCGCCCTTGGACGACGAAATGTCCGTGCGCCAACTCCGTGCCTTTACCGACGAGTGGCCCGATCTGCTGCTCGGGCATACGGAAGAGAACCCTCATGTCCTTCACATGAACCGGAGCGCCGGCAGGCGTGGTGACCGTCAGGTGCACCTCGTTTTCGCCGACCTCGTTCGGGTCGACCAGCACGTCGAGGTTGTGGTCGCCGAGCCGCACGTCCGCGACGAAAGGACCTGAGGTGGTCGTGGCGACCTTGGCAGGTGGAAGGTTCACCAGGAAAGCCGTCAGGGCGAGGACCACGAGGATCAGCCCGACCTCGGCTCCCAACAACCTGCGCAATGCCGCCAGTGGAGCAGATGCTTCGTCCCCGGCAGCCGCGCGGCGCAGCCTCGGCTTCGTCCACCGGTTGTTGATCGCGCCGAGCACGAGAGCCGGTAGGAAGACGCCCAGCTTGATCAGCAGGATCGAGCCGTAGGTGCTCCCTCGCAGAGCGGCGAGACCTCCCACCTCCTGCCACGACCGGTAGACGCCGGTCACGATGATGATCGCTACGGCTACGAGCGCGACGTCGGAGAACCGCCCGATCATCGGTGCCAAGACCCGCACGCGCTCCCGTTCGGCGAGTCTTCGAGTCGCCGGAAAGACACCGACCAGGAGCAGCACGAGACCGCCGAACCACGTGGCGGCGGCCGCCATGTGAGCGGTGTCCGCTGCCACGCCCGCCACCGCCGGCGACGAGGTTCCCGCGTGACCCGCGAGACCCGGAGTGGCCAGCGCCGCCAGCCCCAGAGCCGCGGTCGCGACTACGAGCCACGCCGGCGGGGACGCACTCCACTCGTCGCCCGGTGCGAGCGCCCGCTTCCAGGTGAACCAGACGCCCAACAACAACGACAGGAACAGCACGCGGGCAAGCGCCATCGTGCCGAAGCGCGTTCCGACGACCTCACCGACCACAGTAGGAGCGAACGCCTCTGCGATCGACACCTGAGCTGCCACTGCGCCTTGCAACACGATTCCGGCGAGTGATCCCACGAGTGCTACCGCCCATGCCACCAGCGCGGCCGCGCCCCACCGTCGAGCGAACGCGCGGCGAACGGCCGCATCCGCCGACGCGCGACGCCAAATGAGCACGACGAACGCCAGCGCGCCGCAGAACACCAGCAGCGCGGCGAACGTCACCCAGCGTGCGACGGCGAAGATGATGGCCGTGAAGCGCTCTGCGCGCTGCTCGCCCCGCAAGATCTGCGATGCGATGCCCTCTGGGTTCTCACCCGGCTCGCCCACGTGGAACACGAACGCCTCCGCGATCGCATGGCCGTCCGCGGAGACGACCCTCCACGTGACGGTGTACGTCCCGATCACCAGGTCGGGCTCCAGCGGGACCGCGATCGTGTCCGGCTCTCCAGGAAGGTGGTCGGCTTCACCTGTGTCGACGCGGTCGCCGTTCGTGTCGAACACGCGGATCGACCCGAAGGTGATCTCGACCGGTTCGTTGAACCGCATCACGATGCGCTCGGGCGGAGCGTCCACCACCTCGTCGATCCGAGGCTGCGTCGACTGGACGATCGCGTGCGCGAGAGCCGGGCGCGCGCCCAAGAGGAGCGACGCAACGGCAATCGCAGCTGCCGCGATGCACGCGGCAGCGTGTCGATATCTGAGAGTCATGGGCACCACATGCCGATCGAGAGCGCGCTGGGGCGCGCTCTTCCGGATAAGCGACTAGAGACGCAGCGGCTGTGGCGGCCCTCGAAGCGTGGTGGCGCCCGAACCGGGACGAGCGCGGAGACGGAGCGGCTCGGAGTTGAAGGGTGTGGGTGGTGTCGAGGCTCGGCGCGACGTGCGCCTCGTCCCCTTGAGGATGCCCACGACCCGTTCGATCAGCAGTAGGACGAGCGCGCTCAGGAACGCCGCAAGACCCTGGAGGACGATCCCGAGGATGAAAGCGGGCTCGCTCAGCAGATGCGAGACGGAGTGTCCGGTCGCCGCGCGTTCGAGCGCCTCGAGCAGCATGAAGGCTCCGATCTGGAGGAGCGCCAGGCGCGGAACCGCATAACGGTAAGCCCCGGGAACATCGTGCTGAGGGTCGCCACCGGCCCATACCTTGGCCGTTGCGAAGTGGACAAGGCCTGCAACGAACACGCCGACCGCGAGCGCGATGACGAGGGTCCAGCGCGCGTGGCCGGTAGCGCTGAGTAACTCCTCCCGTGCGTGCGGATCCGGCGTCACGAGGAGATAGGCGAGCGAGTGGGCGGCGACGACGGTGACCGCAGCCACGGCTCCCATCAGCGACCGGATGCGAACGTGCGAATTCACAGCCGGAGCCTAGCGCGGGAGGCTTGCGCGAAGCGGCCGGCGGCAACATGCTCGACCCGGCATCGTCTGTGACCGTGGAAGACAAGACCATTAGGGAGGCCCCCGTGGCCGCAAAGAAGACCTCCGCCGGCAGCGCCAAGAAGAGATCGCAGGGCTTCACCGCCGAGGAGCGCGCCGCGATTAAAGAGCGCGCGCAGGAGGCGAAGTCCGAGAAGCGTCGAGGCTCGAAGGCGGACGGCGAGAAGGAACTGCTTGTAAAGATCGCCGAGATGCCTGAGGCCGACCGCGCCATAGCGGAGCGGCTCCACGCGATCGTCAAAGAGGTCGCGCCCGGCCTGTCGCCCAAGACGTGGTACGGCATGCCGGCGTACGCGAAGGACGGCAAGGTGCTGTGCTTCTTCCAAAGCGCACACAAGTTCAAGACGAGGTATGCGACCGTCGGCTTCACCGACTCGGCAAAGCTCGACAAAGGCGCCATGTGGCCCACTTCCTACGCGCTCACGGAGCTGACGCCGGCCGAGGAGAAGAAGATCGCCGCGCTCGTAAAGAAGGCGGCTCGCTGAGGAGGTGTCCGGGAGGCGATCGAGCGCCCGTCCGACTGACGGACGCGGCCGCGTCGCCGTTCGGAGCGAGCCCGCGAGCGGAGGCGGATGGGAATCGAACCCACCCACCGGGGGTCGCCCGGCGCACCGGTTTTGAAGACCGGGAGGGACACCAGTCCCCGTTCGCCTCCTCCGGAAGCGTACCGGGGCCGTTTCCGCCTCCGGCACCCGGGAAAAATGGCAGAACACGTCGCCGGGAGGCCTCCGGACTAGTACGCTGAGGTCCGGAAAACCCTCCTCCCGGACGATTGCCCGGGCGAATCCGGACAAATACGGTTCGAGGCGGGTTACCGAATACGTTTCTCGAACGTGTGACTAAGGTAGCGCCCGGAACTTGTCGACGGGGGATCGATGGCCGGTACGTGGGTGGACATGCAGAGCGACCATGAGGTGATGGAGGATCTCCACCTCGTCGCTCGCACGCGAGAGGGGGATGAGCGGGCCCTCGAGGTTCTGCTCGCCCGCTATCGCAACTTCGCCCGCTCCAAGGCCCGCGCTTACTTCCTCGCCGGATCCGAGAAAGAGGACGTCGTCCAAGAGGGCATGATCGGGCTCTACAAGGCGATCCGCGATTTCGACCTCGCTCAGGACACCCCCTTCCGAGCCTTCGCCGAACTCTGCATCTCGCGGCAGATCCTCACCGCGATCAAGACGGCCAACCGACACAAGCACCAGCCCCTCAACACGTCGGTCTCGCTCGACGCGCCCGTCTACGGGAGCGACGAGGGATCGGACCGGTCGGTCGGCGAGGGTCTGGTCGCTCCGCAGATCAACGACCCCGCCGAGCTGGTCATCTCCGCGCAGGAGATCGAAGCCATCCGCGACTCGATGAAGGGCAGCCTGACCGAGCTCGAGGGGAACGTCCTCGCCCTGTACATGGACGGCAAGTCCTACGAGGAGATCGCCGGGACGCTCGGCAACCACGTCAAGTCGATCGACAACGCCCTCCAGCGCATCAAGCGCAAGCTGCAGCGCCATCTCCAGGAGCGGAGCGAGCTCTCCGCCTGAAGGTTCCGTCTCTCCCCCGCAGTAGCCTGACGTGATGGGGGACGATCCTCGCCTTACGCTCGAAACGCCCGACCGGCCGCTCCGACGTCCGGTCCTCGTCGCGGCGTTCCGTGGGTGGAACGACGCCGGCGACGCGGCGTCGTTCGCGGTCGAGCATCTGGGACGCGCCTGGGGGGCCGAGACGATCGGCGGCATCGACCCCGAGGACTTCTTCGACTTCCAGGCGGTGCGACCGCAGGTGCGGCTAGAAGACGGCCTGACGCGAACGATCACCTGGCCGAGCAACGAGTTCCTTGCCGCGCACATGCCGGCAGCCCAGCACGACGTGCTGCTCCTCGTCGGGACGGAGCCCAACCTCAGGTGGAGGTCGTTCACGAAGATCGTCACCGACGTGGCGATGAAGTTCGAGACCCAGCTCGTGATCACGCTCGGCGCGCTGCTGGCCGACGTGCCGCATTCGCGGCCTGTTCCCATCACGGGTACGGCCGGCGACCGGGCTCTCATCGACCGGCTCCAGCTGCAACGCTCGCGTTACGAGGGACCGACGGGCATCGTCGGCGTTCTCCACGACGCCTGCCGGCGCGCCGGGCTCGATTCGGCGAGCCTGTGGGCGGCGGTCCCTCACTATGTCGCGGTGTCCCCGAACCCGAAGGCTGCGGTTGCTCTCATCGAGGCGGCGACGCGGTTGGTCGGCGCGCCGGTCGAGATCGATGCGCTGGTCAAGGCAAGCGCCGACTACGAGCGCCGGGTCGGCGAGATGGTTAGCGAAGACGAGGACGTGGCCGCCTACGTGCGGCTGCTCGAAGCTCGCTCCGACGAACGCACGAACGATCTGGAGACCGAGCTTCCTAGTGGAGAGGCGCTCGCCGCCGAGCTCGAGAGCTTCCTGCGGAGGCGCAACGAAGGTGAGGACACCGGCGCCTGAGCCGACTACAGCCCGGGCCAGTCCTTCGGCTTCTCCTCCACGTCGGGCCACTCCGGGTTCTTGCCCTCGCCGGCACCCGCGAGCGCGTCGCCGAGGTCCCGCCGGGCTCCGATGTCGCCCGCGGCGGCCAGAAGATCCTCGAGCTTCGCCCGCTCTCTGCCCTCGATGCGGATACGGAGGGCGGCGAGCACGTCCGCCTGCTCGTCGGTGAGACCGGCCGCACGGTCGATCTCGGCTAGAGCGCGCTCGGCGCGCACGATGAGATCGCGATCGGACTTCGCCTGTTGCCGCAGCCGCTGCACCTCGTCCTCGGTGCTCATCTCGTGCTTTCTACACCGAGGAGTCGGGCTACTTCATCTTGTCGAGGACGTGGATCGTGTAATACGCGCTGAGGAAGGTGTTCTCGGTCCCCTGCTCGAGGTTCTCGCGGCTCTCCGCGACCAGCTCCATGAACGGGACGGTGTCCCACGGCTGGTGGTATCCCGGGTAGTCGGCTGCCGTCCGCATCCCCGTCCAGCGCATCGTGAACCAACCCTGCCTCGCGAAGTTCTGCTCGTCGGAGTTCCGGATGTTCGCCCCGCAGAAGCAGACGTGCCCCTCACCGCCCAGCGGCCACTTCTCTGCTGCGCTGGGGCCGCCGTCTCCCTCGGGGAATCCGAGGAAGTCGAAGTTCACGTAGCGCACGATCGGCTCGGCGCGGATCCCGTCGGTCGGGTGCGGCCCGTGATAGATGCAGATGCAGTACGGAGCCGGGTGACCGATGCCGACCATGTCGAAGCCGAGCCCCGCGTAGATCTTTTGCCCCTTCTCGGCAAGCATCTCCGCGTACGCCGCCGATGCCACCAGGCCGTTCTCCTCCGCGTCGAACCAGAGCAACGCGATCGACCGGTCGGTCTTGATCTTCGTGAAGGCCTTGCCGAAGAACCGCATCATGTTGGTTCCGCTGCCGTCGTCGTACGCGCCCTGGATCGTGGCTCCCGCACCGGGCACCACGTCGTAGTGCGCGATCAGGGCGATCCATTCGTTCGGCTTCTTCGTCCCTCTCTTGACGGCCTCGACCACAAGAGCCTTGTCCTGCGGGGCGGGTCGCGTCGTCGGGAAGTCGAGGATGCGCGTCTTGAACCCGTTCTTCTTGGCCTCGGCGGCGAGGAACTCGGCGGCCGCGACGTTGTTCGGCAGGCCCTGTTGCCGCATCGGGAACCTGTCGACGAACTCCTCCAGTCCGGCGATGATCTCGGCGCCGGTGATCTTCGGCTTCGGAACCTTCTTGAGGTCGACGAACTTCGTCTTCGCTCCCGCCGGCGGACCCTGAACCACGGCGGGGATGAACAACGCGCAGGCCAGAAGCGCCGGCGCGACCTTTACCTTCCATGAGTGCATCTGGCTGATCCCCCGAGCGTCAGGCCGATCCGTCCTAGACCTAAGTGATTGGCGGCAGCCCGGCGCGTTCCTGCCGGAAGGAACGGTCGCTCCTTCGTCGAACCGCGGAGCCAAGGCAGACGAATTCTCGCTAGGGGGACATCGTGAAGCTCCGCAAGACACTTCTCGCCGCGACCGCGTGCATGACCGCGCTCGCGCTCATCGCGCCGCCCGCCGCGGCCGCGAAAAAGGGCGGTCCGATGACGGTCGGCACGGACGACGAAGGCGACTGGGGCGGAAACACGGGCCTCGCCGGCACGCCCGCTCAGGCAGCGGGCGGTCCGACGGGGCAGGATCTGGTAGAGGCCCAGATCGGCATGGCCGACAAGGAGACCGTCAACTTCATCATCAAGGTCTCGTCGCTTCCGCCGATCGGCGGCGTTCCGGAGTTCGTCCGCTACGTGTGGTCGGTCGACGTCGACGGTGAGTACGTGGAACTGGACGGCAAGTACACGAACTACACCCGCGGCGCGTGCGACCCCACTTCGGGACAGTGCCCGCCGCCGCGCGACCCGGGTCTCCAACCGTTCATCGTGAGGGCTAACTGCCGCCCCGACCCCAACGCCAACAACATCACGGTGTGTGACGAGGTCGGCATCGTGCAGGCCGCGTTCGACGCCGGAGAGGGAACCATCACGATCCCCGTCCCCCTGGAGCTCATGAAGGCGAAGGCCGGATCGAAGATCGGCCCGGGCACCAGCGACTTCACGTCGCAGCTGGGCGGCAACCTCGTGGCGCTACCAACCGCCTTCTTCGCGTTCACGCTGTTTCCGGCGGACGGGATCACGATCGACAAGACGTTCACGGTGCCGGGCGGCAAAGCCAAAGGCAAGAAAAAGAAGAAGTAAGAGACCTCAACGGCGGGAGAAAGAACGACATGAAGACGCGAATCGCAGTTGCGCTGATGGCCGTCGGCGCGCTCGTAGCCGGGCCGCTCGCCCTGCCGGGCGGAGCCGCCAAGTCCGTCACCGTGGCGACGGACGACGAAGGGGACTGGGGCGCCGCGAGTGCGCTCAGCGGCACGCCGGCCACGGAGATCGGCGCGCGCAGCGGTCAAGACCTCGTCGAGGCACAGATCAGCATGGCGGACAAGACAACGGTGAACTTCGTCATCAAGGTGACGGAGCTTCCCGCGATCGGCGGGACACCCGAAGCAGTGCGCTACATCTGGTCGCTCCAGGTCGACGGCGAGTACGCCGAGCTGGACGGCAAGTACACGAACTACAGCCGCGGCGCCTGTGACCCGACGGCCGGGACGTGCCCTCCGCCGCGGGACCCGGGCATGCAGCCGTTCCTCGTACGCGGCAACTGCACGACCGACGCCACGGCGAACCTCACGACCTGCGAGGAGTTGGGCATCGTCCAGGCGACATTCGACCCGGCCGAAGGGACGGTCACGATCCCGGTCACACTCGAGATGCTGCAGGCGAAGCCCGGCTCGCGGATCGAGGGCGGGAGCAGCTCGTTCACCTCGCAGGCCGGCGGCCAGATCCTGGCGATCCCCTCGGCGTTCGTCTCCCGCAGCGACATGCCATCCGACGGGATGAACATGACCAAGACGTTCACGGTGCCGGGCGGCAAAGCCAAAGGCAAGAAAAAGAAGAAGTAGCAGGACGACTACAGGAAGGACGATCGAGATGCGGTGGAAGCACCTACTCGCGGGCGGTGTGGTGGCCGCGCTCCTGGTAGCCCCTCTGGGCGCGCCGGGAGCTGTAGCGGCGAAGAAAAAGAAGAAGCCGTCGGGACCGGTGGTCGTCGGGACGGACCCCGAGGGTGACTGGGGCGAGGGCAGTCAGCTGGCGGGAACGCCGGCTCAGGCGCTCGGCGGCCCGCTCGGCCAGGACCTCGTCGGGGCCGAGCTGGAGCTGGCGGGAGACACGCTCAACTTCATCATCAAGGTGACGGAGCTGCCGCCGAACGGCGGCGTCCCGGAGTTCACCCGCTACTCGTGGGACTTCAACGTGAACGGGGAGCGGCACGACATCGACGGCAAGTGGACCAACTACACCCGCGGTGCGTGCGACCCCACCTCAGGACAGTGCCCGCCGCCGCGGGACCCCGGGCCGCAGCCGTTCATCGTCCGCGGCGAATGCCGCGTCGAGCCGATCGGAGCGATCAACCTGACGGTGTGCCAGGAGCTCGGCGTCGTTCAGGCCACCTTCGATCCCGCGGCCGCGACGATCACGGTCCCGGTGCCGCTCGAGATGATCGGCGCCGGCCCGGGAACCAAGATCGAGCCGAGCGCCGGAACGTTCGGAGCGGCACTCACCGCGTCGCCCGCGGCGTTCGTCACCAACGCAACGATGCCGATGGACCTCCTCCAGGTCACGAAGACCTTCGTCATCGCCGGCAAGAAGAAGGGCAAGAAGTAGCGATACCGATACTCCGAAGCACCCCCGCGATCCCGCGGGGGTGTCTTCATGTCCGGGCAGGAGCGCCGGACGCAGCGTCGAACCGACTGAGCGGCAGGCAATCCAGGAAAGGACGGCAACACATGAAGCGGATGGGAAGGGCGCTGGCTGCGACCATCGCGGCCGCGGCGCTCGTCGGGGGTGCGGTCGGCACCTCTTCGGCGCGCCCGCAGCAGACGTCGGCGCCGCTCAAGGGTGAGGGCGAGGGGCTCAAGATCGTCGCCAACATCGAGTACCAGGGCGGCAGCGACATGGAGTTCCTCACGGTCAAGGGCCGCGACTACGCCTTCGCCGGTCAGGCGAAGGGGATCGGCGGATCGCAGACCGGTGGCATGCGTGTCATCGACATCACGAAGCCGACCAAGCCGAAGCTGGTCGCGTTCCTGAACTGCGCCCTGTACCAGACCGACATCCAGATCTCGCACGACAAGAAGACGCTGATCATGGCGCAGGACGGCAGCCCCGCCGGTCCCGACGGCTGCCTCATGGCCGGCAAGGCCGGTTTCATGACGGTCGACATCCGCAACCCCAAGAAGCCGAAGCCCATCGGCGTCGCCGAGATCCCGCGCGGGTCGCACAACGTCACCGCCCACCCGAAGAAGCCGTACGTCTACAACTCCGACTCCGACCTCGCCGGCGTGGGCGAGATCCAGATCTGGTCGATCAAGAACCCCAAGAAGCCCGAGCTGGTCAACACCGTCCGCTCGCTGCCCCACAGCCCGCACGACATCTCGTTCAACAAGGATGGGACACGTGCGGTGACCGCGGCGGTCAGCCACATCGACATCTTCAACACCGAGGACCCGGAGAACCCGACCCTCATGTGGACGGGCCAGTGCCCCGGTTGCTCGATCACGCACGACGCCAAGTTCTCGCCCGACGGCGAGAAGATCATCGTCGGCGACGAGGGCGGCGGCGGCATGGGCTACCCGTGCCCGGGCGGCGCGCTCTACTTCTACGACTTCTCGACCGGCCAGGTCCCCGTGCTGACGGGCATCTACGAGCCGCAGGAGGTGCTGTTCGCCCGTGACGGGCAGACGTCGCTCGGCGCCTGCACGTCGCACGTCTTCGACATCTCCGACGATGGAACGAAGGTCGCCATCTCCTGGTACACGGCCGGGACGCGCTATCTCGACGTGTCGAACCCGCAGGGCATCACGATCGGCAGCAACGGCGCCGGCGTCCAGGAGCTCGGCTGGTTCATGCCCGACGGCGGTTCCTCGTGGTCGTCGAAGTTCCACAAGGGCCCGTACATCTTTTCGAACGACATCAACCGCGGCTTCGACGTCTACAAGATCGAGGCCGGCGAGTAACGGCACACCCACCGGCGCCTGCCGGCGTCGGAATGCGAAGCCCCGGGGACCTTCCCCCCCGGGGCTTCGTCTATGGGCCGACTTTGGGTAGGCACAGGAGAGGGCCGGCCCTCGGAGAAATGGAGCAGACGTGACCAAGCATCGGCGCGCGCGGGTGGTCGCGATCGTCGCGCTCGCGCTCGCGGCCGGCTCGCTCCCGCTGGCGCCCCGCGCCGGAGCGGCCTGCGCGCCGATCACGGTCGAGGGCGAATGGACGACTGTCGCCGCTCCGAGCTTCTCCGACGGTCCTGCCACCATCGCCGCCTTCGACGTCGTCTCGACGCAGCCCCAGAACATGTTCCTGACGAACGGGCGCGTCGTCATGCGAACGTCCGACGGCGGTTGCACGTGGACGGAGGTCTTCCGCATCGAGGTCCTGCCCGACCTCGACATCCCCGTCTCGGCGCTCAACGCGCGCATCACGCGGATCGAGATCCCCGATCGCTCGGCGAGCCGGATCGTCCTGCTGATCGCCGAAGAGGTGGGCCCGGTGGTCAGGCCGCACGTCGCGGTGAGCGACGACGGCGGCGACTCGTGGGAGGGCGGCGACGCAGGCCTTCCGGTGGCGACCGGTGGCAACCTCCGCCTGCACGGCGCGCCGTCCGATCCGGATGTCCTCTACCTGATGGCGCGCCAGAACCCGGTGGCCGGAGGGATCTCTCTCTTCCGGTCGACGAACGGCGGGAGGACGTGGGAGGAGCGCAGCGAAGCGGATTTCTCCGCGGCCGACTTCCTGATCGACCCCCTCTTCCCCGACGACCTCTGGCTCTTCGGCGCGTCGGGGGTGGCGCGCTCGCTCGACGGCGGCGCGAACGTCATCCCGACCGCGATCACCGGCGTTACCCCGCTCGCGACGCTCGTGCACAAGCCCGGCGCGCCGCCGATATTCATGGGTTACGACCCCGACGGCGGGACCATGGTCATCACGCCGAACGGGCAGATCGTCGACCGCATCGGCGCGCCGCCGAACATCGTGCTCTCGATGGCGACCGGCGGCTCGCCCGAGGACATCGTGGCGTCGGTGCACCGCGGCTTCTTCCGGTTCGTCCCGCCGTACTACTGGGTGAACATCGGGCGCGACGACCAGCACGAGCGCGAAAACATCCTCGACCTGGTCGTGGACGACTCGGCACAGCCGTCGGTATTCGGCCGGACCGCCACGACGATCGAGCGTTACCGCGGCATCTCGACCGTCATCGATCTCGACTCGTTCGATCTGACCGACCCCGACCTCCGGCGCTCGCTGCCCTCTCTGACGCCGGTCGATCGAAAGATCCGGCTGAAGCCGGGGGAGACGAAGTCGGTTCCCTACGACCTGCGGGTGCCGCCGGAGGACGTAGGCCTCGACGTCTTCTTCCTCGTCGACACGACCGTCAGCATGCAGTCGTCGATCAACGGGTTGCGCAAGGGGATGCAGCGCATCGCCGACCGGCTCGCAGCGAGCGGGATCGACGTCCAGTTCGGCGTCGGCGACTACAAGGAGTATCCGATCCCCGGCTACGGCGACCCAGGCCAGGGCGACTATCCGTACCGACTGCAGGCGAAGATCGCGCCCGTCGGCACCGCCCTCGAGGGCGCGCTCGAGGCACTCGAGGCGAGAGGAGGGGGCGACATACCCGAGTCGACCCTCACGGCCCTGCAGCAGGCTGCGACGGGCGAGGGGGAACCGCCGTTCGTGCCGGCCGGTCAGGACGCCGGCTTCCGGCCGGGGGCGCTGAAGGTCATCATCAACATCACCGACGCTCCCTTCCACAACAGCGCGGCCCATCCGTCGCCCGACATGGCGGCCGTGATCGAGACGCTGCGGGAGAAGGAAATCCTCCAGATCGGTCTCGGCGTGTACGGCCCGAACGGCGCCGGCGGCCTCTCGCACCTGAAGCAGGTGGCCGAGGGGACGGATGCGCTGGCGCCGCCCGGCGGTGTGGACTGCGACGGCGACGGCGACGACGACCTCGGCGAGGGAGAGCCACTCGTGTGCCGCATCGACAGTTACAGCACCGACGTGGCGAACCTCGGCCCGCCGATCATCGCCACGTTGGAGGCTCTGCGGAAGGACGTACCCGTACGGCTGGAGGTGTCGGGCGCCGGCGACCTCCTCGGTGAGGTCACGGCTACGACCGACCGGGTCAACGTGCTGGCACCCGATCGCGTCCGCTTCGACGTCGAGTTCACCTGCCCGCGCTCGTTCGTGCGGGAGACCGCCGACGTGGAGCTGACGGGGTTCGCCGCCGGCAGCGAGATCGCCGGTGCCCGCGCCCGGGTCGTGTGCCTCCCGGCGGAGCGAGAGAAGGTGGAACCGCCGCCGCTCGCGGCGACGCCCGCCGCCCCGGTCGCGCCGCTCGCGGCGATCGTGCTCGTGCCGCCGGCTCCTCCGGCACCCATCGTCGAGCACATCCCCGGCGCGCAGAGCAACCCGGCGGCTCAGACCGGCTTCGCCAGCCAAGAAGAGGAGCAGCTCCAGGTGGCGACGGCGGTCCAGCGAGGCGTCCCGGAGCCGGACACCGAGGAACAGCTCGCCTTCACCACCTACACGGCGCGCCGCAAGGACCCAGCCCCCGCTCCGGCTTTCATCGGCGCGGCGGCGGCGATGTTCCTCGCCGCCGCCTACCTGCAGGCCGCCCGCCAGTCGGCACGCCCCAGCTTCGTGCGCCGGCGGTCGCGCTGAGCCCCCCTCGCTTTATGCGCCGGCGGTCGCGCTGAGCGCGACCAGCCG